>Ga0335073_10000175_pt1 | contig 77818 bp, 58 predicted proteins | sample Lox_Sample_22_FD_207093 | JGI IMG/M metagenome (GOLD analysis project Ga0335073, IMG submission 207093) | Soil microbial communities from Loxahatchee National Wildlife Refuge, Florida, United States - Lox_Sample_2.2 | ecosystem: Environmental > Terrestrial > Soil > Wetlands | place: USA... | reverse complement strand
GCCGCCAGCGTAACTGCTTGCCTGGGCCCGAGACCAACCCGCTGCTAGAAAATTTTGCGCTCGTAGCTCCGGCCAAAAGAGTCAGAGGGAGCGGAGGAGCTTGTAGAGCTCGTTGGAGGCATCGAAATCGGCTTCGAGGTCGCGGGAGGCGAGTTTTTCGCGGAGGTCGTCGAGGCGGCGGGCGAAGAGGTCGAGCGAGGCGGAGAGAAATTCTTTGTTGGTGAGGACGATGTCGCGCCAGGTCGTGTAGGTGCTGCCGGCAAGTCGAAGAGAATCGCGGAGGCCGGGGCCAGCGAGCGTGATGGGCAGGCCGTTTTCGTCGAGATGATCGTAGAGAAAACCAGCGAGAGCGACGGCCGCGAGTTGGGGGAGATGCGAGACGAGGCCGACGGCGTAATCGTGTTGCTGAGCGCCAAGCCAGAGTGGGCGAGCGCCGATTTTTTCGAGGAGCTTGACGAACGCGGAAACGCGCGGGTCGTGGTTGTCGGCGGAGGAGCCGATGAGAGCGTAGGTGGAATTGCGGAATAGATCGGCATCGGCGTTGGCGAGGCCGGACGTTTCTTTGCCGGCCATGGGATGGCCGCCGAGAAAATGCGCGGTGCCGGAAGCGGAGAAATGTTGCGCGGCGGACTCGAGGATGCGGGATTTGGTACTGCAGGCGTCCGTAACGAGAGCGTGCGCGGGAGCGTGGCTGGCGATTTCGGGGAGGAGATTCAGGGTGACGCCGATAGGCAGGGCAATGTAGATGAGGTCGGCGTTGGCGACGGCTTCGGAGACGGGGCCGTAGTGGATTTCGTCGACGATACGGCGGCCTTGCGCATCGTGCGCGACTTCGGTGCGATCCCAGCCGGTGAGGTGGAGATCGGTGCAGTATTTGCGGAGGGCGAGAGCGAAAGAGCCGCCGATGAGGCCGGTGCCGAGGATGGAGACGCGGGTGATTAAATGAGGCGGCATGGGCGGAGCTTGGCGCAATTCTACGCCATGCGGCGGCCGATGGCGGGGGCGATGATGCGGAGTTCGGCCATGAGCTGGGTGAAGTCTTCGGGATGCAGGGATTGCGCGCCGTCGGAGAGGGCGTGGTCGGGGTCGTTGTGGACTTCGATGAGCAGGCCGTCTGCGCCGGCAGCGACGGCGGCGCGAGCCATGGGCGGAACTTTGTCGCGGCGGCCGGTGCCGTGCGAGGGATCAGCGAGCATCGGGAGATGGGAAAGTTTTTTGATGACGGGGATGGCGGCGATGTCGAGCGTGTTGCGGGTGTAAGTTTCGAACGTGCGGATGCCGCGTTCGCAGAGGATGACGTTGTAGTTGCCGCCGGAGAGGATGTATTCGGCGGAGAGTAGAAGCTCTTCCATGGTTGCGGAGAGGCCGCGCTTGAGGAGAACGGGTTTGCGAATCTCGCCGAGGGCGCGGAGAAGATAGTAATTCTGCATGTTGCGGGCGCCGACCTGAAAGATGTCCACGTATTGGGACATCATGGGAATTTGCGAAAGGTCCATGACTTCGCTGACGGTGAACAATTTGAATTTGTCGGCGGCTTCGCGCATGAGTTTGAGGCCTTCTTCGCCCAGGCCCTGGAAGGCATAGGGAGAAGTGCGCGGTTTGAAGGCGCCGGCGCGGAGAATTTTTGCCCCTGCTTTGGCAACGCTTTCCGCGACGGAAAGGATTTGGTCGCGAGACTCGACGGAGCAGGGACCAGCGGCGACGACCACTTCGGTGCCGCCGATTTTCACGCCGCGGCCTAAGTCGACGATGGTGCCTTCGGGTTTGAATTGTCGGCTGGCGAGTTTGAACGGTTGGGTAATGCGCATGACTTCGCGCACGCCTTCGAGGAGTTCGAAGTCGCGATGATCGAAGTCGCGATGCACGCCGACGGCGCCGAGAACGGTGTGCGATTCGCCGGTGGAGCGATGAACGTTGAAGCCGCTGGCGATGAGGCGGTCAATGACGTGCTGGATTTGGGCGTCGGTAGCGCCTTCTTGCATTACGATGACCATGAACGTTTCGATTTCCTTCCGTCAATAAGCTGGGTCGGCATTTTACGTCGAAAGAGAAAGCACGGGTCTAAAGACCCGCCACTACGGAGGCGGGCGGGCCGGGCTGAAGCCCAGCGCCTACAGAGACTCGGAAGCGCGGTCATTCATTCCCGCCCTTCCGCTGACCACCGGAATGCATGGCGTCGCGCTCAGCGGCGCGGGCTTCGTCGATGATGCGTTCGAACAGGCGGCGAATGGCGGCATCGGTGAGCGGACCAGGATTGTTGCGCTCGGCGTTGGCGAGTACTTCGTTCTCCCGGTCTGGCTGATAGAGCGGAATATTGGCTACTTGCTTGAGCTTGCCGATTTCGAGCGCGCAGTGAGAGCGCTCGTTGAGCAGGGCGACGAGTTTTTTGTCGATTTCATCGATGCGCCGGCGCCAGTCGCTCAAGTTCATAGCGCCACCTTAGGGGGAAAAAGTGGCGAGTGGCGAGTGGCGAGTGGCGAGGGAAAGGCGTGTTTCGTGTCCCGTGTTCCGTGATCCGTCCGTGAAGAAGAGATGCGAGACGGCAATAGTGGTCCAAAGTTGAAAATCGAAAGTTGAAGGAAGAAAACTTGGGCTGCGAGTATCGTCGTTAGAATCATGGGGCGGCCTCGCGGCGGGAGAGGCCGTGTTGGGCGGCTTGTTTGAGGGAGCGGATTCGAGCGGCGAGGGCTTGCGCGGCCTTGTCGATTGCGGCAGGCGAACGATCGTGCGCGGTGGCGGTTTCGATTTCGGAGACGAGGGCGGAGCCGACTACGGCGGCGTCGGCTAAGCCGCCGAGGACGGAGACATGACCGGGAAGGGAGATGCCGAAGCCGACGGCGATCGGAAGTTGCGTGACGGCGCGAGCGCGACGGAGGAGCGTAGGAAGATCGTCGGGCAAGGAATCTTTCGCGCCGGTGACGCCGGTGCGGGAGATCAGGTAGAGGAAGCCCGAAGAGACGGCGGCGATTTTGGCGAGGCGCTCGTCGGTGGAAGTGGGTGCGCCGAGGAAAATGGTGTCGAGATGATGGGCGGCGAGGATACGGCGATGGTCGTCGGATTCTTCGGGAGTGAGATCGGTGATGAGGACGCCGTCGGCGCCGGCTTGCGATGCGGCAGCGGCGAATTTTTCTAGGCCCATTTGCAGAACGGGGTTGTAGTAGCTGAAGAGAACGAGAGGAACTTCGCTGGACTGGCGGATTTGGCGGACGAGATCGAGGACGCTGGCAAGGGTGGTGCCGGATTTGAGGGCTCGTTCGGAGGCGCGCTGGATGGTGGGGCCGTCGGCGAGAGGATCGCTGAAGGGGATGCCGAGTTCGATGAAGTCAGCCTCGGCTTCGGCAAGGGCGAGGACGAATTTATGCGTAGCGGCGAGAGAGGGATCGCCGGCCGTGATGTAAGCAACGACGCCGAGTTCGCCGGATGCGCGAAGAGTAGCGAAACGTTTAGAGATACGGGTCGAGTTGGAAGAAACGGCAAGCATGGGATCAAGAGAGATTAGCAGAAATAGACCCATGCAGCAGCGTGTTGGGGTCGCGGAGAAAGTGCAAAAAACCGACCCCGCTTGGACACTTTTGCACTCAGGGCGTATATTCGCATCAATGTTGTTGGCTCGCCTTTTTCGACATGCTTGGATGGGCGTCCTCTCCGGATCCATTCTCCTCAATACCTTTTCCGCACAGGAGAAAAACAAACCCGATCCTATCCTTCCGGAGGCTGAAATTTTGAAGCTAGCGCCCTTGAGCTACCCGAGGCTGGCACTCCAGGTCCGCATTGCCGGTGAGGTAGAGATAAAGGCGGAAATTCGGCCAGACGGAAATGTTGCTTCCGCAGTCGTTGTGAGCGGCCATCCTCTTCTTACAGAAGCGGCCCTTGAAAACGCACGGCAATCTTTGTTTTTGTGCGAGCGCTGTGACGAGCAGACGCACACCTATCGTTTGACCTACGAGTTCAAATTGGGCCCGACAAAATATTGCACCGATTCGCCCGATGCACAAGCCGGGGCAACAACCCAGGCCTTCCCCTCGCTCTCACAATCGAAAGGCCGCGTGGTAGTCGCCGACCAACCAGTTGGGACGTGCGATCCGGCTGGGACAGTCACCTATAACAAAGTTCGTTCAGCCAAGTGTCTCTATCTGTGGAAATGCGCGAAGGCGCACGTCGTATTCAATTACTGACTATCCTTCTGCTACTTCGCGTTGAAAGCTCTCGAATAAGTGTCCATGTCCTTGTCGCCGCGGCCCGAGAGATTGAGGATCACGAGGTCTTCGCGAGACATTTTCGGCACGCGGTCGATTAGGCCGGCGACGGCATGGGCCGACTCAAGAGCGGGAATGATGCCTTCGATGCGGGCGAGCAGACGAGCGGCGTCGAGCGCCGCCTGATCTGAGGCGGCGGCGTATTCAGCGCGACGCTGATCGGCGAGCCAAGCATGTTCGGGGCCAATGGCGGGATAATCGAGTCCGGCGGAAATGGAATGCGTGGTGGAGATTTGGCCGTCGGCGGTTTGCAAGATGTACGTGTACGTGCCTTGTAAAACGCCGGGACGAGCGCCAGTGAAGCCTTGATGCGCGGCGAGACGCGCGGCGTGTTCGCCAAGTTCGGTGCCGCGGCCACCGGCTTCGATGCCGATCATCCTTACGCCGGGGTCGTGGAGAAATTGGTGAAACAGGCCGATGGCGTTCGACCCCCCGCCGACGCAGGCGAAAAGATGCGTGGGGAGGCGTTTTTCCGCGGCCAGGATTTGTTCGCGGGCTTCGCGGCCGATGCAGGAATGAAAATCGCGCACCATCGTGGGATAGGGATGCGCGCCGAGGACGCTGCCGAGCAGATAGTGCGTGTTGCGAACGTTGGTGACCCAGTCGCGCATGGCTTCATTGATGGCGTCTTTGAGAGTGCGGCTGCCGGATTCGACGCCGTCGACCTGCGCACCGAGCATCCGCATGCGGGAAACGTTGAGCGCCTGGCGAGCCATGTCTTCGGTGCCCATGTAGACGACGCATTCAAGGCCGAGATGCGCGGCAACGGTCGCGGAAGCGACACCGTGCTGGCCGGCTCCGGTTTCGGCGACAATGCGCGGCTTGCCCATTTTTTTGGCGAGCAGGCCCTGGCCGATGGCGTTATTGATTTTGTGCGCGCCGGTATGCAGCAGATCTTCGCGCTTGATGTAGATGCGCGGACCGCCAAGATGCTGTGTGAGGCGAGAAGCAAATTGCAGCGGCGTGGGGCGGCCGGCAAAATTTCTCAGTAGGTTGGCAAACTCCTCCTGAAACTGCGGATCGCTTTTCGCGGATTCGTAGGCACGCTCAAGTTCGAAGAGCGGGACCATGAGCGTTTCGGGGACGTAGCGGCCGCCGTAAGGGCCAAAGCGCCCGGGAGCGACAGCGGGAGATTGAAGGATGGAGCTCATGGGTCAGGTTCCTGCAGAGAACAAGTGTAAACCGCAGGCGGCCAAGTTCAAACCGTGGGTTGCACCTTGGGGGCCGAATGCGCGGCGGCTTCGAGTTCCTGCTCGATGCGGCGAACCTCGGCGATGAACTCTTTCAACTTGGCGTGGTCTTTTTTGCCGGGCTTGGACTCGCAGCCGCTGGCAACATCAACCGCATACGGCCGAACGGAGCGAACGGCGGCGCCGACATTCTCCGGAGTGAGGCCACCGGCAAGAACAATACGGTGGGCGGCGGCGGCGCGGCGGGCCACATTCCAGTCCGCCGAGGCGCCCGTGCCGCCAAATTGGCCCGCGCGGGAGCCATCCAGGAGGAAGGCGAAAGCATCGTGGTATTTGTCCAGAGTGGCAGCCGGAAAATCGGCGGCGACGCGAAACGCCTTGATAACGGGAACGGTGCGCGAGACTTCGGAAACGGTGGCAGGAGTTTCATCGCCGTGGAGCTGGACAGCGTGAAAATGCAACAGGCTTTGCAGCGAGGCGATTTCGTCGGCCTTGGCGTTGACGAAGACCCCCACCGTTTGCATTTCGGCGGCGAGGTTGCGACGGATTTTTGCGGCTTCCGCGGTAGAGATACGGCGGAGGCTGCGGTCATAAAAATTAAAGCCGAGTAAGTTGGCGCCGGCGTCCGCGGCGGCTTTGGCGTCGGGCCAATTGGTAATGCCGCAGATTTTGACAAGAATCATCGGAGGTCACGTATCGTGCACAGTTGTGCCGAGCAGACCCGCAAGAGCCGCCGCGGGATCGGGCGCGAGCATGAGGCTCTCGCCAACCAGGAACGCGTCGAAGCCGGCGGAACGGAGCCGCTGCAAATCTTCGTGGGAGCGTAAGCCGGACTCGCTGACGGCAATGCAATCGTCGGGAATGCGCTCGATCAATTCGAAGGACGTTTGCAAGCTGACGTCGAGGGTCTTGAGGTCGCGATTGTTGACGCCGAGGATGCGGGCGCCGGCCGCGAGGGCGCGCTGTAGTTCCGGAGCAGTGTGGACTTCGACGAGCGGTTCCATTTTTAATTCGCGGCCGAGGACGATGAGCTCGGCAAGGAGCTTGTCGGTCAGTGCGGCGACGATGAGGAGGAAGCTGTCGGCGTCGTTGGCACGGGTCTCCCAGACTTGCCAGGGGTCGAAGATAAAATCCTTGCGCAGGACAGGAAGCGGGACCGACTTGCGCGCGTCGCGGAGATTCTTCAGCGCACCGCGAAAGAATTCGCTTTCGGTCAAAACGGAAAGGGCCGGGGCGCCGCGCGCGGCGAGAGATTGAGCCAGAGCCACGGGATCGAATGGCTCGCGAAGCACGCCCCGCGAAGGCGAAGCCGGTTTCAATTCGGCGATGATGTTAAGCCCTGTGCGCGTAAGGGCCGCGGGAAAATCGCGCAATGGGGAGGCAGCGGCGACACCGTATTTGAGAGCGGTTTCCGGCAGGACGCGTTTGCGATGGTCGACTTCGCGTTTGCGAGCTTCCAGGATGCGGTCCAGGACGCTTCGACTGTCGGCAGGGGCGCTCATCGCAATTCCTTTGTATGCTAGAAGGCGCAAGCCAAACGTGTCAATTGCAGAGGTTCGGCTCATTGGAGAGAAGAATGGCATATCAGAAGGAGTACGGAGCGCTGCTGGAAGCGATAGCCGATGAGGCGGACGGCATTGCGATGCGATTCTTTCGCAGTGCGGAGATTCGCGTGGACAAAAAAGATGACGGCAGCGCGGTGACCCAAGCCGACCGCGGCGTGGAAGAGATGGCGCGAGCCAGAGTGGCAGCGAGCGGACTGGCGATGGATGTGTTGGGTGAAGAAATGGGCGGGGAGAATGGGAAAGCTCCGGCAACGAATGGGCGGGCGCGCCTGATTATTGACCCGATTGACGGCACGGAAGAGTTTTCACGGGGAATTCCGACGTTTGGCACTCTAGTCGGCATCGAACGAGACGGAGAGCTCGTTGCGGCGATGGCCAGCGCACCAGCGTTCGGCGGGCGGTGGTGGGCTTATCGCGGAGAAGGCGCCTACCGGAACGGGGTGCGGCTGCATGTTTCGGCGGTACACCCGCTGAACGCGGGCATGGTAATGACCGGCGGCACGGGACCGAGTGCACCTCGAATGAATACCGAGAGAAATCGGCGGCTGTTGGATGCCGCGCGCTACGGGCGTTCGCATGGCGGATTCTGGAAGCACATGCTGGTGGCGGAAGGCGCCATTGAGGCGGCGGCGGACTTGCAATCCAAGCCGTGGGACCTGGCGCCCGGTTTGTTGATCGTGGAAGAAGCTGGAGGGCGCTCGACGAATCTAAAAGGTGAGAGGGATATTTACAGCGGTTCGCTGGTGAGCACAAACGGAAAGATTCACAATGAGGTCTTGGAACTGCTGCGGTGAAAGTCCCGACCGATGCCGCACAGCAACGAAGACCCTGGAATGGCCGAGAAACGGCTCTCCAATTTGGCTGTTTCGCGCTTGCGGGGCGGCTTCTACGCTAATGTCGTCTGCAACTTCTGTGCAGCTCCAAGGAGATCGATATGATTGTTAAGGCGCAGGCGCAAAAAGCGGAAGCGCTGCGGAAGCTGCACTACGGTCCCAAACTTCTCGCGTTGCCGAACGCTTGGGACGTGGTTTCGGCGCGGATTATTGAGGAACTGGGGTACCCCGCGATTGCGACAAGCAGCGCCGCGATGGCCTTCTCCCTGGGTTATCCCGATGGGCAGCGGATTTCTCGCGATGAAATGTTGGCTGCCGTAGCGCGAATTGCGCGAGCGGTGCGGATTCCCGTTACAGCGGACTGCGAGTCCGGTTATGGCAAAACTCCCGAAGAAATCGCGGATTTCACGAAGGCGCTGGTGGCGAGCGGTGCGGTGGGGCTGAACTTCGAAGATATAACCGGCGATGACGAGAGCACGCACGTCGAGTTGGGCTTGCAGGTGAAAAAGCTCCGGACGATTCGCGACACATCGGCCGCGCTCGGCGTGCCGTTGGTGATCAATGCGCGCACGGACATCTACCTGATGCCGATTGGGCCGGAAGCGACGCGGTTCGAACGGACGGTGGGGCGGCTGCGGGCCTACCGCGAGGCAGGCGCGGACTGTTTATTTGTGCCGGGTTTGAGCGACCGCGAGACGATTGCGCGGCTGGTGAAAGCGTTGAATGCCCCGGTGAATATTCTGGCGTCGCCGACCGCGCCGTCGCTGGCAGAGTTGCAACAGCTGGGCGTGGCGCGCGTAAGCGCCGGATCTTCGGCTATGCGCGCAGCGATGGGCGCTTTCCAGCAAGTGGCGAAGGATTGGCTGGTTCAAGGTCCCTACGATTCGCTGTTGCAGTGCACGATTCCGTACACCCAACTTAATGAAATGATGGCGCGCAAGTCAGCTGATGCGGCAAGTGGCGGCTAAGAGCAGAGCTGCGGCATCGTGACAAGCCGCGTCATTTCTTGACACACTCTTTTCGTGGCTGACAAAGCTGCGCTGCTACACACTGTTAACGAGCAAATCGAGGCTTGCCGCCAATGCCCGCGGCTGGTCGAGTATCGCGAGCGCGTTGCGAAAGAAAAGCGGCGCGCGTTCCGCGAACATGCGTATTGGGGCAAACCGGTTCCGGGATTCGGCGATCCGCAGGCCAAGCTGCTTATTCTGGGGCTGGCGCCTGCCGCGCATGGCGGGAATCGCACGGGCCGCGTTTTCACGGGTGACCGTTCGGGAGATTTTCTCTTCGCGGCGTTGTACGCTGCGGGATTTGCGAACCAGCCGACGTCGGTGCGACGCGACGATGGCCTGCGCCTGAAGAATGCCTACATTGCGGCGGCGGCCCGCTGCGCGCCACCCGACAATAAGCCGCTGCCGTCCGAATTGGCGAACTGCCGCTCATATTTGCTCCGCGAACTCGAAATCCTTCGGCCACAAGCCGTCCTGGCGCTCGGCAAGATTGGATGGGACGCCTATCTCACTATTCTGAAAGAGCTCGGCGCGATCGTTTCGCGCGCCGCATTCGTTTTCGGGCACGGAGCCGAGGCCCATCTGCCGAATGGGGTGCGGCTGTTTGGCGTGTACCACCCCAGCCAGCAAAACACCCAGACCGGGCGAGTGACGCCAGCAATGTACGGCAACGTGTTGCGGCGGATTCAGAGATTCCTTTCTAGTTGAGCCGGCAAATTTGAAGCAACATCTGGACACCGGTTGACCTTGCACTGTCCGCTAGTTCTGACAGTTTGTTGACGGAATCTCCAGACAGTGCCGCGCTGATTCCTCCCTGTCCTCCCCCATTTCCCCTTTTTTCATGGATTTAGCTCCGAGAGGAATGGGACTGCACTGGCCCACGCCCTGCACGGACGAGAACGGGATGGTTTTCGGGAGGTAAGCAATGGGGGAAGCGCGAAGCAAGAAGATTTGGCTCGCCGCGGGGCTCGTTTTTGCAGGACTGCTCGCGGTGAACGGTTCCTGGGCGCAAGAAGAGGCGACGCAGCCGCCGCCACCGAATGAGCAGCGGCCGCTCCTGTCGCAGGATCGCATCGGCGACGATAAGAATGTCTCTCCCGCTCCGCAGCCTTCCGCCCTGGAACAGAATCGCCAAGCCGCCGACGGCCTGCGCCATGGACTGCCGGTCGAAACCTATGGCATCGCTCCCGGGACAAAATTTCTCGTCGCGCTGGATGACAATCTCGGAACGAAAGACACGCAGGACCGCACCACCTTCCGAGTGAAGACACTCGAGCCGCTAGAGGCAGGTAACGGGATCTATCTCCCATCTGGAGCGGAAATTCGCGGGCATATTGGGCACCGCGAAGCGGCGGGGATGACCGGGCGCGCGAAGCTGTGGCTCACGTTTGACGAGATTCAGACCAACTTCGGGCGCTTGCCAATTGTTGCGGACGTTGTGGCTGTCCCCGGCGACCACACGGTGCGGTGCCCGGCAAACGACGAAGGCCTGATCGAGACACGCACCAGCACGCAACAGGACGCGGCACAAGCGGCTGCAGAAGCGGCGGCGCTGGGCGCGATGAAAGGCGTCAAGGACAAAAATGCGAAGGAGGCTGCGGAAGCGGCAGCACTGGCGGCTCTTGCGGCGTACATCGCAGAATCCGGCCGCGGGCACGAACTGCAGTTGGCGAAAGGCACCAAGCTGGAGTTGGAGCTGGAACGGCCTTTGTATCTCGTGAAGGAATAGCTCTAGGGCGCAAGTTCGCCCGTATTCCGCTGGAACAATTTGTCGTAGCCGGGGAGAGGAGCCGGTGCAGCCGCAACACTGCGCCGGCTCTTTTTTCTTTGCGCCGCCGCTGTCAGCCCGCACACCAGCCGTAGGCTTGGCAATGACGGATGGGCTTGTTACATTCAATAGGTCCAGCAAAAGTGAGCAAATCCATCCGAGCGCAGGAGCTTGGGGAAGGCTGGAGTGCCATGGGGGACGAAGGACGCAGCGCGGTGCGCGCGCTGGAACCGCTGGAACGCAAAGACCGCGTACTGATCGTAGAAGACGAAGACAACGCCCGCCGCGGATACGAACAACTGCTGCAAAGATGGGGCTTCGATGTTCTCGGAGTAGGATCGGCCGAGGACGCGCTGGCCAAATTTGGCAGCTACCAACCGGATACGTTGATCGCCGACGTGGAGCTGCCGGGCATGAATGGCCTGGACCTGATCAAGCAGTTGGGGCCGGAGCTGGTAGATGTTCCGGCGGTGATCATCACCGGAAAGGGCAGCGAAGAACGCGCGGTCGCGGCGATTGAATCGGGCGCTTTCTGGTACATCGAAAAGCCCTTGAAAGGGCCGGTGTTGCGGGCGCTATTGGACCGTGCGTTGAGCAAGGCACGCGACGCGCGGCAGTTGCAGGTGTTGCAGCGCCAGTTGCGCGAAGCGGGCCGGTTGGGCGATCTGGTGGGTGGGTCGAAGCCGATGCAAGAGGTCATGCGCATCGTGGAGATGGCCGCGCCGAGTTCGGCTTCGGTGCTGATCACCGGCGAAACCGGAGCGGGCAAGGAAATTGTTGCGCGGACGATTCATAAGCTCTCGCCGCGCGCAACCGGGCCGTTTGTGCCCATCAATTGTTCCGCTATTCCCGAAAGCCTGATGGAGAGCGAGATTTTCGGGCATGAACGCGGAGCGTTTACCGGGGCCGCTGAGCGCCGGATCGGCTGCTTCGAGCTGGCCGACAACGGCACGCTGCTGCTCGACGAAATCGGCGAAATGCCCGCGCCGACGCAAGCCAAGCTGCTGCGCGTGCTCGAAGATCGCAAAGTGCGGCGCCTCGGCAGCAAAACGGAGACGCCGGTCGATGTGCGGGTGCTGGCGGCCACCAACAAAGATCCGGAACAAGCCGTGACCGGTGGTGATTTGCGGCAGGATTTATATTTCCGGCTGAACGTGTTTCACATCAATTTGCCGCCGTTGCGCGAGCATAAGGACGACATTCCTTTGCTCGTGGACCACATTTTGCGGGACGTGAACGCCAAGCACGGCAAACACGTGCGCGGCGTCGGCGCCGAAGTGATGGATATTTTCATGAGCCATACCTGGCCCGGAAATATTCGCGAGCTGCGCAACGTCCTGGAGCGCGCCGCGATCATGTCCGAAAAGGATTTGATCACGCGGGCATCCTTGCCCGGCGAATTCGGCAAAACCCAGCCGCGAGGCTCGGGCGATCTTTCGTCCATCAAATTCCCGATTGGCACGACCGTGGATGCCATGGAGAAAGAATTGATTTTGCAAACGCTGAGTGCCACCGGCAACAACAAGACGCGCGCCGCCGAGTTGCTAGCAATCAGCTTGAAGACGCTCCACAATAAATTGAAAGAATACGGCGGCGAACGGGCGGAAGTGGCAGAATCCTCCTCCTAAGGACTTCCGACGATGCAGCTACGGCTGCGCACGAAACTCACGCTGGTGATGTCGGGGCTGGTGCTGCTGGTCGTGGCCGTGGTGTCGGTCGTCTTTGCCGCACAGCTCTTGGATCAGGAATTACAGCAGACGGACAATCGCGCCTCGGATATCGCTGGTCAAGTCCTGGACCGAGCTAGGCAAGCGGTAAGAAACTCAGCGAATGCCGGACTACGGCCAGAATCGTCCGAGCCGAAGGATATCCATGACTATGTGCGTCATGCATTCGAAATCGATGGAGGCTTGCGCGCTCAACTGAATAGCGTGAAGTCCAAGTCCGGCGTCTACGAAGTGGACATCGCGGACAACGATGGGATGGTGCTTGTTTCGACCGAGGAGTCATTGCAGGGCCAATTTGTTCCGAGGCGGTCTCCGCTTTCCGGACTTACCGAGCGGGGATTCGTTCACGCGGTAAAAGTCCTGGTTGGGCCGCCTCGGACGTTCGAGTTCGACCAGCCATTCAGAAACCGGGACGATCCGTTCGGTGAAGTGCGGGTTATTTTTCACACCAAGTTCTTGCTGAGCGACATTTTGCCAAACTTGCAGCGCCTGGGCACCATTGCGCTGATTGCCCTCGGAATTTCCACCTTTCTGGCGGCGGTGGTTAGCGGGGCGGCCCTGGCTCCCCTGACGCGCATTTCGCAGCAGTTGGATCGCATCTCCGCCGGAGAGTTCGATGCGCCGGTTCCGGAACTTCGCGGGCTGGGCGCGAGCAGCGACGAGTTGGGGCAAGTTAGCAAAAAAATCACCGCCGTCGGACAGCAACTCCGCGGTGTCCACGAGATTTTCAGCACCATGCGCGAAAACATGAATTCGGTGATGGCCGGACTCGAAGACGGCTTGCTGCTTTTCACTCGCGACGCGCGCGCGGTGATGGTGAGTCCTGCTGCGGAAAAGTTTCTCGGTTCTTCGGCAGGGAATATTCTCGGGCGCCGCATTGACGATATTTTCCCGGCCGGCCATCCGCTGCGGGGAGTTCTACAAATCGAAGGCGACGAACTGCGCGAAGTAGCCGCCGAAACCGAACTAAAGACCGCGGAAGGAGACAAGCGCGTCAGTGTGAGTGTGCAGGCAATTCAAGAAGACGGCGAGCGGATGGGTGCGCTGGTTACGCTCCGTGACTTGGACTCGCTGGACAGCATCAATACACAGTTACAAGTGAGCGAACGCTTGGCGGCGCTTGGCCGGGTCACGGCCGGCGTCGCCCACGAAGTAAAAAATCCGCTCAACTCCATGCGCCTGTGGCTCGAAAATCTGAAGGAATCACTGCCGCCCTCCGAGCAGGACGGCAATGCGCGCCAGGCCGTGCAAGTACTGGATAAGGAGATCGATCGCCTCGACGCTGTAGTCAAGCGTTTCCTAGATTTTACGCGGCCCATGGACGTCCGCCTCGAAGCCACGCAACTTTCCGAACTGCTCAAGGAAGTTCTGGAAGTCGCGCAGCCGCAAATGCAGAAATCCAGTGTGCATGTGGCCCAGCTCTTGCCGATCGACGTGCCCGAAGTCTATGTTGACCGGGCCTTGCTGAAACAAGCTGTACTGAACCTGGTACTGAATGCCGCGGAGGCCATGCCCAATGGCGGGCAATTGCGGCTGGTGCTGAGCCGGCGCGGAGAAATGGCGGAGATCCTGGTTGAAGATACGGGTAAGGGCATCCCTCCCGAACATCGGCAGAAAATCTTCCAGCTTTTCTTTACGACGCGGCCCGGCGGCAGCGGCATTGGCTTGGCCAGTACCTTTCGCATCGTGCAACTACTGAATGGCTCGATCGACTTCACCTCCGAAGTGGGCAAGGGAACCACGTTCCGAATCGAATTGCCATTGGCAGCTTGATACGCTAGGCACAGAGACCTGCGCACATGACAAGAGCTGCAGTCCCATTGCGGATGCTGGACCGGCGTGCCGCTTCCCGTTTGCCGGCGAGCTTGAGCGTTTTCGCTCTGCTGGTGTTAGGCGGCTGCGCTGCGCAAAAGAAACCGGCAATTCCGTGGCGGACCGCTGTGCTGGTGCGCCCGCTGCTCCCCGCTGTGGGAACGGCCGGAGTGGTTACCGCGGGCGTCCCGGACATCCAGCTGGCAATTCCCGCTCCGGAGCCGCTGACGATCGCTCGCAGTACGCCGTCACGACCACGCGCTGCGACGCCGCCGACCCCGCGCGAGAAGGGGGAGAAGCTGGAAGTACCGCAAATCGTTCCGGAACTAAGCCCACAAGAGTCGAGCGCGCTGCAACAGGAGACCCAGCAAAATCTAGACCGTGCCGAACAGAATATCGCGGCAGCGTCGCACAAGACTTTGAACGCGACGCAAACGGATCTGGCTTCAAAGATTCGCGGCTTTATCTCCGACGCGCGCGAAGCGGGCAAAGCGGGCGACTGGGCGCGTGCGCGCGACCTTGCCAAGAAGGCGCAGGTTCTCTCCGAAGAGCTGGTCAATTCGCTGTAGAAAAAGGTGGGCCCTGAATACGGAAGAGAGAGCCTGCGCTAAGATAAACCCATGAAGAAATTCGATGTAGCGATTGCGGGCGGCGGCCTGATCGGCGCGTCCATTGCGTTGGAGCTGGCACAGGCGGGCCTGCGCGTGGGCGTGTTCGAACGGGGCGAAATGGGGCGCGAAGCGTCATGGGCCGGAGCCGGGATTCTCTCGCCGGCGCCCGAGAGCGCGGCGATGATTCCGCTGGTCGAGCTCGGCAAAGCCAGCATGGCGCTGTATCCCGCCTTCGTGCGGACGGTGGAGGAAATAACAGGCCAGAGCGCAGGCTACCGCCCCAAAGGCACGCTGCAGGCCCTCTTCACGCAAGACGCGCGGGAAGAGTTGAGCACGGTGATTGCGCTGCATCATGGACTGGGACTGAAAGCCGAGCCGCTCAACGCCGAGGATGCGCGCGAATTGGAACCCGCACTGAGCGAGGAAATAGAAGCGGGTGTGCTGCGGCCGGACGAGGCGTCGGTAGACAATCGGCTATTGACGCCGGCCGTGTGCGAAGCAGCGCGACGCCGTGGCGTAGAACTGTTTCCCGAGAGCCAAGTTACAGCCATTTGGCGGGAAGACCGGCGCTGTGTCGGTCTGCAGCTCGGAGCCGAAAAGGTTCCGGCGCAGTGGACGATCATCGCCGCCGGGTGTTTTTCCGCGGCAATCGCCGGAGTGGCGCCGTTCGCACCGGTACTTCCCGCGAAGGGCCAGATTGTTTCTTTGCGCCACGAGGATCTGAACGTCGAGCGCGTATTGTGGTCCGAGAATATTTATCTGGTGCCCCGCGATGATGGGCGCATCGTGGCGGGCGCTACCGTAGAACACGTGGGCTTCGACAAGACACTCACCGCGGGTGGTTTGCAGCGAGTCTTTGCCGGAGCGATCGAGCTGGTTCCCGCGCTGGCGGAGGCCCGCGTCGAAGAGACCTGGGCGGGCTTGCGGCCGGATTCACCGGATCATCTGCCGATTCTAGGACCAACCGAGGTCGATGGCTTGCTGATCGCGACGGGCCATTTCCGCAGCGGTTTTCTGCTAGCGCCGATTACAGCACGGCTGATGCGGGAATGGGTGACGGAACAACGCGTGAGTGTGGATTGGGACCGCTTCAGTCCACTGCGGTTTCAGTCGGCGAGCTCGTTCCGTACGCCGGCCTGACTCTCGGCCGATCTTCTCGGGTGCTGGATGTTCCAGCGCTACTGCGGCTGGGCCGGCGGCGGAGTTAACGGCTGCGCGGAGCCCACATTGCGGAACTGGATCTGATTGCTGTCCAGAAAGAGGTCGTGTTCCAGGACCACGTCCAAGCTCGAGCCGCGAGGCAGTTCCGCTTCGGGCCCGCGCGTGAGAAGAATCGCGCCGAGTCCAGCCAACCCGCCGATGCCCGCGCCGATACCTGCGCCCTTCGCGCCGTCGGCGATCGCACCGATACCCGCGCCGGTGGCCGTCGTTTCCGCTGCGGTCCGTACGTCTTGGCCTTTGCCCCCGGGGCCCTGAACTTTACCTTCAGAATCCATAGTGGTCTTGCCGCCGGAGTCGGCACTGCGGGGCTCCGCATTCAAATCGACGGCGTAGCCGTTGGGAAAGATGAGCGTGTCCAGCTTCATGCGAAACTCCCCGCGACCTTTGACTTTACCCGGGCGCTTGGATTCGGTGAGTTCACCGCGGAGATAAGAACCCACAGGAACGACCACGCGATTGTTCTGCGTGATCGGAAAAGAAGTGTGGAAGTAAACGGAGTCGCCAGGCTTGGCGCCGCGCGTGGAGATGCCGTTTTCCAAAACCACCGCAACGCGGGTCCCCGCTGGAATCTTGATCGTTTGGCCCGCAGTCGTCGGTGGAACGGCTGGTGTGGCTGCCGGAGTTGCCTGCGCGGGAGCCGCAGCTGGCGCGGGGTTGACCGGAGGCGGCGCCGACGTCTGCGGACCGGCGTTCTGTTGGGCCAGACACAAGCCGGGCAGCGCCAGTAGCCCAAGAAAAAGCGATGAAACCGTGTTGCGGCGGGTGGCGGACATGTTCATGAACTCTCTCCGTCTACGCTGGTGCGATGCACCGGGGAGGTCTTGCGGATGTCCGAGTATACCGCTCTCCGCCTTCAAAAAATCACTTGCCGCGAACTTCTAGCATGCACACGACCTCGCTACCGCTTGCAGAATCGTCACCGGCAGAATCGCAATCCGGAGCAGTTCGAGACCCGACAGTTCCAACGCACTCAGGACAACGTGTTCATGGGGTGGGGCAGGTTGCCATTTAGCGAGATCGGAAAAGTTCACTTTGGTTTCTTGATTACTTGTGGCCATTCGTATCGTGAATTGCTCCGCGCTCACAGCCACGATTCGCCCCTCCAACACGATGCCGCTGTGTAGCGTGACATCGACCCGCTCTTTGCGGTGTCTCCTGTCCTGGCAGATTTGTTCGAAGTAAAGTCTGACGTACTGCATTCGGACATCTCCACTCGGTTGCGCGGTAGCTTGGGCCCCGATTAGCGGCACCGCCACGAAACCCATGCACAGCAGAATCGCGGGACAAAGCCAGGACCGAAGTTTCACGTCGCACCTGCTGACGGCAACTGTTTCTCAAAACAACATCGCACTCAAAAGCACCATGGCGGGACGGCGGGATTTCACTCGCGAACGATGCCCGTCATGACTAGCGGAATCGTGATGGGAATCAGGATCACCAACGCTACGACCAGGCCCGTCGTCTCCAGTCCCCGGACCATCCGCGTCCCCGCGCCAGCTACTGGTTGCACCGGTTCCGCGAGTTCTGTGTAGGTGATCCGCCGCGTATGTGCGATGTCGGTCTGCAGCATAAAGCCTTGCCGGTTGGCGCCGTAGATGGTTCCCGTGAGAACGGTACGATTGCTCAATCGAACCCGCACGTATTGATGGCGGCGATCCGCCAGGCGAAGAACCGAATCGCGCATTGCTACCTGTCGAGCCGTGCGCGGATGCTCGTACAAGCTCTGGAAAAACATGCGGCGCAGGCGGTGCGGCGCTGGGTGCAAATTCTGAGGACCGAAGGCGATGGATTGCAGCAGATCCAGGCGCCCCGGCGAAAGTGAATACGGCAAAGCCGCGAGTTCGTCGGAGTCGCTGGAACCCTGGGACGGCGAGAGGAAACTGGCCGAAGATTGGCAAGCTGCTGAAGGCCCAGGGGTCCATGCAGAAGAAATCAGAAGCAGCAGGCTAAGAAGCCCAGTTTTTTGTTTCGTCATCCATCTCCTCCGCGGTGCGCCCTCTTTCGTATTTAACTCATTGGTTAAATACGTGAGCCGAACGAGCCCTCAAGACTAGGCGCCGACCACGATGACAGGAGCAAAGCGCCAGCCAAACAGTCCCCTTGAGGACCTTCCTGTGCTCGCGTATGGCGCTGCAAACAAAGAACTTACAATCCGATACTGGTCCGGACCGGCGTCTCCGCCGCGTGCAAATTCAAAGCTGCGCCGGGATTCCCCGCCACCTGCCATCGGAAGACTGCGGTTGACGTCACCCGCTCGAAGTGAGTAGCCTCACCCATCCAACACTCTCGACTGCACTCGCAGAAGGGGCGAAAAAATGGCTAAGCTGGCGTTAATTTACGGGATGCGGTTGTTGCCGGAGGAAGAGTTGGGCGAGGTGAAAGAAGCCACCGTGGTGCTAAAGAATGGACGCAGCGTGCGCGTCGCGATGCATCTCATTAGCGGATCGAAGGAAGAGATTGAAGCGACATTCCATCAGTCGGTAACGGCGTTTTTTGAATTGTATCCGGAGATCTGAAGATGCGTAGCCGGCTGGGGTCCCGGTGCGTCAGACCTGGACAAGAGCGTTGCGGCAGGCAGCCCAAAGAGCTACGCTTTACCGTGCGCACGATTGGCCAGCTGGGCCGGGCCTCGGCGCTAAATTTGGGGTCTGCATCCGCAGGCGAGTGGTTCTCGTGAAGCGACGCCTCCCTATTTTCGTTGCATTTGTGCTGGCCATCAGTTTGCTCACGCCCCTCGCCTGGGCGCAGAAACCGTCGGGTCCTCCTCCTCCGCCCGCCAATCCGCCTTCCAGTCCGGGATCGCCAGTCCGCTCCACCAATCCACTTCCTACAAATTCGCAACCCACCGATGCGGCAAATGATTATGTGATGTTTCTCGAGGGAAAAGTAGCGACCGATGATGGGAGCAACCTGCCGAGCAACGTGATCGTCGAGCGGGTGTGCAACGCGAAGATCCGGCAACAGGTGTACGCGAGCCCGGAGGGCGACTTCAGCATGCAGCTTGGATCGGTCAACGATTCCGAGACGCTGGACGCCAGTGCGGAGGGCTCTTCGCAATCCGCGATGCCCAATAAGTATTCGGAAACCGGGATTCCCAGGCAGATGCTGGACAACTGTGAACTCACCGCTACCGTCGCCGGCTTTGAGGCGCCGACCATCAGCCTTGTTGAGCAGGATCTCTCCAGCAAGATGCTGCAGGTGGGCACGATCCGTGTACACCGCCTAAATAAAGTTGAAGGCGCGACATTGAACGCGGCAGCCTATAAAGGCGCGCCCAAGGAAGCGATCGCGGCTTATGAGAAAGGGCTGGAAGCGGAGCGAAAGGGGAAATTACCCAGCGCGCAAAACCATTTTGAAAAGGCCGTGCAGGTGCACCCGGAGTTTGCGTACGCCTGGTTCGAGCTCGGCCGAGTGCTCCGCGAGGAAAACGACAAGCCGGGCGCGCGGAAGGCATACCTGCGCGCCACCAGCATCGACGAGAAATTGCTTGGGCCGCACCTGGGGTTGGCCTCCCTGGCCTTCGAAGACGAGAATTGGCAGGAAGTTTTGGACTTTACGAGTCCGATCCTCGAGCGCGATCCATTCAAGGACCTGAAGGGCTATACGGTGGAGCTGGAGCCGTTCAATTACGGCCAAACGTACTACTACAACGCGGTGGCCAACTATCAGTTGAACGATTTTGCTGCCGCGGAACGAAGCGCGCGCAAGGCGGAACAATTTATGGCGCGTTCACCGCAGTTGCACACTCTGCTGGGTGAGATTTTTGCCCGCAAGAAAGACTATGCTTCTGCTGTGAGCGAGCTGAAAATCTACTTGGAACTTGATCCCCATGCGAAAGACGCCGACCAAGTACGCGGGCGGATCGAGGAGTTAGATCGACTGAGCAGGGCCGCGGCAGGCAGCAGCTAGGAAAGCTCGCACCATCGAGGACTCGCACGGCGCGACGGCGAAACGGCAGATTCCTTCGCCTCGCTCATGAGAGTACTGCGAGACTGATAAAAGCTAGCGGTTGCCGAAATTTTCAGGATCTTCGTTCGGATCGCCGAGATTGTCGTTGATCAGCACGGTGGACTGGCCGGTCAGCTCGAACCGCTTGCGGCACTTGAAACAAGCCACCAGATCATCCAGGCGAACCATGTACGAGGTGGCACGGTCGAACTTCTTGCGATCTTCCGGGCTCGCGCCGCGCGGCAGTTCTCTTCGCTTGCGGCACACCTTCCACCGCACCGGAAACTCGAAGTCCTTGTGGCAACTAGGACATATGAGTTTGACTTTGCGAACTTCTTCTTTCTCGGTGTAGAACTGGCGCTCGTCCATGTCAGGAAGCGGGCTTGCGCACCGCGTCTTCTATTGTAACAAACTCGAGGCCGAGGTCGCGCCAGCGCGGCAGCCAGTGTTCGAGAGCGGCCAATGTCGGGAGCCGGTCGGCATTCAATTGGCGATGCCCACCGTCATGCAGGCACAGAATATCGCCCCAGCCATTGCTGGAAACAGCTGCGGCGTTCGAAAGTTTGCGCTTGGCGCGCTCGGCGATCGGCGCAAAGCGTGGGATGAGCCACTCGGATGAAGTGGCTCGCCAGTCACCGGGAATAAGCGTCCAGAGAACGGTGCGCTGCTGGAGTTCGCGCGCCATCGGAATGACCCAAGGATTGCGCAAGCCGTAAGGCGGACGGAACCAGCGCGCCGGTTCGCCGGTAGCTGCTTTGATGGAGTAATTGCAGCAGCGCAGTTCGATGGTGATCTTGTCAGACTTGAGCCAGAAAAGATTCGGATGCGCGTCGGTATGATTACCGATGACGTGCCCCCGCGCAGCGGTTTCCTTGAGCAGTTCAGGACATTCGCGAGCAAATTTGCCTATGACAAAGAAGGTGGCTTTGGCGCTGAAGCGGTCCAGCAAATCGAGCAGCTTGGGCGTGACGTACGGATTGGGCCCGTCGTCAAACGTAAGCGCCAGCTTGCGCGGCGAATTCGTGCACCAGACCGTGGAACCGAAAAGCTGCGCGCGAGGATAGACCGCGCCATAAGCCGTCAGCCCAGCCGCTGCCGCCAGGACCGCCGGCGGGGTGGCGATCATCCAGGGATGCATAGGCAAGATTCTCCCACGTTCCGGTATAGACACGTATACGTTGCTTTGGGAACTAATGTTCCTGAGAGAGTAGACGCGGCAGGTATGCGAAAGTCTGCCTTCTGCCTAATCATTCTTCGCGCGAGGCTTCGCAGGCGGTTCGCTCACATCGAAGCGGTTTTGGCGTCGGCGCCTGGCTGTAAGGATATGGCCAGTCTTTTGACGCGATTCCCGACGTGGGCCCAAATCTCCATCGCCTCGCACTCACCCGTTGCCGGTTTGCTCCGGAAGCCCGCGGCGCGTCTTTAGGTCGCTCAACAGCCGCTCGACTTCGTTGTCGCGGTCCAGCCGCGTGAGGCGATCGCTCACATCATCGGTGAGTAGATCCACTTCCGCGGTTGCCACAGCTTCCGTGACTTGGACGCGGTCCTTGAGCCGGTCGAACGTAGCGGACTTGGAATCCGAGCCCAGCGCCGACTGCGCTCGCGCCGCCTTATTCAGCGCCACGCTGCGGCGATGGCGAGCCAGAAGCAGATCGCGTTTCGACTTGGCTTCGTCCAGCTTTTGTTCAAGGCGCTGCAACGCATTCTTCAGCGCATCGACCTGAATCTGCTGATCGTCCACCTGTTCTTTGTAGCTCTGCGTCAGCCGCTGCGCGGTTTGGAACCGGTCCAGTGCCGCCCGCGCCAGATCATCCTGGCTTTTGTCCACGGCCAACTCCGCTTTGCGCATCCAGTCGCGCCCGGTTTCTTCATTCTCTTTGAATTTTTTCTCGAGCAGGTGCAGATCGGCAATCGAAACCGCCACCTGCGTTTTGACCTGGAGATACTGGTTCTCCATGTCCATCATGACCTGCTTGATCATCTTCTCGGGGTCTTCCGCCCGATCGATAACGTCGTTCAGATTGGCTCGGATTAACGTGCTCACTCGTTCTAAAAGTCCCATCGTAATTCTCCTTTCCAAACTCTAAAAATCGTTCCCGTCCGCCGGCAGACCCGCGCGCGCCTGCTAGCGCACGAGTCCGCTGACGAAATGGAGCAAACCTGGTGTGTAAGCGGTGCCGGCAGCGATCACGTGGTTCACCACGAATAGCACGTTGGTCACGAAATGCCGCGACGCATACGCAACCACCGCCGCACCGATCAGTACACAGATCAGCAGCAATTCTTTCCACGACATGACCATCCCCCAACCTGCAAGCGCCGGGGCGGACCCTGCTGAGCCCGCCCACGGCGGAAGCAAACGTCAACTACTTGGTGGCCACTGGCTTGTCCGGCTTCGGCGCTTTGTCGCCGATCAGCCGCACCTTGCTGAGCAGGTCCGACATCTGCATGCCGGAGAGCGCTTCAAAGAGCGCCGGCACTTGTGCGGCAATCTTGGTGACGTCGCCGGTCAGCTTGTACGCCCCTGCGGCGTCGCCGTTGCCCGTAGATACGATCGTGACCTTATCCACTTTGCTGAGCGGTTCGGCCAGCGCGCGCACCACGTCCGGAAGGCCTGTGATGAGCTTGTCCACCACCGCGGCCTGGTTGTACTCCTGGAACGCCTCGGCCTTGATGTTCATCGCTTTGGCTTCCGCTTCGCCCTTTTTGAAGATGATTTCGGCTTCGGCTTCGCCTTGCGCGCGAATCGAGGAAGCGCGGCCTTCGGCTTCCGTGATTAGCCGCTGGCGCTCGGCGTTGGCCAGCGTTTCAATGCGCTGGCGTTCGATTTCCGCTTGCTTGAGGACGGTAGCGATCAGCTCGCGTTCGCGGCGCGCAATTTCCGCTTCCTGCACTTTCACTTGCGCCTCGCGTTCGACTTGCTGCACGCGCACGGCCTCGGCAATCACCTGCTGCTGCTTGATGTTGCTCTCGATTTCATAGGCTTTGTCCGCTTGCGCTTGCGCCTTCTTGGTCGCTTCAACGAACGCGGCCTTCTTGATGTCCAGATCGCGCTCGGCTTCGGCTTGTTTTGCGAGCGAAGCCGTTTCCGCGGCCACGCGCTCCTGGTCGGCTTGCGCTTTGGCCACGGCTGCGGCCCGCGTCGCTTCGGCGCGTTTGATGGCAATGTCCCGATCCGCTTCGGCGGCGGCCACTTCCGCGTCGCGCTTGATCCGCGCGATGTCCGGACGGCCCATGTTCGTGATGTAGTCGTTCTTGTCGCGTACTTCCTTGAGCGTGAAGCTGATCACTTCCAGCCCCATTTTGCTCATGTCGTCCGCGCAAGTGGAACGCATCCTATCGGCCACCATCTCCGGCTCTTTGACGATCTGCTCGACCGTGAGCTGGCCGATGATGCCCCGCAGATGCCCTTCCATCACCAACCGAATGAGCCCTTCACGCTGCTCGGGCCGTTTGGTCAGGAACTGCTCCGCTCCGGTGCGTATCGATTCCGGATCGGACTTCACCTTGATTTGCGCGACCGCTTCGATCGTCACGGCCACGCCTTGCTTCGTGTAGAGACTTTGCTGGGGCGCGACGTCAAACGACATCAGCTCCAGCGAAAGCTCGCGGCATTGCTCGATCATCGGAAAAATGAGCGTGCCGCCGCCTTTCACAATACGTGTCCCGCGCAGACCAAAAATGATCAGCGCTTCGTGCGGACCCGCCTTTCTGAACATCCTGGCCAGCAGCCCAAGAATCAGTAGGAGCGCCAGAACGGACAACCCGGCATAAATAACCACCATTGGCAACCCGAACATACAGACCTCCCTTTTCACCCGACCGGACTGTTTGCGTCGTGCGCAGTCCGCGAAACCTCTACCGGCTGCGCTAGCCGGATACCTGATCCGGCTAGCGCTCCAGCTTCGTGAATTCGTCCCAGCGCCGAACGTACGCGATGCCTTTGTCGTACCGCTCGATCACCACCTCCGCGCCTTTCTCAATCGCTTGTCCGTCCGCAGTGCGCGCGCCCGCTCCGCGCCGCACCCCGCCCATCGAGAAAATCACTTCGCCTGTGCCCTGCTCGCGAATCGGCACGCTGATCGAGCCGACCGAGCCTTCGATCCGGTAATCCGCATCGAACATTTCCGAATCGCCGCCCCGCATCAGCTTGATCATGAACTTGAACACCACCCATCCCGCGAGCAAGCCCGATAGCGTCGAAAAGGCCAGCGCGGCTGCCGCCACCAGGTGCGACCGCGTGGAAAGGATGTAACCCGTTCCGCCGAACCAGGCCAAAAACGCCATCGCCGTAGACGCGTTGAACCAGGAAATATGCGCGCCGCCTTTTGCCGCGCCTCCACCACGCACTCCGCTGGTGCGCAAACCACCTCCGCCATGCCCCGCGTGGTGTCCCCCGAGATGCAGGTGCATCTTGAAGGGCAGATGGATGTGAAACGCGCCGGCCAAGAAGGAAAGCGCGCTCAGCGAAAACCCGACAATGAAGCAGAAGAGATAGAAATCAGACCAGGTCATACGAAACCTCCCGACGCTTTGGGTCCCACTGGCATTTCTGCTCGCGCGCTCTTCAAGCGGCACCCTGCCGCACACCGCGGATAACCGTTCAGGCCCTCGGGACAGAAGAAGATCGTTCGCGCTAATTGCGCAGCGCCGCGGGCGGCGGAGCTTCGCTCCCGCTGATCCGGCTTGCCCGTTCCTGGTGCTTCGCCGGACGCAGCACCTCGCCCAGACGTTCCGCCAAACCTTCCGTGCGCAAAATCTCCGCCAGCAAGAGCAGAGCGCGGCGCGAATCCTCATGTTCGGCAATCGCCAAAAGCGCGGTCCTTAGCGCTGGATCGGCCGCGAACTGCTCGGCGCCGGCATACAGCCACGAATCAATCTTCGCGTCGATCGCCCGCAGCGGCGACTGCAGCTCCGGCGAATACCCTTCCGGGTCGTCCACCAGGAACCCCGGGTAAACCCGAAAAAATCGCGCCAGGAGCGTCCGCGTGCTATGCGTCAGGTGCGGCCGCGTGCCGTTCTCGATTTGCGAAAGGTACGCCTGGCTCAAGCCTCGCCCGACTTCTCGGCGCATGGCTTTCGCCAACTCCTGCTGGGTCATCGGACGGCCCAGGCCGCGCAGCGAACCTTCGACGGCACGCAACGAACGAAGTTTGTTTCCGAGAGTCATGGTGAGAACCTTGCGAGAACCTGATTTATTGCAATATGCAAATAACATATTACGAATTGCTATTTTATGTCAAGGACTATATTTGGCTTATTTTCAGAGAGTTAGAGGCCCGTAAGGAAAACGGAGTCGGGAACACCCGCAGGCACGGGGAAAGTTCCTCCTGCGGCCGGGCAGAGGACCTCGAACAAGGCTCGTGCGACCTCCGCAGCCTCAGAACGGCGCCGCTGCGATCTACGGTTCGTTTGCTTGGTCGGGCTTACGGAGCGAGTGGAGGTCAATGCCGAGTTGCTGACACTTTTTATAGAGGTGGCTGCGTTCGAGGCCGAGCGCGCGCGCCACATTCGTCATGTGGAAATTGTGCCGCCGAATTTCTGCCAGCAGCACTTCCTTCTCGAAAGCTTCGGTGCGCTCGGCGAGAGTGCCCGTCGCTGCGCCGGACGCGCTGCCGATGCTGGAGTCCGCTGCGGAATCCTCGGAAGGAAGCACGAGGCGAACATCAACGGCGGTGATGACGTCTTCTGCAGAAAGCAAAACGAGACGCTCGACGACATTGCGTAGTTCGCGGACATTGCCAGGCCAGGAGTAGTGGCGCAATTCGGCTGTGGCTTCTGGAGCGAATGATTTTTCTTTCCAGCCGTTTTGCGCGGCAACTTGGCGTGCGAAATGCGCCGCGAGCTCGCCGAAATCTTCCGGGCGTTCCCGCAGCGCGGGCAACAGCAGCGGAAAAACATAAATGCGATGAAACAGATCGCGGCGAAAGGCATTCTGCTTGACCAGGTCTTCCAGATTGCGATGCGTGGCCACCAGCACGCGGACGTTCACCTTGATCGGTTTGTCGCCGCCGACGCGCTCCACTTCGCCTTCCTCGAGCACGCGCAGCAACTTGGCTTGCATAGCCACGGGCATGTCGCCAATTTCGTCGAGGAAGAGCGTGCCGCCCTCGGCCTGCTCGAATTTTCCGGCATGCTTCGCCGCAGCTCCCGTGAAGGCGCCTTTCTCGTGGCCGAACAACTCAGATTCGATCAACTCGGCGGGAACCGCGGCGCAATTCAGCGTGACGAACGCATTTTCATGGCGCGGCGACTTTTCGTGGATGGCGCGAGCCACCAGTTCTTTGCCGGTGCCGGTTTCGCCCAGGATGCAGACGCGCGTTTCGCTCGCTGCAACACGATCAATTTGCGCGAGCAGCTTTTTCATCGCTGGGCCGGAACCGACCAATTCGTGTTTGCCGAGCCGATGCCGCAGTTCCCGGTTTTCGTCTTCGAGACGCGAAAGCCGCAGAGCGTTTTCAACGGTGACGAGCAGCTTATCGGTGGAAAGAGGCTTTTCGAGAAAATCCAGCGCGCCAAGCTTGGTGGCTTTGACCGCCATTTCGACGTTGGCTTGGCCGGAGATGAGCACGATCGGAGTTTTGACGCCGGCGCTTTTCAAGTCAGCGAGAAGCTCGAGTCCGCTTTTGCCGGGCATCACGACATCAGAAAGGATGAGGTCGAAGGACTCGTTGCGCAGGAGGTCGAGGGCACGCGGAGCGTTATCGCAAACCGTAGCTTCGTGGCCGGCGAGGCGGAACGCGCGGGAGAGCGACGCCAGCGTGTTGGGGTCGTCGTCCACGAGAAGGAGATGAGCTTTGCGGGACAAGTGAGCTCCTTTGCGCTTGCGTCGTCGGCTGCCTCTCTAACGGCCGGATATTAGTCCGAAGCGGCGACTGGCAAACTTTGTGGCGGCTTTCTCTCAGCGGTTGGCGCTCCCGGCTCGGCGGCCGGAGGTGGACCAGCTTGGCGCTGCGGCAGTTCGATGCGGAAGGTAGTGCCCCGGCCTTCATCGCTGGTGACGGAGATCGTGCCGTGATGATCGCTAACGACGGATTGAATGATCGCCAGGCCAAGGCCGGTGCCTTGCACTTTTGTGGTGTAGTACGGCGTGAAGAGCCGCGAGCATTCTTCCGGCGTCAGACCTTTGCCCGTATCGGCCACTTCGATGCGTACGTTGCCTTCGTGTTCGGTGGTGCGCATCGTCAGCGTACCGCCGGCGGGCATGGCGTCTAACGCATTCAGAACGAGATTTTGAAACGCCCGGTGCAGCAAATCCGGGTCGGCATCAATTTCGGGGAGCGGCTCGGTGAGGAAATATTCGGGAACGATCGGCGGCTTGCCGACGGCGTGGAACTGCGGCTCGAAAAGACGAACGGCGTTGCGCAGGGTTTCGTTCACGTTGACGCGAGCAAAGTGCGGCGCCGGCATTTTCGAAAAATCACTGAAACGCCCGACGATGGTATTGAGATTGGCCAGTTCGGCTTTCAGCGTTGCGGTGGATTCGTTGAAGACTTCCAGAAACTGTTTGGTGTCGAGTTGGCGCGCTTTCTGCAAATTCTCGACGGTGATTTGCAGCGGAAAAAGAGGATTGCGCAGTTCGTGCGCCAGGCGACGGGCGAGTTCGCGCCAGGCCGCGACACGTTCGGTCTGCACGAGTTGCTCGCGCTGCGCAGCCAGAGTTTGCGTCATTTCGTTGAACGCCGAGGCCAACTGGCCGATTTCGTCGCGGCCCCGCAGATTGATGACCGTGTCCCAACGTCCAGAAGCCACTTCGCGCGCACCCTCGGCAAGTTCTTCGAGCGGGCGCGTGATCCGGGAGGAGACCCACAGACTGACCAGCAAGCCGATGAACAGCGCAGCGCCAGCTACCGCGGCCGCGATTTGCAGAATGTGCCGCGTGAGCAAGACGAGCTCTTTGCGCGAACTGCCCAGGAGCAAAACCGCCAGAAGTTCATTGTTGCGTCCGGTGAGCGGAATGGCGTGGAACGTCTCGGCGGTAGCGGCATCGGCCGACCAATCAATCGTTTTCACCACCGGCTGCTGTTGCTTCTGAACCTGCTCGATCAGCGACTGAAATTTGTCGGCTTGATCGAACGGGCCGCTCACGTCGGTCAACGCCGCCGGAACGAAACCCGGTTCCAAGTTGCGATAAAGAAGCGCGCGTGTGCCCGCGGGAGGAACGAGCGACGCGAGAAAATTCTGATCCAGGCGACGGCCACCAATGATGTACATGGACTTGTCGTTGCCGCCGGAAAGCATCCGCACGACCGTGAGCGAAAGCGCCACTCCATCCGGCAGTTCTTCTTTTCGCAGAAACGGTTGCGAGTCGTTCCAGCTCTTGTTCGAAGTGACCCAATCATTTTTGTAGCCGACGCGCGCGGGATATTGCGCGGACGAGATTAGTGTGCCGTCCCAATTTACAAACTCGACGAAATCGAGTCCATGATCCTGCGCCGCGCCAGCCGCATCGTGGACGTACAACGAGAGGTCGGGATTGGGGCGCGCCAGATCGATGGCTACTTTCAACGTAATGTCCGCGTCAGTGATGTCTTTCACCTGCCGCGCGATTTCTTCGCCGCGCTGCGCGTATTCCTTGTTGAATTGCGCCACCAGCGCTTCGCTGCGCTGCGCGTCAGATTCCTCAAACGCAGCTTGCGTATAGTGCGTGACGCCATAAGCGACGAGCGACACCGACGCAAGCACGGTGATCAGGAAGACCCAGAACAGTTTGCTGCGGAAGCTCATCGTGGGCCTCCCGCATTGCTTTGCGGCTCTCGCATCGAGGATTGGTCCGCATGCGTCAAGAAATCTGCGCTGCTGGCTTGCGTTGCTTGGGGCTGGTCCAGCCACACGTCGGCCAAATGCCATTCGCCCCAACGCGCGGGCAGCCAATTGCGCACGGTTGTGCCAATGCCAACCGACTCCGCTTGCTCCACCAGCGGCAGCACGCGCCAATCCTCAAGTACGTAATGCTCGCGCGCATACAGTTGCTCGCGATCAGAGTTTCCAGCGCCGGTATCTGGAGAATCGGTGAGGTGATACGCGGCCAGCATCGACTCGAGTTCCACGCGAGCGGAGAGCGACGAGTAGCGCCAGGCAAAAAGACGCACACCGAAAGTATCCGATGGCTCACCTGCAGCGGAGGCGGTGGACGCCGGCAATGCGATCGCGTTGCGCTGGGCCGGCCGACTTACGACTTGAATCGCAATTCCCGCCTGGCGTGCATTCACCGCAACACGCTCACCGAGCAGTTTCGCCAAGTCTCCGGCAGGTTCCACGCGCAGGTGAAGCGGCTCGCTTCCGCCGGCGGCAGCGGCCGGCAGGGAGCGACGCAATTCCTTCGCGCGTTCGAGATTGGCTTCCACGTTGAAGAGGAAAGCATATCCCGAGAGCCACTGCGGCAAAAGAGCCGCTGCGGGTTGGGCTTGCTTCTGGAGCAACACGTTGGCCATGGTGCCGCGGTCCAGCGCGAGAGAGAGTGCCTCGCGCAAACGCGAGTCGGCGACCGCAGTCGACCCTTCGTCGAAGCGCAGCCCATAAAGCACCACGGGATCAGAGGACCACACGCGCAGACTGGCCTGCTTGGCGCGCGGGACAAGGTCGGGGGCCAACTCAATCAAGTCGGCTTTGCCGAGTTGCAAATCAAACATGGCCCGCAGCGCAGGAACGCCGAGGGTCACGTCGACCGAATCAAGATAAGGGCGGCCGGACCATGCTTCGTCATTGGCGCGGAAAACCAGATGCGTGACGCCTGACGAAGACGCCGGCGAACCAGAATTCGCCGTGAGAACGAAGGCCCCGGTCCCAACGAAAGAACCGTCGGCCGCGATTCGGGAAACAAAGTAGCGGCCGGATGCGAGTTGCTCGGGCAGATCGGGAACGGGAGCGGGTGATTGCATCGTGACATTGTTGCCCGACGCGGAAATCTGGAGCCGCTCCGGTAGCAGCGGCTGCAAGGCAACGACAACGTCATTTGGTGTGAGAAGCGTACCATCCGAAAATCTAACGCCGGCGCGAAGGACGAATTGCCAGCGCCGGGTGGAAGCATCGTGCGACCACTCCGTCGCCAGGACCGGCTGGAAATGTCCGTAGTTGTCCAACTCCAGGAGCCGCTCGAAAATCAGGCCGGCTAATTTTTCGTTGGTCGCAGTTTCGAGCGAGCCGACGCTCCAGGTGCGTGGGTCCAGTGACACGCTCGCCGTGTGCAACTCTACACGCAAGGTACCGCCATAACGGGGTTGCGCGGTGGCTGCCGCCGGCGCGGTAAAAAGGAATTGCGCCGCGAAACAAGCGCCGCTAATTGCCGCAAACAGCCGTGAGGCGATAAACCTCATAGTTCCCTGTCGAAAGATTGCGAACGACCGCAAATGCAGCCAGGTTTTTCTCTGCAAGGCTGATGCCGAGAACCGGGCCAGGTAAATCCACAGAGCTGGAACCGGCGTCATTATCGAGGGGCGCGCGCACCGCCTGATCGGACGCGGTGCTGCCAAGCAGGATTTGGTCCGGCTGCGAGTAATCGCCTTTGCCGCTGGAGAGGTAACGCGGCGAAGGCTCGCACGGGGAAGAGAGCAGCAGCATTTTCTCCGGCGAGTCCCATGCGGAGCAAGAGAACGCAATATCGCCGGCCGGTTGAAACGAGCAAAGTTTTCCGTCGCGAATGAACGCCAGAGAGTTTCCGGCGGCCTGGCCCGTGAAGACGCCTTCTCCGGAGCGAACGCGCCGGCTGGCCGCGGGAAGTTCGGCGGAGTCGACCGCGTGCCAGGAACCGCTATCGAGGCGCATGCGAATGAGGCGGCCATCGCTGAGTAAAAACAGAAAGTGATCGCTTGCAGCGGAATCCCGCCATTCTGTGGCGCTCGAGATGGGGCGTTGCTGCTGCCACAAAAGTTCGCCGGTGAGATGCGGACCGGCGGAGATTTCACGCAGGCCCAGCGGCGCATCGCGCAGAACTTCAACCATGCGAATCTGACGAGCGTTGGCGGCGTCGGTGAGTTCAGCCACCAGCAAAACACGCGAAGGCGTCAATCCCGCGGTGACGCGTAGGAGCGGCGCGCCGGGATTTTCCGTAGGCTCTATGCCGCAAGCGGAGATCTGTTCGACGAATGCTCTTTTGCGGGCGTCCGACCAGTAGCCCGAGGAGCCCGCGGAGTCCTGCCAGCGAATGTTGACCGGTTGGCGGTGGGCGGAAGTGCAGAGTTTCATGGCCAGCTGATGGGGAGCGTCTTCAAGCGAGGCGGAGCAGTGTGGCGCAAGAAAAAGGCCAAGAAATACAAAAACAAAGGCAAAGCAGCGCCCCCAATGCGCGTGCAAATTTTGCTTGGCGTACACCGGAGTGATGTTTGATGATAGCACGGCTGTGAAAACCGTTTGCCTAGCGTGCAGCGTGTGTGTTGTGCGGCCAACGCCCCTTGCCGATGCGGACAGATATGCCGACGGCCAGTGCGGCCTACGCACGAAACATTTTGGAATTTTTTGCGTCCATTTAGGGTTACGAGTTGTGCGGCGGGGAAGCCTCTGTTCTTAAATTTCAGTCAAACAAGGTGAAGCAAATGAAGCGGATCGTTGCTGGTCTGAACGTTGTCTTGTGGGTAAGCGTGGCCGGGCTGCTGGGAGGCACGCCAGGGGTTAGGCTCGCAGCCGCCTCGACGACCGATCAAGTACCGCCGGGTCCGACGAAGCTCCTGCGCTTCGCCGACATTTCCAAAGATCGCGTCGTCTTTTCCTACGCCGGCGATTTGTGGATCGCCGCGCGACAGGGCGGCGACGCGCGGCGCTTGACTTCCGCTCCCGGGGACGAGATTTACGCCAAGTTTTCGCCGGACGGCAAGTGGATCGCGTTCACGGGGCAGTACGACGGGAATCCGGACGTTTACGTAATTTCCGCGGAGGGCGGCCAGCCGAAGCGGCTGACCTTTCATCCTGCGAACGACATCGTGCTGGGCTGGACTCCGGACGGTAAAAATATTTTGTTCCGGTCGGACCGCTTCAACGAACCGCTAGGCCGCTCGACTCGGCTTTATTTGATTTCCCCGCAGGGCGGGAGCCCGACGCCGCTACCGGTTCCACGAGGCGACCTGACGAGTTTTTCGCCCGATGGAACAAAGATCGCGTACCTCGAAACGGCGCAGGAATTTCGCACCTGGAAGCGCTATCGCGGAGGCTGGAGCCTGCCGATCGCGATTTACGATTTGAAGAAAAACACGTACGAGGAACTGCCTAAGACCGCGGGCATGGATATGTTTCCGATGTGGCACGGGAACACGATTTATTTCATCAGCGATCGCGAAGGGACGATGAATCTTTTCAGCTACGACCTGAGCACGAAACAAACGAAGAAGCTGACGGATTACAACGAATACGACGTGAAATGGCCGAGCCTTGGGCCAGAGTCCATCGTGTATGAAAACGGCGGGCTATTGTACGAATACGTTTTCGGCAACGGACAAACGCGGCAGATTCCGATTGTGGTGCATGCGGAAGATATTGAGGCGCGCACGGAGTTCAAACATGTGGGGCCGGGGATCGAGAGCGCATCGATCTCGCCGTCTGGCGCTCGGGTGGTGGTCGGCGCTCGCGGGAATATTTTCACGGTCCCAGCGGAGCATGGCAACGCCCGCACGCTGACGACGGAGCATTCCAGCATTCACGAGATTAATCCGGCGTGGTCGCCGGACGGGAAGTGGATCGCGTATCTGTCCGACAAGACGGGCGAATACGAGATTTACACGCGGCCGCAATTGGGCGGCGAAGAAACGCGCATTACGACGGACGGCGAGGTTTACCGCTACGGCCCGCGCTGGTCACCGGATAGCAAGAAGCTAGCGTATTGGGACAAATCGAACCGGCTGTGGTACGTCGGGCTGGAAGAAAAGAAGCCGGTGCTGGTGGACACTTCGGAGTATGGGTTGATTTCCGATCCGGCTTGGTCGCCGGACAGTTTGTGGCTGGCGTACTCGAAGACCCACCGACGGGGATCGAATGATGTTTTTCTGTATTCGTTGCCGAACAAGAAAATCAGCGCTATTTCCTCCGGCTTTTACAGCGACTACAACCCCTCGTTCGATCCCGAAGGGAAATACTTGTACTTCATCTCGACACGGTATTTTTACCCAAGCCCCGGCGCGCTAGATCAGCGGTTCAATTACTACGCGACGGACGGCGTTTTTGCGGTGACGCTGAAAGCGGATGAGGCGTCGCCCTTCAAACCGGAAAGCGATGAAGAGAAAGTTGCGGATGAAGCGAAGGACAAAAAGAAAGACGACAAATCAGGCGAAGCAGACAAGGATAAGGAGAAAGAAGAGAAAGCGGAGAGCGTGAAGCCGATCCAGATTGATCTGGACGGCATCAGCAGCCGGGTGGCGCCTGTGCCAATTGAGGCTGGCAGCTTGAGCGCTCTCACGGCGCGCAAGGGCAAGTTTTTCTATATCGCCACACCGGAAGAGGCGCGGCAGCTCGGAAGAGATCGGCAGGAACCGCAGAATGTGCTGCACGTTTACGATTTGGCAAAGCGAAAGGATGACGTGCTGCTCGCCGGGATTGATGGCTACGAAGCGGATAAGGACGGCGCCAAGATTTTGTATCGCTCGGGACCGGTTCTGGGGATTGTGGACGCCGTTCCTGGGACGGCGAAGGTTGGCGGGGGGAAGGTGGACATCAAGTCGCTCGAGGTGCAGATCAATCCGCGCGAAGAGTGGCGCGAGATTTATCACGAAGCGTGGCGGACCGAGCGCGACTTCTATTGGGACCCGAATATGACGGGTCATGATTGGAAAAAGCTGGGCGCGCGGTACGAAGCGCTGCTGCCGTGGGTGGTGCATCGCAGCGATTTGACGTATTTGCTGGGCGAGTTGATCGCTGAACTGAATACGTCGCATACGTATGTGGGTGGCGGGGACCAGCCGCATTCGCCGCATGTGAGCGTAGGAATGCTCGGAGCAGATTTTCAGGCCGACGGCGGCTTCTACAAGATTACGAAAATCTATGGCGGAGAAAATTGGCAGGAGGCGACGCGGTCTCCGCTGACGGAGCCGGGCCTGAAAGTGAAATCCGGAGATTATCTGATCGCGGTGAACGGTCAGGAGGCGCGTTCGACGCAGGATGTGTATGCGTATTTTCAAGGGCTCGCCGACAAGCTGGTGGTGCTGAAGATCAACAGTAAGCCGAGCGCGGATGGAGCTTGGGAAATCACGGTGAAGCCGATCGGGGATGAAACCGGCGTGCGTTATCAGGATTGGCTCGCGGCAAACCGGAAGAAAGTGGCCGACGCTACCGGCGGGCGAATCGGATACATGCACGTGCCTGATACAGCGATTGAGGGCATCATCAATTTCGACAAGCAGTTGACGGGGCAGCTCGACAAAGAAGGAATGATTGTGGACGAGCGGTACAACGCCGGGGGATTCATTCCGGATTTTTACACGGAGAAATTACAGCGGACACTGCTGGCGGTGGTTTCGGTGCGCGATGGCAAGGACGTGCCATATCCGCCGGTGGCGATCTATGGACCGAAAGTGATGATCGTGAACGAGCTTTCGGGTTCCGGTGGCGATTTGTTTCCGTGGCTGTTTCAGCACGAAAAGATCGGGCCGGTGGTAGGGACGCGGACGTGGGGCGGGCTGGTGGGCATCAATGGTGGCGGGCTTTTGCGCGACGGCGGGTTTATTACGGCGCCGGCAGCGGGATTTTATTCGTGGGACAAGGGCGGGTCATGGGCGGTGGAGAATCATGGCGTCGATCCGGATTATGTGGTGCCGCAACGGCCGGACCAGGTGGTCGAAGGACATGACCCGCAATTGGAGAAAGCCATCGAGTTGGCGAATGAAGCATTGAAAAATTACAAGGGGATTCCGCCGCGGCCGCCATTTCCCGGATCCAAGTAGTCGGGGCCTGCGGATCGCCGCTCGCAAATTCGTTGCGAAAACATAAGGGCGCAGTGCGCTGCACTCAGCGTGTCTCAGCTCTTTCCTGACATTTCTCCGGCGGGTGTGCCGGCGGGAATTTAACCGCTAGCCGGGCGGCTCGCGGCGCAGCCTGCAAGAGGGAAAATCTGCTGGCCCGATCGGCGAAGCGCGGCGGTGCTTGCCTGTGTGCTCATGATCTTTCCTCCTTCCGACATGCGTCGCGAGCCACCCACAGGGGTATTGGCTAGCGGAACTTGGTAACGCTGGTGCGCACCCCGGCCTGCCGGTTGGGCACCACCATAATGCTCAACGACAATAAAATCGGCACGATGGCGGTCACCGCCAAGTGCTCTGCCAGCTTCCAGCGAAGCGGATGAAAAGGGCGCTGCGACGTGGTCGCCACCCGCGCGACCGGCTCGGCGGTCTTGCTTGGCGCCAGCAATCGCCGCAATTGCTCCGACAAATAAATGTCGTACGCCACGACTGCTCCGGAGCTGCCGAACAATGCGATTCCCACGATCATCAACAAATATTTCAACGCCAACATTGCCGTACTCCCTTCACCTCGCTCCGGTTGGCCGCGCCGGAGAGTGACCGCCGACCCCGCCGCGCTCGCACGGGCCGGGAATCCCGGCTCTGTAGCCGCGGCCCGCTTTACTCGCGGCTACACTCAGCGCGGCGCTGCGTATGCGCGCGCTAACCGCACCGCGCCGGACGCCAATTGCGCCGGTGCCAGCCGCGGCTGGTGCGCGGTCGCCGGACGCATCAGCAAAAACATCACTCGCAGAAGCACCCAATCCAGAGCCACCGCAGCAGCAGCGGCAAACAGCGTGACGACGATCAGCGTCGCAAGACTTAGCATTTCCACCATGGCGTGGGCCTCCTGACCTACACTCGTGCCATCGCACGCTCACCACCAACACGTGCGCGTTGAAAACACAGGGTTTACTTTCAGCCGCCGGCCTTGCTGCGTGGACCCGCAAACACGCCGTGGACGCCATGACGCATATCCGCGTCGATTTGTCGCCGCTTGGAATCAAAGCTATTGTAGTAATGTGGAGCGCGGCGGGAAGAAAGGCCCCGCGCGAAAATGGCCCCGGCAGTCAGCGTGGCGGAAGTTTGCTTCCAGGGAATCGCACATGCCTCGAAAACCCGGAATGTACATCGGCAGAATATTCGGGATACCCATTTATCTGCACTCTACGTGGGTGATCATCTTCGCCGCCATCACGTATTCTCTCGAAGAACAGTTCGCGCATGACCATGCGGGCTGGACGCCCGAGCAACAATGGGGCGTCGCCGTGATCACGAGTGCGCTCTTTTTCGCCTCGCTCCTTTTTCACGAGTTGTCCCACAGCGTGGTGGCTCAGCTTTATAAAATCCGCGTGGTCTCCATCACGCTCTATGTTTTCGGCGGCATTTCCAGCATCGAACGGGAAGCGACTAAAGCCAGCCAGGAATTCTTCATCGCCATTGCCGGCCCGCTTTCCAGCGGCCTTCTAGCGCTTGGTTTTGCGGGCATTAGCAAAGCCTTTGCTTCCAATGAACTGGTGTATTCTTCGGCGAGTTGGCTGGCCTTTATCAATTTGGCCCTGGCCCTTTTCAATCTGCTTCCCGGATTCCCCCTGGATGGCGGGCGAGTCTTTCGCGCCATTGTTTGGGGGTTCAATAAGAACTTTGCTCGCGCCACCCGCATCGCCGGCGGCAGCGGTCGGTTCATTGCCTACGCGTTAATTTTGTTCGGCGGCTTTGTGGTGTTCAAGGGACAGGTCTTGTCCGGTCTTTGGAGCGTCTTCGTCGGGTTCTTTCTATTGAGCGCCGCTCAGGAGAGCGTTGCCCAGATAACTATTCGCGAAAATCTCTCCGGTTTGCGCGCCTCCGACGTCATGAGCCATGAAATCCCCACGATTGGCCGCGCCATATCCCTCGAGGAATACGGCGCGGAGGTGCTCCGCACGGGCCGCCGCTGTCACCTGGTCATTACCGATGACCACTTGGTGGGCATGATGAACGTGCACAAGCTGAACTCCGTGCCTCGCCAGGAATGGGCTCACACCAGCGTGCAAGCGGTCATGATCCCGCGCGAGAAGATTCTCTGGGCTACTCCGGACGAGCCGCTGCTCGGCCTGCTCGAGCGGTTGCTCACCGCCGACGTCAACCAAATGCCTATCGTCTCCGGCTCCGACAACGGTGCGGCGCACATCATCGGCATGGTCACGCGCGACTCCATCCTGCGCGTCATGCGCACCCGCTCTGAAGTCGGTCCGCTGCAGGCGGCCCACCACCCGTAGCCCCGCGCGGCGCAGCAGCTTGCCGAGTTGCAAGGTCCGTGAGAAAATGCCCACCTGAGTTTTGCGGTTCATCCTGATCCAACGCAAAACGCTCTGGCGCTATCGTCTAGGGGTCTAGGACATCGCCCTCTCAAGGCGGAAACACGGGTTCGAATCCCGTTAGCGCTACCAAACGCGGCCCCTTCTGTTGCGTTTCGGCCCGACCGCCCGCCATAAATCAAGAGCGAGCAGAAGAACTCTAACTCGTATAGGTAAAGGTACTTAACGACTACCACTAGTAAGTACTAGTACGGAACACAGTACTTCCGGGAACGTGACAGACGCTGTTTCATCCCGGACACTATTCCCATGCCAAGCTCCCTCTCAGCGCTTCCAGGGCCTGAGTCTTTACCTCCGTCGGTAAACACGACGGCTCGCCTGACTCGCAGCGCCTCAATCGTTTCCCGCGAAGTCGCCGGCGAAACGATTGTCGTGCCGATCTGTCGCGGCGTGGGCGACCTCGACTCCGTCTACACCTTCAATTCGGTCGGTAAGAACTTGTGGCACCTTCTCGAGCAAGGTCGTACCGCAGAGGAATTGGCAAACTGGGTTGCCACGCATTACGAAGTATCCGCGGAACAGGCGACTGCCGACGTTCAGAGCTATCTCGCTGAACTGCAGGAAGTTGGCCTGGTTCGCTCGTTGTAATTAGCCACCCTCCTTCTCCGCAGGCCTCCGCCGGAGGCACGACGCAAGGAGTGTGGCTAGTGTGCTTTGCCGAGTTAGTACTATACGTACTAAATCTAAACTCGCGCGAACACTCTCCGCTCTCGGAAAGTTAGGCCTGTTCGTGCTGTCTGCTTCGTACGCGGAATTGACCGGATTCGTTCACCAGCAATTTGCCGGTAAACGTGCCCCGCTGGAAGTGTCCATCGAGGTCACACGCCGCTGCCCGCTTGATTGCCTGCACTGCTACAACAATCTGCCCATGGGTGACCAAGCCGCGCGGGCTGGCGAAATGACCTTCGATGAGCATGTGCGCCTGCTGGACGAGTTGGCCGCCGCGGGCACTCTCTGGCTGCTCTACAGCGGCGGCGAGATTTTTGCCCGCCGGGACTTCCTCGATATCTACACCGAGGCAAAGAAGCGCGGCTTCCTGATTACTCTCTTCACCAACGGGACCCTGATCACCGAGCGCACCGCCGACTATCTAGCGCAGTACCGTCCGCTGGCTATTGAAATCACGCTGTACGGCGCCACGCGCGAGACCTATGAAGCGCTAACGCAAGTTCCTGGCTCGTACGACCGCTGCATGCGCGGAATACGCCTGCTGCTCGAGCGAAAACTGCCGCTCAAGCTGAAAACTGTCCCCACCACGCTCAATCGCCACGAAGTTTTCGCGATGAAGCGCATGGCCGAAGACGATTTCGGCGTCGAATTCAAGTTTGATTCGCTCATCAATCCGCGCATTGACTGTTCGCAAAGCCCGCTGGCGGTTCGGCTTTCGCCTGAACAAGTCGTCGAACTGGATTTCGCGGATCCCCAGCGCCGCGCAGAGTACCGGCGGATGGCCGAGCGGGATTTGGCCGGGCCCGCACCCGAAATGCGAAGCGATCCACTTCCGAAATATACCTGCGGCGGCGGCGAAGCGGGCTGTGCCATCGACCCCACCGGCACGATGAGTATTTGCGTCATCTCGCACCAACAGGGCTACAACATCCGTCAGGGCAGCTTCCGCGAAGGCTGGGCAGGTCCGCTGCACGACATTCGCAATCAGCGGCGCACGCGGCCTTCGATCTGCGACCGCTGCCAGATTCAATCGCTCTGCAGCATGTGCCCGGCGAACGGCGAACTCGAAAACGGCGACCCCGAGTCGCCGGTTTCTTTCCTTTGCCAGGTCGCGCATCTCCGCGCCTACGCGCTGGGTTACGCCGTTCCAGAACACGGCGACGGCGACTGCGACTGTTGCGATGGCGGCGCTGATCACCAGCAACTGATGGCCGCCGCGCAGCGCCTTAAGGATCTCGAATCATCGCCGACCGAGTGGGCCGCCAGCCGTTTGGCCTTGCCGGTCTTAAACGTTTTGCAACCATCCACCGCCGGTCGCGGCGCAGCGTGCAACTCCTGCGCCTCGCACCGCGGATGAGTAAGTGAAAGAAATGAACGAGAAGCACGACGACAACTCGCAGCAAGTGACGCCCAAACCGGCTTACGAGCCGCCCAAGGTGATTCGCGTCAGTCTGCGGCCCGAAGAGGCTGTGCTCGGCCATTGCAAGATCGTTGGCAATGCCGGGCCCGTGTCTGGTTCGTGCCGTTCCGTGGTGGCTTGCCGGAGCATCGGCTCATGACGTTCTGGAAGACCAATCCGTCCACTCCGACCGGCGTCGTTCCCGGAGCAGCGGCGCTCGATTCGCTCGACGGCATTTTCCCAAGCGCCGCTCGGCTGGCTTATGAAATTGGTGGCATCACCTTCGGTCTCCAAGCCGAAGGTTCGCTGGGCCTCGCTCTCGACCGCGAATTGTTTCCTTTCGCAGTTGCGGTGACGGAACAGCCGTGCGAGGTCAACCTTAGCGTCTCCTGGGTAGACTCCCTGCGGGCTCCTGCTTCCGCGCCCTTGTTCCATTCCGGCGGACTGTGGTCGCTCTACGCGGAACCCGAGGGGTATCGCTTTAGTTTCTTGTCGCCGCTGCTCGGCTCGACCCCATATAAGGAAGCCTGGCTCGATTCCGAATTTCGTTCGGGCCGCGTGTTGCTCTCGCGCCGCTACTTTGACACCGCTTCTCCCGTCTATCCGCTGGAGTATCCGCTCGACGAACTTTTGATGATTCATCGCCTTTCCCGCGGCGGCGGCGTTGAACTACACGCCGTTGGCATCGCCGATGAGACCGGCCGTGGCCACCTTTTTCTCGGCCATTCCGGCGCCGGCAAAAGCACCACGGCTCGCCTTTGGCTGAATCGTCCTGGCATAACCGTCCTTAGCGACGACCGCATCATTCTGCGCGAGCGCGAGGGCCGGATGTTCATGCACGGCACGCCCTGGCATGGCGATGCCGGCATCGCCTCGCCGCGTTCAGCTCCCCTCTCCGCGATCTATCTGCTCGATCACGGAAAATCCAATGAGCGCCTGCCGCTCTCTCCCGGCTGTGCCGCTGCCGAACTGTTCGCGCGGACCTTCGTGACCCATCATTCCGAGGAAGGCATTCACTGCACCCTCGATTTTCTGGATCATGTCACTCGCGACATTCCTTGCTACGTTTTCCGTTTTGTTCCGGACGAATCCGCCGTGGAGGCCATCTGCCGTGCGGATTCGTAAGCCCATCGTTAGGCGCGATTCCGCGCAGTTTGCCGCCGCCTGCGAAGCGCTGCTGCAAGCCGGTGCGAACGTCCGCTTCCGCGCCAACGGGCGAAGTATGCGCCCGAACATTCTGGACGACGACGCTGTGATTGTCGTTGCGTGCCAGCTTGCAGATTTGCAGCCGGGCGACGTAGCTCTCACTCGCGGCTCGGATGGTTTCCGCGTTCACCGCGTTGCGGTCGCTGATTCGCAGAGCCATTGCGTCGTCACGCGCTCCGATGCCGGCCAGGAAGATGATCCGGCCGCGAGCACCGTTCTGGGCAAAGTCATCGCGCTCGAACGCCGCGGCCGTACGCTCTCGCTGGTTTTCCCGGGTCAAAAATATTGTCGGGCGGGCCGCGCACTAGCCTACCGGTTCGTGCAGGCCGCCGCCTTCCGGGCTGCGAGACTTGTGTCAGCCTCGGCGGTTTTCGGTGTGGCCATTCTCCTCGGCTTGCTCTTCAGTGCTTCCCCGGCCGCTGGACAGGCTTGGACCATCACGAACACGCCTAACCCCACGCCTAACGTGGCGCCCGGCGGCACCATCACGCTCACCCAGGAGATCTCCAACGTCAGCGGTCGCAACATTAGCCAAACCATCGTCGTGAGCCAAACGATCCCCAGCAATGCGACCTTCGGCTCAATCAACGTCACCGGCCATCACAATTTTAATTGCTTGCCCGCCAACCCAGCGCCGGGCGGCACCCTCACCTGCACCGACTCTACGGGAGGCAATTACGGCTCGGGAGGCACGGATAACAACACTTTTACCCTCGTGCTGAACGTTCCTGCTACTTCCGCAAACGGTACGGTTATCTCGGACACCTTCAAGGTCACCAGCGGAAATGCACCTACGGTAACCTCCACAGCCAGCGTTACCGTGCAGACTCCCAGTGTTTCCGTCACCAATTCCGACGCTCCCGATCCGGTCGACGTGGCCTCCAACATCACGTACACACAAGCTGTAACGAACAGCAGTGCTTTCGCGGCTTTCAACCTCACGTTCGCCGAGACGACGCCGGCCAATACGACCTATCAATCCATCACCATCCCGACTGGGTGGACCTGCCCCACGCTGCCCGCAGTCAACGGCACCGGAGGAATTTCCTGCACCGCGACTACCCTCGCAGCGAATACGACCTCGACCTTTAGCGTCGTGGTCCAAGTGAATTCGACCGTAGCTTCCGGCTCGACCATCACGGACACGGTCAACATCGGCGAATCCGGTACCGATCCGGGAACCACCAGTGCCACGGCCAATACCACCGTCACTATTCCGGATCTTTCGGTTACCGATGCGGCCACGCCTAATCCCGTGGGCACCGGCGCAAACATAACCTTCACTCAGGTCGTGACCAACAACACGACGAACGTCGCTGCCGTCGGCGCAACCCTTACCGAAACCACTCCCGCAAACACGAACTTTGTCTCGATTACTCCCGGAACGGGCTGGACCTGCCCGACGCAGCCGGCTGTCGGTAGTCGCGGCTCGATTGTTTGCACGGCCAGTGGCACGTTCGGAGGCACCACCGGCTCGGCCAGCCCGGCCACGTTCACGCTCCAGGTCGCTGTCAGTCCCGAAACCACGGTCGGCTCGGCGATCACCAACTCCGTTACCGTCAGTGAGACGGGAACCGATCCCACGCCGGGAAACAACACGGCCAGCGCCAACACTGTCGTGCAAGGCGCCGACCTCTCCATGACCCAGGTCGCTTCAGTCACTGCTATCGCGCCTGGCAGCAACATCACCTACACGGAAACGGTAACCAACAACGGCCCCAACGCTGCTACGGGCGCCACCCTGTATCAGCAAACGCCGGTCAACACCACGTTCGTCTCGATGACCCCGCCCACCGGCTGGACCTGTCCGACGCAGCCAGCGGTGAACGGAACGGGCCAGGTCATTTGCACCGCCAGCGCAACCATGGCGGCCAATACTACAACGGGAAACTTCGCCTTCATCGTTGCCGTCGGAGCAGGCACCGCCGCGGGCACCGTCATCAGCAATCAGGCTGACGTCACGTCACAAACGACCGACGGCAATTCTGCCAACAATGGAACTTTCACTTCCGTCTTGGTTGAAATCAGCGCGGACGCCGACATTTCGGTCACCATGAACGCGCTGCCCACTCCAGTCTTTATTTCCTCGGCGTTGAGCTACACCATTCAGGTCAGCAACCTCGGTCTCGCCGCTGCTACTGGTGTGACGGTTACCGACACGCTGCCCTACACGGGCACGTCGCCCAACCAGGTCAGCGCGTTGTCTAATGTGACCGCTAGCCCGGGGACTTGCTCCGTCAACACGACGACTTATCCCTTTACCGTGACTTGCAGTCTCGGCGGCGTTGCGTATCCGCTGGCCGTGCCCATTACGATCACGATCAGCGGCACGACACCCGCTACTCCAATGACGCTTTCGAACCAGGTCAGCGTCAGCTCGACCAGCGCCGATCCAGTGGCAAGCAACAACAGTGCGACCGTTCTTACGGTTGTCCAGCCGCTGGTGTGCGCCAAGCCCGGCAACGACGGCGCGCAAGGCAGCCTCTCCGGGATCGTCAATGCGTACTACCCGCCCGCCAGCGCGGGCACTGTGGCGGCAGGCGCAACGCAGATCGCGCTCGGTCCGGCAGCCGCTGGCGGAGCGCAAACGAATATCAATGCCGGTGACCTTGTTCTGATCATTCAAATGCAGGGCGCACAAATCAATTCCACAAACACGACGTCCTACGGCGACGGAATTCCCGGCGATCCTTTCGGCTACACCACGCTTGGCCCAACCGGCATGTTCGAATTCGTGACCGCGACGAACTCTGTGGTTACCGCGAGTGCTGGTGGAACGCTCACGTTCGTTGGCACTGGCGCGAACAATGGTTTGCTGAACAGCTACGCGAGTGCCGCGGCCACCGCGACGCAAGGCATTCAGACTTTTCAAGTCATTCGTGTTCCGCAATATTCGTCTGCGACCCTCAGCCCAACCACTGCGGCGACAGCACTCGCCTGGAATGGCGCTACCGGCGGCATCCTCGCACTCGACGTCGCTTCGCAACTCACCTTGAATGGCGGCTCGGTCGTGCTGGACGGCCTCGGATTCCGCGGCGGCGCGGGCATCACCGAGCGCGGTATCGCCGGCTTCCTGAAAACCGACACAGTGGATGCCTCACCCACCGCGTTGCCCAATCTTTCCGGCGGCGGGGATCCTCCCGCTGGCGGCGGCGCTGGAGGCGGAAAGGGCGAAGGCATCGCCGGCACTCCGCATTGGGTCGCGCCTTTTATCTCTGCGATCACGCACGCCTCCACCGCGAGCAGCACCGCGCAAGCCGTGGTCGAAGGCTATCCTAACGGTAGTTTCGCGCGCGGCGCTCCGGGAAATGCCGGCGGTGGCGCAACGGACGCTGACCCCACCGCGAATGATCAAAATTCTGGCGGAGGTGGCGCAGGAAATGGCGGACAAGGCGGGCTTGGCGGTTTCGGCTGGAACACCGCCGGGCTTGTCGGCGGCTATGGCGGCGCTCCATTTCCAGTAACCACCAGCACGCTGGTGATGGGCGGCGGCGGCGGCGGCGGCACGACGAACAACGGATCGTATTGGGATCCCGCAACCGACACCGGCAACGCGGATTGTGGCTTGAATTGTACCGGCGTGTATAGCAGCGGCGGTGCAGGCGGCGGAATCGTCATTATTCATGCCGGCTCGGTTGTCGGTGCCGGCACGATTTCTTCGAACGGCCAAACCGCTCTCGAACCCGAAAATGACGGCGGCGGCGGCGGCGGCGCGGGTGGCACGATTTTTCTTTTTGCGAATAGCGGTAGTTTGGGTGGAGTAACCGCGACGGCGCTTGGCGGCAACGGCGGGAATACGTGGCCGGAGAGTGCGCCTGGAACGTTTCCGGGAAATCGGCACGGCGCGGGCGGGGGCGGCGGCGGGGGGGTAATTTTCAGCACTGCTGCGCTGAATGCGGCTTCCAGCGTTTCGAACGGCATACCTGGCTGGTCCACGCTGGCGAACGATCCGTATGGGGCAACGCCGGGCTTGCCCGGAGTGCTCAATCCGGGTTTGACGATTACGCAGACGCCGGGCGTGCAATCTGGCGCGTACTGCGCGGGCGCGGATATTTCCGTGAGCAACGCTGGCTCGCCGAATCCCGTGCTCGCTGGCGGAACGATTACTTATAACCAAGGCATCGTAAACAATGGCCCGCTGGACGCGTTGAACGCGACATTCAGCGAAGTCATTCCGGCCAACGCGACGTTCGCGTCTCTCAGTTTCCCCGGCGCGACGAATGGCTGGAGTTGCACAACGCCGGCGGTGGGCACGGCGGGGACAATTTCCTGCAACAACGCCGACGTGGCCAGGGGCATATCCACAGCGATCAACGTGGCCGTGACGGTAGCGGTAGGAACGACTTCGGGCACGGTGATTACGGATGTGGTGAACGGGGCTTCCGGAACCAACGATCCGAATCTGGTCAACAACTCAGCCATCGTGCAGACCACGGTGGCCCAGGCAGGCACAGCAGATCTCGCGCTCACCAATTCCGCGTTATCGGATTCCAACTCCGCGACGGTGGTGGTGGCCACTAATCTCCCCGCTTACAACGGCAACATCACGTTCACCCAAACCGTCACCAACAATGGCCCAAGCGCCGCGAGCAACGTGGTCTTAACCGAAGCGATACCGGCGAACACAACGTTTGTCTCAGCCACGCCGAATCCGGCGAGCGGCTGGACTTGCGCGGTGGCAGGCGGCACGCTCACGTGCTCCGCCAATGCTGGAGTCCTGCTCAATGCGGGTGCTTCGGAGATCTTCACGGTCGTGCTGAACGTCGCGTCCAGTGTTTCTGCCGGCACGGCGATCACGGACACCGCGCAAGTCAGCTCCACTACGACGGATCCCAACCCCAACAATAACAGCGCCACGGTCAACATGACGGTCGCGACGGCCGGCCAGTCTGATCTTGCCGTCACCAGCACTGCTTCTCCGACCGCGGTGACCGACGGGAACAACATAATTTACACGCAGTACGCGACGAACAACGGTCCAGCAGCGACAGCGAGCACAGCGACATTTACTGACGCGATCCCGGCCGGGACCTCTTTTGTCTCATTCACGCAACCGCCTGGCTGGAACTGCGGCACATTGCCCGCGGTCGGGGCGACCAGCGGAACGATTAGCTGCACGATTGCCTCGATGCCGGTGACCAGCACCTTGAATCCTGCAGTGCCGTTTCCGCTGACCGTGAAAGCGTTGCTCGGCGACGCATCGGGTACGGTGATCACGAACACGGCGAGCATCAACGTCAACGTTCCTTGTTCATCGACCACGGATCCGAATTGCAACAACAATGCAGCGACCACAACAGTGACCGTGGCTTCGCCGACCCAAGCGTACATTGGCATCACCAAGACCGCATCGCCGGAGCCGGTGGATCAAAACACCACGCTGACCTACACCATTCAAATCACCAACAGTGGTCCAGCGGTGGCGCAGAACGTGGTGGTGAATGACCCACTACCGAGCCAGGTCACTTACGTTTCCGCATCCACAACGCAGGGGACGTGCACTTACACGGCGGCGACGACTACTGTGAATTGCCCGATTGGCACCGTTAGCGTTGGCGGACTGGTGATCATCAACATCGACGTGACCGCGAACACGTTCAGCTCTTCGACGCTGGCGACCAATACAGCGACCGTTACGTCGAGCACCGGCGACGCAAATCCCAGCAACAGCGCAACGGTAATTTCAACGATTGCGGCGCCTACCGCGGTGCAAATCGCTTCCTTCCGCGCGATTCCGCGGCAAGGCGGCGGCGTCCTGATCGAGTGGCGCACGCGCGAAGAGGTACGCAACCTGGGCTTTAACCTTTTCCGGCGCGAAGGTGCAGCGCAACAGAAGCTGAATCCCTCGATTATCGCGGGGTCCGCGTTGCTGATTCGTGGAGGGGCTCCGCAGCATTCTGCCAAAACCTATCAATGGTTCGATCCGGACGGAACTTCGCAATCCACGTATGAACTCGAGGATGTCGATCTCAACGGCACGCGCATGGCCCATGGACCGATCACCGTCGACATTTCCGCAGCTCCCAGTTCGGGGGCGATCAAGCGGGCGCTACTGCTTACGCAACTGAGCAGTGCGATCGCACGACCAGTGATTTCCGCGCCGCATTTGATGCCGATTCCGCGACCGATTCTTCCGCCAACACCGATCGGATCAACTCCGATTTCGCTGGACGGCGATGCGGCAGTGAAGATTTCCGTCGAATCGGAAGGTTGGTACCAGGTTTCGAAAGCGCAGCTGGTCGCGGCAGGACTCGATCCCCGTGCGGACGCGCGCTTCCTGCAGCTTTTCGCCGAGGGCATCGAACAGCCGATGCAAGTTCTTGGCGCACAATCCGGTCCGCTGGGGCCCAATGATTCCATCGAATTTTACGGGACCGGGATAGACACCCCTTTCTCCGGGACACGCGTGTACTGGCTCATCGAGGGTAACGGGCCGGGCAAGCGCATCCACGCGATCGCGCCGGCCGTCAACGGCTTCGCATCACCGCAGAGCTTCCTGTTTACGACGATTCTCGAGCAACGGACAACGTACTTTGGCACACTGCTTAATGGCGATAACAACGACAACTTCTTCGGCGATGCGGTCACTTCGTCGCCCGTCGACGAGCAACTTACCGTTGCCAACGCCGATCCGAACTCCGGCATTCCCGTGAGCGTAGACATCACGCTGCAAGGGGCGACGGACCAGCAACCGCACAGCGTCTCCGTTTCTTTCAATGGGGCGAGCATCGGCACGATGAGTTTCACCAACCTCGCGAATTTCACACAGAATTTCCCGATTGATCCGAGCCTGCTGCAGGATGGCGCCAACGTGGTCGAGCTCACGGCGCTCGACGGGGACAACGACATTAGCGTGGTACAGTCCGTCGCATTGCACTATCCGCATACGTACACCGCCGATGGCGATTGGCTGAAGGCGACGGCCAACGCAGAAAGCAAGCTGCACGTCACCGGCTTCAGCAACGCGCAGATCTCGGCGTTCGATATCACGGATCCGCTGAATATTCTCCAGCTGCAAGGGCAGATTGCGCAGGAAGGCTCGATTTACTCGATCACGTTGGCCGCGCCGCGATCCGCGGTTACGCAGCGCACGATTCTTTTCTTTGCCAGCGACCAGATTTCCGCGCCGGCAGGACTAGCCTTCCACCAGGCGGCGGCCCTAACGTCCGAACGGGTTGGCGCGCAGATGGTGATCATCACCCATCCGGATTTTGCCGCCGCGCTGCCCCCGCTGGTGCAATTCCACCAGTCGCAGGGCATGAGTGTACAAGTCGTTTCCATCAACGAAATCTTCGATGCCTTCAATTACGGCGAGCGCAGCCCGTTTGCGATGCGCAGCTTCCTGCAGGGCGCGGTGGCCAACTGGAGCGTCAAGCCGCAATACCTGCTGCTTATGGGTGACGCGTCGCTCGATCCGCGCGACTATCTCGGGTTGGGCGACTTTGATTTTGTGCCCACGCGGATGATCGAGACGCAGGCCTTCAAAACCTCTTCGGACGACTGGTTCAGCGACTTCAACCAGAGCGGCTTCGCGACGATCGCCACCGGCCGCATTCCGGCCGACACTTTGGCGGATGCGCAGGTCGCGGTTTCCAAGATTCTGACCTATGCGAGTACATCGGGAACGGCCGCAAATCTACAAGCCTTGCTGGTCGCAGACCAGAACGTGGGAGCAGATTTTACGGACGCGACCAAATTCGCAGCCAACAATTTGCCTGCGGCGCTGGAGCCCACCGAGATCTTCGCCGATGGACAGGATCCCGCGGTGGTTTCGCAGCAAATTTTGTCGGCGCTGAATGCCGGTCCGCTGCTGGTGAACTACTCGGGCCACGGCGCCGAGCAGCAGTGGTCGTTTGAGGACCTGCTGGATACCAATTCCGTCGCTACGCTCGCCAATGGCAATCAGCCTTCGGTGTACATCCTGATGGATTGCCTCAACGGCTTCTTTCAAGACGTGTACGCGCAGAGCCTGGCGGAAGCCCTGCTGCTGGCCCCGAACGGCGGTGCTGCCGCAGTGTGGGCCTCTTCCGGCTTTACGAATCAACCGCCGCAAGCGGTGATGAACCAGGCGCTGCTACAGTCCATCAAAATGAATCCGTCGATTGCGCTGGGAACCGCGATTCTCCAGGCGAAGTCCGGAGTTTCAGATCCGGACGTGCGGCGCACCTGGATTCTGTTTGGAGACCCGGCGTTGCCGCTGCAAACCGGTGCCACAGCGAGCAGCCCCAGCGCGAGCTCTCCTTCCAGCCCACACCCGTCACCGATCAAAAGAAGTTCGCCCCAGCCGCCCACTCCGCCAATCGTAACCAAGACTCCCTACTAAGCTCCCGAAATCCGGCTTGCAGCGTAGTTGGTTTGCGAGGACGGGTATGGTGCCAGTAGAATGTGGCGTTTTCCGTTTAGATTCGCGGCACATTGTGTCGGATTCGTGGGGCTGGTCTGCATGGCGCAGCGGTATGACGTGATTGTGATTGGCGGCGGGCACAACGGCCTGGTGAACGCGGCGTACCTCGCGCGCGGCGGGAAAAAAGTGTTGGTGCTGGAACGGCGGCACGTATTAGGCGGAGCCGCGGTGACGGAAGAGATCGTGCCGGGCTTTCTTTTTTCCGAGTGCTCCTACGTGGTTTCGCTGTTGCGGCCAGAAATCATTCGGGAGTTGGATCTGCCACGGCATGGGCTGGAGATTTTGCCGCTGGACGGCACGTTCACCCCGATGCGCAATGGAGACTATTTGTGGCGCATGAACGACCACGCGCGGACGCAGCGGGAATTGCGCCGCCACTCGCGCGTGGATGCAGAGGCGTACGACGAATTCTCAAAGATGATGACGCCGATGTGCCGGTTCGTGAAGCCGCTGCTATCGATGATTCCACCGGACCCGACCACGCTGAAGCCTGGAGATTTGCGGCAGTTGCATTTTTTATTGCAGCGGTTTCGGGCGCTATCTTCCGACGAGCGCTACACGCTGGTGCAGTTGATGACGATGAGCGCGGCGGATTTTCTGGACCAGTGGTTCGAAACGGATGTACTGAAGGCGACGATGTCGGCGTCGGGAATTATCGGGACATTTTTAGGGATTCGCTCGCCGGGAACCGCCTACGTGTTGCTGCATCACTACATGGGCGAGATTGACGGTGCGTTCCGATCGTGGGGATTCAGCCGTGGCGGAACGGGTGCGATTTCGAACGCGATTGGCGCGGCGGCGCGGGAAGCGGGCGCGGAGATTCGAACGCAGGCTGCGGTAGCGAAGATTGTCGTGAAAAACGGGCGTGCGTGCGGCGTGGCGCTGCAATCGGGCGAGGAAATTGCCGCGAGCGTGGTGTCTTCGAGCGTAGACCCGCACCTAACGTTCGAAAAGTTCATGGAGCCGAGTGATTTGCCAGAAGATTTTCTGGAAAGCGTGCGGCGGTACAAATTCCGCGGATCTTCGGGAAAAGTGAACCTTGCGTTGGATGGCCTGCCGGAATTCCAGTGTCTGAAAGGCGCGGGCGCACATTTACGCGGCGCGATTTCGATTTCGCCGAGCATCGAATACATGGAGCGCGCCTACGACGATGCGAAGTATGGGAATTTCTCGCGGCGGCCGTACATTGACATGGTGATTCCGAGTTTGACGGACCCGAGCGTGGCGCCGGCGGGAAAGCACGTGATGTCCTGCTTCGTACAGTACGCGCCGTACAAGTTGGCGAAGGGCACGTGGGACGAGCAGCGCGAAGCGTTTGGCAACGCGGTTGTGGACACGATCGCGGAACACGCACCGAACATCAAGAAGCTGATTATTGGAAAACAGGTGTTGACGCCGCTAGATCTCGAGCGGGAGTTTGGATTGACGCAGGGTAACATTTTTCAGGGCGAGCTTTCGCTAGAGCAGCTTTTCTTTTTGCGGCCGGTACCGGGCTGGGCGTATTACCGGACGCCGGTGGCGAACCTTTATATGTGCGGGTCCGCGACGCATCCGGGCGGAGGAATTATGGGCGCGCCCGGGCGGATTGCGAGCCAAGTGATTTTGAAGGAGTGGGGCAAGAGAGCGAAAGGGTCGCGCGTTGCGGGGAGCAAGAACTAGCATGCCGCTCGGACAGCGCGTAGCGATCATCGGCGGCGGGCATAACGGACTGATCACAGCGTTCTATCTGGCGCGCGGCGGGTTCAAGCCCGTGGTTTTGGAACGCCGGGAGATGGTGGGCGGGGGAGCGGTTACCGAAGAGTTTCACAGCGGGTTCCGCGCATCGACGCTGGCGCACAGCGTAGGGCCGCTGCGGGCGGACGTGGCGCGCGATCTGCAATTGGAGAAATTTGGCTGCGAGATGCTGCGGCCGGACCCCCGCGTGTTCGCGCCGCGGCCCGACGGCGAATCCCTGATGTTTTACGAAGAAACGGCCAAGACGGCGTACTCGATTGCCCGGCTTTCGGAAAGAGACGCAGCTGGGTACACGAAATTTGCAGAAATATTGACCGAGCTTGCGGAGTTTTTCAAGCAACTCTGTTCGATCACACCACCGGCGATTGACACGCCATCGCCGGAAGACTTCTGGAATTTGTTCAAGACAGGAAGAAATGTCCGCAGCCTAGGGAAGCAAGGGATTTTTGATCTGCTGCGCTGGGGACCGATGGCGGTGGCGGATTTTGCTGCGGAATTTTTTGATACGGAGTTGTTGCGCGCGGTGATTGCGGCGCGCGGGATTTTCGGGACGGCGCTGGGGCCGTGGTCCGCTGGTTCGACGGCGGTGCTATTGCTGCGAGCGGCGTTTGATGCGCATCCAGCGGGGCCGGCGGCGTTTCCGCGCGGGGGCCTCGGCGCGTTGACGCAGGCGATGGCCGATGCCGCCAAGCAAGCGGGCGTGGAGATTCGCACGAACGCGGAAGTACAACACATCCGAGTGAAAGACGGCGCGGTAGCCGGGGTGGTGCTGGCGGACGGCGAAGAGATTGCGGTGGAGGCGGTGGTTTCGGGAGTGGATCCGAAGCGGACATTTTTCAAGCTGCTCGATCCAACACAGTTGGACCCAGCATTTGCGCTGCGAATCCGTAATACACGAGCGAAAGGAACGGTCGCCAAGGTCCATCTGGCACTCGGAGGGTTGCCGGGGTTCACGGCGGTGGAAAATTCGGAACACGCGTTAAAGGCACTCTCTGGGCGAGTCCACATCGGGCCGGAGATCGATTATCTGGAGCGGGCGTTCGATGCTTCGAAGTACGGCGAGATGTCAGGCGCGCCGTGGCTGGATGTGACCATTCCCACCCTGTTGGACCCTGCGCTCGCGCCAGCAGGAAAGCACGTGTTGAGTGCGTACATGCAGTTCGCTCCGTTTGAGTTGGCAATGGAATCGGAAGACGACCAAGGCAGGGGCAAAGCAGCCGCAAATTGGGATGCGCGCCGGCGCGATTTGGGCGAGGTAGTGGTGAAGACGCTTGCCGAGTATGCGCCGAATTTGCCGGGGTTGGTCGAGCACGTTCAAGTGATTACGCCGCATGACTTAGAGAGCATTTACGGATTCACGGGCGGCCATATTTTCCATGGTGAGCTGGCGTTGGATCAGCTTTTCACGATGCGGCCGGTACTCGATTGGGCGCGGTACAAAACGCCGATTCAGGGATTATTCCTGTGCGGCTCAGGAACGCATCCGGGCAACGGTTTGACGGGTGCATCCGGCGCAAACGCCGCGAAGGAAATTATTCACGCGCTGCGGTGAGACTTAACGCCGGTGGAAGCCAAATCCACTCATTGCAACTTGGAGAGTTCGGCGCGAGCTTGTTTGAGGATGGGAATTTCGGGATCGGCGTCTTTCCAGAGAGCAAAAAAATCCTTGTAGGCCGCCAGGGCGTGCGTGTGCGCCGCATCGGCGTCGGCGCCTTGCAGGGATTTGGCTTGGAGCGCATAGGCCCGAGCGACGCCCAGGCGCGCCAGCGCGCCCGTCCAGCAATTCCAGACAATGCCCGAGTGATCGAGAATTTTCTGAAATTCTCCAGCTGCGGCGCGGCCATCCCCGGAGGTTAAATACGCATTGCCGCGGATGTAGGTAGGATACATGCAGGAAATATTGGCGACGAATCCGATCTGGCCCAATTCGATCGGACCGACGGATTGGAGTTGCTGCAATGCCTGGTCGGGGCTTTTGGCATTGAGAGCGAGTTGGGCACGAATCGTGGGAATCCACAGAGATTGGACTTGCGTGTCCAGAGGAAAGCGCTTGTTCAAGTCGGCGGCGACAGATTGGGCGCGCGCAGTATCGCCGGACATCGCAAACGCCAGCGCAGCTTCAACACCAACGCCTTGACTCGCGGAAGCGAGCTTCAAGCCTTCGGCGGCTTGGCGTTTTGCGTCGTTCACATTGCCAAAGGCAGCTTCGCGAAGCGCGGCGTTTTCTTGCCAGATAGCACCGTTTTCTTTGCTGTCGGCGCTGATCGCGGAGTTGATGGATTGGCGCGTGAGGTCACGCGCTTTGGCGAGGTGGCCGTAGTACGCGGCGGTATCGGACTCAAGAGAAAAGCCGACATTGTCGTGGGCGTTGTTCACGAACCAGCGTTGTTGTTCAGCCATGGCGGAGGAGTTGTTGGACAGAAATGCCGAAGCATACAGCGCGCTGTGCAAAAGCAGACGGTCGATCTTGCGGTCCTGGGCTTGCTTAATGGTGGCACGGGCTTGCTCGAATTGTTGCAGGGCGAGTTGACTGTTGGCGAGATTGGTGTACGGGCCGCCGGCGTCGGGGGCGAGTTGCAGGGCGTCGCGGTAAGCGTCGCAGCTCTTCGCATAGTTGCCCAAGGCGCTGTAAACGATGCCGACGCCGAGGTGCGGGCGATATTCGCGGGGATAGCTGTCGATCCATTCCTGGTAGTTCCCGGCGGCTTTTTGCAGCTCGCCCGTGACAGTAGAGTAGTAATCAGCGGCGATAGCGAGTTTTTCGCGTTCGCTGGCGTGGTGTTCGCGGAGTTCGAAGGCCTTGGTGTAGTACTCGCTCGCACGGCTGAGTTCGCCGCGGGCTTCGTAGTCGGCGCCAATTTCGCGATAGGCCATGGCGAAGTTTTGATCCAGGCTGATGGCGCGAAGATGAGAAGGAAGCGCTTCCGCTGGGCTCTTCTCCCGATACGCCTTTTCGCCGAGTGTGAAGGCTTTCAACGCTTCGAGAGAAGGTGTGGTGGCTTCGGCGAGGGGCACGTCGAATTTCTTCACCGTGCTGAGCGACTCGCCCAATTCGCGGCGCAGGCTGGAAGCGGATTCTCCGAGGGCGTCGAGAACTTTTTCCTTGGCGGGAGCGGTGGATTGTTCCTGGGCCAGAATGTCACCGCTCTGGCAGTTCACGGCCTTGAGGCCGAGCACGTATTGGCTTCCGAGCGCCTCAATCGAGCCAGCGATATAGGCTTTGCCCGAGGTGCGTTGACACAAATCCTTTGCTATCGCTGCGGTAACACGAGTGTCGCTCGGTGCGGACATCTGTTGCAGGGTGGAGGCCACGCGGGTTTCGGGCAACACGTTCAGAAACGGCGACTGGCGAAGCGATACGCTCAAGGCGGTTTTCAGCGTGTCATCGAAGACGGATTCGCCGGTGGTGTTGGAGAAGTCGGCGAGGACGATCGTATCTTTTTCGGTGAGCGCACGGGTGTTGCGCACACCGAGGTACGAAAAGCCGGCGATCAAAAGAGCGACCAGAATCGCGATAATGCCCGCGCGAAGCAGCCATCGGGAGCTTGGTGGCGCACTTATCTTTTCCTGCGGCAACGCCGCGGCGACCGCGCTTTGCAATGGCAGAGAAGACGAGGGGGCGGGAAGGGGACTCGGCGCCATCTGCGCGGCGCTCGCATGTGGACCAGCGGCTTGCGCGGCGACGGAAGCGGGGACGAACCCGGAGCTAACCACGGAGTCGGTGTCACGTTTCACGCGGAGCAATTCTGAGCGCATTTCGCGCGCACTCTGGAAGCGCAACTCGCGGTCTTTTTCGAGGGCGCGATGGATGATGTCTTCGAGTTTCGGAGGCAAAGCCGGATTAAAGCGCAGGGGAGAAAGGGGAGCGCGATTGAGAATGGCGTCCACAATGATGCCGGAGCTTTCGCCGCGAAACGGAAGAAGCCCCGTAGCCATCTCGTAGAGAACTACGCCGAACGAGAAGAGGTCCGTGCGCGCATCGAGCGGTTTGGCGCGGATCTGCTCCGGAGACATGTAGTAAAGCGTCCCCATAACGGTGCCGGGCTTAGTAAGCAGCAGATCCTCGGTAGTGGCCGATTTGGAATGGAGGCCGGACTCCGGCGTGGGAGCCGCGCTGGCGATCTGGGCCAGGCCAAAATCGAGGATTTTCGCGTGGCCCCGCTTGGTGACAAAAATGTTCGCCGGCTTGATGTCGCGGTGGATCACGCCGTAGGTGTGCGCGGCGTCCAGTCCATCGGCGACGCCGATCGCCAGGGTGAGCAACTCTTCGATATCCAGGGGACGTCCCTCGATCTTGTGTTTGAGGGTGACGCCGTCCAGGAACTCCATGGCAATAAAGGCTTTACCGTCGTTTTGCCCGATGTCGTGGATGATGCAGATATTCGGATGATTGAGGGCCGAAGCCGCCTGGGCTTCGCGCTGAAACCGGCTCAGAACCAAGGGCTCGTTGTTGAGTTCGTCGGGAAGAAACTTGAGCGCGACGAAACGATGCAGGCGGGTGTCTTCGGCTTTATAGACCACACCCATACCACCGCCTCCCAGCTTCTCGAGAATGCGGTAGTGCGAGAGCGTCTGCCCCATTAATGGCTGGGATTCCGCCATAGTGCGGTCATCTTAGGTTGCCGGTTGGAGGCAAGTCAACGCCATGCGTAGCGAACGGCTTCGGGATGACGACCTAACTCGATGGTGACATGGCGGCTAGGCGTCGGGCTCCTGGTATAAACCGATGACATTCCCAGCGGAGTCGCGGAACGTCGCGATGAGGCAGTTACCGCCGGGATGGTCGGGATGAGGCGCTTGCAAGACGGTTGCGCCATGCGCCGCCGCCTTCTTTAGGATGGCTTCCAGATCATCCACCCAAATATAGGGAAGCAGGCCGTCACCCGAGAACGGCAAACGTCCCGTCACCCAAGCGCCGCTAATGTGTCCGGAAGCGTCGTCAAAGCTCGGGCGGTTCGTCTCGCTGTGGCGAATGCGCCAGCCAAAGACCTGCTCGTAGAACGCAGCCGAATCATCAGCATTAAGGGCAGGTATCTCGATATAGCAAAACGACGGCCGCGCCTTTGCAAGAGGACGCGGGGGGCTCGCGACGGCGGCTCCCCAGGATGCCGGGTCGCGGTCCGTGGCGTGACGGGAGAAAAGCCAATGGTGCCCGGCGAAGTCCAGCGCGGCATATTGAAATTCGCCGTACTCGGTTTCGTGGGGTTCTTCCACAATTTTTGCGCCTGCTGCTTGCGCGCGCTGGTGATGGCCGGCAATGTCCTCCAGGAAGATCGTAAGGCTTTGCGTACTGGCTCCGAGTTGGACAGGAGTCGAACTGCCGGCGCGGGCGCGTTTGACCATAATAAACGCGGGCCCCAGATACATTTGCGCTCCACCAGCCTCCCCGGGCGCGCCGTAGCGGTAATGTTCGTTGAACCCGAAAGCCTTTGTGAGCCAGGCGACGGCGTCTTCGACACTTTCATAGACCACATGCGGCAAAACCGTTTCCGCGGGTACTGAGCGATTGGCGATCATGGAGGTGCTCCCGGAGGCCAAAAAGATGTTACAACTGACGCCTGGCGCAAAAAAGACGTGACGCCTGGCCGCAGCGAGAAAAGTCCGCCGCAGCGCCCTACATCGAAGACGAGGAATGGCTGGCCGGATTAACGCACGAATACGATTAGGACTGGGCGTCGCATGGGCGCTCCTTCTGGGCGGGCTCTTGTACCGCGGGACCCGCGCCCCAACGGTTGCGCGAGCAGAAACGCAGGCCGGAGGGGTGCGTTCTGCTCCGACGTTTTATCGCGACGTTCTGCCGATTCTGCAGCAGCGTTGCCAAGTTTGCCATCGCGCAGGCGGCATTGCGCCGATGGCGTTCGAAACCTGCGCCCAGACGCGCGTGTTTGCGGCAGCAATAAAAACCTCCGTGCAGGGCCGGAGCATGCCTCCGTGGTTTGCCGATCCGAAGGTTGGGCATTTTTCAAATGATCCGTCTTTGACGGTGCAACAAATCGCCCAGCTTGCCGCATGGGCTGACGCGGGAGCACCCGCAGGTAATCCGCAGGCTGCGCCGCAGGCTCCGCGATGGGCCGAAAGTTGGACGATTCCGCGACCCGACTTAGTCCTGAAAATGCCCGCGGCCGTTGCGCTGCCCGCGCAGGGAGACGTCGATTACACCTACGAGATTGTGCCAACGGGCTTTCAGGAGGATCGTTGGATCCGCGGCGTCGAGATCCTGCCGCAGATGCGAGCCAACGTGCATCACGCCGTTGTTTACGTGCGGCCGCCCGATTCGCCGTGGTTGCGCCATGCACCGGTGGGACTGCCTTTCACGGCTGCCACGCTCAGCGATCCGGAGGATCGCGCCGGAGCGCACTGGACCGACAGCGACGTCCTGCTGGTCTACGCGCCGGGTAGTTCGCCGGACGATTGGCCGGAGGGCATGGCGAAATTTGTGCCGAAAGGCTCCGACCTGGTCTTTCAGATGCACTACACAACCAACGGCCGGGCCACGAAAGACCAGACCAGCGTTGGCCTCATTTTTGCCAAAGGCGCGCCGGAAAAGCGCGTTCTAACGCTACAGCTAACCAACGATCATTTTGTCATCCCACCCGGAGTGCCGGACTATCGCGTCGAAGCCCGCGGCACACTGCCCAACGACGCCCTCTTGCTTAGCTTTTTTCCGCACATGCATCTGCGGGGAAAAGCCTTTGAATACAACATCATTCACCGGGACCAGCATGCGGCAGAGAAAGGCGGCGCGGCGCAGGCCGGCATCGAGCCGCTGCTGCGAGTGCGCTATCATTTTCATTGGCAAATGAGCTATCGGCTTGCAGAGCCGCGACTGCTGAAAGCCGGGACGGAATTGCAAGCGGTCGCGTGGTTCGACAATTCGAGAGGTAATCCGCACAATCCGGACCCGGACGCAGCAGTACGCTGGGGCGAGCAGACCTACGACGAAATGATGGTGGGTTTCTTCGACGTGGCGGTGCCGCCGGGGCTGGATAAGAAAAGCTATTTCATTCGGCACTAGCGGGCATTGTGGGGCACACCGGGATTCTGCTTTTGGCGCAAGCGCCGGTACAATTCTCCAGCCGTTTTTCGGCCGGCCTTCGAGGACAGGCGAGTCATGATCGAAATCACGACGGAACATGTTCAGCTGGGCGTAAACGACGGAACCGCCATGCGCGCTTTTGTGGCGCGACCAAGAGAGAAAGGTGCGAATCCCGGACTGCTAGTGTTTCAGGAAGCCTTTGGCGTGAACGGGCACATTCGCGACGTCGCCATGCGCTTCGCACGGGAAGGCTTCGTGGCCATCGCGCCCGAATTGTTTCATCGCTCGGCGCCGGCAGGCTGGGAAGGAAGCTACGACGATTTTCCCGGAGTCGTCCCGCACATGAAAGCGTTGAACGATTCCGCGACGGCCGCGGACCAACGCGCCGCCTTCGACTGGCTGCGCGGTTACATCGGGGAGTTGCCGATTCTATCGATTGGCTATTGCATGGGTGGACGCGCATCGTTTCTTGCGGCGATTGCCCTGCCGTTGGCGGGAGCAGTCTCCTACTATGGTGGGGGCATTGCGCCGAATCCGAGCAACTCCGGCTTGTTGGGGCGCGCGACGGGAGTGCAATGTCCGTTGCTGCTGTTTTGGGGCGGGCGCGACAAGCACATTCCGCCGGACCAGGTGAAAGCGGTGGCCGACGCACTGCGCGGGGCTGGAAAGAATTTCGTGAACGTGGAGATTTCCAACGCGGACCATGCATTTTTCTGCGATGCCCGGCCAAGCTACAGTCCCGCGGCGGCACTGCTAGCTTGGCCGCTGACCCTTGCCTTCCTGCGGGCACGCTCGGGTTCCAAAACGGCTGGGCCATAGTTCTTCGCAGTTCGTTGCTTCTCCGCGAACGTATCCCTGTCTCTTTGGCCATGGCCGCCTGTCCTGTGGGCCTGTTCGCGCAAATGCTATTTGCTGTTTAACCACCGCAAGTCCGGGCCGCCGTCCACGTTCTAATTCCTGTGCTAAATTGCAAGATTGGCGGCCCTGTCGCAGGAACAACTGTGAGCACCAAGACACCACACGACGCGAACCACCCGAAAATCAACCGCGTGGAAGTGTACTGGCACACGGTGACGTACAAAACCGTGGCGCTGTACATTGTGTTGGGCATCGCCATTATTTGTGCGACGCTTTACCTGTTGGATCCGAACCTGGTCAATACCACGCTCGAGGCCATCAACAAGAAAATCAACAACAGTGACTCCGACGCGATATCTATCAGCAGCAAGCAAGCCAAGTTCGTGAACCTGGACGGCAAGGTGCAGGTAAAGAAGGTCAATTCCGTGCAATGGGTGGACGCCGATTTCAAGACCACGCTGGACAAAGGCGACCAGATTCAGACTTCCACAGACGGTGCGGCGCGCATCACCTTTGCCGATGGCACCACTTACACCGTGAAATCCGGAACGTTCATCACCGTTGAAGAAAACTCCATGGGGCGCGAGCAGCCCTCCAGTTCGGCAGTGCGCATCAACACGGGTGAAGTGAACCTGGCCACGCCGAATTGGTCCTCTCCGGATTCGAAGGCCGCCGTAAGCGTCGAGGACACTACCGCACAGGTCCATTCGAACAGCCGTGCGGAAGTGAAAGCGGACCCAGATACCAAACAGGAAGAGATCGTGGTCTCGAGCGGCAGCGCGGAAGTCCAGCGCGGCGCGGAGAAGGTGGAAATCGGACAGTGGGAAAAGGCAACCATCCCAACGAGCGGTGGCGCGATTACCAAATCGGAGGTTCTCGCTCCGCCGGATCTGGTTTCGCCGCGCAATTTCGAGCCGCTGATTTCCGAAGATCCGCGGCAGGAAGCGATACATTTCGAATGGAAAGCCGTACCGGAAGCGATTTCGTACAATTTGCGTATTAGCGCGACCGCGATGTTCACCAAGGTCGTTAAGGAACAGAAGATCGTAGGGACCACCGCGGCTGAAGTGACCGGACTCGATCCGGGCGATTATTTTTGGACGGTGACGGCGTCGGACGCAAAGAAGCAGACCAGCGAAGTAAGCGAAACCTTTCGATTTACGCTGGTGGCGCAGGGCAAGTCCCAAAAAATGTACCTCGAGATTCAAGGCACGCAGATCCATGGTCGAGTGGTGGAAATCATTGGCAAGACGGAGCCGGGAGCGGCAATCATCGTGAATGGGCAGCCGGTGCCGATCATCGGCTCGGACGGAACATTTCGGCATTTCACTACCCCGCTCGAACCTGGCCAGCACACCATCACCATTATTGGGCAGAACCGGCGCGGAGGAACGAACACGGCGTCCGTGACGATCGTGGTGCCGAAATAATTTGCTGGCCACTCGTTTCCCGGCCAAGGGTTTCGAAACGTGATCGTTTTTTGATCTCGCGAGAAAGCAGACCACAGCGCGATTTTTGCTCTGGTCGCCAAGTCCGGAGACAATAGCTAGTTGCCGCCGGCGGTCCGCAGCAGTGACAGACACCGCCAGGCAGTGAAGCAGCCACTTGTCGGCTGGGCGGCGGAGATGTTTTTTCCGCGGGGGGCGGAGGGATGAATAAGAACGGTTACAACTTGCGGTCGGTGTTCAGTTTGTTTTCCTCCGACCTGGCCATCGATCTGGGCACGGCGAACACCCTGGTGTTCTCCGGCGGCAAGGGCATCGTGGTGAACGAGCCCTCGATCGTGGCCATCAATAAATCCAGCGGCGAAGTCGTGGCGGTAGGGCGCGAAGCGAAAGAAATGCTTGGGCGCACTCCGGGCAACGTGGTGGCAATCAAGCCGATGAAAGATGGCGTCATCGCCGACTTCAAAGTTACCGAGAAAATGCTGACGTATTTCATTCAGAAGGCGCACAACCGCCGCGTGTTGGTGCATCCGCGCATTGTGATCGGCGTGCCTAGCGAAATCACGCCGGTAGAAAAGCGCGCGGTGCAGGACTCGGCGTATCGCGCTCGCGCGAGCGAAGTCTACTTGGTGGAGCAGGCGATGGCAGCTGCCATTGGCGCCGGCCTGCCGATTGAAGAACCGTCCGGCAACATGGTCGTGGACATCGGCGGCGGGACCACGGACATCGCGGTCATCTCCATGAGCGGCATCGTGTACTCGCGTTCGGTTCGTGTCGCGGGCAACGAGATGGACGAAGCGGTCATGCAGTATCTGAAGCGGAAGTACAACCTGCTCGTTGGCGAACGCACCGCCGAACAGATCAAGATGGAGATTGGTTCGGCCTATCCGCTGGAAAAGCCGCTGACTATGGAAGTGAAAGGCCGCAACCTTATCGAAGGTGTTCCGCGCACGGTAACGATTGACGATAGCGAGATCCGCGAAGCGCTGGCCGAATGCGTCGCGACGATTCTCAACGCGGTGCGCGTGGCGCTCGAACGGACGCCCCCGGAACTTTCCGCCGACATCAGCGATCGCGGCATCGTGCTTACCGGCGGCGGCGCTCTGCTGAAGAATCTCGACAAGCGTATCCGCGAAGAGACGGGCTTGCCCGTTTCCATCGCGGACGATCCTTTGGCTTCGGTGGTGTTGGGCACCGGCAAAATGCTTAGCGATTTCCGGTTGCTGCGCCAGGTTTGTATCGATTGATTTTGAGGAGTTTTTAACCGCGCAACGCGGCGCTGCGGAAAATTTCGAAAGAAGTGCGGGCCAGAGCGCCTGCGCACTGGGGTTTCATGGCTGGCATCCCCTCTCGACATCGATCGTTGTTCCTGCTTGGCGGCGTCATCCTGCTCCAGGTGTTGCTGCTGGCCGTGCAGATCAAGCGCGACTCACAGGGAAGGCTGATCCGCGTCTGGACCGTCGGGGCCGTTTCACCGTTCGAACGGGCAGGCGCTCACGGCATTGGCGGCATCCGCAGCGCCTGGAATCACTACTTCGCGCTGCAAAATACGTCGCGCGAAAACGAGCAACTGAAGCGCGAAAACGATGCAATGAAGCTGCAAATCACGCAGCTCCAGGCTAAGGCTGCAGAGGCTGACCGATTGGCGGTGCTGCTGAAATTTCATCAGACCAATGTCGACGTGCCGATGGTTGGCGCGCGCGTCATCGGCGGCAGCGCCGACTCTGCGAGCCAGACGATTTATCTGGATCGCGGCGAGCGTGACGGAATCAAGAGGAACATGGGTGTTATCACGCCGGAGGGTGTGGTGGGCAAAGTCATCGAGTCGTATAAAGATACGTCCCAAGTCCTTTTGCTGACCGACAAAGACAGCGGGGTCGGCGCGATGCTAGCGGACTCCGGCATTCAGAAGCCGGTGGGCGGCACCGGCGAGTCAATGCTGGTGATGAAATACGTTCCGAACGAGGATGATGTCGCCGCCGGCCAGCGCGTCGTGACTAGCGGAATGGATCGCATCTTCCCCCGCGATTTGCCGGTCGGCACCATCGTGGACATCAAGGCCGGCAGCACCTTCAAGCAGATTCGTGTCCGCCCGGCCGCAAACCTCGAGCGCCTGCAGGAGGTTTTTGTCTTGCTAACCCTCAAGCCGCTCGACATGAAACATGATTCTGCCGATCCCGCGCCACAGAGCGCGGCCCCTAGCGGTCCTTCTACCGCCACTGCAAATCCGACCGCGGGCGAGAAACCATGAATATCAACGACACCTTCGATATCCGCGTCGGCGAGATGCATATTGAAGTGCACAAGTTCCGCGCCGGCGCAATTTTCATCGCCGCGGCGCTGGCCGTGGTACTGCAAGCGTTTCTGCCCGTTTATTTTCCGAAGCTGGGCATTCTCGATTTGCCGCTCCTGGTCACGATTTATTTCGGACTGAGCCGGCGCAATCCTTCGACTGGATTGCTGTTGGGTTGCCTGATCGGAATTGCGCAAGACGCATTGAGTGGGCCCACCGTGCCGGTCGGTCTCTTCGGAATCGCCAAAACGATCGTCGGCTATCTGGCCTCATCGATCGGCGCTCGCTTGGACACCGAACATCCCGCCGCTCGCTTCGCGTTGACTATCGTTTTCTTCGGCGTGCATCAAGGCATCGTGGTGCTAACCCAGCGTCTGTTGCTCTCGCAGCCGGAGCGCTGGTTCACCGTGCATCTCGGTATCGCCGCGCTGATCAACGCGGTCGTCGCCGTTTTTCTCTTTTTGCTGCTCGACCGTCTGCGCAAAGCTTCCTGATCCGAACAACTGGCTTCACCTGGCCAGCAGAAACTGCTTGAAGTCGTCGTACTTGGCGGACATCGGTAGTGAAAGTTTGTCGCGCTTCAAGTAGGCGGCGAGCCGGTCCGGCAATGGCGGCGCTGTTCCGATGGCCTTCTTAACTACGTCCGCGAATTTGGCGGCATGCGCCGTGGCTAGCACCAGTCCTTGCGATGGTGCGCTATGTTCCTGTTGGTAGGCCAGCCATCCCAACACCCCGACCGCGGTGTGTGGATCGGCAATGTAACCAAAGCGCTGGTAAATCCGGTTCATCTCACTAACCGTTTGCTCGTCGGTCGCGGCGTGGCCCCAAATCTCGCGCCGCACATATTCAATGCGGCCGCGGCATAAATCCAGCAGCCGCGGAAAATTGTTGGGATTGCCTACGTCCATGGCGTTCGAGAGCGTTTGCATCGCCGGCCGCGGATGAAACTCTCCGGAGCGCAGATATTCCGGCACGACATCGTTCGCATTTGTCGAAGCCACGAACATCGCCACCGGCAACCCGATGCGTTTTGCAAAAAGTCCCGCCGTCAAATTTCCAAAGTTTCCGCTCGGAACTGAAACAATCAGCGGCACCGATGCCACCGGCAACTGCCGGTACGCCGCCACGTGATAAAACATCTGCGGCAACAACCGGCCAATATTGATCGAATTCGCCGAAGTCAAAAACGCCCGCTGATTCAGCTCCGCGTCCGAAAACGCCTGTTTCACCAGCCGCTGGCAATCATCAAACGTGCCCGCCACTTCCAGCGCGGTGATGTTTTCTCCTAGCGTCGTAAACTGTTTTTCTTGCGCTTCGCTAATCCGCTTCGATGGATACAGAATCACCACGCGAATTCCCGGCACGCCCAGAAACCCATGCGCCACCGCGCTTCCGGTGTCGCCCGAAGTGGCTACCAGCACCGTCAGGGGCCGTGTTTCGCCGCGCACGAAATACCCCATCAGCCGCGCCATGAACCGCGCGCCAAAATCCTTGAACGCCAGCGTCGGCCCATGAAACAACTCGAGGATGTGCAATCCGGGAGAAAGCGAAACTAACTTCACCGGGAAGTTGATCGCCTCGGCCACGATCTGCCACAACACTTCCTCCGGCACATCCGGAGTTGCAAAAGGCCGCGCCACGCGAAAACACACTTCGGTAAACGGCAGGCTGCGAAACTCTTCCAACTCCTCCGGTGAATGCCGCGCAATTTCTACGGGCATGTACAGGCCGCCGTCCTGCGCCAAACCACGCAACACGGCTCCGCGCAACGACGTCAGCGGCGCCTGCCGCGTTGTGCTGCGGTATCTCATCGCACCCGCTTGGCTCGATTACTGATTTTTTCCAGCAAGCCTTTGGCGTCCAATCCGGGATCTCGCAGTTCCGCAACCTGCAACGTGCAATGTGCCAGCGCCTCGTAACTCTGTCGCCGCCCCGCCATCAGTTGCGGATAGCACCGCACCACCGTTTCGCGCGGCGTCTCGTGTGGGTTTGGCCGGAACGCACCGCGCCACAACACCGGCTTGGGGTCGCTCAAATAACGCTCCATCAGGAGCTGGCGCTCCTCGGCTGACGCCGCCAGGTGCACGACAGTCATGCGTTTCCGCATCCGCAATAACAAGTTGTTCCCGGCATAGATGACGCTGCCGGTTGTGTCCAACACCACGGATTGCTCAGTCTCTTTCTCGATCGAGTTTAAAGCCTCATCCAGCGTGTGAATTTCTTCTTCCAGGTATTGCGCTTCCCGCTCACGGTAATGCGGCTCGTTCGGCCAGCCCATCCAGGCCGCCACTCCATTGATCCCGGAGTAGCCGCCCCGGTCGAGCGTGGGAGCCAGTCGCCCCTCGATCAAATCATCGCAGCAAACTGCCGCCCATCCTTCGGCGGCTAACTTCTTTGTCCAGAATGTCTTCCCGGCGCCAGACATGCCGATGAAGGCTAATCGCAGTGGGGAGGCGGCGCGGCTATCCATGAGAAAGGTACAAGTACGATAGCGCGTGGCTCAACGGGGGAGCAAGTGAACCCACCGGAGCCAGTGCTTTGCCCTTCGGGCAGGGCGGCCCGAAGCACTCCCGCGCAACCCACCCCCACCCAAAAAAATGTTTTGCCGGCGCGAAATTCTATGGAACATTTCCCTCCCCTAAACGTCTTATGGAGAAAAGCGAGCCAGGCCATGACCTTTCTCAAGAAAAAAAACGAACGCGACAATCCCGGAGACTTGCTTCAGGGGACTCTTGACCTGCTCATTCTAAAAGCCTTGGGCCGTGGGGCCATGCACGGTTACGGCGTGGCGGAATGGATTCATAACACTTCCGACGACGTCCTGCGCGTCGAAGAAGGCGCGCTCTATCCGGCACTCCACCGCCTTGAACTCCGCGGCTTGCTCTCCGCCGAATGGGGCGTTTCGGACAACAACCGCCGCGCCAAGTTTTATGCGCTCACCGCGGCAGGCCGCAAGCACCTTGCGCACGAAACCGAATTCTGGCAGCGCATGTCCGGCGCGGTGGCGCGCATCTTGCAGACCGTCTAGGAGCCGCCATGTTTGCGGAATGGCTAAACAATTTGCGTCTTCGCCTGAAGACGCTCTTCCGGCGGCGACAACTCGACCGCGACATGGAAGACGAAGTGGCCTTCCACCTGGCGGCCAGCGAGAAGCGCAACCGCGAAGCGGGAATGGACGCCGACGAGGCGCGCTACGCCTCGCGCCGGCGGTTCGGCAACGTGACCCGTGCCCGGGAGAGGAGCTTCGAGATGTGGACGTTCCACCTGCTGGAGGCGCTATACCAGGATCTACGGCATGCCCTGCGAATTCTGCGCAATAAACCAGCGTTCACGGCGGTAGCGATACTCACCGTCGCCGTCGGGATCGGCGCAAACAGCGCCGTGTTCAGTGTTGTAAACACCGTCCTGCTGAAAAGGCTTCCGTATCCCCACGAGCAGCGCCTGGTCATGATCTGGGAGACCAAAGAGCGCGACGGACGCGATCACAACGTCGTGGCACCGGCAAATTTTCTCTACTGGCAGGACCACAATACCGTTTTCGAGCAGATCGCCGCGTTCTTCGACGATACCTCGACGTTAACGGGAGAAGGCGAACCCGAGGAGATTCCGTCGCAGGGGATATCCACGAACCTGTTTTCGCTGCTGGGCATTTCGCCGGTCGTGGGCCGTGATTTTTCGTCGGAAGAAGGGCAACGCGGCCGCAACCATGAAGTGCTATTGAGCTATGGGCTATGGAAACGGCGTTTCGGCGGGAGCCCCGACGCTCTCGGGAAGACCGTCCGCCTGGACGGCGAGAATTATTTGGTGATCGGCGTGATGCCGCCGGGAGTTACGCTATTTTCCTTGCAAGGATCGTTGACCGGAAAGCCGGCGCAGTTGTGGTGGCCTTACGCTTGGCGAGAGCAGGACCGCACTCCCCGCGGGCGCTGGATGAGCGCAGTTGGCAGGCTCAAGCCGGGAATCAGCGTAGCGCAAGCGCAGACCGAGATGACCCGCCTCGTGGCCAGCATCACGAAGGCCTATCCGGACTTCGAGAGCGGCTGGGGCGTGAACCTGGTTCCCGTTCATGCGGATCTGACCAGCGCGATTCGCCCGACGCTGGTAGTCCTCCTAGGCGCCGTCGGTTTCGTTCTGCTGATCACTTGCGCGAACATCTCGAATCTTCTTTTGTCCCGCGCCTCGAGCCGGGAGCGCGAAATTGCCTTACGCGGAGCGCTGGGCGCAAGCCAATGGCGGATCCTTCAGCAGTCGTTGACGGAAAGCGTCTTGCTGGCATTTCTTGGCGGCACGCTGGGAATTCTGGCAGCGCGCTGGGCACTTTCCACAGTGGTACTGCTGATTCCCAAGGCCCTGCACATGACCTCGCTTGCTCTGGATTGGCGGATGGTTTCGTTCGCGACCGGTATTTCGGTGCTGACCGGCGTCGTCTTTGGGCTGGCGCCGGCGTTGCAGGCCGCGCGTACCAATTCCGGCGATGTGCTGCGCGAAGCGGGCCGCTCGGAGACAGGAGTTCGCGGACATCGCGTGCGGAATGTGTTTGCGGTAGCGCAGATCAGTTTGTCGCTGGTACTGCTGGCTGGCGCGGGCTTGCTGCTGCAAAGCTTTCTGAAGCTTTCTGCGGTGGATGCAGGATTTAATCCGCGCAACGTCTTGACGCTGCGCATCAGCCTTCCGTCCACCAAGTATTCCAAGCCCCCGCAATACATCCGTTTCTTTCAGCAGGTTCTGCAAGATGTCCGCGCGCTGCCTGGAGTTCGCGGCGCAACCATGGACAACTCCTTCCCCCTTACCGGCATGACGCCAGGGACAGATTTTGACATCGCAGGAAAGCCGACTCCACCTCCCGGGCAGGAACGCATGACCGATGTTCGGCTGGTTGGTTCGGATTATTTCGAGACTATGGGCATTCCGTTGCTCCAAGGGCGGGCATTTTCGGATCGCGAAGAAACCGTGGAGTCCCATGTCGTGATCATCAGTGAATCGCTGGCGCGCAAGTATTTTTCAGGCGAAAACCCGCTCGGACAAAGGGTCCGCCTGAGCATGAAAGACCAGAACGATTTCTGCGAAATCGTCGGCGTGGTCGGCGACGTCAAGCGGGAAGGCCTAGACACGGTTTCGCAAGCTGCGAGCTACTGGCCGCATGCCGAATTGCCCTTTTCCAGCATGATGCTCGCCGTGCGCACGGATGGCGACCCTTTCGCGGAAGTGCCGGCTATCCGCGGCATTGTGCAGCGTATCGACGCGGACCTGCCGCTCTCCGATGTTTCGACAATGGATCAAGCTGTGGACGAGGCGGTGGCGCGGCAGCATCTCGGCGCGGTGCTGGTGGCGATTTTTGCCGGTATCGCTCTGTTTCTCGCATCGATTGGGATCTATGGAGTTGTGGCGCATGCGGTGACTCTGCGCACCCGCGAATTCGGAATTCGCATGGCGCTGGGCGCCGAAGTGGCTGATGTGTCGGCCTTGGTGTTTCGCCATGGCCTATCTCTGGCCGCCGCAGGAGTGGCGCTGGGCGTGTTGGGCACCTTGTTGCTTACGCCCCTGCTGCGCGGATTGCTGTTCGGCGTCGGGGCCCATGATCCGGCAACCATCGCGGTAGTCGCGGCGTTCCTGACGGCGGTGGCTCTCGCGGCGTGCTGGATTCCGGCGCATCGCGCCACACGCGTGGATCCGATTGTCGCTTTGCGCTACGAGTGAATCGGCGATCGAGCAGGCACGAAGGGAATCGACGACTTCATGCAAGGATGGCCGAACAAGACCTGGTCCCAGTTGCGGATGCTCTTCAAGCGTAAGCAATTGGAGCGCGACTTGGCGGACGAAGTGGCATTCCATCTGGCTATGCGCGAAAGAAAAAATCGCCAGGCTGGGTTCGGCGAACGGGAAGCGCATTACGCGGCGCGCCGCGCCTTCGGCAATGCGACCTCGCTTAAGGAGGTATGCAGGGAAATGTGGACTTTTGCCTCGCTCGAAGGCTGCTTGCAGGATTTTCGCTTCGCCCTGCGTAAACTGCGCAAGCATCCTGGATTTAGTCTTGTCGCCATCGTAACTCTCGCACTGGGCATCGGGGCAAACGCGGCGATTTTCTCCTTGACTGATGCCGTCATGCTCAAGTCGCTGCCGGTGCCGCATCCCAACGAACTCTATCGCATTGGCGCTGGCACGCATTGCTGCGTGCTCGACGGCTTGCAAGGCAACTTCAACATCTTTTCCTACGCTCTCTATAATCACCTCAAAGCCAACACTCCCGAATTTGCCGTTATCTCCGCATTCTCTGGCGGCCTGCCCTCCCTGAGCGTGCGCCGCCAGGGTATCGCGTCTCCAGCGGAGCCGTTCGTCGGAGAATTTGTTTCCGGGGACTATTTCTCGACCCTCGGAGTTTCACCCGCTGCCGGCCGGATGATCAGTTCCGCCGATGATCAATCGAATTCTTCTCCGGCGGTAGTGATGAGCTACCGCGTATGGCGCGAACACTATTCCCTCGACCCCGCGGTGCTGGGCGGCAGCTTTCTCGTCAATAGCCACCCTATGACTGTAGTTGGCGTCACGCCGCCGGAATTCTTCGGCGAAACCCTACGGCGCGATCCCCCGGATTTCTGGGTGCCCCTGTCGCAGGAGCCGCTGCTGCAAGGCAGCGCGTCGCTTCTCTCACATCCGGAGTTGAATTGGCTGTACCTCGTTGGCCGATTACCGCCAGGAGTGGAACTGCGTCAGGTACAGGCGCATGTTACGGCAGAAGTGCAGCAGTGGCTTACTGCCCAAGGACAGATCCCGGACCGCTTTAAGAGCGAAATTGCCAAGCAGCACGTTACTGTCGTGGGTGCGGCCGGCGGCGTCGCCCGTCTTAGCAGCGCCTATGCCGGAGGGCTACGTTTGTTGGCATGTGCATCGGGGTTTGTGTTGCTCATTGCGTGCGCCAATGTGGCTAATCTGTTGTTGGCGCAAGGCACCGCGCAGCGCACGCAAACCGTGCTGCGCGTGGCGCTCGGTGCCCCACGATCGCGCCTCATCCGGCAAGCGCTGACGGAAGGGCTGCTGCTTGCGGTCCTTGGTGGCGGAGCCGGCCTCGCCGTCGCCTATGCCGCAACCCAGCTTATTCTCGCGTTGGCTTTTCGCGGCGCGCACTACATTCCCATTCAGGCCGCGCCGTCTACGCCGGTACTCGCCTTCACCGCCGCGCTCTCGCTTCTGACCACGATCATTTTTGCCGCGGCGCCAGCCTGGATCAGTTCTCGTGCTGATGCCGGTGAAACGCTGCGTAGCTCACAGCGCGGCATGGGGCAGGGCGCGACGCTTCCGCAGAAATTTCTGGTGGTATTGCAGGCCGCGCTGTCCGTGGTCCTCTTAGTGGGTGCGGGATTGCTCACCGCCAGCTTGCGAAACCTCGAAAATCAGAAGTTTGGCTTCGCCACCGCAGGCCGGCTCATCGTCAAAATCGATCCCGGCCTCGCCGGCTATACCGTTCAACGCCTCGACGGTCTCTATCGGACGCTTAAGGCGCGGTTGCGCGAAATTCCTGGCGTGCAAAGTGTCAGCTTCTCGCTCTACAGCCCGATGTCCGACATGAATTGGTCCAGCGGCATCAGCATAGAAGGCCGGCCGCCTTCGCCGAATCCAGAAGACTTTGACGGGGCTTCCTGGTTGCGGGTCAGCTCCGATTACTTTGCCACCGTCGGAACCCCGCTCATTCGTGGCCGCGCGATCGACGACCGCGATACCGCCACTTCTCGCCATGTCGCCGTCATCAACGAAGCTTTCGCACGAAAATTCTTCCCCACCAGCGATCCCCTCGGCAAGCATTTCGGATTGGGCGACGCCGCGCACCGCGGCGATTACGAAATCATCGGCATTGTTGGCGACGCAAAATACTCGGACGCCTACGACGTCGCCTGGCCCACTTTCTTCCGCCCGTTGCTGCAAATGGAAACCTTCAAGGATCCGGCCGACCAGTCCACCGAAGTTCGCTCCAACAACATTCACGATATCGAACTGCTCGTTGTTGGCCGTCCGCAAAATCTGCAGCCGCTCATCCGCGAGACGCTCGCGAATATCGATCCGAATCTGCCCGTTGTCGACACGTTCACGTTCGACGAGCAAGTCAGCCGGAACTTCAACCGGGAGCGCCTGATCAGCCGTCTCGCCGCTCTCTTCGGACTGCTTGCTCTCGCCCTCGCCTGTGTTGGCCTTTACGGCGTACTCGCCTATAGCGTCGCTCGACGCACGCAAGAGATCGGTGTTCGCATGGCTCTCGGTGCTGCCCGTGGCGGCATTTTGCACATGGTCTTGCGCGAAGCTTTACTGCTTGCGGGTCTTGGCGTGGCCATTGGCGTTCCTGCTGCTCTTGCCGCCAACCAATTTCTCTCCAGCATGCTCTTCGGCCTGAAGGCCACCAATCCCATCGCGCTCGTGGCGGCTACGGCTTTGCTGCTCGCCGTCGCAACGCTAGCCGCCTACCTTCCCGCGTATCGCGCTTCCGCCGTCGACCCCATGGTCGCTCTGCGTTACGAGTGAACCCATGCGCTCCTGGCTAACCCAACTGCGCCTTCGCCTTACCGCCCTGTTCCGTCGGAAAGCGCTCGACCGGGAATTGGACGATGAGATCTCTTTCCATCTCGCGATGCGTGACGCGCACTACCATGCCGTCGGTATGGACCAGGGCGAAGTACGCTACGCCACCAATCGCCAATTCGGCAATTCAACCACCGTAAAGGAGAGGATGCGCGACATGTGGACTTTCGCTTCCGTCGAATCGTTTGCCCAGGACTTTCGCTATGCGCTGCGCATGCTTCGCAAAAACGCAGCCTTCTCCGCCGTCGCCATTCTCACGCTCGCGCTCGGCATCGGCGCCAACACCGCCATCTTCAGCGTCGTCAACGGCGTCCTACTCACTCCGCCGCCCTACCTCAATCCGCAACAAGTCGTGACTACCCGCGACAACGACTCGCTTGTGAACATCCTCGACATCCAGAGCCACATGCGCGCCTTTTCTCACGTCGGCGGCGTGACCTTTGACCAAATGGATTTCACCAGCGGCAACGAGCCTCTCCGCGTAGACGCCGCCTTCGTCAACGCCGGTTTTCTTCAGCTTCTTGGAGTTCAGCCGATGCTCGGCCGGCTCATCGCTCCGGAAGAAGACGTGAAAGGCGGACCTCACGTCATCGTCGTCAGCTATACCTTCTGGCGCGATTTCCTCAACAGCGATCCCGGCATCCTGGGCAAAGCCATTCGCCTCAGCGAGAACGACTACACCGTGATCGGCGTTATGCCCGAGGGTTTTGCTCCTCCCCACGAGCATGCTTCCGTTTACGTTTCGCTTTGGTCCGGCTATCCCGAGGCCGCGATGTATCGTGGCGTTCACTTCATGAACGTGTACTGGCGTATAAAGCCGGGGGTCACGCTCGCGCAAGCGCAGGACGACATCTTCTCCATCGATCGCTATCTCGCCGAACATTATCCGGACCACGAGCGCAAGCGTCACACCGTGCTCGTGCCACTCCAGGAATTTCTCGTTCGCGATGCCCGCACCGCGCTTCTCGTCCTTTTCGGTGCGGTTGGTTTCGTCCTCCTGATTGCTTGCGCAAACTTCGCTGCTTTGTTGCTTGCCCGTAATGTCGCCCGCCGTCAGGAGTTGCTCGTACGCGCCAGCCTGGGAGCCAGCAAGGTGCGCCTGATCCGCCAATCCCTCATCGAGAGTTGTGTCTTGTCTCTCCTCGGTGGCCTCGGCGGTTTGCTTCTCGCAAAAATTGGCACGCCGCTGCTCTTTGCTCTTAAGGCCGCTGCGCTCAGTCATTTCACCGCGATTGCCATGGACGCCCGCGTCTTCCTGTTTGTTTTCGCGGTCTCGCTTTTGACCGGCACTCTCTTTGGCATCGCCCCGGCATGGTCTGCGGCGCGCTCCGATTTCGCTGCTTGTCTCAAACAGGGTGCCCGCGGCGCTACGGCCGGCCCGTCAGGCACGTTGTTGCGCCGCTGCCTCGTCGCCGCGGAGATCGCTCTGGCCATGGTTCTCCTGGTCGGTGCGGGCCTGCTCATAAAAGGCTTCTCTCATCTGCGCGCCGTCGATCCCGGCTTCAATCCGCAAAACGTCATGACCATGTATTTGCAGCTTCCTGCCGCTCGCTACGCGGAAATTCCCCGTCAAACGCAGTTTCGCCGCCAGCTTCTCGACCGTCTCAACGCTTTCCCCGGCGTCGAAGCGGCCATGGTTTCCAGTGTTCCGTTCGGCGACAACTACCTCAGCCACAAGATCATCATTGATGGCCGTCCGCCCGTTCCCGTCGGCAGCGAACCGGTGGTCTCGACGATTTCCGTTATGGGCGATTACTTCCACGCCATGCAAATCGCCATTCTGGATGGTCGTGGCCTTACCGCCGATGACCGCGAAGATCAGCCGCTCGTGTCCGTCGTCAACCAAGCCTTTGTTACACAGTTCTTTCCACGCCAAAATCCTCTCGGTCAACGGATCGATTGGGCGCTCTCAGCTCCCCCACGCAAATGGATGACTATCGTCGGCGTCGTTCGCGACACCAAAGACGGCGCATTGAATGTGCCGGTCGATCCCACGGTGTACGCGCCGTTCCCGCAATCCGACGAATCCTGGCGCCGTTGGATGACGCTCACGTTGCGAACCGCTGGGCCTGCGCCGGGCCTTGTGGAGGAAGCCAAAAAAGCGATTTGGAACCTTGACCCGCAGATCCCGGTCAGCCACATCGAGCCGCTCGCAGACCTCGTTGCCGTTTCTCTTGCCCAGCAGCGCTTCAACATGATTCTGCTTGGGATTTTTGCGGCCCTCGCCCTGCTGCTCGCCGCCATCGGCATCTACGGCCTCATGTCGTATTCGGTGGGCCAGCGCACGCACGAAATCGGCGTTCGCGTCGCCATTGGCGCGCAACGTAGCAACATTCTTCGTCTCGTCGTGGGTGACGGTGCTCGCCTCGCCTTTCTGGGCGTCGCCATCGGCACCCTCGCCGCGGCGTTGCTCACGCGACTCATGGCCAGCCTACTTTTCGAAGTCAGGCCCATCGACCCCGCAACCTTCTCCGCCGTCGCGATCCTCCTGCTGCTCGTCGGTCTACTGGCCTGCTACATCCCGGCTCGCCGTGCCACCCGCGTCGACCCGATGGTCGCGCTGCGCTACGAATGAACTCCTCGGCTAGAGAGCAACGATGAACAACCTCCATCATCGCTTCCGGCGCAAACTCAGGGCGCTCTTCCGTCGTGAAAAACTGGACCGCGAGCTCGACGACGAGCTCAGCTTTCATCTGGCGATGCGTGAAGAAAAGCACCGTCAGCTGGGCATTCCCGTTGGCGAAGCGCGTTACGTCGCTCGCCGCGATTTTGGCAATCTCACGCTCATGAAAGAAAGGACCCGCGACATGTGGCGATTTGTTTCCCTCGAATCCATCTGGCAGGACGTCCGCTTTGCCGTCCGCAGCCTCCGCAAGAATCCGGTCTTTACCGTTGTCGCCATCCTCACTCTCGCACTCGGTATCGGCGCCAATACCGCGATTTTTTCGGTCGTCAACGCCGTCCTTCTTCGTCCTTTGCCCTATCTCCATCCGGAGCGCCTCGTCTTCCTGAGTGAATCTTCTCCCCAAGTCCCCGGCATGAGCATCTCCATGGAAGACTTCAACGATTGGCGCGCCACGAATACCGTTTTTGAAAACATGGTCGCTTACCAGGCGGACAGCGCCACGCTCACCGGCCACGGTGATCCGCAGCAGTTGCAAATCCGCTTGGTCACCGCCTCGCTGTTTGCCACTCTCGGTGTACAGCCCATTCTCGGCCGTCCCATTTCCCCGGATGACGACAAGGTCGGCGCGCGGCCCGTCGTGCTGCTCAGCGACACCTTCTGGTCCACGCAGTTTGGCCGCGATCCCCACGTCTTGGGCCAGCAACTCACGCTCGACGGCGAACCGTTCACCATCATTGGAGTTCTTCCCAGCAGCCGCTTCCATCCGAGTTGGCGCCAGTTCGACGTTTTCGTACCCCTCTGGCGTCTCGAGAATCAGTACGGCGGTGCTGCCCGCCGCGGCGAACATCCCGGCATTTATGCTTATGCCCTCATGAAGCCCGGCGTGACCGTCCAACAAGCGCAAGACCAACTTTCGGCTATCGCTACTCGCATCGCCAACCAATATCCCAAATCGAACCTCGGCATCGGGGCCACCGTGCAGCCTTTGCTGGGTGCCGTCGTTGGCGATGCTCGTCCTTCATTGCTCGTATTAATGGGCGCGGTCGGTTTCGTGCTCCTCATCGGTTGCGCCAACGTCGCCAACCTCTTGCTCGCTCGTGCTACCGAGCGCCGCCGCGAAGTCGCCATCCGCAAAGCTCTCGGCGCCGGTTCCTGGCGCCTCGGGCGCCAGCTTTTGACCGAAACTATGCTCCTCTCGCTCCTGGGCGGCGCAGTTGGCCTTGTCGTTGCCGCGTGGCTCACGCGGGGACTCGCGGGCCTTGCCGCCGGTGCTGTCCCGCGCATCGAAGAGGTCTCCCTGGACTTTTCCGTGCTCGCTTTTACTCTGGTTCTTTCCGTGCTTACCGGAATCTTCTTCGGCTTGGTTCCGGTCTTCCAGGCCAGCCACGCCGACGTCAATCACACTCTGAAAGAGAACACCCCAGGCAGCGGCACCGCCCGTACTGGCCGCCGCCTCCGCGACATTCTCGTTGTCGGCGAACTCGCCGTTTCTCTCGTGCTTCTCGTCGCCGCCGGACTCACTCTCCAAAGCCTCTTCCATGTCTTGCGCAGTGCTCCCGGTTTTAATCCCGACGGCGTTCTTACCGCTCGCTTCGCCATGCCCCAGAAGAGCTACCGCACCGACGATCAGCGCCGCCTTTTCGTCGCCACTTTGGACAACAAACTTGCGGCTATTCCCGGTGTCCAGTCTGCTGGCTTCAAGAATCCACTCTTTGGCGGATGGCAGAATTCCTTCATGGTCGAAGGCTTGCCCCGTCCCGCGTCAGGCCAATTTCCCCATGCGGAGTTTTCCAGGGTCTCTCCGGGTGCGCTTCCGGCCATGGGCGTCAACCTGCTCCGCGGCCGCCTGTTTCTGCCTGACGATAACGAAAACTCCTCCAAGGTCTGCATTGTGGACAATTCGCTGGCGCAAAAGTATTGGCCTGGCCAGGATCCCGTTGGAAAACATCTCATCATCGATGAGCCCAAACCCGGACAGCCGCCGGAACTCACTACCGTCGTTGGCGTCATCCGCCAGATCAAGAACTATGGCGTCGATCACCCCGTCATCGTCGAAATTTTTGTCCCCTTCGCCCAGCGCCCCGGCAATGGCGGCGTCCTCGTGGTTCGCTCCTCCCTTGATCCGGGTTCTCTCGCTTCCTCCGTTCGTTCCGCTGTCGAATCCCTCGATCCCGATCTGCCTATTTTTTCCGTCCGCACCCTCTCCAGCTTCGTCAGTGAAAACGTTGCTCCCCGCCGCCTTTCTGTGCTGCTCCTCAGCCTGTTTGCCGCCCTAGCCGTCGTCCTCGCCGCTGTAGGCGTTTACGGCGTCATGTCTTGCAACGTGTCCCAGCGCTATCATGAGCTCGCCATTCGGCTGGCGCTCGGCGCCAGTCCCGCGGAAATCCTCCGTCTGGTTCTTTCTCACGGCGCCCGCCTCATTTTCATGGGCCTGCTTCTCGGCGTTCTTACCGCTCTTGCTCTTACCCGCGTGCTTTCCAGCATGCTTTTCGGGGTAGGCGCGGGCGACCCGGCCACCTTCGCCGGCGTCATCATCTTGATTACTCTGGTCGCTCTCCTGGCGATATTTCTTCCCGCTCGCCGGGCCACGCGAGTCGATCCCATCGTCGCGCTGCGTTATGAATAATTAATAAGTATTATTGATTATTATAAACGAACCGAAATCCGAAATCTTGGACGCTCGCCCCGCGTCACGCGGTCTGTCCCAACGACCCCGCTTTCTTGCCGCCGCTACGGTCTCCCGCCCTGCTTCTTTCTCCCCTTCTCGCTTTTCCACAGGGTATTGGTTGCACACCTGTCCTTTGGGACGGCTTGCGGCACCTCACCCCAAGTGCTACGTTAACAAGGACTTTGCTGCTATCGGCGCAGCACGAGTCCAGCAGTGATTCGGGAGTTCCTGGGAAATTTTTCGAAGTTTTTTCGAAAGCGTTTCGACGGAGATTTCGAAGCCCACGCTGTTTGTTTTTCGTGACGCGAGCATGTCCCGGCTACTCGCGGGACGGGCGCTAGCCGCCCTGCAACAGAAATAACTTGCTGAGCCTTAGCAAGAATCGCTCTCGCGCGCGGGGTTTTCGTGTCGTACTGGTTTCGCGACGATAATCGCTTGCCTCAGGCCAGGCTGGCCATCGCCTCCTACGTCATTGTGGGCATGGTCGGGTTGTTGCTCCTCGGTTTCTGGAAACTTCAGGTAGTCGATTCCGACAAGTACGGGCAAATGGCCGAACGCAACCGCGTTCGTTCCATCCCCATCATTGCTCCTCGCGGGCGCATGCTTGATCGCGATGGCCGCGTCCTCGTTGACAACTACCCTTCCTTCTCCATCCTCCTTCTCCGCGACGATCCCGCTCTGATCGACAAAAATCTCCCCGCAGTGGCCAATGGCCTCGGCCTCGATATTAACGACCTCAAAGATCAGCTCGAAGCCACCAAAAATCTTCCGAGATTTCAGCCCATTGTCATCAAGCCGGAAGCCACTGACGCCGATGTCGCTTTTATCGAGTCGCACCGCGCCGATATTCCCCTGCTCGAAATGTTGATGGTTCAGCGCCGCCGTTATCTCCCGGGCGGCTTCATGGCTCACGCCAGCGGGTACGTCGGTGAAGTCAGCGAACAGCAGATTGAAGCCAGCAACGGCAAGCTGCGTCCCGGCGACTTGGCTGGCAAATCCGGCCTTGAGCGGCAGTACAACGACATCCTCACCGGCACCGACGGCATGCGCCGCGTCATCGTCAACAGCGTCGGCAAGGAAGTGAAGGAACTGGGCCGTCTCGCCGAACAGGAACCGATTCCCGGCAAGCAGATTCAACTCACTATTGACTACGATCTCCAGCAAGTCGCTGAACAATCTCTCGGCACTCGTCCCGGCGCGGTCGTGGCTCTCGACCCGCGCACCGGCGAAGTGCTTGCCATGGTCAGCCGTCCCACTCCGGACCCCAACGATTTCGCCATCCGCATCCCCGCGGAGGAATGGAAGAAACTGAACGAAGATCCGCTCCATCCTCTGCTGAATCGTGCCATTCAAGCGCAGCTCGCTCCCGGCTCCGTCTTCAAAATCGTTACCGCCACCGCCATGCTCGAAGACCACGTCCCCGAAGAAAGCTTTACGACCTTCTGCCCCGGCTACGGCACCTTCTTCGGCCGCCAATACCACTGTTGGGCTTATTACTCGAAGAAAGGCGAGAGAGCGCACGGCGTGCTTAACCTGCACGGCGCGATTCTGAAGTCCTGCGATGTCTTCTTCTACAACGTCGGTATGCGCTTGGGTATTGACCGCCTCGCTTACTACGCCATCAAGCTGGGCGTCGGCCGCAGAACCGGCATCGATCTACCTTCGGAAGAACCGGGGCTCATGCCTACTCAGGAATGGGTCGAAC
>Ga0335073_10000174_pt1 | contig 77967 bp, 72 predicted proteins | sample Lox_Sample_22_FD_207093 | JGI IMG/M metagenome (GOLD analysis project Ga0335073, IMG submission 207093) | Soil microbial communities from Loxahatchee National Wildlife Refuge, Florida, United States - Lox_Sample_2.2 | ecosystem: Environmental > Terrestrial > Soil > Wetlands | place: USA... | reverse complement strand
GCAGCTCCGCCACCTTAGGGTGAACCACCTTGCCTTCGTGGGTCACAAGCGCTTCGCGAATAATGGCATCGTCGAGATCCAGACCCACGTTGCCCTCCCGCACCAGCAGTTTTGCCAGAGCGGCGATGTTCGCGGAAAGCATCTGGCTTGCATGGTGGGGAATATAGGACGGCAGGTTCAGCGGCCCGAGAATCATTACGCCGTTGTGAATCACCGTCTCTCCCGGCTGCGTCAGCTCGCAGTTGCCACCACGCTCTGCCGCGATATCGACGATCACCGACCCGGGCTGCATGGCCGCCACCATCTCTGCCGTGATCAGGATCGGTGACTTGCGCCCAGGAACCGCCGCCGTCGTAATCACCACATCCTGCTCGCGCAGCGTCTCGGTGAGTAGTTCGCGCTGGCGGCGATAGAACGACTCGTCCATCGCCTTCGCGTATCCGCCCTTGTCTTCGGACGAGGCGGCATCCACGTCGAGCATGACAAACTTGGCTCCGACGCTCTCGACCTGCTCCTTTACTGCCGGACGCACGTCATAGGCGCTGACGACCGCGCCCAGCCGGCGCGATGTGGCGATCGCCTGCAGTCCGGCCACGCCGGCGCCGAGAATAAACACCTTCGCCGGTGTAATCGTGCCGGCCGCGGTCATCAAGAGGGGAAACATCTTGGCGAGGTGGGTCGCACCCAGCAGCACTGCGCGGTAGCCGGAGATCGTCGCCATCGACGACAGCGCGTCCATGCTTTGTGCGCGGGTGATGCGCGGAATCAGCTCGAGAGCCAGCAGGGAAGCGCCCGCCGATGCTAGTTCGGCGCACTCGCTGAGCGCACTCAGCGGCTCTCCAAAGCCGATCAGAATCTGTTTTGAACGGAGAAAAGGGAGGTCAACCCGGCCTGCTTCGGGATTCGCTCCAAGGCACCGCACCTGCGCAAGAATCTCGGCTTCGCGGAAGACATCCTGCCGGCCGACAATGCGCGCACCCCGGGCTACGTACAGCTCATCCGGATAGCCGGCTTCCATGCCCGCCGATTGTTCAATGAGTATTTCGAATCCCGACTTCCGTAGGGCCTCACATTGTCGGGGAACGAGAGCGACGCGACGTTCCTGGGGGAAGGTCTCGCGAACAATACCAAGAATCCCGGGCAAACCAGCCTCCGGCTAGGAACATTAGTCAATTAGACGAACCTTGGCAAGTGTTTGTTGAGAGACGTGCACTCTCCGTTTCGATCATGCGCAGGAGATTCACGGTAGGATGAACTCCTGCCCGCCAAAACGAATGGGCACCACGTGCCGGAGCGTCCATGCCCTTTGAGTTCTATCGTTCCGCTGCCACCGATTCTTCCGTTCTCAAAATTCCGACTCTGGGCCTCGACCTCGCGGTTCGTCTGCGATCAGATCTTACAGGCGGCGATCTCACCATTCTGGAGACGATCAACGCACCCGGATTCGGTCCGCCACTCCACCGCCATCACGAGACGGAGATTTTTTGCGTACTCGAAGGCCGTTACTTATATGAGGTGAATGGCAAGCGCTTTGAGGCTTCGGAGGGAGACGTAGTCAGCGTGCCTGGCGGCGATGCCCACGCTTTCGTCAACATCACCGGCAAGCCGGCGCGACAGATCGTGCTCATGTTGCCCCGGCATGGACGCGCAAACATTTTTCACACAACTCGGCGCGCTTCTGGCCAAGGGAAAACAGCCGCTGGATGTTCTGAATGCATTTGGCGCGCCGTGGGGCGTGGAGTTCCTCGGGCCGCCCCTCTCAGTGCCAAGCTAGCCGGCGGTTTAGTCCAGATCGTCTCCCGCATCCACACCGACCGGCACCCCGCCGTTGCGTCGCATCAGCAAGTATCCGCGAATAAACGGCGCCAGATAGCCGTCGAGCACGCGGTCCACGTCACCGAACTCGACCTTGGTGCGATGGTCCTTGACGATGCGGTAGGGCTGAAGCACGTACGACCGGATCTGTGATCCGAAGTTGATGTCCAGCTTCGAGTCTTCGAGCTTCTTGGTGGCCTCGCGCTTCTTTTCCATCTCGTATTCGTAGAGCCGCGAACGAAGCATCTTCATTGCCCGCTCGCGATTCTTGTGCTGCGAACGCTCGTTCTGGCAAGCAACGACAATGCCGGTCGGAATATGCGTGATGCGCACCGCCGAGTCGGTCGTGTTCACGTGTTGGCCGCCTTTGCCTCCCGAGCGGTAGGTGTCAGTGCGAAGGTCGTCCGGCTTGATATCGATCTGAATCGAGTCGTCGATCTCAGGAGACACAAACACCGACGCGAACGACGTGTGCCGCCGCTTCGCCTGGTCGAAGGGAGAGATGCGGACCAGCCGGTGCACGCCGATTTCGCTCTGCAGCAACCCGAAGGCGTATTCGCCGGTTATGGTGAAGGTCGCCGACTTGATCCCTGCCTCTTCGCCGTCGAGGATGTCGTTGATTTCCGCCTTGAAGCCCTGCTGTTCGGCCCAGCGCAGGTACATGCGCATGAGCATCTCGGCCCAGTCCTGGCTTTCGGTGCCGCCCGCGCCGGGGTGCACGACGACGATGGCGTTCAGCTGATCGGTCTCGCCGGAGAGCAGCGTGCGCGTCTCCATTTCTTCGGCGAAAGTGTTGAGCGAATCGATCTCGCGCTTCAGGTCATCCTCGACCGGCTCGCCTTCACGTGCCAGGTCGAAATACGCGTCAATGTCGCCGGTCTTTCGCTCCAGTTCCGCGTCGTCGGTGAGCAGGGCTTCGATGCGCTTGCGATCGCGCATCAGGGGCTGCGAGAGCTGCGGATTCGACCAGAGGTTTGGATCCGAAAGCTTTTGTTCGATGCCGGCTAATTCAGATTTGAGGCGGGGAGCGTCAAAGATACTCCCGCAGGTCGCGGACTTTGTCGCGCACGGGAGTGTAAGCGAATTCGAGATCGTTTAGCACGTGTTTGGACCTGACTTTTTCTTTTCATTCTAGCAAGACAATGGGCGGCGGCTGATGCAAACAGGCTGCTTACAGCTATGGGAAGATAAAAGAGATGACTGATTCGAGAAAGCTCACGTTGCCTGACGGACTTTCCAGGCATATCTCTTCGACTGCGACGGCACCATCGCCGATTCCATGCCGCTGCACTACATCGGGTGGAAGCGGGCACTGGCCGAATGGGGCTGCGACTTTCCCGAGAGCACGTTCTATGCCTGGGGCGGCATGCCTGTAGTCGAGATTATCCAGTCGCTCAATGCGCAGCACGGGTTGCAGATGCCGGCTGAAGCACTGGCCGCGCGCAAGGAAGCCTACTACTACGAAGTCCTTCCGCAGCTTCAGGCCGTCGCCGAAGTCGTCGAACATATCGAAGCGCGCCACGGAGAGATTCCGTTCGCAGTGGTCTCAGGCAGCACGCGTGAAAGCGTAATCAAATCGTTGCGAACGCTCCGTCTGCTGGATCGCTTCGAGACACTGGTGTGTGCGGGTGACTACAAAAACGCCAAGCCCCACCCGGAAGCATTCCTGATGGCCGCGCAACGTCTCGGCGTCGCACCGGAGCACTGCCTGGTCTTTGAAGATACGGAAATGGGTATCGAGGCGGCGACAGCCGCGGGCATGGCGTCGGTCAGAGTCCTGCAGCCCTGGGAGCGAGCTTCCTCAAACTAAGTACGACCGCAGCGCCGGCAACGATGACACAGAGCCACGCGAAAACATCGCCGTAGCGTGTGTAGAAGGTCAGATCGTCGTAGAAGCCGTATATCGCAGGCAGGGAAGTGAAGACATGGCGCGGCGAGCTCTGGACGACGCGTCCGTACGGATCGATCGATGCGGTGACGCCGCTGTTCGTGTCGCGCAACAGCCAGCGGTGATTCTCAATGGCGCGCATCCGCGCCATGTTCAGGTGCTGCCAAGGGGCGCTGGTGTCGCCATACCAGCCGTCGTCTGAAATATTGACGAAGACCTCGGCGCCATTCTTCACAAACTCCCGCACCTCGTCGGCAAAGATCGACTCGTAGCAGATGAACACGCCGTAGCGATGACCATTTTCTGTGAAGACGTTGCGCTCGTGTCCACGCGAGAAGTCGACTACTTGTTTTGTGAGGTGGCGCGCAAAGAAGAAAAGATCGCGGTAAGGAACGTATTCGCCGAACGGGACGAGGTGGATCTTGTTGTATCGCCCCACCACCTGGCCCTGCGGAGAAAAAAACGACGCTGAGTTGTACTCGCGCACCACCCGCTGGCCAGATTCGTCGATCTCCCACGCGGCCGTCGGATTTCCCGCCACAATTCCCGCTCCCGTTGACGTGGCCAGCTGACGCATCGCCGCTTGAAAGCGCGGATCGCCTTCCGTGAACGGCGATGGCGATTCCGGCCACGCGATCAGTGAAATCGGCTGCCGCCCGGAAACTCCACCGCTGAAGTCGTATTGCAGAGGCTTACCGGGATCAGGCATTCCCTGATACCAAGGCGTGCGAGTGTTCTCACTCTGGCTTAAAAAGCGGCCGATATTTCGATTCCACTCGTCGCCCGTCCAGTCATTGTTTTCGCGGACGTCGAAGTTCGCCTGTAAGAGCACAGAGAGGGCCTGCGTCGGAACCGGTTTCGGTTGCACCCACGTTCCCAGTTGCATCAGCACCGCCGCCAGTGCAGCGCCCACAGCCAGCCGTAAGCGGATGTGTATAGAGTTCGACAGGAATGCCGCCGTGAACAACGCGTTGACTGCCGTCAACACGAAGGAGATCCCGTAGACGCCAGTCCACGGCGCAAGACGCGTCAGCAGAAAGTTGTCGACCTGTGAATATCCGAATTGGTCCCACGGCACGCTGGTGATGCGCGAAGCGGCAAGCTCCAGGGCGACCCAAAGGAATGGGGCAATGAGCAGGGGCATCCTTACGCCGCCAGAGGCTCTTCGCAGGAACGCGATGCCTAACCCGAAGACCCCGAAATACAGCCCCAACACCATGCTGTAAAGAACAACGATTCCCGCAGCGCCTGCCGCCGGCACTCCTCCGTAGAGGTGCATCGTGTGGTAGATCCAGTAGCAATTGAGGATGTACCAGAAGATCCCACACAGGTATCCGGTAAGAGCGCTCCGTTTCAGATATCGGGGATGCGCAGCACTCGCCGGAGCGAGCAACGCATATAGCAGTGGCACCAGCGCAATCCAGCCGAACGCAGCCCGCCACGGAGGCATCGGCCCGGCGATCGGGAAGGGAAGATTCAGTAGAAATCCGGAGAGCAGCGCCAGCATGATCGAAGGCGCGAGGCGCGCGGCGGTAGCGCTTGCAACGGGTGTCCGGGTGGAAATCACGGGCATTCCATGCTGAGTCTAGCACCTGCAATCGTGGCGAACCGTAGTGGGATACAATCCTCGTGTGATCGCCGTACTGCAATTCGCGATGCATCTCCTCACCATTCTGTTCTTTATCGGACTCGCTGGATCTGCAGTTGTCGTGGTCCTCAGCTTCATCGAGGATCTGGGTGAACTCCTAGGAGAAGATTAGCGATCACCTCGGCCGCGGTCTTTCGTTGACGCCGTCGTTGATCAGACATACACTCAGCCGTGAGCGTCAGGACGAAGATGGTCATGGAAATTGCCCGATTCTGACCCCGCGAACGCCCACACTCCATGCCCGCTGGACAAACGTTTTCCGCTCCGCAATCCAACCGAGTGAGACTTGTCGTCGCCTCCTCGGTGATGCTCACCTTCATTTCCTTCTGGCGGGCTGCAGCCGTCGTTCTCAACGACCTGGGCTCATCGGCGTTTTATGCCGGTGGAATTGCTGAAGAGGCTGTAGGCAAGGCAGCGCCGTGGTTCATCCTCGGCGTTATGCTTTTTTCGTTCGCAGTGCGAGCGGTCTACGTCGAAAGCTGCTCCATGTTTACCCGCGGCGGCGTCTACCGCGTGGTAAAGGAAGCGCTGGGCGGGAACTTCGCCAAGCTGAGCGTTTCGGCGCTCATGTTCGACTACATTCTCACGGGCCCTATCTCCGGCGTCTCTGCCGGGCAATACATCACCGGCCTGATAAATGAGCTGATGAATGTCGGCGCTGTGCACGGATGGCTGCCCGCCGCGCTGATCGGCCCACACCACGTTGCGTGGCAGTTCCCGGTGAACGGCACCTCTGCGGTCTTCTGTGCCGCCGTGACCATCTACTACTGGTGGCAGAACATCAAGGGCATCGAGGAGTCGAGCGACAAGGCTCTTGAAGTCATGAAGGTCACCACCATCATGGTGGTCCTTCTGCTGCTGTGGGGCTTCTGGTCGGTCTTCGCGAAGGGCGCGAAATTGCCGCCTCTTCCCACGCCTTCGAACCTGCACTTCTCGAAGGATGCGCTTGGCTTTCTTGGCGGGACAAAGCTTGCCACTACTCTTGGCCTCTTCGGCATCCTCATGGCCTTTGGCCACTCCATTCTGGCCATGAGCGGTGAGGAAACGCTAGCCCAGGTCAATCGTGAGATCGAGCACCCCAAGCTAAAAAATCTGAAGCGCGCTGCGATCGTCATCGCTATCTACAGCTTCGTCTTTACCGGAATCGTCTCACTGCTGGCTGTGATGCTTATCCCGGACTCGGTGCGCATTCCCGTCTATCGCGACAACCTGATTGCGGGTCTCGCGATGAATATGGTCGGGCCGATGACGCTGAAGATCATCTTCCGCGTTTTCGTTGTCATCGTAGGATTTCTAATTCTTTCCGGCGCCATCAACACGTCCATCATCGGCTCGACCGGTGTGCTCATGCGCGTTGCTGAGGATGGAGTGCTGACCGACTGGTTCCGCAAGCCGCAGCGCAAGTACGGAACCAGCTATCGCATCATCAATCTTGTAACCGGGCTGCAGCTTTTCACCATCATCGTCAGCCGCGGCAACGTCATCACCCTTGGTGAGGCCTACGCTTTCGGTGTCATCTGGAGCTTTACCTTCAATAGCCTCGCCATGCTTGTCCTGCGCTGGAAATACAAAGGCGAGCGCGGCTGGAAGGTTCCGATCAATATCAAGATCGGGAAAACCGAGCTTCCGGTTGGCCTGTTCTCGGTTTTTCTCGTTCTGGGCGCGACGGCAATCGTCAATCTCTTCACCAAAAGTGTTGCCACAGAGAGCGGAGTCGCATTCGCTGCCGCCTTCTTCATCATCTTCTCGATCTCCGAGCGTCGAAACCTGAAACGCCAGGCAGTGACCGTGAAGCAGATGAAGGAGCATTTCCAGCTCGAACAGCCAGAGACCATCAGCCGTGAGGCGCTTGAGATCAAACCCGGTGGGGTCCTGGTAACCATGCGCGATTACGCCAACCCCTTCGCGCTCAAGTGGGCTCTCTCTCGCACCAACACCGACGACCAGGACATCGTCGTTCTCACTGCCCGTATGATGGGCGCGGGCGGCCCGGAACAACTCGATCATCAACTCTTCAGCGAATACGAGCAGATGCTCTTCACCAAGGCCGTTTCCGTCGCCGAGAGCTTCGGTAAGCACATCTCGCTTCTGGTCGTCCCTGCAGGCGACGTCTTCGCGGCGCTTGTTCAGACAGCGAACTCGCTCGAAGTTGACGCCCTCGTCTCCGGTCTCTCCACAAAAATGTCAGCGCAGGAGCAGGCCTATCACGTGGGTCAGGCATGGGAGACGCTTCCAGAGCCAAAGCGCCAGTTCACCTTCTACGTCATTATGCCCGACGGCAAGGACATGTCCTTCCACATCGGGCCGCACGCGCCGGCCTTGCAGGGCGAAGATGTGCAACTAGTGCATCGTCTCTGGCTTAACTTCCGCCGCGACCCCGAGATGCAGGGCTTGCACCATAGCGACATCGTGACTTACGCTCTCACCCGCCTCGCCACCGAGTACGCGCGCGACAAGGTCGAGACCCTTAAGGACCTGCGCCGATATACGCAAGATGGCAGCAGCACTCCTCCCCGGCTCGGACAGGGAATGCGCTCCTCGCAACGCGAGGGCCTGGATTACTCCATCCCCGCGCCCCGGTCGTCGCGCGAACATTCGAGCGCAGGCGAAGACGATTAAGGGGCCGTGGCATCGTGCAACGCCTCGGATTCCGTAGCAGCCCTATTGAGCCTTCTTCTCGTTATTGCTGCGGTCGTCATCCGGCAGTTGGTGATCGGGATCGACGACAACAGAAGCAATGGGGGTTTTCTTTTCGAGAGTCCAGTTATACGTGCCCTTTGACAGCCATGTTTCAACAGGCAGCTTCACTCGTGTCTTGGTCCCGTCCTGGAATGTGACTTCGACGGTGGTCGGCAAGATTAGCTGGCCGCGGTTGCTGAGAGTTACGACTGATCCCTCAATCTTGTCGACGGCCACATCATATTTCCAGTTGTTGAGATACCAGCCCCGCCAGAACCAGCTCAGGTCTTCGCCTCCTTCGCTCTCCATTTCGCGGAAGAAATCCGACGGAGAGGGATGCTTGTACGCCCAGTCGCGGATGTACTTGCGGAAGGCCCAGTCGAAGCGCTCCGGCCCCAGGATCTGCTCGCGCAGTAGAACCATCCCATAGGCCCCTTTGAAGTAGCTGACGGGATGCCCGAGCGCAAAGCCATAGGAATCGGCTCGCGCCATTAGTGTTGGAGCGTCGGGATTATTGAGGACTTTAAGGATCATGTCCGGCGGCTCGCCGCCAGCGGAGTACTCGGAATCGCGCTTGGGCCCGTATTTGCCGCCCGCATAGGTTGCAGACTCGTCGATGTCGATGAAGGTGTTGAAGCCTTCATCCATAAAGGCATGACGGCGCTCGTTCGAGCCTACGATCATCGGAAACCAACTGTGGCCGATTTCGTGTGCCGTAACCCAGAAGAGAAACGCGCCGTGGTCGGGAATGCCGTCGAAGACGATGCCGGGATATTCCATGCCCGTGGAGAAGCCGGCGACATTGATAGCTGCGGGCCACGGGTACGGATACCACTGCTTCGAGAAGTGCTCGACGGTGTCCTTCACATATTCCGTGGACTTATCCCACGCGTCAGGCCCCACGCTCTCCGGGGGATAGAAGCTCATGGCCAGCGACTTCTTACCGTCGGGAAGGTTGATGCGTGCCGCATCCCATACAAAAACAGGCGAAGCGCTCCATGAGACATCCCTGGTGTTATCCATGTGGAAATGCCAGGTGAGTGTGCCGCCCTGTTTGGGGCGGCTGGCCGCGTCGGTCACTTCGTCGGGCCTGCGGATGTAGATGGTCTTATCGCTCTCGCGGGCCTTTCCGAGACGTTCGATCTCCATCTTGGTGAGAACGTCTTTGGGGTTCACCAGCTCGCCCGAACCGGCGACGATCATGTTTGATGGCACCGTTACGTAGTAGTCGAAGTTGCCATATTCCAAATAGAACTCGCTGCCGATGTAGGGCAGCGTGTCCCAACCGCGCAGGTCGTCATAGACCGCCATGCGCGGATACCACTGTGCCATGTCATATATCTCGCCTTGCTTCGACATGCCCCACGAAGTGCGTCCGCCCCATGTTCCAGGAATCTGGTAGTGGTACTTGATATGAACCTTCAGCTGCCCGCCGCGTGGTTTGAGCGGCTGCGCGAGCCTTATTTGCATGCGGGTGTCGTTGACAATGTAGTCGGCCTTTGCCGTCTGCTTGCCTGACTCTATTTCGACGGAATCAAAGACAAAGCCATCGGTATTTGTGTTTTCGGGCGTCGCATTCGACGCGGGCTCGTTGCGGCGGCGGCGCATGAAGCTACCGAAAAGAATCTGCCCCCTTGAATCCTTGCGATAGATGTTCTGATCGAGCTGAATCCAAAGGCTCGGCAGCGTATCCGGACTGTTGTTGGTATAGGTGATCGTCTCGGTCGCGCTCAATTGTTTGGCAGCGGTGTCGAGCTGGGCATGCAGGTCGTAACTGGCTTCGTTCTGCCAATAATTAGGACCCGGTGCTCCGTTACTGGAGCGGTAAGCATTGACCGGATCAGGCAGTGTCAAAGGAGCGAAGGTCAGCCGCGGATCATAGTTGGATAGGGTGCTCTGTGCCGGGGCGGCTGCGCACGTCGCAATAATAGAAAGCCAGAATAAAAGACGCAAACTCCATGTAGGACGTGGCAAAGATGCCATCAGAACCTCTCCTCTTCTGCGAAGTGAATCAACTGAGGTGACTGCGTTTCTTAAAGAATAAGTGGGATGTTGCAGGCGGCAATGAGAGACCATTATCTCAGCGTGCGCCAATGTAGTTACGAGCGGGACTCAGACGAAGACTCTGGGTACGCACTCATCCTTTGCCCCTGCTATACTTCGTAGTTGCGGCAAATGCTCTGAAGCAGGTTTGTTTTCAGCATTTCGCTGCAAAATTTCACCTGACAGGCTCCCGAGGTTCTTTATGTCCGGCCATTCAAAATGGGCGACAATCAAGCACAAGAAGGGCGCACTTGACGCCAAGCGCGGCAAGATCTTCACGCGCCTCATCAAGGAAATCACCATAGCGGCCCGCTCCGGAGGCGGCGACCCGGACGGTAATCCGCGCCTGCGCAGCGCCATCGCGGCTGCCAAGGCGGAAAATATGCCCGCCGACAATATCAAGCGCGCGGTCCAGCGCGGCACGGGGGAAATACCCGGCCTGCAGTACGAGGAAATCTCGTTCGAGGGCTATGGCCCAGGCGGCGTCGCCATCATCGTCGACTGCACCACGGACAACCGCAACCGCGCCGTCAGCGAAATACGCCACGCCTTCTCAAAGAATGGCGGCAACCTCGGCGAGCCTAACTCAGTCCGCTTCATGTTCTCGAAGAAGGGTGTCATCGCCGTCTCGAAAGACGCGGCCGACGAAGACAAGCTCATGGGTATTGTGCTCGAAGCCGGCGGAGACGACCTCAATGACGAAGGCGACACCTGGGAGATCATCACCGATCCCGGCGCGTATGAAGCCGTCGCCCAGGCGGTCCGTGACGCGGGCGTCGAGACTGTCATGTCCGAGGTCACCATGGTCGCCAACACCTACACCAAGCTCGAAGGCGCGCCCGCGGCGCAGTGCTTCCGGCTGCTCGAAGCCCTCGAAGACCACGACGACGTACAGAACGTCTATTCGAACTTCGACATGGACGCCAAGCAACTCGAAGAAGTGGCGGGTTAGGCTCAGCCAGCGCCATCAACCGGGCCGCCGGGCGAAACTGCCACAGGCGGCCATTCTTTTGCGGAGAAGCTAGATTTTGCGTACGAAAACTTTTTGCCTGCTCAGCGCGCTGTTTCTGACTGCAATCCTCAACTCATCTGCGCAAACTTCACCCCCCGCAGCGGATGCCCCGGCGAAAGCCGCCCTGCAGAAAGATCCGTGGGAATTCGGCGCCTTCTTTCAGGGAGGCGTGGGCACGGGAGACCGATCCGACTTCAGCTTTCTCTCCGCCGGAGGCCGCGCCGGCAAGGTCATCACCGACCCGCATCTGCCCGGCATTCTGCGCGGCCAGTTTGAGTACGCCGTCGAGGTCATGCCCTACTGGCAGTCCTTCACGCCTGCACCGCACACCGCGCTTACCGAGTACGACTACATGGGCCAGATCGGTTACGCCGAGTTCCCCTACGGCGGCGGCACCTACACCGGCGTCAGCATCACACCGATCATTCTTCGCTGGAACCTGACTCCCGGGCGCCACTTTGCCCCGTGGGTTCAGGGCGCGGGAGGTCTGATCTACACCACCCACAAGTATCCACCGGATATTCTTGTCCCGCACGGCGAACCCGGCGGCACCAGCGTTTTCAACTTCGCGCCGCAGTTCGGCGTCGGATTTCATTACTTCGTGAAGCCGCGGCGCTCCATTGACTTCGCTGTCAACGCCGTTCACATCTCCAGCGCGTCGTTGGGCGACAGAAACCCGGGCGTCAACGCGAGCGTACAATTCCAGATCGGCTACACCTGGTGGAAGTGAAAAAGGCAGGGATTAGGGATTAGCCATCAGTCCGTGGCCCTTGGAAGCTAATCGCTAGTCGTTAATCCACACACATGCCCGACCCGCTCATTGAATGCGTTCCTAACTTCTCCGAGGGCCGCGATCCGGAAATCGTCGAGGCCATCGTCGCCGCTATGGCCGTCGACGGCGTCTCGCTGCTCGATTTCTCACGTGACCCCGACCACAATCGCTCCGTCGTAACCATCGCCGGTCCGCCCGCGGCTGTCGTCGAGTCTGCTGTTCGCGGAGCAGGCCGCGCCGCCGAGCTTATCAATCTCACTTCGCAACGCGGAGTCCACCCGCGCATCGGAGCAGCCGACGTTATCCCGTTTGTGCCAGTCCGTGATATCTCGCTCGAGCAGTGCGTTCTCTTTGCACGCCAGGCCGGAGCGGGGATCTGGAACCGCCACGGCATCCCCGTATATTTTTACGAAGCCGCTGCCGCCCGCCCTGACCGCGCTCTGCTCGAAAATGTCCGCCAGGGTCAGTTCGAGGGCCTGCGCGATGCAGTCAAACGCGAAGTCGTTCGACGTCCCGATGTCGGCGGCCCCGATCTGCATCCCACTGCCGGAGCCAGCGCCGTGGGCGCCCGCCGTTTCCTGATCGCCTGGAACCTCTACCTCAACACCGCAGACGTAGCCACCGCGCGTGCCATCGCTCGCGAAATCCGCGCCTCCGCTGGCGGCCTGACTGGCGTCAAAGCGATCGGCGTGCTGGCCCATGGCCAAGCGCAGATCTCCATGAACATTACCGACTTCCGCCAGACACCGTTGAGCCAGGTGTACGAGGCGGTCGAGCAAAAGGCCGGCCGATTCGGCGTAAGGATCGCCCGAGGCGAGCTCATCGGGCTGGTTCCTGAAGCAGCCGCCGAGCGGGAGAGCGAATGGCTGCGTCATTTCCATGAGTTCAACCCCGAGGAAAAGATCCTCGAGCGCAAACTCGAGCATCCACTGGCGTGGCCGGCGCCTTCCCAGCCCGGTTCGCGTCTAAAATAAAGGAAACATGTGATCGCCGGCGTAAATGGGATGTTCCGATGGCCCGCGCTCGCATCCATAAGAATGAGCTCTGAAATAGAGCGACGCCAGCAGACGTTACACAGAATACGAGGCAAGAATCCCGTGAAGCTCGACACAAGATTTCAACGGCTCGCAATGAGCGCCATACTCTCGGCAGGCATCACGATGCTGGCCCCCATGGCCATGGCTGCGCAGCTCGACAGCGACGCGCGCACCGCCATACCCCACGACGTTCAGCAGATCATCGTCGTCGATTATCGCGCGATGCAGAACTCGCCTGCGGCCATGGACCTCAAAGCGCGTATCCTTCCGCCTGAGCTGAAGCAGCTTGAACAGGCGCTCAAGAGTTCCGGCTTCAACGAGAACCACGACGTGGACGAGCTTGCTTTCGCTGCCTACCGCACCGGCGAGGGAGATAACGTCAGGATCGTCGGCATTGCGCAGGGGCAATTCTCGATTGCGGACATCCTCACCAACTTCAAGAAGAACAAGGTCAAGCCCGTTCTCTACCGCACCAACAGGCTGTATCCCATGGGCTCGAGCGGCATGCAGGTCGTCTTTCTCAATCCCACGACCATGGTCTTCGGATCGAGTGACTCCCTCAAGCCCGCACTCGACTCGCGCGACGGCCTGGCTCCCAATCTGCTCACCAACCAGGAAATGCTCGGCCAGATGACCGGCGTCGATACCGAGCCACTGTGGAGCATCCTAGACCAGAAGGGCACGCAGTTCATGATGCGCGGCCTTCTCGGCGAAGCATCGCAGCTCGCCGACTACGACCAGATCAAGAAGCGCCTTCTCGGCTCGCGCTACACCATGAATTTCCAGAACGGCGTCAAGTTCTCGCTCGACGTGTCCACGCCGGACACCTTCACCGCTGCGACTCTATCATCTCTGCTGAATGCTGCCGCGATGTACAAGAAGGTCAGCGGCACGGCGACCGAGAAGCAGGCCGTTGACGCCATCATGATCGATTCGAGTGCCGGACAGCTACAGGTTCGGTTCGCCTCATCCGATAGCCAGTTCTCCGCGCTTTTGCAGTCTCCGCTTTTTCAATCCGTGGTCAAGTAGACCACGTTCCTCCTGATCCGGCGTCTGTTGCAAAACGGGCGCCGGATTATTTCTGCAGGTGCCGCAGTATTGCCAGCGCCACGCCGACGGGGATGAGACTTACCTGAGCCGCCGCGAAGACATACTGGAGTTTGGGATGTACTCGTAGCTTCGGCCTGAGACGCAGCGCCGGATCTTCGACGACGATCTGGAGAATCCACGCCGCAAGAACTGCCAGCACTGTCGTTATCGCCAGCACTCCCGAATAGAAGAGCACATTGTGGTCACGCACGCTGCCAAGAGCGCGCACTGCCAGCGATACACAGAACAGGTGCAGCAGGTAAATTCCGTAGCTGAGCTGTCCCATCCACCGGACCGGTTCCAGAAAGCGCGGCAGCTTTCCGTCATACGCCGCAAGCGACCACACCGTAGCCGTACAGAGCAGGGCACTGACCGGCCCAAAGCTGTGATACCAGCCGCCAAATCCGTTGGCGATGACCACGGCCAGCGCTGCGACGGCAACCAACGGAAAGCTCGATCGCAGGCGCGGCTGCGAGATCGCAAGAAAGACGCCGAAGAAGAGGTTCAACGGAAAGAGAAACCATGTCCCCGATCCGTCGGGAAGCAGATAGAAGCGCGGTACCAGCAGCAGTCCGACGATCATCGCCAGCGCAATCCCGATCCTGACTTTCTTTCTCAGCAGAAAGAGCAGCGGCAGCAGCAGATAGAACAGTTCCTCGACGCATAGCGACCAGACAATCAATAGCGGCAGCCTGTCTCCATCCGGGCTGAGTTGAAACGTGAAGGTCAGGTAGTACTGAATATTGCGCCAGATCAGGCCGCCCAACGCCGGGTTATGAAAGAACGGCGTGAATGCCAGCGCTCCGAGCAACGCAATAGTCGCAAAGTAAGCCGGGTAGATGCGCAGAAAGCGCCGCGCATAAAAGTATGACAACCCTTCGCTGCTCATCAGCACCCGCCCGATCAGGAAGCCCGAAATGCTGAAGAAGAGCGCCACTCCCGCGTGACCCACCCCCGGCGGCACCGCAGGAATGCAGTGCAGAACGATAACCAGGAAGCAGGCGAGGAAGCGCAGTACGTCGAGCCACGGCAGATAGGACGGCAGCTTGCGCGGCGAGGCAGGGTTCTGCGGCGCCGCAACTCCCCGAGATGGGTCAGCCGCCGGCGTGAGGGTTGTGCTCATAGCGCACCCCTGTCAGATGGGGAGATGAAGAAAATAGCCTCAGCCTCCCAGCCAGTCTACTTGCTGCCTCCGCGCATGCAGATGCCCCAAAAGAACCACGGCCCGCAGGCCCACAACCAGAGCTTCTCGGGTCGATCCGCATCTTCGTCGCATCTGCACCACCGTCCGTCACAATGCCCAAGTCTCCATTGACTTTCTATCCATAGACAGGCTATATATCAGCGCAAATGGCTCGAAAAACCGATCTGCTCCCAGGAACCCTCGACATGCTCATTCTCAAGACCCTCACCCGGGGCCCTCTACACGGTTACGGAATCGCCCTGTCTATCAAGAGCGCGTCCGAAGACGTGCTGACCGTCGAAGAGGGGTCACTGTATCCAGCGCTGCAGCGCCTCCTGCTGCAGGGATGGGTCAAGGGCGAGTGGAAGATGACTGAGACCAACCGCCGCGCCCGCTATTACACCCTCACCGCCGCAGGACAAAAGCAGCTCAGCCACGAACTATCGCAATTCGACCAGATGATCGCCGCCATTTCTCGCGTGCTGCAGGACGCATAGGAGCTTGCAATGAACGCTATCGTCCGCTTTTTCCGGAAACTTGGCTTCTTCGTGAATCGTGACCGGTTCAACACCGAGCTCGAAGAAGAAATGAGTTTTCACCGCGAACAGCAGGCCGCCGACTTACGGGCCAACGGCATGACGGGCGATGCCGCACAACACGCAGCCCGCCGCAGCTTCGGAAACGACACGCGCCTGCACGAGCAGAGCAGAGAAGTCGTCTCCTTCCGCGCCGAGAGCGTTGTCCAGGACTCGCGCTTCGCCCTGCGGCAATTGCGCAAGTATCCCGGTTTCGCGGTGACGGCGGTCCTTATGCTTACGCTGGGTATCGCTGCGTGCGTCGCCCTGTTCGCGTTCGTCGACGCAGCTCTGATCAAGCCGCTGCCGTACAAAGATCCCTCGCGCCTCGTCGGTGTGTACGAAAGCGTACAGGTCTTCCCCCGCTCCAACCTTTCCTGGCAGGACTACCTCGACTGGAAGAAAATGCAGAAGGTGTACTCGTCATTTGACGCGTGGACAGGCGCGGGTTTTCTCCTCAACACTCCTTCCGGTGTTCAACCTGCCATGGGTGCCCGCGTCTCCGCGGGATTCTTTGCCACGCTCGGCGTCACGCCCATCCTTGGTCGCGATTTCCACCCGGACGAGGATTTACCATCCGCCCCCCGCACTGCGCTCATCACTTACGCCGCGTGGCAGCAGCGTTACGGTGGCCGCAGCGACATTGTGGGACAATCGATCACACTCGATAGCACGCCCACAACCATCATCGGAGTATTACCGCGCCAGTTTCACTTTGCGCCGCGCGGACCGGCCGACTTCTGGCTGCCCATCCAGGAACTCAACGGATGCGAAAAGCGCCGCGGCTGCCACAATCTCTACGGGGTTGCGCGTCTCAAAGACGGCGTCTCCGTGGTGACCGCTCTTGCGGACATGAAATCCATCGCCGCGCAGCTCGAGAAGCAGTATCCCGACACCAACCGGGGCCAGGGTGCAGCCGTTGTCTCTCTAACTGAAGCGATTGTGGGCGACATGCGCCCTCTTTTTCTCGTCCTGTTTTCGGGAGCCGCATTGCTCCTGCTCATCGCCTGCGTGAATGTCTCCAATCTTCTTCTGGTCCGCGCAGAAAACCGGCGTCGCGAGATGGCAGTGCGTGGTGCCCTTGGCGCGTCGCGGGGCCGTCTCGTACTGCAATTCTTTACCGAGTCGATCGTGCTGGTTGTCGCCGGCGGTGTCCTCGGTCTCGGTTTGGCTTACGCAACCATGCACCTGCTCCTGCGACTTATCCCCAGCGACCTGCTCGACTACGTTCCTTATCTGAAGGGCATGAGTTTCAACTCACGGGTGCTGGCGTTTGCCGGCCTCGTCGCCCTCTTTGCGGTCGGAATCTTCTCTCTCGCGCCTTCTCTGCGGCTCTCCCCGTCGAATCTTCGTTCCGATCTCGCCGAGGGTGGACGCGGCTCTGCAGGAACGGTATGGCGCCGTTTTGGATCGAATCTCGTCGTCCTCGAGCTGGCCATTGCCGTTGTGCTTCTCGCCGGGGCGGGCCTGATCACCCGCAGCTTCTACCATCTGCTTCACGTCGAGCTCGGATTCGCGCCCGATCATCTCGCAACTCTCGAGGTGGCCGCGCCTGACAAGGCCTATGCCAAGCCCGAGCAGCAGGTGCAGCTCGAACGGCAGATTCTCACCGCACTGAACGGTCTGCCCGGAGTCCAATCTTCTGCCATTACTAGTCGTCTGCCCATCTCCGGAAATGGCAATACAACCTGGATCAGAATTCAGGGTCATCCCTGGAACGGGGAACACAACGAGGTGAACGAGCGCGAGGTCAGCTCCGATTACTTCGCTACGTTGAAGGCTCGTCTTCTCCGTGGACGCTTCTTTGCCGACTCAGAGGACGCGACCAAGGCAAAGGTTCTCATCATCAACGAGGCACTTGCGAAAAAATTCTTCCCCGGTGAAGACCCCATCGGTAAGAAGATCGGCGACACCAGTCTCTCGCCTGACTCCATGCGGGAGATTATCGGCGTCGTCGACGACCCGCGCGAAGGTGGTCTTGACGAGGAGATCTGGCCCGCCGTCTACCATCCCTTCAACCAGGACCCGGATAACTATTTCGACATCGTGGTCCGCACCTCGCAGGCCGAGCAATCCCTTCTGCCGGATCTCGTCACCACAGTTCATAAGATCGACCCCAACATCGGCACGCGCAACCCGCTGACCATGGTTCAGATCATTAACAATTCGCCGACGGCCTATATTCAGCGCTGCGCAGCATGGCTCGTCGGTGGCTTTGCCGCCCTTGCCCTTTTGCTCGGTGTCGTTGGGCTCTACGGCGTTATTGCCTACTCCGTTAGCCAACGCACCCGAGAAATCGGCGTTCGCATGGCGCTCGGGGCGCAGAAGAGTTCCGTGTATCAGCTCATCCTGAAGGAGGCCGGGCTGCTGACGGTACTTGGAGTCGTCGCCGGTCTTGTCTGCGCCGTCGGAGCCGCGGCCTTCATGGGTAAGCTGCTCATCGGCGTGCGCGCATGGGATATCCCGACACTCGCCTCCGTCGCTTTGCTGCTTGGACTCTCGGCGCTCGTTGCCAGTTTTATCCCTGCACGCCGCGCCGCATCCGTGAATCCTGTGGAAGCCCTGCGCGCGGAATGATTCATAGCGTATGAAGCCCACCAGTTGAAACGATTCCTGCTTCTCCGTCACTAACCGGGCATATCGCTGCGGGAGCGTTCCTCTCGCAGCGGCAGGGAGGCAGCATGGCATCTCGCTGGCTGAGGCTCTGGACGGCATCCGCACTTGCGGTTGCGCTTCAAACTGGTATGGGATGCCAGGCCCGCCGCCTTCCCACAGTCAGTCAGGTTTCTGCCAACCAGACTGTGCTTGTAAATCACCTGCCAGACGCGCGTCCGGTCTTGACTTCACAGCCATCGCGCCATTGGGCTCCGGGCATGCGCATCTTTCGTGGATCAGTCTCTTCAGTGTCTTTGGAGAACGATTTGATCGCCCGCTAGGCGGAGCCCACAATCAGGATTTCAAGGTAGATCGGCCGACCATGAGGAGTTGCGAAGATCCGATCCGCTAGTGCTTGAAGACCTGCATCATCATTTCGTCCTGGACCTGGTTGAGGTCCTTTAGTGTCGACTCCAGGGTAGGACGGTCGTCCAGCGATGCCCCCATCATGATTTCCTTGAGACGGAAGGCCGTATGCCGCATCAGGATCTCGGCGTTCTTGAGCTTCTTGGCGTCGTCCGCGACACCCATGTGAATCTTCTCGGTGTACTCCTGGACGGCTTTGAGTGAGGCCGACGCCTTGGCGGTCTCACCCGCGGAAAGCTGCTGACCGGCCAGTTCGAGCATGGAGTGGGCAAGCTCTGCGTACATAAAGCATTGTTCTTTCGGAGAGGCTTGCGCAGCCTTATTGGCAAGCGCAGTCATTTGTTGCGCGTCGAGTACTTTATCCGTTGCCGCGAATGCCGAGGGGGCGACGGCAAGCGTAGCGAGTGCGAAAGCAAGAACGAACCGCATGATGCACCTCCCGGGGTGCAACGGAACGTTAAACGCTACTTATTTTTCTCGAGGACTGCCAGCCTTTGCTTTGCCTGCCACTCCTCGTCTGGAAACTTCCCCAGAGCCGACTTGAGGAACAGTTGATAATACTCCACTGACTGCTGTCTGTGATGAAGATTATCGTAAGCAGTTGCCCATAGAAAGTAAGTAGCCGGTGTTTCCGAAGCTAATTTTGATCGCATCGTAAGCGCGTCGACCACCAGCTGGAACTGGCCGGTCTTGGACGCCGCAAAAGCGATTCCTCCCCACGCATCGGAATCATCTCGCTTGATCTTTACTGCTCGCTGGAACATTTCCAGCGCCTGGTCGTACTTCTGTTCCCGGATCAGAACCTGGCCGCGCTCCGATGCCAATTCGGAATCGTTGGGTGTAGCGGCCAGCAGATTTGCGTAGAGGGCGTCGGCCTTTTCGTAGTCCTGCGCCTGGACATAGGCATCGGCCAGCATCATCCCGATCTCTCGATCCTTCGGCTTAATCTGGTGCAGCTTCTCGAGCGCGGCTACTGCCTCATCCGCCTTGCCTTCCACCGCCAGGAGCGCCGCAAGCTGCGTGTTGAGCGCTGGATCATCAGGATCCCTTGTGAGCGCTGCCTTAAGCAGCGGCTCCGCCTCGGTATACTTCTTCTCCGAAAACAACAGGTGCGCCAGCCCCGCGGTCGCAACGGATGACTCCGGATCAACTTTCAGGACTCTGCGGTACGCCTCTTCGGCCACTGCAGGATCGCCCGCGGCCTCAGCGATCTCGGCGGTAAGCAGCGTGTCATCTATTGTTTCTGGCGATAACTTCAACGCTTCAATTAAGTCCCGCTTCGCCTGATCGGGGTCTGATTCCCGGAGCAATTTCGCCAGCGTCCGGTAAGCCTGCGCCTTAGCCGCCGGGTTAGGAGGATTCGGTTCCAGTGTAATGGCCGTCTGCAGCTCACCCTTAGCATCGGCTGATCCAGCCTGGGTGAGCAGCAACCCAAGCGCCATTCGCGCCTCAAACTGCTTTGGATCGGCGGCAATCGCCTTCCGATAGAAGCCCTCGGCCGCATGTGCCCGCCCTTGGGCGTCATCGCAATATCCCCGGTCGAAGAGCGCCCGAGCGTCGGTCGGATGCGCCGACAGGTAGGCGTCCAGCTGTCCGCGCGCCTTGTCGTAGTTCTTCGCGTCGATCGCAGTTTCCGCCACTGCGAGAGGCCCTGCCTGCGTGCTCTGGGCCGGCTGGTCGTCCGCGCTGGTTCCCGGCGGCAAGGGAGCCGCCTGCCCATAGAGCCCGACCGGAACCAGGACGACCGGCAACAGGAACAACTTCAGAAAACCAAACCGCATTACGCCACCACTTCGTTTGCGACCTCGCGCCGCGCCGTCAAAACCCTGTTCAGCCAATATCCGGTATGCGAAAACTCGCACTGCGCCACCTGCTCCGGCGTGCCCGCAACCACAATCTGTCCGCCCGCCGAGCCACCTTCGGGCCCCAGATCGATCACCCAGTCCGCCGACTTGATGACGTCGAGATTGTGCTCGATCACCACCAATGATCCGCCTCCGTCGATCAGCTTGCGAAACGCCGTCAGCAGCTTGCTTACGTCGTCAAAGTGCAGCCCGGTCGTTGGCTCGTCGAGGATATACATCACCCGGCTCTGCCGTTTCCTGCCGTCAGTATTCGCACCCGCCCGCACCGAGGCAAGATGTGCTGCCAGCTTCACCCTCTGCGCCTCGCCACCCGAGAGCGTCGTCGCCGATTGCCCCAGCCGGACATAACCGAGGCCGACCTCGTCCAGAACCGCAAGCTTTTCGACAATCCTGTTCTGCCCGGCGAAGAACCGCAATGCCTCTTTGACGGTCATCTGGAGCACTTCGTGAATATTCCTGTTCTTGTAGCGAACCTCGAGCACGCTGGCCTTGTATCGCGTCCCACCGCACTCCTCGCAGGGCAGCTCCACGTCTGCCAGGAACTGCATCTCGACCGTCACAGTACCGTCGCCGTCGCACACATCGCAGCGCCCACCCGGTACGTTGAACGAGAAATGTCCCGGGCCATAGCCGCGCCGCTGCGCCTCGAGCTGTGCCGCAAACAGCTCGCGAATCGCGTCGAACGCTCTGATGTACGTCACCGGATTCGACCGCGGAGTCCGCCCGATTGGCGCCTGATCGACCAGCACAATATCGTTCAGCCGCTCCGCCCCTTTGATCTCGCGGTAGACATTCGCTGGATCGCCACCCTCCGTCTTACCGAGCTGGTGCGAAATCACGCGATACAGCACTTCGTGCACCAGCGTCGATTTGCCCGACCCCGACACGCCAGTGATGCACACCAGCATGCCCAGTGGGATCTCGACATCCAATCCGCGAAGGTTGTTCGCTCGCGCCCCGCGTAGCCGGATCCAGTCCCGCGTGGTCCCTGCCTCGCGCCGTCGCGTCGGCACGGGAATCGTCAGCTGGCCGGAAAGATACTTGCCGGTGATCGAATCGGAGTTACGCTCGACCTCATCCACGGTACCTGCCGCCAGTACACGCCCGCCGAACTCGCCCGCGCCCGGTCCCAGATCGAGCAGATAATCTGCCGAGCGAATCACATCTGGGTCATGCTCGACGACCAGAATCGTATTGCCCAGGTCGCGCAGGTTCTCCAGTATCCGGATCAGCTTCGCCGTGTCGCGTGTGTGGAGGCCGATCGAAGGCTCGTCCAGCACGTACAGCGCGCCGACGAGCTGTGAGCCGAGCGAGGTCGCCAGTTGGATGCGCTGCGATTCTCCGCCGGAGAGCGTTGATGCCAGCCGGTCGAGGGTCAGGTAATCGAGCCCCACCGCGTCGAGAAAATGCAGCCGCTGCTGAATCTCGTGCAGGATGCTGCCCGCAATCTCCTGCTGCATCGGCGTCAGCTCGATGCCCTGGAAGAATTCATTTGCCGTGCGAATCGTCAGCGCCGCCGCCTCGCAGATGTTCCTTGAGCAATTGCCGTCGTTCACCCGCACCGCACGCGCTTCGGCACGAAGCCGCTGTCCCTTGCACTCGGGGCACATTGCATAGCCGCGATACTTCGACAGCATCACCCGCACGTGCAGTTTGTACTTCTTGCGCTCGAGGAACTGGAAAAAGCCGTGGACCCCGATGAAGTCTCCGCGCCCGTCGAGCACGAACTCCTGTTGACCGGGACTTAGGTCGTACCAGGGCACGTCCATCGGAATGGCATGCTGCTTCGCCGCCTTCTTCAGCTCGGTGAAGTACGACCGGTACTTCGGCCGATTCCATGGATCGATGGCTCCCTGGTCGAGCGTCTTCGATTTGTCCGGAATGATCAGGTCGAGATCGAAGTCGATCGTGTTGCCAAATCCCTGGCATCGCGGACACGCGCCAAAGGGATTGTTGAACGAAAACAACCTCGGCTCGGGCTCGCGATAAACGCGGTGGCAGGTCTTGCACTCGAATGCAGCCGAAAAGCGCAGCCGCTCGCGTTCGACCTCGTCGCCTTCGCGAGGCACAATCTCGAACAGGATTTCGCCCACCTCGCGATAGCCTATTTCCGCTGCGTCGACAATGCGTGCCCGGCTGTCAGTCGAGACAAGGATGCGATCTACGAGAACGAAGATCGGCAGGGCAAAGTTGATCTCCAGCAGCGACTCCGGCGTAGAAAACTCGAAGATCCTGCCGCCCTGGTAGAGCCGGTTGAATCCGCGTTTGCGCAGATCCGTGAGCCGCTCCTTCAACTCGTCGGTCAGGGGAGATTCATCCGCCTTCTTCGCAGTCTTTTTCGCCGCGCGCTTCCGCCGGGCCGTGGCCTTTGCTTCCTCGGCTTCAACAGTTTCCGCCGCCGGCGCGGGCCGCGAGCTCGGAGTTACGGGAAAGAGCGCATGCAGCCGCGTGCCTTCACCCAGTGCCAGAACCGCCGCGGCAATCTCGTCCACCGTATCGCGTTTCACTATGCCGTCGCACACCACGCAGTGCACCACGCCGCAGCGTGCCCATAGCAGACGCATGTAGTCGTAGATCTCGGTTGCCGTCGCCACAGTCGAGCGCGGATTCCGTGTCGAATTTTTCTGCTTGATAGCGATCGCCGGGGCCAGTCCGTCGATCAGGTCCACATCCGGCTTCTCGATCCGTTCCAGGAACTGTCGCGCGTATGCCGACAACGACTCAACGTAGCGACGTTGTCCCTCGGCATAGACCGTATCGAACGCGAGCGAGGATTTCCCCGAGCCCGACACGCCGGAAACCACCACCAGGCGGCCGTGCGGAATATCGCAATCGATGTTCTTCAGGTTGTGAGTCCGCGCCCCGCGGATAACGATCTGATCGGTCAAAAAGTCTGCCCCAACTCAAAAAGGGGAGTGATCCCACCGGTAGCAAATCCGATAGGAGAACAAGGACTCCCATTTTGATTATATGGGGTTAAGGCGGCATGGAAAACCTGGCCTCATTGTCGCGGACACTGCCTGGCCGCACCGGCGACTCCAGCCGATTCAACACAAAGGGATAAAAGGCAGCGACGTTCGCCTTGAGACACACATTCGCGTTCGGCTCACCCGGTCCTGGTCTCGTAAACCCTTTGTCGTCGACAGTGAGATGCAAAGGCGTCGTGGGACAAAGATCCCGATTGGCCGCGTACCCTACGGCCATCGGGTCGAAAAGTGTCGGCGTAGGTTGCTTGGTGGCTGCACTCCATTCGTCGTAAAGCATGTGGATCTGATCTGTGAGCGGCGTATTTGCGGCGAAGAGCTTCTGGAGTGGTTCGGACTCGAGCTTCAGGATCGTTGAATCGAGCGGCATCACATACAGCGGAACGCCAGATGTGAAGACCTTTTGCGCCGCCGGAATGTCGCAGAGGATATTCCATTCTGGGTCTGGAGCGCCGCCCTTGTATCCCTTGTAGACCGATCCGCCCATCATCACGATTCGCTTTAGCTTGCGAAAGGTCGCCGGGTCTTTGTCGATTGCCGCACCCAGGTTTGTCTGCGGCCCGATCGCAATGAGGGTGATCTCCCCGGGATATTTGCGGATCTGGTCGAGGACGAAATCAGGCGCCGAGCCTGGATGAACCTGCTTGGCATCGCCGCCTTCCGTGTAGGCTGCCTGGGTAAACTTCGTGCGCGGGGCGGTCGCTACTCCCGCAACCACCGGAATATCGCCACGTCTCACTGCGTCCAAGTATCGCTCGGTAAGTTGCGCGCGCAGCTTGGTGTCGCCGAATGCAGTAGTAATTCCGAGTATCTTGAATTCCGGACTTTGAAGCGCCAACCCAATTGCAAAGGCGTCATCGATGTCATCGCCGATATCGGTATCAATCATGACAAGCTGCCTCGGCACGCGCTGCTGCGCGGGCTCTGTCTGCGCGAGGGTCTGGTGAAACTGGCACATTGTCAGAAGCAGGAACGCAGAGAAAATGCGGATCTTCATCGCTGCAACCAGCCTATCGTGAGCTCCGCGACCGCGTCTTCCTGGCTCGCGTCTTTTCGTTGGCTTTCCGCCGCAGATCCCACGCCGTGCGTAGAGCCCCAGCGAGCACATCTTCACTCGCCTGGGACAGCCAGATGTGCGTTGCGCCCATCCTGCCCCATCCACCTTTGACCGGGATGAAGACATCCGGCATTTCGGCAACAAAATCCGCCTGCTGCTCGGGAGTCAGCATCAGGTTGCCGTAACCGTCTTTCGCCGCGGCGAGCGTGGCGAAGATCCGGCCGCCCACACGAAAATCCGGCGAGCCCATGTGCGAACCTTCCTCAGCGCCTTCCAGGCTGAGTGCGATACGTCGAAAATCCGCCACAGTCATGCGCAGCGGCTACACTCCTGTACTGTCGCCCTGCGCTCGAGTCGGCGCGGGCTTGCTGGAGGCAGGCACCGGCGACAACAGCGAGTCAAGGAGCAATAGAATCCCACCGATCACAATGGCCGAATCGGCCACGTTGAAGTCCGGCCAGTGGTAGTGAACGATGTGCACTTCGAGAAAATCCACCACCACGCCATAGCGAATCCGGTCCCACACGTTCCCGAGCGCACCGCCTAACACCAGCGCCATGGAAAGCGCCGTCAGAGATAGCCTGCGGCCTATGCGCACCAGCACCACCAAAACCACCACCGCCGCCAGCAGCGAAAAGGCCGTCAGCATCCAACGCGTCCGCTCGGGATTCGGCACGCTGGCGAACATGCTGAATGCCGCACCCGAGTTCTCCACGTGCGAGATACGAAACACATGCGGAATCACGGTGATCGCGTCGCCCTCAATGATGTGGCGGCTCACCCAGATTTTGGTGATCCGGTCGAGCGCAATCACCAAAGCCGAGATGCCCAGCAGCCAGGGCCGCCAGTCGCGAACCCGGCTCATGCGTGGGCCTGCTTTTCCAGCGGTTCCGACAGCGATTTATAGCCCATCAGATCGAGCGCTTCGCGGCACCGTCCACACACCACAGGCCACGGCCCGTACTGTGCCGTGTCCGTGCGGTAGTTCCAACAGCGCTCGCACTTGACGCCATCGGCGGGAGAAACTTCAACGCTTACGTCCGCTTTGCCAAAATTGCTAAAGGCCGGCGAGTGATTTGTTTCAACCTGCGAGACGTTCAGCAGTTCCTTTAGGCTCGAGAGATATTTGCTGAGAAGTTCGATCTGATCGAGAGTGGCCTCAATGCGCACCTTGGCTTCAAGCGCTTTGCCAATGCGCTTGTCTTTGCGCGCCTCTTCAAGGCTCTTCAAAACCTCATCGCGCACGCGAAGCAGAGCTGCCCAATTTGCGATCAGGGCCTTGTCTTCCGGCGCAATCTCATCAAGCTTTAAAAACTCTGCGAGGTGAACGCTCGCCTCGCGCTCGGCAGTCTTGGGGAGATAGTCCCAGACCTCCTCCGCTGTGAAGCTCAGGATCGGAGCCACCAGACGAACCAGCGCTTCGGTGATCTTCCAGATCACCGTCTGTGCCGACCTGCGCTCTACGCTCACCGGAGCGAACGTGTACATGCGGTCCTTGAGTACGTCGAGATACAGCGCCGAGAGGTCGACGATGGTGAACTCGTTGATCGCGTGATATACGCGGTGAAATTCAAACTGCTCGTACCAGTCGAGAACCTTCGCCGTTAACTCGCGAGTCCGCGCCAACATGTAGCGATCGAGCGGCAGTAGTTCATCATCCTTTACTGCATCACGCTCCGGATCGAAGCCGTGCAAATTCCCTAGCAGAAACTTGAACGTGTTCCGCAGTTTGCGGTAGTTGTCCGCAGCGCGCTGCATCAGGTTCTCGCTGGCGGCTACGTCCTCGCGGAAATCCACGCTCGCCGTCCACAGCCGTACCACTTCCGCGCCCAGCCGGTCGGCAATATCGACCGGATCGACGCCGTTACCGAGCGACTTGGAGAACGCGCGCCCCTGCTCGTCGAGTGTCCAGCCAACTGTGGCGACGTTCTTATATGGAGCCTCGTCCTTCACCGCGACCGAGCAGAGCAGGGAAGAGTGGAACCATCCGCGGTGCTGGTCCGCGCCTTCGATGTAGAGATCCGCCGGGAATGCCAGCTCTTCATTGCCCACCAGAACTGCATTCCAACTGATCCCTGAATCGAACCAAACGTCGAGGATGTCCATCTCCTTGCGGAACTCCGCCAGCCCACCGTCATCATGTACATTTCCGCACTTCTGGCACTTCGTGCCGCCGGGCAGCAGATCATCGACCGAATATTTGTGCCAGGCTTCGGCTCCTTCCTTCTCAAAGAGCGCGACGATGTGCTTGTTCACCAGATCGTTCTTCAACGGCTCATGGCACTTGTTGCAGAGGACGACCGCAATCGGCACCCCCCAGATCCTCTGCCGCGAGATGCACCAGTCGGGCCGGGTCGCGATCATGTTATAGATCCGCTCCTCGCCCCACGCCGGATCCCACTTCACCCGCTTGATCTCATCGAGTGCCCGCTGGCGGAAGGTTGCATCCGAACCGTCAGCTTTCTTCAGGGGCGTTTCCATGCTGATGAACCACTGCTCAGTCGCCCGAAAGATCACCGGATTGTGGCAGCGCCAGCAATGCGGATACGAGTGGTAAATATCGCTCCGGCCCATCAGCGCGCCAACCTCGCCCAGGAGTTTGATGATCGGCTCGTTCGCCTCAAAAACCGTGAAGCCTTCCCATTCCGCGCGACCGTTCCGCAGCCGGCCCTCGTTGTCCACGTTGCACGTCTGATCGAGCCCGTAGCGAGCGCCCGTGTAGAAGTCATCTGCTCCATGCGCCGGAGCCGTATGCACAGCGCCCGTGCCTGCGTCGGCGGTCACGTACTCGGCATTCACGCCCAGCACGCCGCGCTCCAGGAACGGATGCTTGAAGGTCGCCCGCTCCATCTTCGCGCCTTTGAACTTTGCAATCTCCTTCGCGCCTTCGAGCTTACATGCATCGCGCACCGCCGCAGCCAGCGCCTCGGCGACGATGTACACATTCCCGTTCTGCTCCAGGGCGACGTAATCAAACTCGGGATGAAACGCCACGGCCAGCGATGCCGGCAGCGTCCACGGAGTTGTCGTCCAGATGATCGTCCACACCTGCTTGCCCGCCAGCGCCGGATCGATCGCCGCCGGATCGCTGGTCAGCGCATACCGCACATACACGCTCGGGCTGGTGTGCATCTCGTACTCAACCTCAGCCTCTGCCAGCGCCGTACGGTCATGCAGGCACCAGTACACCGGCTTCAGCCCCTTGTAGATGAAGCCCTTCTCGAAGAAGTCGTAAAAGGTCTCCAGCGTCTTCGCCTCGTACGGCTTTGACATCGTCAAATATGGCTTGTCCCAGTATGCGAAGACTCCCAGCCGCACCAGCTGGCTGCGCTGCAGATCGATGAACTTCTGCGCGTATTCGCGGCAGGCGCGCAGCACCGAGAGGGCCGGCATCTCCAGCTTCTTGCGCCCCAGCTTCTCATCTACCTTGATCTCAATGGGCAGCCCGTGGCAGTCCCATCCAGGCACCAGCGGAGCGTCAAACCCCGCCATCGTCTTCGACTTGAGGATGAAGTCCTTGATGCACTTCTGCAGCGCGTGGCCCAGGTGGATTGGCCCGTTCGCATACGGAGGCCCGTAATGGAGGATGTACTTCGGCGCGCCCTTGCGCGCCGCCCGGATCTGCTCGTACAGCCCGGAATCCTTCCACTGCTTCAGCCGGACGGGCTCATTCTGGGGCAGGTTTGCCTTCATCGGAAACTTCGTTTCCGGAAGGGTCAGGGTCGACTTCAGCTCCAGCTTCTTTTCCGGGTCGCCTGCAGTGCTCGCGCCGGATTCCGACGCGGGGGACGTCTTTTCTTTCGTAGTCATCATGAATGGGGCAAAGTTTCATTGTATCGTCTGAATCGAAATCTTCTTCTATTCAGTGACTTCGTGGAGGCCCCGCCGTCTATACTTGGTGGCGCTGGTACAGCCTGCCCGCTTTTGCGCGCGTCCTAACCTGAAATAGGGATGAACTGGTAGAGATACGGCAAGACAAGCAGGCCAGCAGTCGTCCATAATGGAGAGATAGCCGCGGGGCAGCCCTTCGGCAGAGCAATATGGGCAATCAGCTTTTGACACCTCCTGAACTGGAGCCAGATATAACCCGGCCGGCAGAAAAAGAGCCCGATTTTCTGCTCGAGACCAGCGGCTCCATGTGGTCCTCGCTCATCTCCAATTTGCGAGACGCCTTTTCGTCTTCGAAGCAGCCCCCGCTTCAGTTGAGTTCTAAGCCAGTCGCAGTCGAAGACCTCGAGGTAGAAGAGTCGGTCTGGAAATCTCTCGCAACCGGCATTCACGATGCCTTCTTTCCAAAAAAGCTTCCGCCACTCGAACTCACGTCTCAGCCGCTCGCCGTCGAAGATCCAACCAAAGAAGAGCCGGTCTGGAAGACCCTTGGCGCCAGCATTACCGATCTCTTTTTCCCGAAGAAGCTTCCGCCGCTGGAACTCACCTCCAAGCCGGTCGCGGTCTCCGATCCGATGGCCGTCAAGCGCGACGCGAAGTCGAGCGCGCTGGCCATCGCGGCGCATGTGCTCATCATCGGCCTCCTTGCGTTGTTCTTCTATGAGCAATGGCACATTCGCGCGGTTAAGAGAAAAGAAAACCTCGCCCAGGTGGACGTCAAGCCGTTCATCCCTATGACCCTGAAGATGAATCAGTCCATGGGCGGCGGCGGCGGTGGCGGAGCACACGAGCTGGTCGAAGCCTCCAAGGGCCACCTGCCCAAGATGGCCAAGACGCAGATCACGCCCCCGCAGATCATTCGCAACGATCATCCCAAGCTGGCCGTCGATCCGACCATCGTCATGCCACAGCAGGTCAAGCTGCCTGATGCTCCCAACATGCCCAACGTTGGCATACCCCAGTCTCCGCAGGTGGCGCTGGCCTCGCAGGGCGGAGGCTCAGGCTCAGGCTTCGGCAGTGGCCGTGGAGGCGGCATCGGCTCTGGCAATGGCAATGGCGTCGGTCCCGGCGAGGGCGGAGGATACGGTGGCGGCCTGATGCGTCCCGGCGGAGGCGTCTCTGCTCCTCAGGTTATCTATTCGGTCGATCCTGAATTCTCAGACGAGGCGAGGCGCGCCAAATATCAGGGAATCTGCGTTGTATCCGTCATCGTCGATGCACAGGGCAATCCGCAGCACGTTCGCGTAGTCCGGCCGCTGGGCATGGGCCTCGACGAAAAAGCAGTTGAAGCGGTGAAGCAGTACAAGTTCAAGCCTGCCTACTACCAGGGACATCCAGTGGCGGTAGAGGTCAATATCGAAGTGAATTTCCGCATCTACTGATCGCTTCGCTCGACGATCTTTTCAGTGCCGGCTCCGGATGGGGCCGGCATTCTGCTTCCTGAAGGCAGATAATCTCGCGCGAAGAGCCGCATCGGCAGTACCATGCTTCGTCAGATAGGAGAAATGCCCATGCCGGTGTTCGTAAAGATGAAGGACAGCAAGGAAGTTGCCATCGTGACCGACGGCGTAAGCGCGCAGGAAAATGGAGAAACTCTGCGCGTCTTCGATGGAAAGGGCAACCTGGTGGGCAGATTCAGCCATGTCCAGGAATGGTATGTCGGACAGGCCCGGCCAAACGAGCCATAAAAGCAACCAAGTGACGGTGACCATCGCTCTCAACAGGCCACCCGTCTTCGAGGATTGATGCGGCCTCGCAAACTCGGCAGGCCCGATTCCGTGCTACTCCTCTTTCAGCTTTCCGGTCGCCTCAAGTTCCTCAATCAGGTTTCCGTAAAGATCCCTTTCACACTCGACAACAGCACGCTCGTGGGCGCTCAGGCTGGCACCTTGCAGCTTCTCAGTTATGGAGTTCAACTCGTCCCGCCACTCGTCACGCAGTTTCACAAGGTCTTTCGAACTGCTGTCCATCATTCTCCCAGTTTATTGGCCTTCGAAGGTCATCGCTATCCCAATGAAGCGTCATTACCCTCGGAAAGGCATTACCTTTGGAAAGTTAGACGAAAATGGGACGCGGGATGTCTCATAACCCCGTGTTTGACGGGGCTATCTTCGGCTTAACGTTGCCTGATTCTGGTCGATAATCCGTCGTTATCCACAGAGAACAAAGTCCAGGCAGACCTGCCGCTGCCTGGCGACAGTTCGAGTCTGAATCATGCAAGAAATTGCAAAAATTGGCTGGCGCTGGGTAGCCGGAAATGGTACTGTTCAATCAGTCTTCCTTACAACCTGCCATGACTCTGCTTAATGTCGACGCCTGTCCTGCGCCCGCCTTGGTGCGCGTCAGCACGGATTACCTGGTCACCCGCCTTGAGAATGAAGAGGAACAGGACGGATGCGTCCTCCTCGGCCTATTCTCCGCAATAGTGGTTTATTTTGTACTGGCGTTGGGTGCGGCAGGAGCATGGAGGCTCTACCACCTGCTGACCTGATTTCCCGAGGCGCAGACGGCTGGCTTGCAGAATTATGGCGCGCGCCCAGAAGGATTCAACCTCCGACCTGATTGATTCGTAGTTAGCCTCATTAGAGCGGCGTAAGAATCACATAATAAACGCCGTATCGTTCAAAGCGACCAGCACGAAAACCGCTAATATGTTGCGCATACGCATGCCATAGCCACTTCATAGTCCGTCGAATTGCTTACGGCGCATCAGCAAAGGATTTAAAGTGTGGGGCGTGAAAACGCTCAACAACAAATTGACGTTGAGCCAGAAGGACGTGGTGTTCAGTCTGCAACGCGGTTCGATTTTGTATCGCGTGGGTGAGTACACGAGAACTGGTTATCGGTTCGTCCTATCCAATGACAATGTTCACAAGATTGTGAGTCCGCGAACCGTGCACGCTCTGGTTAACTGTGGCCTGCTTGAATGGACAACTTCTGGCCCCACGCTGCGCCTGACTGAAGACGGTAAGAGATGGAGTGCGGCAGATTCGTAAAATTCACCTGCCCCTGCCCATGTCACTGCCTGTTTCTGAGTTCCCTCGCCTTGGCTTCGGCTGGCTCGATCACTCTATAGTCGCAGCGTAATAGGGGGAGACGTTGGGGGCGGCATGAACGATGCTTGGCGTTCGTTGTGGGATTCTCCACCTTTTTCCTTTGGACAAACTCCTTAGCCGAGTCAGCCCTGCGTGATCGTAGAACGCCATGTTCACAAGTTCGGGGAGAACATGTCCCGACTGCATCCCCATCCGCCGTTCGATTACGTAGAGCAGAGGCAGCAGCATGAGCGCCAATGTCATAATTCACGTCATAGCCGGCTTTCCAACCGTGACCGCTTCGCTTGTAAGTTGTTCAGATTATGGCGCGCCCAGAAGGATTCGAACCTCCGACCTATTGATTCGTAGTCAATCGCTCTATCCAACTGAGCTATGGGCGCACTCTAGGTAAGGTGACTGCAAACTCTTCTAAAGATATCAAGTTATGCCTAATGACGCAATGCGCTTACGGCGGTTTTCGCGCTCAGATTGCGTCCCGCACTCTGCTTGGGCTATTACTTCGCGGCGGGAGCAGCTTCTTCCACTGCCGGCTGCGGAGGAATCAGCGAAAGCTCCTCCACAATATCCAGCCCCGCGCGGCGCACCAGTTCGGAGATGATCGGGTTGTTCAATCGCGTCGCATCGTACTCCACCTGGATCGTTTTCAATACGGGATCCATTTTCATGCGCCGAATCCCGTACACTTCGCGCATCTTGCCCAGCGCAAACATGACGGCTTCCGTGGGATGCTGTTCGTACCGGTATAGAACTTCTAGCTGCGTCATGCAGTGATCATAGCAGCGGCAAGGCTCCCTCGGACAAGCTCGAAGTGCGTCTCGATAAACCAGCCGCTGCCGCCGCTCTCTGATATACAGATTCAAACAACATGATCGATCGCAGAATGTTCCTCAAGTCCGCCGCGATGAGTTCACTGATTCCGGCAGCAGCCGGTACCCTTCACAGTTCCGATGCGTTTGCCCAAACCGCAAGGCCGACCGAAAAGCCCGCGCTTCCATCCGCAATCGCCGCTCTCAGGAGCCGCAAGGACGAGGCGCATCCGATCTCCCCAGCAGAACGTGGAACGCGGCAACAGCGGGCCCGTGAGCTGATGACCGATTACAGGATCGACGCCATCCTCCTCGCAGGAGGCACGTCCCTGCGCTACTTCACCGGCATCGGATGGGGCAACAGCGAGCGATTCTCCGCCCTTGTACTCCCGCGCAAAGGAGATGCTTTCTGTATCGCTCCCGCCTTCGAAGAAGAACGCCTGCGAGAGCAAATGAAGCTCTTTCCCGATGGCGACCGGGTTCGCATTCTCACCTGGCAAGAAGATGACGACCCCTATCCTCTGGTGGCCACCGGTTTGCGCGACGCCGGCCTATCGACTGGCACCATAGGCATCGAAGAGCGCACGATGTTCGTCTATGTCGACGGTGTTGCCAAAGCCAACCCGGGATTCACACTGACCAGCGCTACCCCGGTCACCGCAGGCTGTAGAAGCATCAAGAGCGATCATGAGCTGGCGTTGATGACGCTTGCCAACCAAGTCACTCTGGCGGGGTATGAAGCCGCCTGGAAGAGCATCCACGACGGCGCGACTACGCATGATCTTACTGACCTCATCCTTCGCGCCTATGCTCAGCAGGGATTCCCGCAGGGCTACGCCAGCGTCCAGACAGGCGAGTTCACCGCGTCGCCTCATGGTTCGATTCAGTCCCAGGTCATTCGCGAAGGGGCAATAGTGATGATCGACGACGGCTGCCTCGCCGAGGGATATCAGGCGGATATCACGCGCACTTTGGTGCTGGGTAAACCCACCGACAAAATGAAGTCGGTATTCGACGTTGTGCACAAGGCGCAGGCAGCGGCGCTGGCTGCCGCCCGGCCCGGCGTGGAATGCCAGAGCATCGACTCGGCGGCGCGTAAGGTGATTGACGACGCCGGATTCGGGCCGGGCTACGCACATTTCACGCATCGCGTGGGCCATGGCATCGGCATGGACATGCATGAGTGGCCGTACCTGGTAAAAGGCAACCGGCAAAAGCTGGCCGCTCGCATGACCTTTTCAGACGAGCCCGGAATCTATCTTCGCGGCGAGTTCGGCGTGCGCCTCGAGGACGACATGCACATCACCGAAAGCGGAGCCCGGCTCTTCACCCCGCAGTCGCCGTCGCTGGAAGATCCTTTCGGGCAGTCCTAGCTAGAGATTCCGCAGATAGTTCTCAATCTCGGGACTCGTCCAGTCCTGCGCGCCGATAAACTTCCGCCGTATGCGCCCCTGTGGATCGATGATGTAAGTCTCCGGCGGACGCGTCGTTCCGAACGCCAGATTCGACTTCTGCGAGAGGTCGAGCGCGATCACCATGTTGCCGAGATGGTTGTCGGTCACATACTGACGGTAGGCATCAGCGTCGGTGTCAAAACTCACCGCCAGCACTACCACATTCGGAACTTGCTGCTGCAACTGCATCAGGGAAGGGAACTCTTCGAGGCAGGGCGGGCACCACGACGCCCAGAAGTTCAGCACCACCGTCTTTCCCCGATATTGATCCAGCCTGACGGTTTGACTCTGATCGTGAATCGTGAAATCCGGAGCAACCATCCCTACCTGCGCTGGATGGTCGCCACGATCGCAGCCCGTCCCGGCCGCGGCGGCGGCCAGCAAAATCAGTACAGCAAACGCGCCCTTCCAATTAGCCCGGTACAAACCGTTGTTGAACCAACTCACATTTCTATAATAAAAGACCACAGTGGACTCCACGCCCGATCCGGTTCCTCAGCTCAAGCTCTCCGTAATCATCCCCGCCCGCAACGAAGAGGACTCCCTCGGCGACTGCCTCCGTTCACTCGTCGGCCAGTCGGAGAGCACCTGGCTGCTTGGACGCGATTGGGAAATCCTTGTCATCGACGACAACTCCACCGACCGGACGCACGCCATCGCCACCAGCTTCCCCGACATCACCGTCCTTCGCGCTCCCGCGCTGGAAAAAGGCTGGACCGGCAAAGCCAACGCCGTCTGGGCTGGATCCCATGCCGCCCGCGCCGAATGGCTGCTCTTTACCGACGCTGACACCATCCACGAGCCCGGCCATCTCAGCCTCGCCATTGTCGAAGCCGAACGCCACGACGTTGCCATGCTCTCTTACTCGCCGCGCCAGATCGTCACCGGACTCTGGCAGCGCGCCCTTATGCCGCTGGTCTTCAGCGAATTGTCACTCGCTTACCCGCCAGCCAAAGTCTCCGACCCCGAAACGCACCTCGCCGCCGCCAATGGCCAGTTTTTGCTCATCCGCCGCGATGTCTACTTCCGCATCGGAGGCCACGAAGCCGTCAAGGACGCCGTCCTCGAAGACGTCGAGCTGGCCGACATCATCAAGCGCCGCAAGCTCGGCCTCCGCTTCCGCTACGCGCCCGAGGCCGTGTCGACGCGCATGTACCGCAGCTTTGGAGCCATGTTCGAAGGTTGGACCAAGAACCTCGCATTACTCTTCGGCAATCCCATTGCGATGGCTGCCTGGCGCATTCTCGATCTCCTCCTGCTCATCGGCCTGCCCGTGCTGGCGTGGTTCCTCTACGAACGGAATGCTCAGATCATCCTTGTCGTGGCCACATTGTTGCTCTGGGTTCGCAATCTGTGGCGCTATTACCGCCGCGTGGCGAAATCCAATTTTCCCTTTGCCGACTGTCTGATTACGCCGATCGCGCTGCCTCTTTTTGCCGTGCTGCTTTACCGGAGCTGGTTCAGCCACACGGTAACAAAGCGCGTCGCCTGGAAGGGCCGGGACTATCCCAGTCACAACCGCTGAAGCCCTTATCGAGGCTGCCTCATCTATCATTAAGAGAGCTTGTTGACCCGATGATCCTGCTCACCCGTAAAGCCGAATTCTCCGCCTCTCACTACTATTGGAACGACTCCTGGTCCGAGGAGGAGAACCGCCGCGCCTTTGGCAAATGCGCCAACCGCAACGGACATGGTCACAACTACACCCTCGAAGTCACCATTTCCGGTGAGATCGATCCCGTGTCCGGCTTCGTCGTCGATCTTAAGGATCTGAAGACTGTCCTGGAGCGCGAAGTGGTGAGCGTTTACGATCATCGCCATCTCAATCTCGAAGTGCCTGAGTTCAAAACCGCCAATCCCACTACGGAAAACATCGCCGTCGCGATCTGGAGGCGCCTGGATGGCAAGATCCCCGGCGCGAAGCTGCATCGCGTGCGCGTCTATGAGCTGCCCGATCTCTTCGCTGACTACTACGGAGAATCATGAGAGCCTACTTCGGACGCCGCTACCGCCTTAGCGCCTCTCATCGCCTGCACTCGCCCGCATTCACTGAGCAAAAGAATCGCGCCGTCTACGGCAAGTGCAACAACCCCTATGGGCACGGCCACAACTACATCATCCAAGTCATCGTCGGCGGCAACGTCGATCCGGTAACCGGCATGGTCTGCGATCTTGTCGCGCTCGATTCCTGTGTGCAGAAAGAAATCCTCGATCGCTTCGACCACACCAATCTCAACACGCACCCCTGCTTTCAAAGCACCGTGCCAACCACCGAGAATTTCAATATCGAAGTGCACCGCCTGCTCACGGCCGCGTTCCACCAGGCGGAAATCATTTCAGTGCGCGTGGAAGAGACCTCGAATAATTCGTTCGAGTACCCCGTCCGCGACTTCATCGCACAGCAGGGAAGTAGGGCATGAAAAACAACAACCGCCACGCTAGCGCCGCTCTAAAAGAAGAAATCATCGGCGTAACCGGCCTTGAAGATTTCTCCACGCAGGAGATCTACCGCGAGATCATTCGCCGCTTCGACGCCGATCCCACCCGCGATGGGCTGGAGCGCACGCCCGAGCGCGTCGAAAAAGCCCTGACCTTCCTCACCAAGGGATACAACGAAGACCCGAGTGCCATCCTCCACGACGCGCTGTTCGACGTCGACTATGACGAGATGGTCATCGTCAAGGACATCGAGATGTACTCGCTTTGCGAGCACCACATGTTGCCCTTCTTCGGCAAGGTGCACGTCGCCTACATCCCCAACGGCAAAGTCATCGGACTCAGCAAAATCCCGCGCCTCGTCGAGGTCTTCGCCCGCCGCCTGCAGGTGCAGGAGCGTCTCACGCGCCAGATCGCCGATGCAATCCAGGAGGCCATTCAGCCGCAGGGCGTAGGAGTTATCATCGAAGCCCGGCACCTCTGCATGATGATGCGCGGCGTCGAAAAACAGAACTCGTCGACTGTCACATCTGCTATGGTCGGGGTCTTCCAGAAGCAGAACACCCGCAACGAATTCCTTGCTCTCGTCCGCGAGCGCACGCCGAACAATATCTAGGCGTATGAGCAGTTAGCGCGGTTGGATACAGCTAGGAGCCAACGAATAGGTAAATACCAGTGCAAGTTGCAAGGAAGATAAGCCATGCGATATTCAGGCTAAGGAAGACTTTTCGCAGGCGGCTTTCTTGTACAAACCGCTTGTGGAGAGCCCATATTCCATACCGTCCAAAGATATTGCTCACATAGCGCTTATCCGACGGGCTGATCTGTGTGTTGCCGTACTGGGCCGTATGCACTTGGCGACGCATGACTTCTGTGATCACAACTGAAGAAAAAAACAGTACAACTGCAGAAAGCAGGGTCGGTACCAAGTACAAGTGCATACCCGCATTGTATTGCGACAACGCCGGGGCAAGATCTGCGCAGCTCGCAAATAGCTAAGCTACAGTAGACAGGGTGAACGGGCTCCTGATCATCGACAAACCTTCCGGAATGACCTCGCACGATGTCGTCACCCGCCTGCGCCGCGCCACGGGTGAGCAGTCCATCGGCCATCTCGGAACCCTCGATCCCATGGCCACAGGAGTCCTGCCACTGCTGCTCGGCAAATTCACCCGCCTCGCGCAGTTCTACGGATCGCACGAAAAGGCCTACACCGGAACCATCCGTTTCGGCTTCTCCACCGACACCTACGACGCAGAAGGCACGCCGACATCAACGCCTGCAAGACCCTCGCTCACCCTTGAGCACGTTCGCGCTGCTGCAGCACGATTCTCCGGAAAGATCGATCAACTCCCGCCACCCATCTCGGCCAAGAAGATCGGCGGCAAGGCTGCCTACAAGATCGCCCGCGCCGGCGAAACGCCGAAGCTCAAGTCCGCAAGCATCCATATCGCAGAATTTGTTATCACCGCCTTCGATGGGGAACTCGCCGGCTTCCTGATCCGTATCTCTTCGGGTGGATATGTCCGCTCCGTCGCCCACGAGCTCGGCCAGATCCTTGGCCCCGGCGCACACCTGGCATCCCTGCGCCGCACCGCCTCAGGCCCCTTCTCTATCGAACAAGCCATCCCGCTCGACGAAGCCGAATCCCTCTCCCGAGAGGGCCAACTCGATGCGCACCTTCCGCACCCACGCACGCTGCTCCCCGAAATCCCCTCCGTCACCGCAGACGAGCAGACGCTTGCCCGCCTGCGCAACGGCATGCAGATCAATCTGCCCGAGTTCACCCAGGCCCCTCTGGTCAAAGTTTTCTATGGACAGCGCGAGCTCGTCGCCATTGGCAAGCGCATTGCCGGTACGCTTTTCCAGCCGACGATCGTTCTCGTTTGACTTACTTCTTGAGCATCGGCTTGATCAGGTCGAAGACATCCTGGGCGACTATCGCATTGCCCTTGGCAGTGGCGTGAATACCATCCTGCTGCAGGCCGCCCGGAATGTTGTAGACGTGAATCAGCAGGAAGGGAAGCAGCGGTACTTTGAACTTCTTTGCTGCCAGGGAGTACGTCTCGTTGATCTGCTTGATGTAATCCGGCCCGTAGTCCGGAGGCAGCGTAATCCCCGCCAGCGCCACCTTTACGCCTGCCTGCTGCAATGTCTCGACTATCTTGTCCAGATTTGCCCGCGTGGCCGTGGCCGGCAGTCCACGGAGCCCGTCGTTGCCGCCGAACTCGACCACAGCGATTGCAGGATGCGCCGCGAGCACGTCGTTCAGTCGCGTCACGCCATCCTTGCTGGTGTCGCCACTGATGCCCTTGTTGACGACGCGATAGTGATATCCCCGCGAATCCAGCAGCTTCTGCAGATAATCCGGATAGCCGTGCCCCGGATCGGCGCCATATCCCGCCGTCAGGCTGTCGCCGAAGCAGACAATGGCCGGCTCAGAATTACGAGCCCCGCGATCCTGCGCCATCAAAACCGGCGCGAAAAAAGCAGCAACCAGAACCACCCACCGAAAACAGGCCTTCACGCAAAAATTGTAGCCTGAAGAGAGACGCCCACCGAGGAATCACGGAATGATTGAAGTTCGCAGCCTGAAGAAATCCATCCGCAACGGAAACCGCACCGTCGACATTCTGCGCGGCATCGACCTCCTCATTCCCCAGGGCCAGTTTGTCGCCATCATGGGGGCCTCAGGCAGCGGCAAGAGCACGCTCCTCGGCCTGCTCGCCGGTCTCGACTCACCCAGCGAAGGGGATGTCCTCCTCGATGGGGTCGATATCAGCCACCTGGAAGAAGACCGTCTCGCCCAGGTGCGCGGCCAGAAGATCGGCTTCGTCTTCCAGTCTTATCAGCTCATCCCCACGCTCACCGCGCTTGAAAACGTCCTGCTTCCCCACGAACTCAATGCCCGCGGAGACGGGCGCGCCCGCGCTACCGCGCTTCTCTCGAGCGTCGGCCTCGCCGACCGGCTGCACCACTACCCCGTCCAGCTTTCCGGCGGAGAACAGCAGCGCGTCGCACTCGCCCGCGCCTTCGTCCTTGATCCGCCTATCGTCCTCGCGGATGAGCCCACCGGCAACCTTGACTCGGTTAATGGCCAGCATGTCCTCGACCTGCTCACCGTTCGCCAGCGCGAGGCTCGCACCACGCTGGTGATGGTCACGCACGACCCCGACATCGCCGCGCGCGCCGACCGCCAGATTCATCTCCGCGATGGCCTCGTCGTCGCCGACGAGCTGACGGCGCACGCTGAACCGACGGAGGTCATAGGATGACCACCTACTCCAAGCCCGCACTCCCGTGGTCAACCGCCGCCCGCATCGCCTGGCGAGAGTTGCGCGCCTCGCGCGCAAAGTTCGTCTTCGTCCTGCTGTCCGTCGCTATCGGAGTCGCCGCCCTAACCGGTGTTCGCGGCTTCAGCCAGGCATTTCAAAAGGCTCTCCTCGGCGATGCACGCGGCATCATGGCTGCCGATCTGTCGGCGCGCATGTACCGCCTCGCCACGCCGAAAGAGCAGCAGCAGCTTGACGGGCTCGCTTCCAGCGGCGTCGAGCGCACCAGCGTCACTGAGACCGTCTCCATGGCCTCCGTACAGGGCGACCCAGTGCCGCTGCTCATCTCCCTCAAGGCCGTCGATCCCGCCGTCTACCCCTTCTACGGACACATCGTCCTCAGTCCAGCTGGCTCTATCCGCGATCTCCTCAACGACTCCACCTGTCTCGTCGACGACAACCTGCTCGTCCGCCTGAATGCCAAAGTCGGTGACAGCCTTAAGATCGGCACGAAGCACTTCCGCATCGGCGCCGTCATCCTGCGCGAGCCGGACCGCATGACCGCCGGAGTCGGCCTCGGCCCGCGCGTCATGATTACTCGCAGTGCCATGCTGCAGAGCGGACTCCTCGGCCTGGGCAGCCGCGCCAGCGAACGCTATCTATTCAAGATCGACAGCAAGTCCCAGGACATCGCCACTCTCCGGCCCGAGCTCGAAAAGATCCTCCCCGACGCCCAGGTCATGGACTTCCGTGAGACCAGCCCTGAGCTCACCCGCGGACTGGACAATGCCACCGGCCTGCTAAGCCTCATCTGCCTCGTCGCCATGGTCCTCGGAGCCATCGGCGTCGCCATGGCCATGCGCGCCCACCTGCAGCAGCGCATCGAAATTCTCGCCATCATGAAGTCGATCGGCGCGCGTTCTTCAGACATCCTTCGCATTTACCTGCTGCAAACCATCTTCCTCGGACTCGCCGGAGGCCTCATCGGCGTGGCCCTCGGCCTGGGCGTCGAATACGTCTTCCCGTCGCTCCTCGGATCGCTTCTGCCACTGCGCCCGCCGCTTGCTCTCGCCATCAAGCCGGTCTCCGCCGCGCTCGCCACCGGAATCCTCACCACCATTCTCTTCTGCCTGCCGCCGCTGCTCGACGTTCGCCACGTCCGCCCCATCGCCGTTCTGCGCAAGATGGTCGAGTCCGCCGAAGGGGCCAATCTTCTGCGGCCAGCGGGCAGCCCGCGCCAGACCCGGACCCAGCGCTGGCTGCTTCTGTTCGTCTTCTTCTTCGGGCTGGCATCCCTCGGCCTCTGGATCGCCGGCCTGCGCCACCACACTCATCGCTGGTCGCTCGCGGTGCTCGCCCTTGATGTCATCTTCGGGCTGATCGTTGTTACTTATAACTTCTGGGCGCCGAAATTCCGTGAGCGCAAGCTGCAATGGCTCTCCATTGCACTCATCGTCGCCGGCCTTGCCGCCATCGCCGCCGCGCTCTCCGACTCATGGACCATCGGCAAGTGGTTCGCAGCCAGCCTCTGCGCCGTACTTCTCGTCATCCTCGGACTCTCTGCGCTTACCCTGCGCTCGCTGCGGGCCTTCCTCGACAAGACCCGCCTGCACCTGCCCTCAGCCCTGCGTCACGGACTCGCCAACCTGTATCGCCCCGGCAATCAATCCTCCGCCGTGCTCGCCTCGCTTGGCGCTGGCGTGATGCTCATTCTGGCGGTCTTTCTAATGCAGAACGCCATCGTGCGCGAGATGCATAATGAAGTCTCGCCCGAAACGCCGAACGTCTTCCTCGTCGACATTGCACCCGAAGAGCTGGCCGGAGTACAGTCTCTCCTCGCGAAGCAGCCAGGCGTGCAGGGCAAGCTCGAAACCATCCCCATCATCTCCTCGCGCATCACCAGCATCGACGGCGTTTCCGTCGACCAGCTCAAGCTTCAGAACTACCCCCGCCGCATGCTGCGCTCTGCGCCCATTTCCTATTCTGAAAGCATCCCGCCTGGCACTAAAGTCGCCGAGGGCGAGTGGTGGAAGAAGCCCGACGATCCCCGCCTCGCTCCCAGCCTTGCAGTAGTCGATCGTGTCGCCAATCGCCTCAAGCTCCACATCGGCTCACAGGTAGACTTCTCCGTCGCTGACCGCACCATCTCAACAAAGGTTGTCGCCATTTACAAGGTCGACGGCGAGCACGCATTCGCCCGCAGCGAATTTATCCTCGCACCGGGCCCCGTCCGCAATGTTCCCGCCACCTGGTACGGAGCCATCCACATCACTCCGGCCAGTATTCCGCAGCTTGAGCGCACCCTCTTCAGCGCTTATCCCACCATCACCGTCATCAACCTCGCCGACATCCTCCAGACCATCCAGGATGTCGCCGGACACATCATCCTCGTCATCCGCTTCCTCGCCGGCTTCTCCATTCTTTCCGGAGCCATCATCCTCGCTTCCAGCGTCGCCAGCACGCGCTTCCGCCGCATCCGCGAAGTCGTCGTTCTCAAAACGCTGGGAGCTACACGCAACCGGGTCGCCCAGGTCTTTTCCATTGAATTCCTGGTCCTCGGCCTGCTGTCCGGAGCCGTCGGCGTCCTCTTCGCCAACCTGCTCGCCCGCATTCTGCTCCGCCGAATGGACATCCATTGGCACACCGACTACTTTGCCTCAGCCTTTACCGTCGTCGCGACCGCCATCCTCGCCATCGCTACCGGCTGGATCGCCAGCTTCCGCATCCTCGGCCAGAAGCCGCTCGAAGTTCTGCGGGAAGAGTAAGGCCTCGTTTATCCTGAAAAGCGCCTCTCCACATCAGCGCAGGGAGCACCAGAATGAGCCCCATTCCTTCCGGAACAGAGCTGACCCGCCCGTTCTTACCTTCGAAGGATTTCGACCTCTCCAAGCGCTTTTACGAGGCGCTCGGATTTGAAAAGGTCATCGAAGACGAAAGCGTGGCCATCTTCGAAATTGGCTCCTGCGGCTTCATTCTTCAGCGTCATTACCAGAAGAATTGGGCCGAGAATTTCATGATGCAGCTGATGGTCGACGACCTCGATGCCTGGTGGTCCCACATCAGCGCCTTGGATCTGCCGGGCAAGTTTGGCATAAAAGCCCCACAACCACCGGCCATGCAACCCTGGGGGCTTCGTATTGCTTATGTCGTCGATCCTTCAGGAGTGCTCTGGCACATCGCGCAACGGCGCGAAGGCGCTGTGCAGGACTAGCTCTCTAATTCTTCTCCGCTGTCTGCGTCTGGCCCGCCTGCGCCTGGCCGTTGTTGTTCAGCAGCATGTGCACGGCCTCCTGGTAACCCATCTGGGGCTGCACCGGCTCAAAGTTGCTCGCATCTTCTGTTGTCTCGTAATCCAGCGTCTTGATCATCAGTGCTTTGCCGTGGAGGTTGAGCTTCATGTGAGTTGTTTCCCAGTGGCCCTCGCCCACATCCTTCTGCTCCACCAGGATCGATCCGCCCTTGTAGAGTTTGCCCAGGATGCCCCATCCGAAGTTCACGTCGGCGATCAGGTGGGCGTCCAGCCGCACCATCCGTTGCTCCCTCTGGTCAATCCACAGCTCTCCCATCATGCCGTGGTACACCTCGGCTTCACGGTCCGGGGGAGTGAAGTTAGGATTCGGCTTGAAGCTGAGCCTGAAGCAGGGCCCGTTCGGTCCCTCCACCATGCCATCAAAGCGGTAGATGAAGGCATCGGGCAGCAACCGGATCATCTCGTTGGCGCGGGTGCTGTCTTCCTGTTCCTTCTTGTGCCGGTGTTCCTGAATCTCCGGGTGGGCCAGCAGATTATTCAGCCGGTCGATTTCCGCCTGCTCGGCGTCCCCTGAAAGAGGATGGTCGCCGGTGGCGATCAGCCGCGCGACGTCGCCGTCCTTGGTCTCTACAATCTCTTTCGTCGTGATCTTTCCGTCGTCAATCTTGTGCAGCGTGTACCGATAGGGATGCTTGTCCCGCGAATTCAGCTCGTTGTACGAAGCGTCACGCACCAGCGCCTTGGGATCGGCCTCCACCTGCTGCTCCGTCATCTGTGCCCACGCTGATCCGCCCACGCACAGAGAAAGAATGAGCAAACTTGCAAAACGTACGGTACCGGCACGGGCGGAGTCATCCGCGCCCGCGGTCGTTACTGGAGCTAATCCCATCGTTTTCTTCATTTCACCTGGGCTTGTCGCGCTACCTTTTCCTATCACGCAGGACAGCTCCGCACAAACCTGAATCCAATTAGACGCCGAAATTGCCCGTGCGGTTTGAACGCATCGCCCTTGACATCTTTCAGACGAGCCGCCAATTGCATACAATCTCAACATGAAGCAAGTTGTACCCACGCAGGCTACCCTCTCAAAGATGCCTTTTCGGGCTCTTCTGGTTCTTTGTATCTTCACCGTGGCCGTTTCCGGCTTGGTCTCCGCCCAGAATCCGCCCCATCGCGGCCGGAAGTACAACCCGCCGCCTCCGACCGCAAAGATCACCGTGACGGTGGTAAAGGCGACCAACGGAAAGCCGGTTGAAAATGCTGCGGTGGTCTTTCACCCCATTAAAAACGGCAAGGATGAGGGCGGCCTCGAGCTTAAGAGCAACGAAGAGGGCAAAGTCTCCATTGACGTCATTCCCATTGGAGACACCGTGCGCCTGCAGATCATCGCCGGTGGCTTCCAGACCTTTGGAGACGACTATCAGATCACCACAGACAGCAAGGACATCGTCGTAAAACTGAAGAAGCCCGATCGCCAATACTCCATCTACGAAGCGCACGACGACAGCAAGGAGCAGGGCGGCGCCCAGTCTTCATCCGACCGGCCCACCCAGCCCAGCCAGAAACCCTCGTCGGATACTTCGAAGCCTCCGCAGTCGAACTGAATCCGGATCCGTCAGCCGCTTAACCGGTATTTGGTCTCCGCCAGCCGGTAGAGCGGCCTCCACACCAGCCGATTGATGGTCACCACCATTAGGGCCATGATGATCGTAGCCGCGAGCAGCAGAGGGAAGTTACCCTGGTCGCTGGCCCGGCTGATCTGCTCTCCCAGACCGACCGTGGTCAGCGTCTGATTTTTCAGGTGGAAGTATTCCGCGACAATCGACGCATTCCACGCGCCGCCGGAGGCTGTCACCAGCCCGGTAATCAGAAACGGAAAGATGCCCGGCAGAATCACCGTGGTCCACCGCTGCAGGCTCGAGAAGTGAAACAGGTCGGCGACCTCCTTCAGGTCCGAAGGAATCGCCATTGCTCCCGCGATCACGTTGAACAGGATGTACCACTGTGTTCCCAGCATCATCAGTGCAATTGATCCGATGCCCAGCCCCAGGCCCAGCCGTATCAGCGCCACCAGGATCACAGGGAACAGCGCTGTCGCCGGGAACGACGCGGCGATCTGCGCCAGAGGCTGAGTAATGTTCGCCAGCCGGGGATGAAAACCGATCATCACACCCACTGGGATCGTCCACGCAGAAGCCAGCAGCAGGGAAACGTTCACGCGCAGAAACGTCGCCGCCGCACCCGCCAGCAGCATCAGGAACTCATGCCCGCGAATCTGCCGCAGCAGCAGGACCGCATGAAACGCGGCCAGCAAAATGCCAGTTGCCACAATCACACCCACGACGACATAGGCCGCCAGGCTGCGGTGTCTCGAAGACAACGGCGGCCTCACCGCCGCCGATCTCCGCTCTTCCCACCGCGCGAGCGACCGGTAAATGCCCTCGCTCAATGGCGCCAGCCCGTGCCGGTGCACAACTCCCAGCATGTTCGAGTTGCGCAGAATATGCAGGATCGGCGACGTTACACGCTCGGTGCTCTCCACGTTCTCGAACTTGAACTTATCCGACCACGCAATCAGCGGACGCCAGAGCAGCTGATCCGTCAACACCACGATCAGCATCATCGTGATCAGGCCCCAGGTCATCGCCTGGTAGTCGCCGTTCGATGCCGCTGTCTGCAGATAAGAACCCAGCCCCGGCAGGCGGAAATTCCGGCTGCCCACCGGAAACATTTCGCAGATCATCAAAAAGAACCACCCGCTGGCCACCGACACCATCGAGTTCCAGATCAGCCCGATGGTCGCGTAGGGCAGCTCCAGCTGGAACAGCCTTTGCAGCGCCGAGAAGCGATTGATGTTGCACGCTTCTCGCAACTCGCGAGGAATGCTCTTCAGCGAGGAATAGAAGCTGAACGCCATGTTCCAGACTTCGCCTGTGAAGATCAGCAGGATCGCACCCATCTCGATTCCCAGCTGCCGGGAAGGGAACAGCGACATCATCGCCAGCATCACCCCGGGCAGAAAGCTCAGCACCGGGATCGACTGCAGAATATCCAGCGTCGCAATCATCAGCGCTTCCACGCGCGGGTTGTATGCGGCGATGTATCCATAGCCGATGGCAAAGCCAAGGCTGAGCAGGTACGCGACGAAAATTCGCACCGTGGAATAAAAAGCGTAGAGCGGAAGGTGCGAAGGCGACCGGTAGATCTCTACCTCGGGCACGGCGCCGCTGAACCAGAACTTCGCAACCCACAGGATGGCGTAGAAGCCTGCAAGGAGCCCTGCCGCAACCGTCAGGTCCAGAAAGAACGGCCACGTTCGTTCCGCCACTAGCGCGCGGGAAAACGGATACGGAGTCTTCACTGCGCCTCCGCGCCTTCAACCGTTTCCGCTGTCTCTTCCGTCTCCGGCACAATGAACCGCCGCCGCCCGGCGTCGAAATCGAACAGCTCCGCGTAGCGTCCCCAATTGATCGCCGTATCGAGCTGTCGCTGCGTCTCATCGTCGCTGAACTGCTCATCGAGCATGTCCAGAAAGAACTCCTCGGGAACCGTGTGGTCGCTCTTGTTGTTCAGCGCCCGCGTAATCTGGCGCAGCAGCAGGACGTGCTCGAGCGCGGCCTTGCGGAAAAGCTCCTTCTGCTTCAGGATCTCCGACTCCGCAAACTCCCGGCCCTCCGGCGTGATAACAACGTCTCCTTCGCCGATCTTCAGGAATCCCAGAATCTGCGCCGCTTCCATAATCGGCAGCAGGTCGTCAATCTCGAATGCCAGCTCGTCGGCCAGCTTGTAAATATCGGCCCGACCCTGCTGGTTGCTCAGATCGATCACGATCTCGAGCAGGCCGGCGATGCCGCCCGGACGGGCATGCGGCAGCATCTCATAGTGCATCTGCCGCTGGTCGCGGACCTTCCTGCCGTCGACCAACTCGGGAACGGCCGCCGGCATCACATCCGGCTTGGTCAGCACTTTGTAGATGTAGTCCACCAGCTGCGTGAACGGCGCGCTCTTGCGGTCGCGGGGATGCGCCAGCGACACCTTGAAGTCCGTCCGCACGTGCCCCGGGTTCCTCCCCAGAACGATAATGCGATCGGCCAGCAGCACCGCTTCCTCGATGTTGTGCGTGACGATGAAAATTGCCTGTGTCGGGATTGTCTTCTTCTGCCACAACTCCAGCAGTTCGCTGCGCAGGTTCTCCGCGGTCAGCACGTCGAGCGCTGAAAATGGCTCATCCATGAACAGAACTTCAGGTTCCACAACCAGGGCCCGCGCAAACCCTACCCGCTGTCTCATCCCGCCCGACAGTTCCTTGGGATACGCCGCCTGAAATCCATCGAGTCCGACCGTGTCCAGAATCTTCAGGCTGCGCTCCCTGCGCTCCGCCGGACCCATCCCCGCAGCCTTCAGCGGAGCCTCCACATTCTCGAGCACCGTCAGCCAGGGGAAGAGAGCAAAGCTCTGAAAGACAATCGAGACGTGAATGCGAACCGTGGAAATCGGCTTGCCGTGCCAGTACACTTCACCCGCCGACGGTTTGGAGAGTCCCGCGAGCATGCGCAGCAGCGTCGATTTGCCCGATCCCGACGGGCCGAGCAGCGCCAGAATTTCCCCCGGCACAATCGACAGGTCCGTCGGCGCGATCACCTGGATACGGTTCTCGCTCGGCTGCGCGTAGTACTTCTCCACCTGCTGGGCGCGAATGATTGGTTCCGGCATCGTCGTTCCGCCTGAAAAATTGGTCAGATGTAGTGAAACAGCAAGCTGAAGCGGTCGTCGCGGGCGGCGTCATCTCGCCAGACCCCGCGGTTAAGTTGCGGATAATTCTCGTCCGCCCGGATTATGAGAGGATGAAGCATCCTCTCAGGAAGAGCGTATCATCCTACCTACAGATTCTCTTTGGAATCCATATACTCTTATAGTCGGTTTTTATCTCCCGCGATTTTTTGACGATGAGGCCGTTCTTGGGGACTGCCTGTACTTTTGAAAAGAAAGAGAATGTGAAGGAATGTCCGAAACGCCCGTGAAGCCCAAAGTGCTGGTTGCCGACGACGAAAGAGTAATTGCAGACACCCTGGCCATCATCCTCAATCAAAGCGGATTCGAAGCGACCGCCGTTTACACCGGCGAAAAAGCCGTCGAAACCGCTAAGACCCTTCGCCCCGACATGCTTATCAGCGACGTCATCATGACCGATCTCAACGGAATCGATGCCGCGATCCGCATCCGCGAGATCCTGCCCTCTTGCAAGATTCTCCTGTTTTCAGGGCAGGCAGCCACCGCTGACCTTCTCGACCGCGCCCGCGGCCAGGGCCACGAATTCGAGATCCTCGCCAAGCCCGTTCATCCGCAGGATCTCCTCGCCCGGCTCCGCAGCTGAGGTTTACGTATAGCGAACAGCCTGCGGGTACTACAGCCTGTTCCGGCCCTCCAGCGCCCGCGACATGGTTACCTCATCGGCATACTCGATGTCGCTGCCCGCAGGAACGCCCGTCGCGATCCGGCTGATCACCACGTCGCCGCTGCGCAGCATATCCGCTAGATAATGTGCCGTGGCCTCGCCTTCTACCGTGGGCGACGTCGCCAGGATCACCTCATCCACATCGCCGCTTCGCACGCGATCCACCAGGCTGCTCGTGCGCAGGTGCTCCGGACCCACGCCATGCAGCGGCGACAGAGTCCCATGTAGCACGTGGTAGACACCGTTATATCCGCGAGTCTTCTCGACCGTAGCGATATTCGTCGGTTCTTCGACCACGCACACCAGTCTCTGGTTACGCGTCGGGCTCGCGCAGTACAGGCAGGGATCGACATCCGTAATGTTGTTGCAGATCGAGCACAGGGTGAGCGACGCCTTCACATCGCGTACCGCATTCGCCAGTGCCTCGGCGTCTTCATTGCTCGATCGCAGGATATGAAATGCCAGGCGCTGCGCGCTCTTTGAACCGATGCCGGGCAACTTGCGCAGCTCTTCAATGAGCCGCGCCATGGGTTCCGCAAATCTCGACAATCTTTCCTCTGAACTCTAAAGCGTGTTGTAAATCTCTGTGACAAACAACTCCGGCGTAATCATGCCGTGACCGATCGTAGCGTCGTAATCTGCTGTTGGCTTCGCCGCGATCACCTGCTGCAGCGACTGGCCAGTAATCTTAAGCTTTTCAACCCGGTTAGCCACTGTCGACAGCATCTCGCGATAACTTTGCAGCGCGCTCTTGTTGCCCGCCGGCCCGTGCCCCGGAACGATCTTCGTCCTGTCGTCCGCAATGCCCAGCAATTCGTCCACGGCGCGGATCATTCCATTGACCGTGCCGCCCGAGCTCGCATCGATCAGGGGATACACCCCGTTGAACCAGACGTCGCCGGTATGAATCAGGTTCGCATTCACGAAGTGGATATAGATATCCGAGTCTGTATGCGCATTCGGCATGTGCACGAGGTCCAGCTCATCGTTGTTCACATAGAGCTTGTCGGTCTCCGGAAAAGTGAGCTGCGGCAGCCCCGCATTCGGAAAGGCGGGGAAGGAAAGATTCAGCAGCTTGATCGTCTGCGGAGTCGACATCCGCAGACGCGTATTCTCCTGCGCGATAATGAACGCGCCTGCCTCGTGCAACGCCGCGTTGCCATCTGTGTGGTCGAAGTGCCAGTGCGTGTTGATCAGCCGCTTCAGTGGATTCGCGCCCAGTTTTGCCAATACCTGCAGGAGCGCATGCGATGCCGTCGCCACGCTCGAGTCGATCAGCAACTTTCCGTCTGGGCCGATCTGCGCCACCATATTCCCGCCTACGCCCTGCAGCAGAAAAATCGTGTCCGTAAGCTTCACCGTCTGGATCGCAGTCATCGACCCCGCAGTGCGCATCGACTGGATATAGTTCGAAGGCGCGGGGGCCACCGGCGTCTGCGGATGCTGCTGGCTCTGCGCGTGCGACAAGCGCTCCATCAGCGCGCTCGCAGCCGCTACCGCCGAACCTCTCAGAAATCCGCGTCGTGTGATCATCGCTCAGCTCTGTGCAACGCCAGGGCGCGAACATTCCTCCCGGGGCCGGTAAACAGACTTATATCAAGCCCTCCGGTAGATTCAGACCGCCCAGCATTCCTTGCATGCTCGATTTCAATATGTCCTCCGCTCGCCGGCCCGCTTCGTTGAATGCCGCCGTGATCAGGTCTTCAAGCATCTCCACATCAGGATGCGGGCCGCTCAGCCCCATGACAGCCGCCGGGTCGATCGTGACCTTCAGCACTTCTTTCTTGCCGTTCATCTTCACCGTCACCGCGCCGCCGCCCGACGACGCCTCTACGACCGACTGGCTCAGCTTCTGCTGCATCTGCTCCTGCATCTGCTTTGCTTGGCCCAGCATTTCCTGAAGCTTCAAAGGATTCACGTTCCTGCTCCCATCAACATCAAATACGTTGCTTCTTGTCACGCCCTATTGCTTTTTGTCGCGAAGGTCCAACACGCTGCGTACCTCCGCCTGAAACAGCTCCTGCGCCTGCCTCACCAAAGGATTCTCAAGCGCGATCGCCTGGATGCTGCCCTGCGCCGCCGGCCGCTCCGCCCCTGATCGCTCACTTCGTGGTGCCTTGGCCCCTGCGGTGCTGCCGTTCTCGCCCGGCTGCACCACCAGTTTCCTCGTCTCGCCAATCGCGCGCAGCGCCTCCCGGCAGATCTTATCGGCCTCGGCATTCATCGTCAGACCCAGCATGGTCTTTTTGATGCCCACTTCGACTTCGATAGTGCCGCTATTTTCGCGCCACGTTCCCGCATCCAGCAGAACGGCCGCCGTATTATGTCCCGCGTTCTCCAACGCTGAGCAAACCGCGTCGCGAGCCCGGTCCAGATCCGGAGCCGCCACGCCATCCGTTGCTGCCGCCAGCGCCAGCGCGCCCGAGGTTGCCTCCTGGGGACTCTCGGTTACCGCCGCCACCGGTGCCTTCGGAGACGCCGTCTCAACCGCCCGTCCCGCTGCCTCCAGAGGCGTCAGAGCTCGCGGAACCGCTACGGGAGCCACAACCTGTGCTGGCGCCGAACCCACCGGCTCACCCGTCGCCTTCCGGCTGCGGTCCGCCTCGAACGGAGAAAACGGCGTCGGCGCCTCACGCGCTGGCACCGGATTTTCACGAGTGACCCCACCGGCCGCAGCAGCGCCCGCTCGTGATACAGAAGCCGCCCCGCCACCCTGCGCACGGCTCTGTCCGCCGGCACTCTGCGGCAAAGCCCCTCCGCCGGGACCCGTCTTCCCGCCCTGCGGTGCCGGGAGCTGGCTCAGCAGGTCTTCGACCGGCAACAGTCTTTGCAGGTGCACCAGCTTGATCAGCCCCAGTTCCAGGTGAAATCGCTGTTCCTGCCTGTAATTCAGATCATCGAAGGTCCGCAGCATCACCTGCAAAAAGCGCGTCAGGTCCTCTTCTGAGAAGAGCACCGCCGAGCGCGCCGCCCGCGACCGCTCATCGGGAGAAATCTGCAGCAGCTCCGACTGCTCGCCGCCGATCCGCGCCATCAGCACGTTGCGCAGGTAGCGAACAAACTGTCGCGCCAGTTGCGCCGGACTGTTGCCGGCGTTCAGCAGCCGATTCAGCTCCTCGATCACCGCCGCCGTCTGGCCTTCGCCGATCGCCTCCATCAGCCGCTCGAAGACTGCGTTCGGAACCGTCCCCATCAGCTCGCGAATCTGCTCCGCGTCGAGCCTAGGCTTGCCATCCTGCACCGGAGCCGACGCAATTGCCTGGTCCATGATCGACAGCGCGTCGCGCATCGACCCGTCGCCAGCCTCGGCCAGCAGAGCCAGCGCGGCATCTTCGGCCGCGATATCTTCCTTGCCCGCAATCTCCCTCAACTGCGCCAGGATGTCGTCGAACTTCACCGCGTGAAAGCTGAAGTGCTGGCACCTCGACCGGATCGTTTGCGGAATATCCTCCGGTTGCGTCGTCGCCATCATGAAGACCACGTGCTCGGGAGGCTCCTCCAGCGTCTTCAGCATCGCGTTGAACGCGGCATCGGTGATCTGGTGCGCTTCGTCCAGAATGTAAATCTTATATTTGTCCCGCGCCGGCCTATAGCGGGCGGCATCGCGCAGTTCGCGCATCTCGTCGATGCCGCGATTCGTCGCCGCATCGATCTCGATCACATCGACTGCATTGCCCGCACGAATCTCCGTGCACGAGTCGCACACGCCACATGGCTCCGGCGTCGGCCTCTGCGCCGATCCGATCTCAGTCCGGCAGTTCAGCGCCATCGCCAGGATGCGCGCAATCGTCGTCTTGCCGATCCCGCGATGCCCGGAAAAGATGTATCCATGCGCTACGCGCCGCTGCGAAAGGGCATTGAGCAGTGTTCGAGTAACGTGATCCTGCCCGGCAACATCCGAGAAACGCTGCGGGCGATATTTACGAGCTAAAACCTGGTAAGCCATGCGATGAAAGTCTGATTGTATCGGGTGCAGAGACTCATCGCACGTACTCGCCGTCACCTGTCGGCGCGCCTACTCGGAAATCTCGACAATCCAGTCGCTTTTTCGCCTGCCTTCCGGCAGAAGAGCCGCAATCGAGCGGTCAAACGTCGCCAGTTTTCCTTTCCGATGCATCGCCATCCCAAGCAGGTAGGCGTCCGTGATCTGGCGATGGCCGTGGATCCTGGGAATCAAGGGAGAAATGGCTTTCACCAGGGGAATATCGTCGGGCCAGAATTCGTGATGTGCGGTCTCGATATTCTCTTCGAGCACCGCAATGGCTTCCCCGGCCGAAACCGTAGTTCTGGCTACGGACGGATTCGTTAGTAACCTCACCAATCCCGCTTGCGTGAACGGGCAAGTAGCCCATCCTTTCTTCTCATGTTCCCGAAACCACTTTTGCGCGGCGATGTGATGTGAATGGTCTGCAGAAAAGAGGGCCACAAGGACATTGGTATCAAGCAGCAAAGCGGCCATCAGCGTTTGTGCCCGCGCATATACGTCAGCACCGTTTCTGCATCCTGCTCGCTATCCGCTTCCTTCACCATCTCCAGCGTGATCTTCGTTGCTCCGGGAGTGGCCGAGAACACCCGAAAACCATTCACCAGGTGCGTCGGAGCTGGACGGGAAAGTCCCCGCCGCACCAACTCGGCGGTCGCTTCTCCCATGCTGACCGAATGACTTTCCGCATATTCCTTGATATCGCTGTACACCTCATCAGGAAGCGACAGAGTGGTTCTCATCCCTTGATTATCACCAGTAATCATCATTGATGTCAAAATATTTTTACGACATCAGCTGCGTCACTATCGCATCATTATTTAGAGTGTGATGCTTCTTGGTCTGGTGCCAGGCCTGTCACACGCCGCATACTTATCTCATGCCTGTTGCACCATCTAAGCTCCGCTACCGACTGGCTACGCCCACCGACATCCCTCGCATTCGCGCCCTTATCGACCGTTCCGTTCGCGAGCTGCAGGCCGGCGACTACACGCCGGCGCAGATCGACGAAGCCCTCCGCACCTACCTTAGCCTCGACACCCAGCTCATCACCGACCAGACCTACTTTGTCGTTGAGGACTCCTCCGCACCGCCAGACGCCCCGCTCGTCGCCAGCGGCGGTTGGAGTCCGCGCCGTACGCTCTGCGGCGGAGACACCAGCCTTGGCGGAGATAACAATCCCGCCGGCCGCGATTCCAACCGTCTGGATCCTGCCACGGACGCCGCAAAGATCCGCGCCTTTTATGTGCGTCCGGACTGGGCTCGCCGCGGCATCGGATCAAAAATTTTGGCGCTGTGCGAAAACGCCGCACGGGCCGCAGGATTCACCCGTTTCGAAATGGGTGCTACCCTCACCGGCGTGCCCCTCTACGCCCGTCACGGCTACATCGAAGTCGAGCGCCTCGCCCTGCCGTTCAGCAACGGCGACTCGCTCCCAATCGTTCGCATGGTGAAAGGGAACTAGCGCGGCTTTTTCTTCTTCCCGGAATCCTTCTTCGCCGCCTTGCGCTTTGCCGCGCGCGCCCTGCGCGTCAGCTCTTCCTGCGAATACATCGACCCGCGGCACGTGACGGCGCCGCAATTGCACAGCGCCTCATCGTCATCGCCGTCGTACAGGTTGTAATCGTAGGTTAGTTCTTCGCCTGGCTCGATATCGCGCAGCGCCTTGACCCACACATGGCCGCGCACCTCGGTCGTCTCGCAGTTCGGATCGCACGAGTGATTGATGAACATTGCAACGCCGTGCCCGTCTATCACCTTCGACCCGTCGCCCACACCGAACAGATACGTCGTCGGAGAATACTGATACTTCTCGTCCGCCACCTCTTTCGAAATACGCGGCCCGGTGTACTCAACAATGCGTGAGCGCTTCCTGATCGGCTCCGTGGTATAGCAGCCGGCAGCATGGATTTGCGAGGATCGAATTATCAGCATGTTTGTGCAGCAAGAACGGTGTTTTCTCGCCGAGTATAGCAAGTTCGCGGCGGCCCTTTGCGCCCTCTAGAATATGCCAATGCCCTCCGTCGCCGACCACTATCAGAAGCTGCTTTCTCAGCACTACATCTGGATGTTTGGAGTCCCCTTCGAAGAAAAGGTCGCCGAGCAAAGAGCGATTCTCGAGCGTGTTCTGAGAGCACTTGAGCCCGTTACGCATGGCCCGGCGCTCGACCTGGGCAGTGGCCCCGGATTTCAGTCCATCGCTCTTGCCGGTCTCGGCTTCTCTCCCGTCATCGCCGTGGACACCAGCGCTGAACTCCTCGCCGAGCTGAAGGCCCGCTGCGCTTGCTATACCATCGAGACCCGCATAGCCGACATTGCCACGCTGGACGCGATTGACCTGCCGGCAGCACCAAGCATCACCGTCTGCATGGGAGACACCCTCACGCATCTCGGCTCCCGGCAAGAAGTGGAGAAGCTGTTCGCCGCCGTTTTCAACAAGCTCGTGGCCGAAGGCGTCTTCATCCTTACTTGGCGCGACCTCACCGGCGAGCTCGTCGGAACCGACCGCTTTCTCTCCGTCCGCAGCGACGACCACAAGATCATGACCTGCTTCCTCGAATACGAAGACGAGGATTCAGTCGTGGTGCACGACCTGCTGCATGTCCGTCAACACAACGGCTGGACCCTCGATAAGAGCTCCTACCGCAAGCTTCGCCTTTCCTCGGAATGGGTGGCGGCGGGACTGCGCAATGCAGGCTTCAGCGTTGACCTTCAGAAGCCCGGCCGCATGCTGCTGCTTGCCGCTCGTAAGGGCTGACTCACATCGCGCGACAATTTCCGGGCAGCCCAAACCGGCCGCCGCCGGTCTAAACTAAGAGAGAGTAGTCCTTCATGCGCATCCCGGCCAGCACCCTCGCATTCCTGCTTCTGGCTCTGCCTTGCGCCGCGCAGCAGGGTTCCGACCAGAACCGGAGCCAGCCCCAAAGTTCCAGCCAGTCTAAATCGCAAAGTCAGGACAAGAACCAGACCGGCGACAAATCCCCATCTGAGCAGCAGCCTGCCGCAAAGCACCACTCAACTGCCGAAGACAATCCGTTCCCTGAGGACATCTCGAAGAAGGCCGCTGCCGACGCCGGCAACTCCCCCAACACCCCAACGCCGAAAACCGACAAGGCGCCCGCCTCTGCCAACGGCTCGAAGCCCGCGACTCCAGCGCCTGACTACTCCTCAAGCCGCACGGGCATCGAGAACCTCGACTCCAGCAATCCGGACAGCCGCATCTCTGACGGCGCCGGCGGCTATATTCATGATCCCAAGCTCGCCGCGCAGGACGTCAAAGTCGGCGGCTTTTACTACACCAACGAGGACTACAAGGGAGCCTACTCGCGCTTCAAGGAAGCTACAAAGGTCGATCCCACCAATGCCGACGCTGTCTATGGACTCGCTGAGGCTGCCCGCGCCCTCAAGCTCAACGACGAAGCCGCGGAGAACTACCGCGTCTACCTTGATGCCTTCCCCGATGGCCCCAAGGCAAAAGCCGCCCGCAAGGCTCTTGCTCAATTAGGCACACCGCCAAAGAAGTAGCTGCTAGTAATACACCTTCAGCTGCAGCAGCTCGACAAGATAGATCAACGCCAGAGGCACCAGCACCAGGTTACGCAGTACGGACACGAAGGCCTTCCGGCGGTTTCTCATGCTCGACACATCGGGCGGCAGCAGCGCTCGCGACATCAACACCAGCGCGTAGTTCAGCAGAAGAAACGCCGCGGCGAAGAAGAACAGCTCCCACAGCACCACATGTAGATGATCGCCCAGGTACGTCCCCATCCGTTGCAGGGCAAGCTGCGCCGAATCGCTTTGCGAAAAGAAGCTCCGCAGCGACTGCCATTTCTCCGCGCTCACCGCGACCCACACCATTCCCACACAGAGCAGAATCCGCCACAGCGTCACCAGTCCTTCGAGCAGTGACAACTTCCAGGCCGGGATCGGATTCGTCTCCAGCAGCAGATACGCCCGCTCCGCCGCCGGCACCGCTGCGCACACCAGCACCACCAGGGGATGCCGCGCCACAGCGACTCCGGTCTGCACCCAGAAGTCTCCGCTGTTATGCCATGCCGTGGCAAAGCCGGTGGGCGGAAAACTCATCCGTCGCTCCTCCCCGTCATCTTAACGGCTCCGGCCTGTAACCCGGCTGAGGCCTTCGACAAGGCAATATTCTGCACTCCGAGACCCCGGATGATGAACGAGTACCCGTGACGCAGGTTCAATTTCGGGAATGACCGAGGGGGAACCCCCTCCCCCTCACTTTCGATGCTCTTCTGTAACCGTTTCATATGAATAGACTTATCGTGAGCCTCGCGTAACCGTTTCATTCCATTCGAATTAACTGGGACTCATTGATTCGACGATGGTTACGACCACGAAATGGTGCCTTGTCTGTAAGCGTTTCATTCCAAACGGGTAAACCGTAATCGTTTCAGTACAAAGGAGTTGCTGCTGAGCAAAGAAATGCCCGGCCGAACGGCGGCCGGGCTTCTTTTCTGATCCCTAGTTCTATTTTAGCGGGTTTCGAGAAATTGCCGGCCAGGTTTTTGGCCCGGTTCTGGTGACGTACATCACGGCAACTTCTGTAATCCCTGGAGTAGCATGCTGTTGTCGGTTCGCCCGGTCCTGCCATCCCGGACGCGGAGGAAGCGGAGAAATCGCTTGCAACGAAAACAGCGCGATGGCTCCGAACACGACGTGAACACTGCGGTTGACGGTGAAGGTGACGGTTCCATCGGGGAGCGTCATCACGGAGACCGGAACGGCGACAGAAGTCACGCCGGATCCGAAGCCAGAGAACGACACCGCGACGGTGAACCTCACGGGGCAATAAGACAGCCTTCATCACCGGGCCCGAAATTGCGAGGAGATCAAATGAAACTATCACTGCGCTGCGTCATCGCATTTCTTGCCATCTGCATGTTTCCAATTGCAGGTTTCGCAGAGGACCAGACAATCACGTTGGATATCACGGCTTACATCGACGGGAGAGATCAGCTGATAATCCACGGCAACACCCTCCAGTGGCACCACTTTGATTTCGCGGCTGTGGGGCGTTGGGGGGGAGCAAATCTCCCAACTACCCTTTCCACCACGCTGGACGGTGCTCCTGTCTTGACCAACTTCAATTGGATTCCCGATTGGCCCCTCCCGCCCCCCAACGAGATCCGGTTTGAAGCCCTTTCGTCGGTATTTTCGGGGCTGATTCCAAATCTTCCAGACAGTTCCATAACCGTCACGCTGGCCCCAATACAGGCACGTGATTCGGTCAGCATTGTCCAGAGTCCTTCCGTCAGCAACGGCCAGACACTTATAGTTGAGTTCAACGACGATCCATCCGGGGGGCCAGCCTACTATGAGGTTCTGCTCACAATTACAACCTCGTCTTCGCTGGCCGCAGATCTCTACCTGCGGATCCGCCCCACCCCGGAGACCGTTCAGCAGGGCGATTTGATCACCTACGCATTCCCGGTATGGAATCTGGGACCGGCCAACGCCGATCTCGAAGTGCTGAACACGCAGGTGCCGGAGGGGACTACCTTCGACTATATCCGCATCTCCGGCACGCCCGGTCTGGGCACCTGCACGCATCCGCCCTACGGGGGAAGTGGACAAATCATCTGTAAAGAGAACAGCGCCATGGCGCCGAACACAACATGGACTGTGCGCTTGACGGTAAAGGTGACAGCGCCACCGGGGACGGTCATTACCGAAAGTGCGACGGCCACTGAGGATTCGCCCGACCCAAACTCGGCAGATGCCACCGCAACCGTGAGCACCGCCGTGCAGTGACCCACAATGCAACTCACCCCGGCCAGCGAGTCCGCCGCGAGTTGTGCATGACGCTATGTACAATTCACAGCGGTGGGGAACTCCTGGCCGGAGGCGTCCGGTAAATCATGCATCCCGTATTCGAAGACCTGCACAATCGCTACCGCAAATCCCTGATCGGCAAAGATCGTGATATCTGTCAGCTCCGCCCCGCCCGCTCTCTGCGTGGCAGCGACGCCGCCTGGACCACCCAGGAAGTCGTGGAACACCTGTTGCTCACCTATCGCAGCACTGGCGCGCTCTTCGATCGCTATCTTGAGCGCAACTCGCCCAGTGGCAAAACCAGGCAGATGAAACACCACGTGCTCCAGTTCCTCGTCATTCGCTGCGGAGGATTTCCGCGCGGCGTAAGCGCCCCCGACCATGCCCTCCCCGGGAAAGCCGGCATGCCGCCGATGTCAGGAGAAGAGCTCGCCGCCTGCATGCGCTCAGAGCTTGAAGAGATGGACGAGAAGCTCGAGAAATGCCGGCAGGCCTTCGGAAGCCGGCCACTGGCCGCGCATTTCATCTTCGGACCTCTCACCGCCGATCAGTGGCGCCGCTTCCACGTCGTCCACGGACGCCACCACCTCAAGCAACTCGCCCGAATCCGCATGCAGACCAAAGCGGCCTGACTCAACTCTCCGAAACTTCAGGGAAGGGAAGATTCATCGACCGGCTGTCGCGCCACGCAGCGTCCGCAAGCACCACCGATGTTTCAATCTGCCGGTCAGAGATCGTCCAGTATTTCCTGAGCAGCAGATTTTTCTCCGCCTCACTCACCAGCTTGAATCCGTATTTCTCGTAAAATCGGATCGCCCACGCCGCATCCGCCCATGTTCCCACCAGCGCGGGAGTCGTCGCCAGTTTCCGTAGATGCTCGAGCAGCTGTGCCCCAATCCCGAGTTTCTGGCTTGTTGTGCGCACATACGCATGCCGGATCAGCGTGACGTCCTCGACTTCCTGAATGCCCATCACGCCGACCAGCTTGTCTTCGTCGTCATAGCCCCAGAAGACAACGTGATCATCGATCTCATGCTGCAGCTTCTCCCGAGACATGTACGGTTCAGCCCAGCAATCATCCGGAATCACGCCGCGATAAGCCTGAGCACCGTCGTTGATGATGCTCCAGATATCCTCGAAATCCTCTTCGCCACAGCGCCAGATCACCGCCCCAGCTCCTCCCTGGATCTCCCTTAAGCTTTCTCCTGCGCCCTGAGCCCCGCCTTACCGAAACAACCCAACATACCAGTCCACCGTCGACCGCCCCTCAAACACCACATAAATCGCTGCCGCGCACAAAAACGACCCCAGAGGTATTCGCGCAGAAGCGCCGCGCTCTCTCTTGTGTAAGCTCACCCAGAAGATCCCATACACCGCGCCCGCCACCACCGCCAGAAAAAACGACAGCCCCGCACTCGCGGGGCCCAGCCACGCCGCGATCATCGCAAACAGCTTCGCATCGCCCAGACCCATACCCTCGCGCCGCCGCAACAGCCAGTACAGTCCGCGAATCGCCAGAATCACCAGCGCCGCGCACGCCGCCCATCCCAGTGAGACACCTGCGCAGCGCAACCGCTCCGGCCATTCTCCATTACAGACCGCCCCGCTGTAGATCACTCCCAACACAATTCCCGGCAGGGTAAACGCATTCGGTAGCAGCATCGTTTCGGCGTCCATCGCCGCCAGTCCCAGCGCCAGAAAGGAGAACACCGCCATGCCCACCGCTTCAACCGATATGCCAAACTCCAGCCAGCACAGCAGCCACAGCGCCGCTGTCGCCAGCTCAATCGCGGGATACCGCCACGCAATCCCCGCTCCGCAATCGCGGCACCGTCCGCGCAGCACCAGAAAACTCAGCAGCGGAACATTATCCTTCGCCAGGATCGTCGCTCCGCACTCCGGACACCGCGACCGCCCCGCCGCCACCGACTCATGCCGCGGCAGCCGCCAGATGCACACATTCAGAAAGCTGCCGAACGCCAGCCCCAGCAGCACCACAAAAATTCCCGCCAGAAAATTCAACCTGCACCCGTAAATCGAAGCCTGCCGCAGTATACGTGCCATCCGGTAAACTGATTCCGATGCCGTTCTCCGAAACCACGGGCTCTGCCCTCAACTCCGAGACCGTGTCGAACGCCGGCCCCACTTTTGCCGAAGCCGTGGCCATCATGAATCGCCTTCGCTCGCCCGGCGGCTGCCCCTGGGACCGGGAACAGACCTTCGATTCCATCCGCAAATACACGCTCGAAGAAACCTACGAAGTTTTCGACGCCATCGAGCGCCGCGACTGGCCCGCTCTGAAAGACGAGCTGGGCGATCTCCTGCTGCAGGTGCTCTTCTACGCGCAGATGGCCTCCGAAGCGGGCTCCTTCACCATCGAGGACGTCATCACCGGACTCAACCGCAAGCTCATCCGCCGCCACCCCCACGTCTTCGGAGAAGCCGCTGCAGCCGAGGCAGGGAACAGCGCAACCGGCTTGGCGACCGACGGCATCGACGCCCGCCAGGTGCTCCACAACTGGGAAGAGATCAAAAAGCTCGAGCAATCCGCCCGGCCCGCAACAGAAGGACGCCTTGACGCAATCCCGCGCTCTTTACCAGCGCTCTCCGAAGCCGCCAAGCTCGGCTCCAAGGCTGCCAAATCCGGCTTCGACTGGCCCGATATCTCTGGCCTCATGGACAAGTTGCGCGAAGAAACCGCCGAGCTCGAAGCCGAATTGCCTCCCAGCGCCAACCGTCATAAAGCCCTGACCGAAGAACTGGGAGATCTGCTGTTTACCGCAGTAAATCTTGCTCGTCACTTGAAGATTGATCCCGAACTCGCCCTGCGCGATACCAACGCCAAATTCCGCCGCCGCTTCTACTCGATGGAACTTGCCAGCCAGCAACCCCTCGAAGACCTGAAACCCGACCAACTCGAATCCCTCTGGAACCAGGCGAAACTGAGCGAACGCCAGCCATGACTACCGCTGCCCCCGGAAACACCTCCGCCACCTGTCTCACTCGCGACGGCCGCCCCATCGTCATACGCTCCTGCCAGAGCTTCGACGAGCTCGACGCTTGCGTCCAGCTTCAGATCGACACCTGGGGTTATTCCGATGGAGACGTCATCCCTCGCCGCGCCTTCATCGTCTCTCAGCGCATCGGAGGCCAGGCTATCGGCGCCTTCGATGTCACACGCGCCGAAAACCCCGAGGGCGCCGCCGAGAACCTCATCGGCTTCGCCATGTCGCTTCCCGGTGTCAAGCCCGCGCCCGACCCCACGGAGGATGCCCCTGTCCCATATCTGCACTCGCACATGCTGGCCGTCTCCGCCGGATACCGCAACGATGGCATTGGTCGCCAGCTCAAGCTTTTTCAACGGGTTGAGGCGCTCAGCCGAAGCATCGACCTCATGGAATGGACCTTCGATCCGCTTGAAATCAAGAACTCTTTCCTAAATATCCACAAGCTCGGCGCAATAGTTCGCTCCTATACACCAAACTTTTATGGTGTATCCTCATCTCGTCTGCAGGGCGGGCTGCCCACGGACCGTTTACACGCGGAGTGGTATCTCCGGTCGAAGCGTGTCCAGGCCAGCGTCGCCGGAGCTCCGATTCACCATTTTGACATCGAAGAAACCATCATGATCCCTCACCAGGTCGGAGAATGGAAGTCTTCGGAACCCGGCATACACCTCGCCCAGGCTGTGCAGACAGAAAACCGCCAGCGTTTTCAGAAGGCCTTCTCCCGTGGGCTGGCCGTCGTTGGATTCCGCCGCGACAACGATGGAAGCGGTATCTTTGAATTAGCGCCATTCGAACACGTGAGAAGCAGCTATCTATGAGAATTGATGCAATCTTCCTCCGCGAACTTCGCATTCCCCTCGTCAAGCCCTTCGAAACCAGTTTTGGCGTTACCACCGACCGCCGCATCCTCCTCGTTGAGTTGAAGGCCGAAGGCCTCACCGGCTGGGGCGAGTGTGTTGCTGGCGAACACCCTTATTACTCCTACGAGACCATTGACACCGCGTGGCTCATACTCCTCCAGGAGCTCGCCCCTGCGCTCGCCCGCTCCGAACCGGCGCACGCCGGCAAGATCCCCGGCATCCTCAAGCAGGTTCGCGGACACCGCATGGCCAAAGCGGCCCTCGAAAATTCCGTCTGGGACCTCGAAGCCCAGATGCGCGGCATCCCGCTCGCCGAACTGCTCGGCGGCGTTCGCGAGACCATCCCCTGCGGAGTCTCCATCGGCATCAAGCCTTCCATCGACGAGCTCCTCGCGGATATCGAAATCGAGCTCGCCGCCGGCTATCAACGCATCAAGCTGAAGTGCAAGCCCGGTTGGGACACTGAAGTTTTCGACGCCGTCCGCAACCGCTGGCCCGAAATCGCACTGAGTTGTGACGCCAACTCCGCCTACAAGCTCAAGGATGCCGAGACCATCGTCGGCTGGGACGCCTTCGACCTGATGATGATTGAGCAGCCGCTCTGGGCCGACGACTTCTACTACCACTCCATGCTGCAGCGGCAGCTCAACACGCCCATCTGCCTCGACGAATCGATCCACAACCGCCGCGACACCCTCGCTGCCATCGAGATGGAATCCTGCCGCATCATCAACATCAAGAACGGCCGCGTCGGCGGACTCGGCGAAGCCGTCGCCGTGCACAACGCCGCCATGGAGCGGGGCATCCCCGTCTGGTGCGGAGGCATGCTCGAAACCGGCATCGGCCGCTCCCACAACATCGCTATCTCGTCCCTCGAAAACTTCAGCCTGCCGGGCGACGTCTCCGCCTCCAAGCGCTATTACAAAGACGACATCATCGAGCCCGCCGTCGAGGTGACTCCCCAGGGCGAAATCATCGTTCCCACCACACCCGGCCGTGGCTACGCCGTCCGCGAAGACCTGGTCGACCGCCTCACGATCCGCAAAGAAGAAATCCGCGCCATGGCGTTTGCGTAAGTTTAGAGAAGATGTGCTTTTGGGTGTGAGCGGGGACGAGATCCATTTTGGGAAGTCGATCGTGGGAAGACGGAAGCGCTAGCCGAGGAGTCTCCTGTGTGGTTCTTCGGCCGCTCAACTCCCGAAGCGTCCGGGAAAAGACCGCTCTCGAACTCGGTAGGGCTAATGGCTAATCCCTAATCGCTAATGGCTGTTCTATCAATTAATCCCCACCGACTGCGGCAGCAGCAGCGTGAAGGTGCACTCATTCGCCGACGCCTCGCAGTTCAACATCCCGCGTCGCACCAGCTTCGCCCCCGACCCCTTCGGAATTTGTCCCGAAATATCCATGTTCACTAGATCCGGAGCAGCACCCTTCAACCCCTCATCACCGCTGATGAACTGCGCATCCTCAACCTTGTCGGCCGACAGCAGCAGGAAGAAATCCGCCGTGCCGTTCGCCGCCTTGGGAACAGAGACGGTCCGCATCCTCGCCAGCTCTTGATTCGGATCTCCGTCGCCCGCTGCAACGCCCTTCGCCTTCAGCCGGTCAAGACTTGCATGAATCGTATCCGTCCCCGACGGATCAGGACTGAGCGTCTCAGCCGCCAGCGACAGCTGATAGATCTTCGCCGCTTCCGCTGGCTTCCCATCCTTCTCGTAGACCTGCCCGAGGTGGTCGCCCACCTCGCTGTGTTGCGTTACCTTCCACGCCGCGCCGATATAGTTTTCCGCCTGCGCCATGTTGCCCTCGCGGAAATACACCCACCCCATCGTGTCCCATACCGCCGTCAGAAGATTGATGTGCTGCAGATCGTCAGCCGTCAGGTTCCCCAGCGTGATCTGTTGCGTCTCCTTCTCCAACTTGTCGAGAGCTTTCTTCGTGTTTGCCTCCGCCGACGGCAGGTCCGCATTGAAGTCCGCCAACTCATACGCCGCGTCGTTCAGCGTCCCCGGATCGTCCGTCCCCGTCATGCTCTTTTTCAGCGTCTCGATACCGGCGTCGCGTTTACCGCACAGCAACTGCGCCCGCCCCGTCTGCACCGCCACATTGTGGTCATCCGGAGCCTGCTTCGTCGCCGTCTCCATCACCGAGCACGACTCGTCATATTTCTTCTGCAAAATCAGCAGGGAGCTCAGCCGCATCGCCGCGTTCGTGTTGTCCGGTAGAAACTTCAACAGATCGCGCAGCGTCTGCTCCGCGCCGTCCAAATCCTTCATGCGCACCTGCACCTCGGCCAGACCCTGGTACGCGACCGCATTCTCCGGGTGGTATTCAATCTCCTTGCGAAAATCCTTCACCGAGTCATCCAGCCGGTTCTCGAGCATGTCGAGATACGCTGTCTCGCCCCACAGGCCGCGCTCCCTCGGATTCAGCTGCTCGGCGCTGTGCAGGTCGCCGTGCGCCGCCTTCAGATCATGCCGCGTCAGGTCGACATACGCCGCCTGAATATACTGCGCCGCCTCGGGATTTCCCGCTGACGTATCGATGCCCTTGCTGCCCGGAGCTGCCAGCTGGATGTACTGGTTCTCATCGCTCGTCACGTTCTTGGCGAACTTGCGATACTCATCCGCTTGCGCAATCGCAACCTCGCGCTGCAGGATCTCCAGTTTGCGATCTGTCACCAGCTTGTTGCCGTCCAGCTTGTAGTCCGCCGTGTAGATCGCGAACGGCGTCGTGTATCTCACCGAGCGCGGCAGCTCCGCCGTGTAGTTCGAAGGCAGCTCGATCACCGACCGGTGCGACTCCACACGCGGAGACCCTAATTGGATCGGCTCCGTCGGCGTCTCATCGTCGGGCAACTCGCTCAGCGACACCGGAAACATCAGCGGAATAATGCGGCGGTTCGCCCAGTCCGCATAGTCCTTGCGGTTGTAGTCATAAGAGAAATGGAATGGCTTATCGGTCTGTTCCGGCAGGCTCACATCCAGGTTCGTGATCGATCCCGCAAAGCCCATCCTCTGCGAGATATTCTGAGCCAGCTGCGGCCACTGCGCGCGCGACGTGCCGTGAAACACCTCGCGGAACGTGTCCTCGGAATCACCGCGCAGCTCCATATCGATGTGCCCGTCGATGGTGCCCTGGCTATCGAGTTTCGCCGTTGCCGTCGTTACGTCTGCGAAAGGAAATGGGCCGTCCGATGGAGTAGTCTCCAGCCGCGGAGGCCCATTCGTCGGAATCACCAGCGCCTGCTTGTCGCGAATCTGCGCCATCAGCATCCGGTAGGGAGTTACCTCCGGTGTGCTGTCCAGCCAGATCTCCTTGCCCTTCACTGACACCACGGTGATCACGTGATCGAACTGCGCCGGCGATGGCAGCTCCGGATGCAGCTTCGCCGACGAGCTGATCAGTGCCGGCCACGCCTCATATCCAGCGGCCTTCAGCATCGCCGCCAGCAGCGTGTGCTTGTCCTTGCAGTCGCCGTATTGGTTGTCGAGGACCGTCTCCGCCGAATGCGGCTGATACCTCCCGATCCCGAATGCCACTCCGATGTACCGCACCTGCGTCGACACGTAGTGATAGATCGCCTCGATCTTCTCATCGTCCGTCGCCTTGCCCGCGATCAGCTCTTTAACCTTCGCGTCAACCTCAGCGTTCGGCACCGCACGATCCTTGGCCAGCGCCCTATACCACTCGCCGACTTCCTGCCAGTCCTTGAATGTTGTCCACGAAACTGACGCCAGTCTGTCGGGATCCTCCGCCTCTTTCCTTTTCTCCGCCCCAATCGTCGGCTCAAGCTGTGACGTCTTCCAGCGATAAACCTTCAGCCCGTTCTCCTCGGTAATGTCAGCCTTGTCCCGTGGGCTTAGCACTAGCACGTATTTGTCCTTCGGAAACGACATTTCGACCGTTTCCTCCAACACCACGTTGTTGCGAACAAAGTTCAGCGCGCCCCAGAACTGCCCGGTCGCCGCCGTCTTCTTGCGCACATACTTCACCTGGTACTCCAGTTTGTCGCCCACGCTGAGCGACTTCACCGGAATCTGCAGCTCCCTCAGATCGCTGTAGAACGGAGCGTCGCGGGTCACCTCGGTCGGCATATCCTGCGCATCGGTTGCCGGAGTGTTCACGACCGTGCCATCCGGCTTCCGCACCCGCACATACACCGGCTCCAGCTGCTCCTCACCCGACGCATAGGCAAAGTTCAGCAGTCCCGCCTCATGCACCGCGCCTTCTGACTGAATCCGCGCTACCACCGTGAGGGATTTCTCGCCGAGGCCATCGGCGTCATAGTGGATCGTGGTCGCGATCTTCTCGTAGACCACGCCCTCCTTTGCGAACAGGGCATCGCTCGCCGACGTAGCTTTCTCCTGGCCGGAGACGGCTTTCGATGGAGCCGACGGCAACTGGGTTTGATCCTGCGCCCAGCCAGCCGGCGCGCAAAAAACGAGACACACAAGGACAGGAACCAGGAGGAAAAGAGAACGGCGTAACATCGCTATCCATTATTGACAGAAAGCCTGCACCCCGCGCTACTCCAAAAGGACAACCACTGAGATCCGGAGGTCCTGAGCGCTTAGCCCTGCGCCCTGAACCCTGCCTCTGCTAGACTCCGGACCATGTCCGGCGCTGCCCCTGAACCACCCGGCCTCAAGACCCTCCAGTTCTCACTCAGGGTTCAGGGCGCCACCCTCAACATCAACGCGCAACTTCCCGACGGCCCTGTCCGTCCCACGGTCCTGCTGCCCATCATTCAGAATCTCTCCAGCTCCCTCTCCGCCCTCACCGAACGCGAAGCCGCGCGCGTCGGCAAGCCCATCAGTTGCCGAGAAGGCTGCGGAGCCTGTTGCCGCCAGGCCGTACCCATTTCACCTGTCGAGGCCCGCATGCTTTCCGAATGGATCGACGCACAGCCCGAAGAAAGAAGGGAAGTACTCCGAGCCCGCTTCCGCGCCGCCGCCGCACGCCTCGAAGAAAGCGGCATCGCGCCGGCGGTTCGTGCCGTTTCACCATCTTCCGAAAATGAGCCGCTCCTTCTCGATAAAAACACAGCCCACGCCCTCGGACTCCGCTACTTCGCCCTCGGCATCCCTTGTCCATTCCTCGAGGACGAGCGGTGCACCATCCATCCCATCCGCCCTCTGCGTTGCCGCGAATACATGGTCGCCTCACCCGCCGAACACTGCGCCCACCCCGAGACCAAAGGAGTCGTAGGCGTCAAACCGCCGGTGCTCCTCTCACGCGTCCTGGGAAAATGGAATGCCAGCGGCGACGCCCCGTCTTCCGACTTCATCCTGCTCACCATGCTCGACGAATGGATGGCCGCCCATCCTGCCAGCGAGGATCGCTCTACCCGCACCGCTCCAGAACTCATGCAGGAATTCCTCCGCGCATTCGCCAGCGAAAGCACCTCAACTTCCGGATCACATTGAGTAAAAGAGATGTCATCCTGAGCGAAGTGCGCCGTGGCGCACGCAGCCGAAGGACCTGCTTCTATCTTCCCGTGATCCGGTTGCCCCGCCTCCGGGTTTTCGGACGTGGGTACTAATCCCTTCCTCATTTACCCTAAACTCTCGAACAGGAGAGCCCCTCATGAACGCCGCCGTCGTCGAAGCCTTCGATCGCCCGCCTCGGTACACCACATTCGCCGACCCCGTCCCATTCGATAAAGAGCTCCTCGTCGAAGTTACCGCCGCCGCTCTTCATCCCATCGTGCGCGCGCTCGCTGCCGGGACCCACTATGGCAGCACGGGACAACTGAACTTCGTGCCCGGAGTGGACGGAGTCGGTCGCCTTCCCGACGGCACCCGCGTCTACTTCGGAAGAACCAATGATCTCTACGGAACCCTTGCCGAGCGCTCTGTTACCCAATCGTGGCTGACACTGCCTCTACCCGACTCCCTCGACGACGTCACTGCCGCGGCCATGATGAATCCCGGCATGTCGTCCTGGGCAGCGCTTACCGCGCGAGCGAAGTTCGCCGCCGGAGAAAGTGTCCTCATCCTGGGTGCCACCGGCATCGCCGGACAGCTTGCCGTGCAGATCGCCCGTCGCCTCGGAGCAACCCGCGTCATCGCCGCCGGACGCAACACCGAAGCCCTCGCGCAGGCCGCTTCTCTCGGGGCCGACGCCACCATCTCCCTCGAACAGGATTCCGACAGGCTGGTCGCCGACTTCCGCAAACATCTTTCCGAATCAAAGATCGACGTTGTCCTCGACTACCTCTGGGGAGCGCCCGCCGAAACCGTCCTTGCCGCTATCTCGCAGAAGGGCCTTTCACACGAGTCACACCGCATTCGCTTTGTGCAAATCGGCAATTCCGCCGGGCCAAAAATCTCCCTTGCCGGGGCAACTCTGCGCAGCTCCGGACTCGAACTCCTCGGCAGCGGATTCGGCAGCGCCTCGCTGCAGGAAATCATGAAAGCCGTTGGGCAATTCATCCGGGCCGCCGACAAGTCGGGTTTCTACGTCCCCACTAAAACCGCTTCTCTCCGCGACGTCGAAGCCCTCTGGACCACCCCCGACAAAGGTGCCCGGATCGTCTTCCAGCCATGATCATCAGAAGTAGACTGTTCCGCGAAGGCGTTCAACTACCTGCAATCGTCAGCTCCTCGAAATCCGCCCGGTAACGCGCTCGATCCATCGTCATCAGCTGATCGGCCTGCAGCAGGGCGTGCGCGCCGATCAGAAAATCTGCGATGAGGCGCTTCGACTCGCTTCCGTTGCGACGCCTTCGCTCCGCGTATGCCGAAAATCTCTCTGCCGCCTTTTCCCAGATTTCTCGACCGATGACCCAATCGATGGCAAGGCGCGTGTCGCTGAGGAATCTATCGACAAACGCTCCGGTCGCGCCCGGATACGCAAGCAATTCCGCGTAGACAACGGGACAGATGACCAACCCTCCGCGTTCGGCAGCTGCCCCCAGGTCGGCGATAAGGGTTCTCGCCGATCGCTCGCCCGACCATATTGCGGAAATCACATTTGTATCGATTGCCGTTCTCATGCGTCGCCGGAGTCTTCGTCGCGCAAATCCCGTACCCAGGCTCTAACTTCATGGGCGGTTTTAAAGTGAGGCAACGAACCAAAATACCTTTCGAACGGATTCGAGTACGACCGCACCGGCCGAAGGATTGTCTGCCCGCCCTCGGTCACGAACTCCACTTGGTCGCCCTCCGCCAGACCTAGACGCACTCGTACTTCACGAGGAATGGTGATCTGCCCTTTGCTGCTGATTTTTGCGCTCCTCATGTTTTCTTTACCTTATCATCCTGAAGTAAGGATATTACTCCTTACCCAGTCAAGTCAATGAAAACAAACGGTACCGGACGGCTAGGTTCTCAGTGATTCTCCCAGTTCTTCTGCACAAACTGAGCGAGCGCCTGCGGAGTGATCACGCCCAGCACCTTCTGCGTATCGGACCTGCTCACCACCGGCAGCAATCCCGGGCTCTTGCCCAGCCGATCGATCACTACCTCCAGTGAATGGTCCGGATGCACATGCCCATACTCCGACATCACGAACTCCTGTATCGGAACATCGGCCTTGCTCATCTTTTCCTGCTCGATGCGCTCGCGTGTAATCAGTCCTGCCACCGTCCCGTTGTTGCCCACCAGAAAGCACTTCGCGCCCGACTCCGACACAGCATTGGCCGCGCTGGCCACCGAAGCATTCGGCGGGATCATCGTGAAGTCCGACGTCATCACCTCGCGCGCCCGGCGCGACGAAGCGGCCGTGCGTGTCCCGGCTCCGGGCAGATGCACGTGGTCCTGCGCGAGCAGCGCGCGATACAGCGGCATGGGCTGGAACTGCCGCGAGATCGCGAAGCTGATCATATTTGCAACCATCAAAGGCACAAATACCTGGTAATCCTGGGTCAGCTCAAAAATCATGAACACCGACGTCATCGGCGCGCGGATAATCCCCGCAAACACCGCCCCCATCCCCACCAGCGCGTACGCTCCCGGATCACCGGCAGGGAAGAGCGCCACCTTATGCACCAGCATGCCCACCGCGCCACCGGCCATGGCTCCCAGGTAAAGGCTTGGCGAGAAGATGCCGCCCGCATTGCCCGACGCATACGAAATAATCGTCGCCACCAGCTTCATCACGCAAAGTATCAGCATTGTCTTCAGCAGCAGCCCGCCGTTCAGCGCCTGGTTTACAAACTCGTAGCCAACGCCCAGCACCTGCGGAAAGAAGATCAGGATTATGCCGATGATCAGGCCGCCTGCAGCCGGCTGAATCAGCCGGGTACGCGCCGGAAGCTTCAGGCACAATTCGCGCGCGCGCAGCAGTCCCTTGCAGAACGCCAGCGACACGATGCCGCCTACTACACCCAGCAGCAGATACGCAATCAGCTCCGCCGGGCTCACCAGCCGATACTGAGGCACGTGAAAGACCGGGCTGTTGCCCAGCACTGCGCGCTCTACGATCACCGCCGACACCGACGCCAGCACCGCCGACCCGATCAGCGGCGCATTCATGTCTCCGATAATCTCTTCCAGCGCAAACAGCACCGCCGCCACTGGAGTGTTAAACGCCCCCGCCAGCGCCGCCGCGGCCGCTACCGGAACCAGGCTGCGTGCTCGCGCCGGCGATAGCCTGAACCACCGCGCGATCGTCGACGCCATGCCCGCCGCAATCTGCACCGACGGCCCTTCGCGGCCCATCGAATGCCCGGCGCCGATGCACATAACACCAGTGACAAACTTTCCGAATGCCACCCGCCCCGGCACATAACCGTCCTGCAGGTGATAAGCAGCCTCCACCTGCGGCACGCCGCTTCCGCGCGCCTCGGGAAAATACCGCTTCAGCAGAAATCCCGCCGCGAAGCTCACCAGCGTCGGCACCAGGATGAAGCGCAGCGCCGAAGGCGAGATGCCGAAAAGCCAGTACGTCATGGCCTTGATGGACAGCGTAAAGAGCACCGCCGCCAGCCCCGACAGGATGCCGATCAGCACCGCGAGGATCAGGAATATCTGGTTTTCCCGCAGGCGCAGTTGCTGTCGAAAACTCAACAGGGAAGCATTCATCGCGGCTCTCCTTGCTTGTCAGCGCGACCCTGCTGCTCTGTCTGTTGAAGAAGATCCCGCGTCTGCGGCGATGCATCGCCGCGCGCCACTGCCTGTTCTAGATACTGCCGTGCCTTGCGGCGATCGCCCAGTTGGAATTCCGTCTCGCCTGCTCCGGACAATGCCTGGTCGTTCAGCGGATCGAGTCGCACCGCCTCCTTGAAATCGTTCAGCGCGCGCTGCTCATCGCCTTCCAGCAGATACAGCTTCGCCGCTTGCACATGGGCATCTGCCTTTTCCGGAAGCTCACTATCCAGAACCAGCAGCTCCGAGAGCGCCCGGTCATGATCGTGTCCCGCAATCAGAAAACGGATCAGCTCCAGTCGAACATCGCGCCGCTTCGTCGCAATGTCTGGACCTTTCCACATGCCGTCGAGCGACGTGTGGTAGTAGAGGACTGCTTCTGGAATCTGTCCTCTCTTCGCCGCCAGCCGCGCAAGGCGAAGGTTGATTTCGGCGTTCGTCGGATCAGTATCACGCAGCCGCTGCAGCGCCTGTTCGGCTTCTATATTGTGGTCGCCCAGCGCCAGGGCATCGGCTAGCGCCAGCACATATCTTGGGTTTTCGCGATCGATTCCTGTGGCTTTCCGGAACGAGTCGATCGCATCATCCACCTGCCCGGCCTTGATCTGGCGTTCGCCATCCTGATACCAGATTCCCGCCACACGGCTTTCGATCTGGCCCTCACGCGCGGCTACCGTCTTCGTGAGTACAAACACGCTCACTGCACATGCCGCCAGAAGGAAAAGCAGCAGCACGTCCTTGCGCAGGATGCGGACTGTCTCTTCTTCACTCACCTGCACTTCCGCAAGTTCCCTGGTTGCTCACCAAACCCATCGGCTTGATCCCTGCGAACCCACTTCGCAGAAAGGGCAACCAAAAATCCCGCCATCCGTCATAATAGATGACCATAGCTTCATGTGCGGATACCTGCCTCCTCCAGGCTCCGCGTTTTTGGACCAGTAAGCCGAACCAGAGAGATTCCTCGACTGCAATCTCTCTCGTGAGGGCGAGTATGAGCACACTCGATCAGTCCGCAATCCAGTTGAACAGCATCCTGTTCGCCATCGACTTCACGCCCGGTTGTCTGCACGCCTTTCCCTTCGCCATAAGTATTGCGAGGCACTACGCAGGCAGGCTCTTGCTCGAACATGTCGATCCCGCCCGCGGAGACCGAGCCGTCCCCGATCAGGAGGTCACTCTTCACCAGCTGCAGTCTGAGATGGAAGCAGCGCTTTCTCACGTCAGCATCAGCCTCGAAGGCATTGCTCACGAAATTCTCTTCGATCACGGCAACATCAGTTCGAGGTTGCTGGACACCGCGAAGGAGCGCCGTGCCGATCTGATCGTCGTTGGCACGAATGGCCGGCGGGGAGTCAGGAAGCTGTGGAAGGGCTCCACGGCCGAAGAGATCGTCTTCCTCTCCTCGTGTCCGGTTCTTACCGCCGGTCCCAATGTTGACCGCCGCCCCGACTTCCGCCGCATCCTCTGCGCCACCGATTTTTCACCAGCCGCGAAAAACGCCATCCCCTACGCGCTCTCCCTCGCCGAGAAATACGACGCGTCGCTCGCCTTCCTGCACGTTAATGATTGGAGCAGCACCGAGCCGCCGGTCCAGGCGAAGCCCCGGACCTACGAGTTCGTTCATGAACAGCTTGGCCTTTCCGCTCAGGGCGCTGCCATCGAATCGCGATGCCAGGTATTCGTCGAGTACGGGCCCAGCAGCGACCTCATTCTCGAGGCCGCCACTGACCGTGAAGCTGACCTGATCGTCATGGGCCGCCCCGCCGTCAACAGCATCAAGGCGCGCATCGCCTCACACCTGCCCGGCTCGACCGCCTACGACGTCATCGCCCAGGCACCTTGCCCGGTTTTGACCGTGCCCCTGCGCCACGCCGCCTAGCGGCGTGGCATAGTTGGCCTCACTGCACCTTTACAGTCGCCGTCGCCATGTTATTTGCCATATTCGGATCAGGTGTATCCGCTATCGTCGCAGCGTTTTCTGTGATCGTCGCGCCTGCCGCAGCGGTCACCTTCACCGTCAGCCGCACCGTCCACGTCGTGTTCGGAGCCATGCTGGCGTTCTCGTGACACACAACCGCCCCCGTCCCCAGGTAGGGCGGAGTCGTACATGTCCCCAGTCCGGGCGTGCCCGAGATCCTTATGTAATCGAAGACCGTCCCTGCCGGAACCTGCGTATTCAACACTTCGAAATCTGCGTTGGAAGGACCCAGATTCCAAACCGGAAAGGCGTAGGTCAGCAAATCACCCTGCTGAACCGTCATCGAGGAAGGCTGCACCCGCAGGAAAAGATCGGCTCCGATACTGAAGGCGTAGACATAACCTTCTTCAGAAGTGGAGTTCCCTCGGGCGTAAACTACTCCGCCCACAACGACGGGCGAGGCGTAGCCTGTTCCAATGACATAACTTCCCAGCTTCGCGCCGGTGCCGGCATTCAGAGCGTACAGGTTGCCATCCGTAGAATTGATGTACACCACGCCATTGGCCACGGCCGGCGACGATATTACTTGGTTCCCCGTCGTAAAGCTCCATAGTTTGGCGCCGGTGCTGGCGTTCAGCGCATACACGTTATCGTCGGCTGAACCCACATAGACGACGCCATTCGCCACGGCTGGTGAGCCAGTCACGGTGTTTCCTGTGGTATAGGTCCACAGCAGATCGCCGGTGCTGGCGTTCAGTGCATACACGTTGTCGTCCTCGGAGCCGATAAACAGCGATCCACTTGCCACGGCGGGCGAGGAAAAGTAGCCGAAGCTCGGAAAGTTCCACAGCGCCGGCGGTGCTCCGGTGCCGGCGTTTACCGCGGTCAGCCAAAAGGTTCTATCCAACACGTCTCCTGCCGGCAGATACGCTACACCGTTTGCCACGGCGGGGGCAGAAAACGAAGTAGGAGGTCCTACGCCGGAACCGCTCCATATCAAAACGCCGGTGCCGGCGTTCAGCGCGAAAAAGTCGTCCCTCGTCGAATTCTCGTTGTCCTCAGACCCGACATACACTACGCCATTCGCGACGGCAGGTGCGGTAGCCACGGGGAACCCGGTGGCATAGCTCCATAGCTTCGAGCCCGTGTTGGCATTGAGTGCATATACAGTACCGCCATCAGAGCCGACGAATACCACCCCACTCGCGACCGCGGGCGAGGCTATTATCGGATTGCCGATTGCATAGCTCCACAGTTTGGCACCCGTGCTCGCATTCAGCGCATACAAATTGCCGTCGATAGAGCCGAAATAGACTACCCCGTTCGCTACCGCGGGCTCGGTGTCCGCGTAGTCGTCCCTTAGCCTAGACCCACCCCCGAGAGGACTCTTCCACTTCAACTTGAGGTTTCCCGCGTTATTGACGCCAAGCACTGTCTCATACGGATTCCAGCGCTGCATGTTGTTTCTGTGATACTGCGTCCAGTCAGGAGATGTATCTGTCGACGTCTGTCCATTCGCTGAAACAGCCACCGCCATCACCAGCCATAGCGGCACGATTGCGAGCATCATGCTCACAATGTTCGTAACTGCAAACTGCTTATTTCTTCCCTGGGAAACAAAGCGATTCACAGACTACCTCCAGCAACCACTTTACTAAGTCAACAGCTAAAGCTTCTTTGTCACGGCACCTTCACCGTGGCTGTCGCGATGTTGTTCGCCATATTCGGATCAGACGTATTAGACATAGTGGCTGCATTCACTGATAGTTGTTCCTGGTGGCGCAGTTACAAAAACCGTCAAACGCACTGTCCATGTGGTATTCGGAGCCATGCTGCTGTTCTTATGGCACATGACTGCTCCGCTTCCCATGTACGCCGGACGTGTGCAGGTGCCCAGCCCCGGAGTACCGGAGATACAGATATAGTCAAAACCCGTGCCCGCCGGTACTAGCGCGGAGCAGGACAAGGGCGCACTATGACCGGTGGCTGCTGTCATCCCACAGAGCCGGCAGCGCGGGTGTCGATTTTCTGGAATCAGGTGTACCCGGCACAGGGCAGAACTTTCACTCCGTGCGCACTCGACCCGGTGAGATGCTTCTTCAAAGAAGCATGTTGCTCCAAGAGATAAATTTTGTGTGAACCATCCGTACGAGATTCCTAAACCACTATGAGACTGCCCCGGTCGAAGGCTCAAGACGACTCCCGAGCCCCAACCGAGGCAATTTATTTGCCGCCTCTACTGCACACTCGCATTTACCGTCGCGACATTGTTCGCAGTGTTCGGATCAATAGTATCCGCAAGTACTGCCGCATTCGCTGTGATCACCGCGCCCTTTGCCGCAGTCACCTTCACCGTCAGCCGCACCGTCCAGGTGGTGTTCGAAGCCATGCTGCCGTTCTCATGACATACAACCTGGCCGGTTCCTCCATATGGCGGAGTCGTACAAGTTCCCAGACCCGGAGTTCCCGAAACTCGGATGTAATCAAAGGCCGTCCCCTCGGGTACCTCCGTCGTCAGCACTTCCCGCTCAGCTATTCCCGGACCTAGGTTCCATACCGGAAAGGTGTACGTAACAAGGTCCCCCTGATGGACTGTCGTCGCAGACGGCAATATCCGCAGATACAGATCCGCCGTATCTCCCGGCGCAAAGGCAAATACCGGACCTTCGTGACCTATGCCGCCAGCCGCATAAACCACTCCATCCACAACCGAAGGTGAAGACTGCACATAAGTGTTGGTCAAATAGGCCCATAACTGCTGGCCGTCGCGGGCATTCAGCGCGTATAGGTTGAAGTCATCCGAGCCGACGTACACCACTCCATTCGCGACGGCGGGCGACGACTCTACCGAGTCTCCTGTAGTAAAGCTCCAGATCCTCTCACCCGTGCTTGCGTTCAACGCATACACGTTGTTATCCCACGAGCCAATGTAGACCACCCCATTAGCAACCGCCGGCGACGAAGTTATATGGCTTCCTGTCTCGTAGCTCCAGAGGAGGGCGCCGTTGTTCGCCTTCAACGCATACACCGCTCCATCCCACGTGCCGAAATAGACCACGCCATTTACTACTGCGGGTGATGAATCCAGAAACCCGTCCGGCACGCTGTAAGTCCATATCACGGCGCCGGTGCTGGCATTAATGGCTCTTGCGTTGTTGTCAAACGAGCCGATATACACTACCCCGTTCGCCACCGCCGCCGAGTCCCACCCGCCGATGGAATTCCCGTCGCTCCAGAGCATCTTGCCGGTGCTGGCATCCAGCGCACACAGCGTCTCCGGGACACCGCCGCTGACATACACCACGCCATTCACCACCGTCGGCGCACCCACTACAGGATTCGATCCCGTAACAAAACTCCACAGCTGCTTCCCGGTCGCCGCATTCAACGCATAGAGAACACCGTCATACGAGCCGATGTAAACCACCCCGTTTGCAACCGCTGGCGCATCAAGAATCGACTGCGTGCTCCCCGTGCTGAAGCTCCACAGCTTCTGGCCGGTGCTGGCATTCAGCGCATACAGATTGCCGTCGTCGGAGCCGATATAGACCACCCCATTCACCACCGCTGCCGATGACTCCACAAACGCTCCCGTGGCATAGGTCCACTTCAGCGCCAGCCCGCTGACATTGTTAACTCCAAGTTGTGTCTCGAACGGATTCCACCGCTCCATGTTGTCTCCGCGAAACTGCGACCAGCTCGTCCCCGGAAGATTGGCCGCAGTCTGGCCGCTTGCGCTCGTTCCCACCATTGCAACGAAGCACACCAGCAGGACCCAGGGCATCAACCCTGCAATCCGGCAATAAATATTTCCTCTGTAACCCAGGCAGATTACTCGATTCATACAACCTCCAAAAAAATCTCAACAACGCGGAGCAGGGAATAAGCACACGTAGAGTACTGGTCCTTTTATTTTTTATGAGGAAGCCTGCAAGGTGGGGGACGATGCTGCGGCCTCTGACGTGCTCCCGCGCAGGGCAGAGCTTGCGCTCCGTGCGGGTTCGTGCAGTTAAGATGTACCACCGCTCGCCTCGCGTTGTCCACGACCCCCGCCCAGCCGCGTTACCCTCTCCGTGCCGTATACTTTTCGGGGCTTATTCCAATGCTGAAAATGTCTCTCCTCAGGTGCCTGCTCTTGGCCGGACTCATTCTCGGATCCAACATCCTCGCAAAACCCGCCGCTGCCCAGAAGGATGACTGGTGGAAGCACGCCGTCATTTACGAGATCTACCCGCGCTCCTTCCAGGACTCCAACGGCGACGGTATCGGCGACATCAACGGCATCACCTCGCGGCTCGACTACCTCCACAATCTCGGCATCGACGCCATCTGGATCACGCCGATGTATCCCTCGCCCGGTGTCGACTACGGATACGACATCTCCGACTACACCGCCATCGATCCCGAATACGGCACCATGGCCGACTTCGACCGTATGGTCGCCGAAGCCCAAAAGCGTGGCATCCGCGTCATCATGGACTTCGTCATGAACCACACCTCCGACCAGCACCCGTGGTTCATCGAGTCACGCTCCTCGCGAACCAATCCCAAGCGTGACTGGTACATCTGGCGAGACGGCAAGGTTCCTGGCCCGCCGCCCGTCGGCCAGCCTCCCAACAATTGGCAGTCCTGGTTCGGCCACTCCGCCTGGACCTACGACGAGAAGACCGGCCAGTGGTATTACCACTACTTCTACAAGCAGCAGCCTGACCTCAACTGGCGCAACCCTGAAGTAGAAAAGGCGATGACCGACGTAGCACGCTTCTGGATGGACAAGGGAGTGGACGGCTTCCGCATCGATGCCGTCTCGCGCCTCTTCGAGGACCCCAACCTCCACGACGACCCCTACCTGCCCGGATACAACGTCTACGGCGATCGCAACATCCAGCACCTCTATACCGACAACTTCCCTGAGGTAAACGAAGTCCTCCGCCGCCTGCGCAAAGTCGTCTCCCAGTACCCCGGAGACCCCGTCCTCATCACCGAAGCCGACGAACCCAACATTACCGAGCTCACCAAGCTC
>Ga0335073_10000173_pt1 | contig 78158 bp, 70 predicted proteins | sample Lox_Sample_22_FD_207093 | JGI IMG/M metagenome (GOLD analysis project Ga0335073, IMG submission 207093) | Soil microbial communities from Loxahatchee National Wildlife Refuge, Florida, United States - Lox_Sample_2.2 | ecosystem: Environmental > Terrestrial > Soil > Wetlands | place: USA... | reverse complement strand
TTCGCCAAGGGCCTCGATGTCGGCTCCAAAGTGCGCCAGGGCCAGGTGATCGGCTTCGTCGGCTCGTCCGGCATGTCGACCGGCTCGCACGTGCATTTCGAGATCATCGTCAACGACCGCTTCGTCGATCCGATGCGCATCAAGCTGCCGCGCGGCCGCGTGCTCGACGGCGCGGCGCTCGCCGCCTTCGACAAGGACCGCGACCAGCTCGACGCCGTCCTCTCCCACGCGCCGATGATGCCGGCTCATCTCGCGCAAGCGCGCTAGCGCATGATCGCTTCAATTCGCCCGGATCGGGCTCCAGTGTCGCGCAAGCGCGTTGAACCGGCAGGCTTGCCGACGAACGCCGCCGCATCGGCGCACCCATTTGTCGCGCCGGCGCGTTAGCCTGCCGTCCCCCGCTCTGTCGTTGCCGTTGCGGGGGAAGAGAAACGAGGAGATTTTTCGGTGCCGCAAGCCAATTCCGACATTCTCGAAGTGCGCTCGAGCCGGCTCTGGGCGCTGTTTCATTTCAACTTCACGCGCTTTCTGTTTCCGCTGCGCATGGCCGCCGACCGGCTCGGCGTCTCGACGAGCGACGTGAAATTCTGGCTGACGCCCTGGCAGCGCACCGACGAGCATCTGCCGCTGTCGCATATCGCCGAGGTCGCCCATACCCGCGGCTTCTTCTGGGACGCGGTGAGCGTGGAGAGTTCGGGCGGCGCCAATCCGCTGTGGATCGCCGGTGTGTCGAAATCCGCAGCGCGCTATTTCGTCGATCACGTGCGCGAGCGGCTCAACGAAGTCGCCCCGGCGCCGCAAGTGCAGCAGCCGCGGCGCTAAAGCATCCTGCCCCGCTTTCGCGGGGGAGGATGAAGAGCGTCACGCCGCCTGCGCCACCTTGGTGCCGTTGAACACCAGGCCGTCCTTGCCGGCCGAGATCGCGACCTTCTCGCCGTCCTTGATCTTGCCGGACAGGATCAGCTCGGCGAGCGGATCCTGCACCGACTTCTGGATCACGCGCTTGAGCGGCCGCGCGCCATAGGCCGGGTCGTAGCCCTTGTCGGCAAGCCAGTCGCGCGCCTTGGCATCGAGCGCGATCGTGATCTTGCGATCGTCAAGGAGCTTCTGCAGGGTGCCGAGCTGGATATCGACGATGTGCGCCATCTGATCCCGCTTCAGGCGATGGAACAGGATGATCTCGTCGATCCGGTTCAGGAACTCCGGCCGGAAATGCGCCCGCACCTCGGCCATCACCTGCGCCCGCACCGCATCGGTGTCCTGGCCTTCCGGCTGATTCACCAGATATTCGGCGCCGAGGTTGGAGGTCATGACAATGAGCGTGTTGCGGAAATCGACCGTGCGTCCTTGTCCATCTGTGAGCCGCCCGTCGTCGAGCACCTGCAGCAGCACGTTGAACACGTCGGGATGCGCCTTCTCGATCTCGTCGAACAAGACGACCTGATACGGCCGCCGCCGCACCGCTTCCGTCAGCGCGCCGCCTTCCTCGTAGCCGACATAGCCGGGCGGCGCGCCGATCAGCCGCGCCACCGAATGCTTCTCCATGTATTCCGACATGTCGATGCGGATGAGCGCGTGCTCGTCGTCGAACAAAAACTGCGCCAAGGCTTTCGTCAGCTCGGTCTTGCCGACGCCGGTGGGCCCCAGGAACATGAACGAGCCGATCGGCCGGTTCGGGTCCTGCAGCCCGGCGCGCGCGCGCCGCACCGCGGTCGCCACCGCTTTCACCGCTTCGGCCTGGCCGACCACGCGCTTGCCCAGCGCGTCCTCCATCTTCAGAAGCTTCTCGCGCTCGCCCTCGAGCATGCGGTCGACCGGAATGCCGGTCCAGCGCGACACGACTTGCGCGATATTGTCCGCGGTCACGGCCTCGGACGCCACCAGCGCGCCCGCGGTCTGCTCCTCGGTCTGCTTCAGCTTGGCCTCGAGCTGCGGAATGGTCGAATACTGCAACTCGCCGGCGCGCTGGAAATCGCCGCGGCGGATCACCTCGGCCAGATCGTTCTTCGCCTTGTCGAGCTGCTTCTGCAATTCGGCCGCCGACGACAGCTTGTCCTTCTCGGCCTTCCACTTCGCCGTCATCGCGTCGGCGCGTTCCTGCAAGCCTGCGAGATCCTTCTCCAGCCGCTTCAGGCGGTCCTTGGAGCCGGCATCGGTCTCCTTCTTCAGCGCCTCGTGCTCGATCTTCATCCGCACGATTTCGCGGTCGAGATTGTCGAGCTCTTCCGGCTTGGAATCGATCTGCATGCGCAGCCGCGCCGCCGCCTCGTCCACAAGGTCGATCGCCTTGTCGGGCAGGAAGCGGTTGGTGATGTAGCGGTTCGACAAGGTCGCCGCCGCCACCAGCGCGCCGTCGGTGACCTTCACCTTGTGGTGCGCCTCGTATTTCTCCTTGAGCCCGCGCAGGATCGAGATGGTGTCTTCCACGGTCGGCTCGTCGACATAGACCGGCTGGAAGCGCCGCGCCAAGGCGGCGTCCTTCTCGATATATTTCTTGTATTCGTCGAGCGTGGTCGCGCCGACGCAATGCAGTTCGCCGCGCGCCAGCGCGGGTTTCAGCAGGTTCGACGCATCCATCGCGCCGTCGGCTTTGCCGGCGCCGATGATGGTGTGCATTTCGTCGATGAAGAGGATGTAGGCGCCGGCCGATGCCGTCACCTCCTGCAGGATCGCCTTCAGCCGCTCCTCGAACTCGCCGCGATATTTCGCTCCCGCGATCAAGGCGCCCATGTCGAGCGCCAGGAGCTTCTTGTCCTCGAGGCTTTCCGGCACGTCGCCATTGACGATGCGCAGCGCCAAGCCCTCGACGATCGCGGTCTTGCCGACGCCCGGCTCGCCGATCAGCACCGGATTGTTCTTGGTCCGCCGCGACAGAACCTGGATCGTCCGGCGGATTTCCTCGTCACGTCCGATGACAGGATCAAGCTTGCCGTCACGCGCCGCCTGCGTGAGGTCGCGGGCATATTTCTTCAGCGCGTCATAGGCGTTCTCGGCCGTCGCCGAATCCGCGGTGCGGCCCTTGCGCAAGGCCTCGATCGCGGCATTGAGGCTCTGCGGCGAGACGCCGGCATGGCTAAGAATCTTTCCCGCCTCGTTGGTCTTGTCGAGCGCGAGCGCGAGCAGCAGCCGCTCCACGGTGACAAAGCTGTCGCCGGCCTTCTCGCCCGCCTTTTCGGCGGCGTCGAACACCCGCGCCAGCGCCGGATCGAGATAGATCTGCCCGGCGCCGCCGCCGGACACTTTCGGCCGCTTCGCCAGCGCCGCCTCGACGGCCTTGAGCGCCGCGCGCGAATTGCCGCCGGCGCGATCGATCAGCCCGGCCGCGAGCCCTTCCGGGTCGTCGAGCAGGACCTTCAACAGATGTTCGGGTGCGAATTGCTGGTGTCCCTCGCGCTGCGCGAGCGACTGGGCAGACTGAACGAAACCGCGGCTGCGGTCCGTGTATTTTTCAAAGTCCATGGCTTCCTTCCCTCGGCCTGTCCCGGACGCCTCGAAAGCGCGACCGGACCATCGTCATGGGGTGAGTACTGTAGCGAGTTGCCGGGCTAATCCATGACGGAAATCAAGGTTCCGGGATCGCGGTCTCCAGAACCGCAGCTCACCGGCAAATCCCTAAAACACGCTTGCCGAAAAGCACCCAAAACCAAGCCTCCGCCGCAGCTTAGACGGCAAAAGCGGATCCCCCGAAAGGCAATCCGACAGGCAGGATATGGGGGGCGGAAAGTTCCGGCGGTAGGGGTTTTCTCCTAAAATCCCAACGATCCTCCCCCGCACCGCGGGGGAGGTGCCGCGCAAAGCGCGGCGGAGGGGGCAAGTGGCAAAGTGCGCGCCGATCTTAACCTTCAAGCGAGCGCGCTCGATGCGCACCAGGATGACCTTGCCCGAAGTCCTCCTCCGGCAAGCCCTGCGCAAGCGACAAACATCCGGCCCGCGCTTTCGTCGACAGCATCCATTCGGCCCCTACATTCTCGATTTCTATTGTCCGTCCGCCCGGCTCGCCGTCGAAGTCGAAGGCGGCGCACACGATTCCGCGGAGCAAATTCGCCATGATCAAAGACGAAACGCTTGGCTTGCGAGCAGACGGATTAATGTTCTTCGCATCCCTGCCGCAGACATCCTAAAGCGTGACGGATTGGAGTTCGTCTTATTGACGATCGAGCAGGCGGCCGCCCCCTCCACCGCCTTCGGCGGTCCCCCTCCCCCGCTACGCGGAGGAGGATCAGGCGACGGCCCTTAAATCCTCCCCCGCACCGCGAGGGAGGTCAAAGGCGGCCTTGGGCCGCCGTCTGTTACTTGGGCCGCCGTCTGTTAAGTGGACGCCGACGCGAAGCGTCGGCTACGGCGCAGCACGGCGGAGGGGGCAAGTGCGCAAGGAGGTGCGCCGGATCAGGTCGACCAGCCGCCGCTCCGTCCCCGGATGAAACACCGCCCGATGAAATAAAGCACGTGCTGCGGCGTTAACATCCAAAGCGGGTGCAAACCGGGAGACTGGTCATGAAGTATCGCCTCGCCGCGCCAAAGATCGCATCAAGAGTCGGGCCACAAGCCGCACCAAGAGTCGAACCAAGAGTCGAACCAAGACGCGCGCCCAAACTCCTTCTCGCCGCGCTGGGCCTCGTCGCCGCTTCAGCCGCAACCGGGACCAGCGCAATGGCGCAAGACTATCCGTGGTGCGCCAACTACACCAAAGGCTCCACGAGTTGCAGCTTCAACACCTTCGAGCAATGCATGGCCGACGTCAGCGGCATCGGCGGCTTCTGCGAGCGCAACACCTGGTACCGCCCGGCCGCAGCGCCGGTGCGGCCAAAGGCGCGTGCTTCGTCCGGGGCGAATTGAAGCTGGGGCATACCCCCTAGACGGCACGATTGGCCCCGGGCTCAATCCGGCAACCTATGCGGCCAAGTGGCCGCCTGACAGTCCACAGCCCTTCCCGTTATAGTTGCCGATGGGTGCGCCGAGTGTCTAATACGCTCCGCCAGAGCACTTGGGGGAAGAATGTTCGAACAAACCTTCAAAAACATCGATGACGTTCTGTGGAAAGAGGCCGGCTGCGCCACCGAGCTCGACTACACCGAGCAGACGTCTTGGATTCTATTTCTCAAATATCTGGATGACCTCGAGCGCGCCAACGAGCAGAAGGCCGTACTGGCGGGGAAGAAATACCAGCCGATCATCGACGCCAAGCACCGTTGGTCGGTCTGGGCGGCGCCGAAGAAAAAGGACGGCACGTTCGACCACGACAAGGCGCTGACCGGCGACGACCTTATCAAATACGTCGACGAGAAGCTGTTCCCTTACCTGAAAGGCTTCCGCACCCGCGCCGAAGGCGCGAACACAGTCGAATACAAGATCGGGGAAATCTTCTCAGAGATCGAAAACAAATTCCGTAGCGGCTATTCGCTGCGCGATGCGCTGGAACTGGTCGATCAGCTCAGCTTTCGTTCGCAGCAGGAAAAGCACGAACTATCACATCTCTATGAAGCGAAGCTCCGCAACATGGGCAATGCCGGGCGCAACGGCGGCGAATACTACACCCCGCGTCCGCTCATTCGCGCCATGATCCAAGTGGTCAAGCCGCAGATCGGCGAGCGCATCTATGACGGCGCTTGCGGTTCGTGCGGCTTCCTCTGCGAGTCATTCGAGTACCTGACAAAGGACCGCGGTAAGCTTTCGACCAAGGACTGGAATACGCTCCAGACCAAGACCTTCTACGCCAAGGAGAAGAAGAGCCTCGCCTACGTGATCGGCATCATGAACATGATTCTGCACGGCATCGAGGCGCCGAATATCGTTCACGCCAATACGCTCGCCGAGAACATCAGCGACATCCAGGAGAAGGACCGCTTCGACGTGGTGCTGGCCAATCCGCCGTTCGGCGGCAAGGAGCGGCCGGAGGTGCAGCAGAATTTTCCGATCAAGACCGGCGAGACCGCGTTCCTGTTCCTCCAGCATTTCATCAAGTCGCTCAAGGCCGGCGGCCGCGCCGCCATCGTCATCAAGAACACCTTCCTGTCGAACACCGACAACGCCTCCGTGGCGCTGCGCAAGGAGGTTCTGGAAAACTGTAACCTCCACACAGTGCTGGACATGCCGAGCGGCACCTTCCAGGGCGCCGGCGTCAAGACCGTGGTGTTGTTTTTCGAGAAGGGTGCGCCGACCCGGAAAATCTGGTTTTACAAGCTCGATCCGGGCCGCAACCTCGGCAAGACCAACCCGCTCAATGATGATGACCTGAAGGACTTCATCGCCTTGCAGGCGAAGTTCAAGGACAGCGAAAATTCATGGACGGTTGATGCGAAGAGCATCGACAAGACGACCTATGACCTCTCGGTGAAGAACCCGAACAAGGCCGACGAGGCGGAATTGCGCGACCCGAAGGACATCATTGACGAGATGGTGGTTTTAGATGCAGAGAGTGCCGCGATCCTCAAGAACATTGAGGCGATGCTGTGAGCCCGGATTGGCAGCAAACTACTCTGGGCGAGGTCGTCTCTTTCAAAGGCGGCGGAACGCCTTCCACAGAAATGGCCGCCTATTGGAATGGCGACATTCCCTGGGTCTCACCTAAGGACATGAAATCGTCGGAAGTCGGCGACTCAATCGATAAGATTACACCCGAGGCCATCGAGAACAGTGCGGCGTCCCTAATCCCAAAAGACGCAATCTTAATTGTCGTTCGGTCGGGAATCCTGGCGCGCACGATTCCGGTTGCAATCACTACTCGGCCGCTCGCTGTCAATCAGGACATCAAGGCGTTGTGCCCGAACGGGGATGTTGATCCTCGCTATCTGCATTATTTCATGCAGATGTCCGAGCCAGACATTCTAAAGCTTGTGACGCGCGGGGCTACGGTACATCGTCTTTCGACTGACAGTCTGAAGACGCTTAAGTTTGCGAAGCCCCCGCTCGCCGAACAACAACGCATCGTCGCCATTTTGGACGAGGCCTTTGCGGGACTGGCGACCGCAACCGCCAACGCTGAGAAAAATCTCAAGAATGCACGTGAACTATTTGAGAGTTATCTTCAGGCTATTTTCACAAGGCGCGATGCCGATTGGGAACCGCATAGCCTTGATGAGGTCTGCTCATTCACAAGCGGAGGGACGCCCTCAAAAGCTAGAGTATCGTATTGGAGTGGCGACATTCCATGGGTATCTGGAAGGGACATGAAAAGCGATCGCATCGGTGATGCGGCGCTTCACATTTCACAAGAGGCTATTGAGGGCTCGGCAAGTCGGATCGCTCCGATTGGCTCTCTGCTTGTTCTTGTTCGAGGAATGGGGTTGGCGAATGGTATCGCTTTGGCGGAAGTAACCTCCCCGTGCGCCTTCAATCAGGACATTAAAGCGATTCATCCCAGCTCGAGCATTCATCCCAGATTTCTGCTTCATTCACTACGCGCTGCATTTGCTCGGTCGGAGAAGTTGTTATCAAACGCGGCGCATGGGACGCTAAAGGTCGAGATGGACGAGCTACGGAAAGTTCCGTTACGCATTCCGCCTTTGCGCGTGCAAGTAAGTGTATCGTCGAAGATAGATTCACTGGCGTTAGACAGCCAAAAATTGGCGCGGCTTTACCGAAAAAAAATTGATGCGTTACAGAACTTGAAGCAGTCGCTGTTGCAAAAAGCCTTCTCCGGCGAACTGACCTCGCCGCCGTCCCAAGCCATCAAAGAGGCAGCCGAGTGAACGAGGCCGAGACCCGCGCCAAATTTAACCGCCCTGTCGGGCGCGCAACGCATCGGTGTCGTCATGGCCGGGCCTGTCCCGGCCATCCACGCCTTCCTTTCTTGCTGCGAGAAAGACGTGGATGCCCGGCACAAGGTTTACCCTTGGGCCGGCCAAAGGCCGGACCCGAGGGCCGGGCATGACGATGGCGAGAGGGGGAACGTTGCAACGTGAAAACGACCCGGTATTTCGAGGAGCAGGTGCTGCGCAAACGATCCATAACGCGTTCTTCGACCGCAATTTCCGCGAGGACAAGCCATGAAGCTGCATTATTATCCGGAGACTGACAGCCTCTATATCGAATTGAAGAACATCCCTGGCACCGAAACCCGGGAAATCGTCGAAGGCCTCAACGTCGACCTGGACGCGAACGGCGATGTCGTCGGCTTCGATATCGACCATGCATCAGACAAGCTCGATCTTTCCAGGGTCGAGACGATCGCACTTCGGCCGGCGAGCGCGGCGGAGTGAACGAGGCCGAGACCCGTGCCGAACTGATCGACCCCGCTTTGCGGGCCGCGGGGTGGGGCGTCGTTGCCGACAGCCGGACCCGCCGCGAGGAAATCTGCCCCGGCCGCATCGAGGGCGCGGGACGGCGCGGCAAGAAAGAAATCGCCGATTACGTCCTCACCTTCCGCAATCACAAGCTCGCAGTGATCGAAGCCAAGGCCGAGGACAAAGGCCCGACCGAAGGCGTCGGCCAAGCCAAGGCCTACGCCGAGAAGTTGCAGGCGCGCTTTGCTTTCTCGACCAACGGCCGGCGTATCTACCGGATCGACATGGCGACCGGGAAGGAGAGCTATGTCGAGCGCTACCCGACGCCGGACGAGCTCTGGGCCGAGGTTTTCAAGACACCGAACGAATGGCGCGACCGCTTCGCTAGCGTGCCGTTCGAGGAGCGCGGCGGCACCTGGCAGACGCGCTACTACCAACACAATGCCATCGAGAATGCGCTGGAGGCGATTGCTAAAGGGTCACAGCGCATCCTGCTGACGCTCGCTACCGGCACCGGCAAGACTGCCATCGCATTTCAGATCGCCTGGGCGCTGTTTCAGAGCCGATGGAATCTCTCGCGCCAGCCGACGCGCCGACCGCGCATCCTGTTTCTTGCCGACCGCAATATTCTGGCCGATCAGGCCTACAACGCCTTTTCGGCATTTCCCGAGGATGCGCTGGCGCGGATCAAGCCTGACGAAATCCGCAAAAAGGGCCGCGTGCCGAAGAATGCCAGTGTGTTTTTCACCATCTTCCAGACCTTTATGAGCGGCACGGGACCGGACGGGAAGCCGCAGCCCTATTTCGGCGAATATCCAAAGGACTTCTTCGACTTCATCGTTATCGACGAGTGCCATCGCGGCGGCGCCAACGACGAGAGCAACTGGCGCGATATTCTCGATTATTTCTCACCGGCCGTGCAACTCGGACTGACCGCGACCCCGAAGCGGACGGAAAACGTCGATACCTACAAGTATTTTGGCGAACCCGTTTACGTCTACTCGCTCAAGGAAGGCATCAACGATGGCTTCCTGACCCCGTTCAAGGTCAAGCAGTTCGCCACCACGCTCGACGACTACGTTTGGACGCCCGATGACAAGGTGATCGAAGGCCTGGTCGTGGAAGGTAAGCGCTACAAGGAACCGCAATTCAACCGCACCATCGAGATCGAGGAGCGCGAGCGCTATCGCGTCAAGCTGTTCATGGAGCAGATCGACCAGCGCGAGAAGACGCTGGTGTTCTGCGCGACACAAGCGCATGCGGCGCTGGTGCGCGATCTGATCAACCAGGTCAAAACCAGCAGTGATCCGAACTATTGTGTGCGGGTGACGGCCGAGGATGGCGCCTTGGGCGACCAATGGCTGCGCACGTTTCAGGACAACGAGAAGACCATCCCGACGATCCTCACGACCTCGCAGAAGCTCTCGACCGGCGTCGATGCGCGCAATGTCCGCAACATCCTATTGATGCGGCCGATCAACTCCATGATCGAGTTCAAGCAAATTATCGGCCGCGGCACGAGGCTGTTCGATGGCAAAGACTATTTCACCATCTACGACTTCGTGAAGGCTTACGAGCACTTCAACGATCCGGAATGGGACGGCGAGCCAATGGAGCCCGCGCCAGCTCGTCCAAGAGAACCGGGCGAGAAGGAAGAGGGCTTGGACGATGGCCCTCAGACCGACTATGAACCGCCAGAGCGGCCCAAAAAGATTGTCATCAAGCTGGCCGATGGCAAAGAACGCGTCATCCAACACATGATGGCAACCAGCTACTGGAGCCCTGACGGCAAGCCGATTTCAGCGAATCAGATGGTCGAAAAGCTCTATGGCGAATTGCCCAAGTTCTTCAAAGATGAAGACGAGCTTCGGCGCGTCTGGAGCAAGCCTGATACGCGGAAGGCCCTCTTGCAGAGCCTTGCCGAGAAGGGATTTGGCGCCGACCAGCTATTAGAGATCAGCCGAATGATCAACGCTGAGAAGAGCGACGTCTTTGATGTGCTTGCCTACATCGCCTTCGCGCTGGCGCCCATCACACGCTCAGAACGGGTCAACGCGCGCAAAAGCAATATCCTCGGCAAATATGACCCGAAGCTCCAGGCATTCCTGGATTTTGTTCTTGCGCAATACGTTCAGCAGGGCGTCGGAGAGCTGGACCAGGAAAAGCTCAGCGACTTGCTTCAGCTCAAATATCGCTCAGTCCCCGACGCCATCGACCAGCTCGGCGACGTACCGGTCATCCGGGATACATTTGTAGGATTCCAACGCTATTTGTACGAATAGACGCCGTCACCGCTCTATTGACGTTCGTCTCCATTTCAGTTACACACACACCCACTCGCTCACTTCGGGACGTATCCGGATGCGATCCGACATACGGAGCGAGTGCGGTGCCCGCGGGCGGTCTCGCAAGCTGCTCCCGGGCGGCTTTGGGCATCAGCCGCCGGTAATTCGTGGCCGGCCGTGCGGTGCGCACTGACTGGGACAGGCAGGGGCGGGTAACGCCCGCCTAGCAGAATAATTGTGGCGGCCGCGTCCCAGGAAGCCTGGCCTGAAGCTGGACGGAGATGTTCCGACATCTCCAGCAAGAGCCGCGGTGGAACGCCGACAGGCGAGCGCATCCCGCAGGATGCGCTGCCGCGCCAAAAGCGCGGACGGTTGGATTACGCGTCTGTCGGCGTTCCGCTTCCCTTTCTTTTTCTCCGTACTTCGTAGCTTCGTAGGGTGGGCTAAGCGAAGCGCAGCCCACCCCGAGCCGAGAAGCTTCCGTGAACGTGCAGCGTGGGCACGGCGCGTTGCGCCTTGGCCCACCCTACGAAAGAACCTCGCGCGCAGGCGCTTTGCGAGAACGGATGAACTTGCGCGGTCAAAGGAAGATGACGATGACACGCACGTCTCGCGCCGCAGGCGGTATTCTCGGCAAGGACTGGGGCGCGCGCTTTGCCGCCGAGCGGGCGCAGCTGCAGCGGCATTATTGCAACCTGTTCCGGTTCTGGCGCGGCTGCCGCGACAAAAACTGCCGGCGGCACCGGCGCTGCTGCGGCGATGCCGGCGATTGCCTCGCGCGCCGCATCGGGGAAATTCCGCGCCAGGCGCAGTTTCAGGCGCGCCAGGCCATCCTCGCCGCGACGCCGCGCAATGCCGGGCCCGCCGAGCGCACCGTGCGGCAGTGCATGCCGCGCGACATGATCGCGGCCGATCCGGCGCCGATGGCGGCGGCACAGCGCGACTTCGCGCCGGCGGAGCCCGGGCGCTGAGGCCGGCAGCCTCCGCCGGCGCAGGGGGCGGAAGAGACGCGTCGCCGTGCTAAGCTTGGAGCACAAGCAAGGTGGATGATGTTCAGCATGCCGATTGCCAAGACGTCCGTTGCGCGCCCGCCCGCCGTGCTCGGCTTTGCCGCGCTGGCTCTCGCCCTGGCCGCAACGCCCGCGCACGCCTTCTCCGTCTCGTTCGACTGGTGCCCGCAGGGCTCGTCGCCGAATTTCGCGCTGCGCGACGTGCCCGAGAACACGGTGAACCTGCGCTTCGCCATGACCGATCTGGACAAGCCGTCATTCCATCACGGCGGCGGCACCGTCGGCTATCGCGGCCAGCCGGAAGTGCCGTGCGACGCCTTCGCCACCGGCTTCGTCGGCCCCTCGCCGCCGCCCGGCGAACGGCACACCTACCAGTTCACCATCGAAGCGCTCGACCCGGCCGGCAAAGTGCTCGCCACCACCACGGCACGGCGGCAGTTTCCGGAGTGAGAGAAATGATCCTCCCCCGCCCAGCGGGGGAGGTGCCGCGCGCAGCGCGGCGGAGGGGGCAAGTGCGCGCACCAATTCTGACTGTCAAACGAGCGCGAAAGCTTCGCCCTAAAATGACTTTGCCGGAAGTTCTGCTTTGGCAAGCTCTCCGCAGCCGGCACGTGGGCGGACTCCGATTTCGCCGACAGCATCCGGTCGGCCCCTACATCCTCGACTTCTATTGTGCGTCGGCACGTCTCGCCGTCGAAGTCGATGGCAGCGTGCATGACTCCACGGAGCAGATCCGCCATGACGAACGGCGAAACGCTTGGCTCGCGAGCAGACACATCAAGGTTTTACGCTTTGCCGCCGCGGACGTGCTGAAACGTGACGGATTGGAATTCATCCTATCGACGATTGAGCAGGCGGCCGCCCCCTCCACCGCCTTCGGCGGTCCCCCTCCCCCGCTATGCGGGGGAGGATCAGGCGAGTGATCTTTGTACGTTCCCGCTCCAACAAGGGGGGATATTTGCTCATTACATCTTCAAGATCCGCTTCGCGTTGCCGGACAGGATCTTCGCCTTGTCCTCGTCGCAGAGCGGCACGCCTTCCATCCAGCGCACCGCCGGCGGGTTCATCACGAAGGGCCAGTCGACGGCGAACAGGATGCGGTCGATGCCCATTTCCATGACGCAGCAAAGCAGCGCCGGATTACTGAAATTGCCGCTGGTCGTGACATAGAAGTTGCTGCAGAACGCGTCGCGGAACGAAACCGATTTCTGGCCCGGCCGCGCCAGCGTGTGATCGACGCGCCAGACCAGGAACGGCAGCGTCTCGCCGAGATGGCCGAGAATGATTTTCAGCTTCGGGTGCTTCTCGAACACGCCCGACAGCACCAGGCGAATGGCGAGCGTCGCGGTTTCGACCGTGTAGCCCCAGGTAGCGCGCGGCAGCATCGGGAAGTCTTTGACGTAATCGGCGCAGTACGCCTTGATCAAATCGGGATGCGGCAGCGAGGGATGCAGATAGATCGGCAGATCGAGCGCCTCGGCGCGGGCGAAGATCGGCCAGAATTTCTTGTGATCGAGGAATTCGCCGTTGGCGAGGCCGTGCAGCATCGCGCCCTTGAAGCCGAGCTTGGCGGTGCGTTCGAACTCGTCGGCGGCGGCCTCCGGCACCGCGGTCGGCAGCGCGGCGAAGGCGGCGAAACGCGCCGGGTTCTTGGCGACGATCGCGGCGAGCCGATCGTTGACGCGGGTCGCCATCGCCACGGCGGTTTCCGCCGGCAGCTTCTGCGTCGACGGCGCGCCATGAGACAGCACCTGCATGTCGATGCCGGCGTCGTCCATTTCCTTGAGGCGCAGCGCGCCGAAATCATGCAGCCGGCTTTGCTGCTCGCCCGGCCGGCCGGCTTCGCTGCCGGTATAGGTCTTTTCCAGCTCCTCGTCCCAATAGTGCTCTTCGATGGCGATGACCGGACAGTGCGGTTTACGGAACATTTATTTCCCCCTTTGCCGGCCGCTTTGTTAGCAAGGCGGCCTTGCCGAGTCATCAGGAACAGTCGGACCGCCGCCGATGTTAGTGTGCAATGCAAAGAAGGAGACTTCGCATGCGGCTCTTCACCTCGGCATTGTTGTTCGGCGTGACGCTGGCGGCGCTCGGCGCTTTCAACGCTTTTGTCTCAAATGCCTTTGTTTCAGATGCCTTTGTTTCAAACGCCTTTATCTCAAATGCATTCGCGCAATCCGGCTATGTGCATCACAATTTCTGTCTGCTGACTGGGCCGGCGCGCGAATGCGCCTACGAGACCATGGCGCAATGCCTCGCCGCCAAGCGCGGCAATGCCGATTTCTGCGAGCCCAACGACGCGCCGCTCAATCACGCGCCGGGGCGGTATCAGTATCAGTAGGACAGCGTGTCGGGCCGCGCCGGTCATCCTGCGTCCGGACCTACGCGACCGGATGCGCCTTGTAGTAAGCGACGTCCTCGGCGCTTTGCTTGAAACCTTCGCGGCCGCGCCAGTCAAGATGGCGGGCGGCCATGTCGGTGCCGTAGCGGACGCGGAACAGCAGCGTGCGATGCGCGCCGTTGGCATATTCGTGCACCTCGCCGGGCGGATGCACGACAAAGGCGCCGGGCTTCACCGTGACGGTTTCGGTCGGCGTGCGCATGGTGCCGCCGCCCTCGAAGCAGAAATAGATTTCCGTCGCGTCGGGATGGCAATGATAAGGACTGATCTGATGCGGCTCCCAGCAGGCCACCGTGACGTCGCCGTCCTCGATCTTGCCGAGGATCTTTTCGACGTGCTTTTTCGGATTGTATTGCGCCTCTTCGACGATGCTGAACACGTGCATTGCGCTACTCCCTCTGCCTTGCGGCCGCACTTTCTCTTGCGTCCTCTTGCGCCGCTTTTGCATCCGGCGTTTTACGCCGATTTTACGCGCGTCGCTCGAACGGCAAGGTTAAGGCAATTTGGTTGCACATGCGACAGGCGCTGCGGGTCAACCGCCGGAGGATGCAGCACGAATGACCCTTCACGGCGTGGCACGGGCGACGCGGGCACGGATGAAACGGAGTGTCAGAGTTCGTGAATGCCGGCGGTGGCGCGCGAAGCTACGCAACTGTTGCAAAGCTGGCCCGCTCGGACGCACGATCTTATTTGCTGAGTCGTTTGTTAGATAAAGGCGGGGCCCACGAGGGAACCTGGTCGGCGTTGCGAGCGGGCCGGCGCAGCACTCGAACTCAAGTCGCAGGCTTTCTGAAAATGGCGCACTTCGCCCGGTCTCATTTCGACACGCACCTGGTCAGGAACGTCCTCGACCGGGTGGAGTCGGTCATCGTGATCGGCCTCGTCGGCGCGGGCCTCGTCGCCTGCGCGCTCGGCGCGGTGGTCTATGACGTCGAGCGCTGGTTCTCGGCGTTCTAGCTGTTCCGCCCCGCATCGGGTGGAGCTTGCGGGGTGGGGCTTGTCGTATCATTCGCAAGCCGGTTTCCGGGCCCGTGCGATCCGGCAAGTTTCCCGGTCCCCGGCCCCGGTTCAAGCGCTAAGTCCTTGGCTTTTTACGCGAATCGCCCGGTAATCTTGCATTAAATGCTGTGGCGTAGCGTTGCCCTCCGACCAGGCATGACCCTTTCCGGAAGCCGGTTGTCGCTTCCGCGCCATGCCCAAGGCGGAGGCGACCATGAGTGAACGCCGCAGGGCGAGACGGACCAAAAGCTTCCTGCGTGGCTTTGTCTATGTCAGCCGTCAGCAGGGCGCGCTGGCCTGTTTGATCCGCGACATGTCGGACACCGGCGCCCGTATCGTCTTTTCCGACACGGTGACGTTGCCGAATACGGTCGACCTGTACATCCCGCAGCGCGAACAGACCTTGCACGCCAAGGTGCGCTGGCGTCACGGCGACGAAGTCGGCCTGGCCTTTGCCGTGCCGCAGCAGCGTTCGGCCGACGCCACGATGTCGGAGACCGAAGTGGTGCAGCGCGTCGCCATGCTGGAAGCGGAAATCGACTCGCTGCGCTCGGTGCTCAAGCGGCTCAAGCGCGAGAAGGCCGACCGCGCCGACGACCGAGTGGCGTAACGCGTTCGCTTTGGCTGGGTGTTGCTGGCGCCCTCGCCTTCGCGGCGCAAGGCCGATACTGTGCCGTCCGCCACGACATGAGGGAGGCAATGATGGCCAAGGCCTATTGGATCGCGACCTATTTTTCGGTGTCCAACCCGGACGCGCTTGCCGCCTATGCCAAGCTCGCGGGGCCCGCGATCACGGCCGGCGGCGGAAAATTTCTCGCCCGCGGCACCGCCGCCACGGCCTATGAAAAAGGCCTGAAGCAGCGCACCGTGCTGATCGAGTTCGACAGCGTCGCCGAGGCCGAAGCCGCCCACGACAGTCCGGGCTATCAGGCGGCACTGAAAGTGCTCGGCAATGCCTGCGAGCGCGATCTGCGGATCGTCGAAGGCGTGTAGCGCAATGATTTTGCCGCTTCCTGACCGGGCATGATCTTTTTTCCGGAAAGCCGGTACCCCCGCTTTTCCGCATCATGCGCTAGTCGAAGATCCTGTCGCCCTGCAGGTCGACGATCTGACGGGCCTTGTTCTCGCTGAAGTTCACCGCATCGTCGTAAGACGCGTAAGCGTCGGCGCGGATGAAACGATGCTCCTTGCGCACGCCGTCGATCTCGCGCGCGATCGTGCCCGCCGTCTGATATTGGCCGTTATTGGCAAACGGCGCGGCGACGATGACGTAGCCCTTGTATTCGATCGGGGCGGCGGCTTTGGCCGCGGCCTGCGCAGAGGCCGAACCGCGGCGAAACAGTGAACCGAAGAATGACATTGCGCGCGCTCCCCGCCGGCCAGATCGGCCGGCCACGTGGCGAAGGTGACAGTGAAGGTAATGCAAAGCCTAGCAAATTTTGGCAATCCCGTCCGGCCCCGCGTTTCGAACCTTCGCCCCGCCACGAGCGACAGAACCACCAACGGGGAAATTGGGCCGGGGACTTTTTTCCTTCGCGTCGTCAGGCCCCAAGCCCGCGGCAGGCCCGCTGCAGGAGCCATGGTCATGCCCGAACTGAACCTGCAGGCGCAGCGTCTGCAAGCCTACGATGTCTATTTCACGGTTTCCGGCGGCCCGCGCTTTGTCATGTGGAACAACAATCACGGCGTCACCGTGAGCGACCGCGACATCTCTTACAGCGTCGACGGCAAACTGCTGACAATTGCCTTCACCGAGATCGCCGCCATTCACCTCAACAACGGAACCGTCGGTGAAAACACGATCGACCAGTGCAAGATCGAGTTCAATTCCGGCGCTACGATCACCGTCTCCAATGCCACGTCGAGCGGCCTGCCGAACGAGGAGCAGACCCGGATCTACCGCGATTTCGTCTACGGCTTGCACGGCCGTCTCGCGGCCGTCAGGCACGATACGATCCGTTTCGTCGCCGGCATGTCCGGCACGCGCTACAAGGGCGCCTTCGCCGTCGCCATTATCGCCGGCCTGTTCTTCATCGCCCTGCCGCTGGTGCTGGCGATCGTCACCGGCGACGCGCATGCGCTCATCCTGACCGGCAGCGGCGCGTTCCTGATCTGGCCATTCATGCGGATATTGCGCAATAATACGCCGCGCAACTACACGCCCGACGCGCTGCCCGATGAACTGATATCGTGAGCGGCCAAAGTCGTGAACGCGTAACCGCTTCGGTTCCAGGGAGAATTCGCAAAATGCCGAAAGCCTATTGGGTCACCGTTTATCGCTCGATTTCCGATCCGAAAAAAGTCGAGGCCTATGCCAAGCTGGCGCCGCCGGCGACCATGCAGTTCGGCGCCCGTTATATCGCGCGCGGCGCGGCCGTCGAGGCTTTCGAGGCCGGGCAGAAGGAGCGCATCGTCATTTCCGAATTCCCGAGTGTCGAGAAAGCGATCGCCGCTTATAAAAGCCCCGCCTATCAGGAGGCTCTCAAAGCGCTCGGCGACGGCGCGGTGCGCGACATCCGCATCATCGAAGCGGCGGAATAGCCGGCGGCGGGAAAGTTCAACGTCCGCCGACCGCAGCTTTCACCGGCATCGCGGCTTCCATCGTTGCCGCCGTTGCACTTGCCGCCGCGCGCGAGCGGTGGTCAAGCCGCAGCGTCAGACAGCAGGTCGAGCCGCCGCTCCTTTGAAACACATCGAGCGGCGTTTCGACGACCGCATAGCCGCGGCGCTCGAGTTTCGCCCGCAAGCCGTTGCCGCAACTCGACAGCACGATCGCGTGCCCGACGCAGACGGCATTGGCGGCAAAGCGCGCCGCGTCCGACTGGCTCAACTCGATACGATCGCCGGGCGCGACATGCTCGTGGATCGCCGCGAGCGCCGGCGGCGTGAAGGCCTGCGGATAATAGACCACGCCGCCGCAAGGCAAAACGCAGAGCGCGGTGTCGAGATGGTAGAAGCGCGCATCGGCGAGCGGCAGCGTGACGCAGCGCAAGCCCAGCGCCTCCTCGATCGCGCCCGCCGCCGCGGCATCCGAGCGAAAGCCGCAGCCGAGCCAGAACAAGCCGCGCCGCGCGTCGTAGATGCAATCGCCGGCGCCTTCCAGCCTCACGTCCTGCGGCAGTTCGATGATCTCGTCGATAATGCCGCGCACCCTGAGCGTCTGAAACGCGGCGTCGAACACCGGCTCCTCGTCGCGCCGCTCGCCATGACGAAAGCGCGCCAGCACCGCCTTGCGGTCGAGCACCACGGCGGCATTGGCGGTGAAAACAAGATCGGGAAGGCCCGGCATCGGATCGAGCGTCGAGACCTGGGCGCTGAACCCTTGGAGGACGCGGCGCAGGCTGGTCCATTGCTGCTCGGCCTGGGCATGCAGGCTCGCGGCGCTGCCGGCCCAGGCATTGGGATCCATCCAGGGATTGATGCTGTAGCTGACCGCGAAGAAGCGCGGCGGGCACATCAGAAAGCGCGGCTGCGGTTTGGCTTGAGCGCGCGTCGCGTGGATGTTCATCGCTCGGTGTTGTCGTCCTGTGGCCTATGGTAACGCCTGTGAAGTACCGCCGAATCAACGCGACGGCCGAATCTTAGCACGAGAAACTGATAACATCGCGTCTTCGTGGCCGGCCCCCTCGGGGCCAAACATGCCTTCGCCGCTGACCCTCAGCCGCCGACCCTCAGTAGCCGACCCTGGCGAAATGCTCGCGCAACAGCGCCACATTGCGCCGGTTGGCGCGGAAGAACACATCGAAAGCGTCGCCAGCGACCGGCACCATGCCGACGGTACCCTCGAGCAGCACGTTCATCACCATGCGCGCGAACAAGAGCCGCGGCACGCCGAGCCGGTGCGCCTCGTAGAGCAGATAGCACGAGAGCATGGAGGCGGCGGCATCGCCGATGCCGGGCACAAGCCGCAACAGCGACTCCACGCCGAAGCGCACCTTGGTGCCGGGCAGGATGAAGGCCGTGTCGAACGCGGTCGCCAGCATGTCGAGCCGGTCGAGCGCCGCCCGCCGCGAGTGCGCGTCGTAGGGACGCCGCGCCCGCGCATAGCGCGTGGCGGCGAAGTCGCGGAAGCCGGCAAAGCCGGCACGGGTGGTGCTCATCACGGTTATTCCTGTGGCGTGCGTCGCCGTGGCGCGAAAGCCCGGTGCTGCAAAAGCCTCAATCGGGCGTAAGCCTCAACCGGGCAAAAGATTTGCGCCGCCAAATCTCAACGGCCGTGAGATGGGATGGATCACGAGAAACGCAAGCGGTTTGCGCCAACTGCGTCACAAATATCCGGTTTCGTCATAATTCATTCGTCATAAATAGGATGTGCGGCCGCCACCTTACCGTCGCCTTACCAAACTTGAAAAAAGGCATAAAGACCCGCATTGCCAAGGCGGTTCCGCCACTTTATATAGCCGCCATTCCGATTTAGCCTGACTTGCTGCTGCGCCCGGGCTTCCATCCTGGCGGTATTCAAGACCACGCGAAATCCGGATTGAAGACCGTGCGAATGGTTCGCACGGCCGCAAATGCGATTTGCGTCGTCAAGGAGGCCATCATGGCTCAAGGTACCGTCAAGTTCTTCAACGCCCAAAAGGGCTACGGCTTCATCGTTCAGGACAACGGTGGTCCGGACGTGTTCGTCCACATTTCCGCCGTCGAGCGCGCCGGCATGCGCACGCTGGTCGAAGGCCAGAAGCTCAGCTTCGACATCGAGCCCGACCGCCGCAGCGGCAAGTCGTCCGCCGCCAATCTGCAGGCGGCGTAACCTTAAAGCGTTCACGTCACACCGGCGCCTTAAAGGCGCCGGTGTTTGCGTTTCTAAAGCTGCCGCTGACACCTTGCTTCGCCCGAAGCATGGCCCGGAAAGCAGGAGCCGGCTTTCGAAAAGATCATGCGCAGACGCGAAATCTAGCGCTTTCCGCGTTCGGACCCCATTTGCCGGACAACCCCCGCATCGGCGAACAAGGAGAACAACAATGCCCAGAAAACCGGGATTGAATTCGGAATTCGTCATGTTCGACGTAACCTACGAGGACGGCACGCAGCGCTCCAACCGCAAAGTGCCGCGCGCGCTGCTTGGCGGGCTCGACGGCGACAAGCCGGCCCACGGCTTCCTGATCGAACAGGACCGCGAGATCGCGGAAAAATCCGGCCGGCCGCTGCCGGCGATCAAGTCCATCACCCGCTCCGGCGCCAAGAAAAAAGAGCGCAATTACGGCGAGCGCCAATTCGGCTGACCAAGCTCGGCTGACCGTCCGGCGGCGCTCCGGTAAGCTGCGGACTGCTTGTTGGCGCATGATCTTTTCCGAAAACCGGTCGCCACTTTTCGGGATCGTGCGCAAGAGCAAAGGAGCCGCTCATGTCGCCGCCGCAAATCCGAATCCTCAATCCCGACAGTCTCGGCAGGCCGCTCGGGCAATATTCGCAAATCACCCGCGTCAAAGCCTCGGAATTTCTGTTCATCGCCGGCCAAGTCGGCATCGACCCCCACGCCGGAAAAGACGGCAAGGCGCCTGCGGACTTCGAGGCGCAATGCGCGCTGGTCTTTGCCAATATCGGCGCGGCGCTTGCCTCGCAGGGCGCGAGCTTTGCCAATATCGTCGAGTTCACGACCTATCTCGTGCACTCCCAAGACATTCCGAAATTCATGGCCTATCGCACCCGCGAATTTCCCAAATTGTTCGCGGGCGGTGCCTATCCGCCCAATACGCTGCTGGTGATCGATCGCCTGGTGCAGGAGCAGTTTCTGATCGAAGTCAGCGCGGTCGCGGCGCTTTAACGATTTGATCCTCCCCCGACGAAGGGAAGAACGCATGCGCTGCATTCGCGTCGCAGCCTGGCGGGCTGCGTCCATTCGCGCCCTGGCGAAAAAATCCGCGCATCAATCCGCGTGATGCCGCAAGCGCCGTGTGTGAACCACCGGCGTGCCGGTTGACCACGATCCGGGCGTCGTGAACGCGGCCGGCGTGTAAACCGCAGCATTCGCGCCGGACGCGGCCGATGCATAAGGCGAAAAGCCCCGCGCTTTGGCCTGCGCGTAATAGCCGCTCGCATAGAGCGCCACCGCGCGGTTCTCGTCGCCGCCCGCGGCGCGATAGGCGCCGGCGAGATAACGCACCCCATAGGTCATGTTGGTCTGCGGATCGAGCAGCCCCGCAGCCGAGCCGGTGTAACCCATGGCGCGCGCGGTGCTGAGCTTGATCTGCATCAGCCCGTAATTGCCGGCATGGACCGCGCGCGGATTGCCGCCGCTCTCGCGCCTGATCACGCGCGCGACGAGCGAAGCCGGCACGCCGGCCGCGCCCGCCTGTGCCGCCGCCATCGCTGAAACGCCATCAGGCCCGGCTTGGCCGAAGCCGCCGGAGCCCAAGAAGCCATTGCTGGCTTGCATCCGCACGGGATGCCGGCCGGCGTGCGACACGCCGTGGCGCTCCTGCGCCAGGACGCCGTTCCAACAAACAAAAATACCGATGCAGATTCCGGCGGTGACACCCGGCAATGTCAGAACCGTACTAACGTCCCCAACGAAATTCGTCCGTCCCATAGCACAACTCCGCGGCAACGCCCCTCACAACGGGCCTCTGAAGGCCGGTTGTCCCGGCCAAATCCGGCCCCGCTTCGGCGGTTTGGTGAATCAAAGGTGAAGATGTCGTGGCGCGGGAACCGAGCGCTCCATATTCTTTTGTGGCCCAAAAACGTCATGCCCAGGCCGAAGCCCGGGCATGACGATCAGCGTGGTGACGCCAGCGCTTGAAGTCGACGCTTAGCGCTCGACGCGGCGGTGCAGGGTGTGCGTCCGGCCGTCCGAACCATAGCCCGGGATCGCGACATGGGCCGAATAACCCGGCGCATATGCATAGAGCCCGCCATAAGGCGCGGCGACCGTGGGATAGCCGGCGCGCGCGTCCGAAGCGATGGTGCCGGTGGTGTAGGCGCTCTGCGCCGAGGCCGCCGAGGCGCCGCCGAGGGCCGTGCCCAGAACCAGGGCAATGGCGAGCGCGATTTTCTTGGTGTTCATGGCTGAGTTCTCCTGTTGGAAATTGGGAAGCCCGGCCGCGCGGCCGGGCTTCGCGATCGTGTATTTATGGAATTAGCTTTGCGAGGCGATGCCGGCGCCGTGCGTCGCATCCTCGAACGTGGTGGCGTGCGCGAAAGCCGGCACGGCGGCGCTTACTGCAAGAGCAAGCGCAATCATCGCGATGAGTCTCTTCATGGTACTTCTCCTTCGTCGATATTGAATTCGATGTGCGGCACGAGGCGTCGCCGCACGACGGGGAGATAGGCCTCGCTGCAGCTTTGATCATCGTGCTGCAGTGCAACACAGTGTTGCGTCTCGCTGAATAATAAAAACGTGAATGGGGGTTGCGGATGTTGGGTTCTTGAAGTTGCCGCTTTTTGATCAAAGCGGCGCCTGATTATCAGCGCGGTCCGCGTTCCGGGAAGCTTGATATGTGATGCCGATCACAAAAAGACACGACCGCTTTTCTCCCGATGAAAGCGGTCGACGCGGTCTGCAACTTCGGCATATCTGCATCCCAAAAAGCACCGCAAAGCACCTGCACTGGAAAAGCACCTGCACTGAAAACGATCGGAGCTTGCCGCCGCAGACCCGGCTCTAAATTTCTGCGCCTTGGCGAATGACCGCGATGAAACGCGCGAAGGCCGCCGCGTCGCCCTGCCGGGGCTGGACGAGGCCCCAGACCGGCTTTGGCCACAACGGATCGCCGATTCGCCGCGCGACGATGTGAATGTGGAGCTGCGGCACTACATTGCCGATGGCGCCGACATTGATCTTGTCGCAGCCGGTCACGGTTTTCAGAAGACGCGATGTCTGCACGATCTCGTTCATCAGCACGGCCGCATCGCCGCCGAGATCGGCAATTTCGACAGCGCCGGCGCGGCGCGGCACCAGAACCAGCCACGGATAGACGGCGTCGTCGATGGCGAGGAGCCGCGACAGCGGCAGATCGCCGACCGGCGACGTGTCGGCCGCGAGCTGCGGATGGAGCGACCAGGTAGCTGTCATGGTGCCTTATGCGAGTGCGGGGTGACGACTGGCTGGCGATCCCGGCAAACAGTGTATCGTCATTGCGAGGAACGAAAACGACGAAGCAATTCCCGCCTCCAGCGCGCTGGATTGTTTCGCTTACGCACGCAATGACGCGGAAAATGGATCGCCCGGTCAAGCCCGACAATAACGCGAGCAAATCCGTGGATCCGTTCGTAATGTGCCAAACGCGTTTCACCTCCGTTAACCGGCGGCTGCTATTCTGCAACCGCGAGTCGCGCCCCGGGGATTCAGGCACGCTCGCGGATGTAAGACAGCAAAGTTCCTGGCAATGTCTCAGATCGCAGCCGGCCTTTCGGGCGGGCTCAGTCATGGCGCGTTAGGCAATGCGCTTTTGTTCGGCGCCGATGCGCTGATCTATTTCTCCGTTCTCGCCGTGTTGTTTCGCGCCCGCCACCGCATCGGCATCGGCGCATTTTTTTGCGCGCTCGGCGTGATGCATTTCCTCGAGACTTATCTCGCCTCGATCCTCTACGTGACGCTCCCCTTCGGCATCGTCGCCTCGCCGGGCTCGACCGTGCTGTTCACCGGCAAGCTGATGCTGCTGCTGCTGGTTTATATCCGCGAGGATGCGGTGGTGGTGCGGCAGCCGATCTACGGCCTTCTGATCGGCAATCTTCTGCTGTTCGCGCTCTCTTTCCTGGTGCGCCAGCATGGCGCTACCGCGCTCGGCGCCGGCCGCAGCGTCGATTTCGCCTTTCTCGACGAGATGGGCGCACTGATGGTGTGGGGCACGCTGATCCTGTTCGCCGATTGCATCATGATGATCCTGCTCTATGAGCGGCTGCGACCCGCCTTCGGCGAGCACGTCCTGGGACGGCTGGCGCTGACCGGCGCGCTGGTCCTGACTTTCGACCAGGCGGCTTTCTATGCCGGCTTGCGATATCTCACCGACGCACCGCTGTCGGTGCTGTTCGGCGGCTGGGCGGCGAAGATGGCCGCGGTCGCGCTCTATAGCGCGCTGGGCACCATTTATCTGCGCAAGCTCGAATTGCCGCGCCCCGGCGCGAGGCGGCCGCCGCGCGTCATCGATGTGTTCGACCTGCTCACCTATCGCGAGCGCTACGAGGATCTGTTGGCGCGATCCGGCCGCGATGCGCTCACCGGCGCGCTCGATCGTGGAAGGCTGGAATTTCTGGGGAGAAAGCGCGTCGAGGACGCGGTGCAGGCCGGACGGCCGCTGAGCCTCCTCATCATCGACATCGACCATTTCAAGAGCTTCAACGACCGCTTCGGGCATGCTTCCGGCGATATCGTGCTGCTGCGCATCGTGCGCATCATCATGGCCACCGTCGGCACCAACGACGCGGTGTTCCGATATGGCGGCGAGGAATTCGTGGTGATCGCCGACGCCCTGCCACGCGCGGCGGCGCTGACGCTCGGCGAGAATATCCGCCGCACCGTCGCGAGCCACATGGATGCCGAGACGCCGCTCGTCACTGTCAGTATCGGGCTTGCCACTTGCGCCGACGACGCTTCCGATTATGACGGCTTGTTCACCTGCGCCGATCGGCGGCTCTACATGGCGAAATCGGCGGGGCGCAATTGCGTTGTCGCCGAAAGCGGCGACGACGCGGGCTCGCCGCGCTTGGCCTGGGCCGGATAGAACGACGCCGCCGGCCGCATCAGCGCGGCGCGCAGCTCCGTGCGAAGGCGCTGCGCGCTTTGACAAAAGCCGCCGTATTCATCTTGTCGTCTTCGATGAGATCGGTCATCGCACCGGCGAGATCGTCGCAGGCCGCGCGATCGGGCGGCGATGCCGCTTGCGATGTCGCTGCCGGCGCGGACTCCGGTGACGCGGGACCGCAGCCGTTCACCACGGTCGCGAAGGTTTCACGATAGAGCGCGGTATTGTCCATCTTGCCGTCGAGCAGCGAGATCAGGCCGTGACCGCCTGATGGCAGGATGCCGCACTGGCGCGCGGCGCGGCCGCTGCGGGCGACGCCGACATTGCCGGGGCGGCGAGCGCAATTGTCATGGCCGCGATGAGGTAAGGCTGGCGCATGACCGAGCCTCTTACTATGACTGAGGCTCGTTCGTCATCCTCAAGGATACCAGCATAAGGTTCGCCAGAATGAAGCTCGCCGTGCCCGACATGATCTCGAATTCGTATTTTCCGGCCGAAGCCGCGGTCGAGCTCGGCTTCTTCAAGGCCGAGGGGCTCGATGTCGAGCTTGAACTGATCTTTCCGGTCGACAAGGCCTATGCGGCGCTGCGCGAGGGCGCCGTGGATTTCGTCGGCGGCTCGGCGCATTCGGCGCTCGCGGCCTTTCCGCGTTTCAGGGGAGCGAAGCTGATCGCGGCGCAAGCGCAAGGCATGTACTGGTTTCTGATCATGCACGCCGATTTCAAGGCCCGGCGCGGCGATATCGCGGTGGTCAAAGGCAAGCGCATCGGCGCCGCGCCATGGGTCGATATGGGTCTGCGCGGGCTGCTAATCGCAGCCGGCATCGATCTGCAGCGCGACGACGTCACGATCGCGCCGGTGCCCGGCGCGGTCGGCGCCGGCGTCAATTTCGGGCTGACCGCGGCAAAGGCGCTCGAGGAGAAGAAGATCGACGGCTTCTGGGCCAACGGCATGGGCGCCGAAGTGGCGCTGCGCCGCGGCGTCGGCACCATGGTGCTCGACGTGCGCCGCGGCGACGGGCCGAAGCCATGTTTCAATTACACCGCGGCGACCATCGCCGCGACGGATGCGCTTATCGCACGCGCACCGGACCAGGTGGCGGCGGCGGTGCGCGCGATCGTAAAGACCCAGGCGGCGCTGAAGGCCGACGTGACGCAGGCGAGAAAAGTCGGCGACAAATTGTTCCCGCCGGCGGAAGCCGAACTCATCACCGACCTGATCCGCCGCGATTTGCCCTATTACGACGCCGCACTGTCGCGCGATTTCGTCGCCGGCATGAGCGCCTTTGCGCGCCGCCAAAACATTCTCGACCAAGATCTGGCTTACGAGGATGCCGTCGCCACACAGTTCAGCCCGCTGTGGAAGGCGTAGCATCACCGTCATTGCGGGAAGCGAAGCAATCCAGCGCGGCGCTTCCGCAGTGGATTGCTTCGTTTCGCTCGCAATGGCGATTGGCGCGTTTAGCTACTTCGCCGGCGCTTTGAGCCGCTCGTCGGGCGGCGCGATCTCGGTGACAAGATCATTGACCAGCTTCTTCTTCGGCAGCGGCAGAAGCGTCATCTCGCCTTCATGCAGCCGCGTGGTGCAGGCATAGTCGACGTCGCCGTCGATCAGCATCATGCATTCCTTGCAGGCATTGGCATTGATGCAGGAGAAACGGAAGGCGAGCGTCGGATCGAAGTGGCTGCGGATATAGCGCAGCCCGTCGAGCACCGTCTGGCCGGAAACGAAAGGCACGTCGAAGCGCTCTATCTTGTGCGGCGCACCGGCGGCGCCGCGCTGGATGACAAGGGTCGCGTTCATGACCGCATTCGTGCCCGCTTTCATGCCGTGGTGCTCGCTAGCTCCGGCGTTTGCCGCGCCTTGTTCGTCGACAGCGCAAGCTTGCCGTCGCGCAATTCAACAAGCTGATTGAACTGAAAGCGCGGATCCATGCCGGGAAACTCCTCGCGCTGATGCGCGCCGCGGCTTTCATGTCGCGCCAATGCGGGCAGGCACACGCTCTTTGCCACCAGCGTCATATTGCGCAGATCGAGCCAGTCGACCAGCATCGCATCGGACGGCTCGCCCGAGGACATCGGATCGGGCCCGCTGGCGAGCGCGATACGATCGATCCCCGCCAGCGCCTCGTTGAGCCTGGCTTCGGTACGGAACGGCCCGACTTTGTCGGTCATCAGCGCCTGCAGGTCGACGATCAAGGCGGCAGGATTGGCGGCCTGCGTGGTGGTGCGGCGGGCGAGCAGATCGATTGCCGGCAACGAGGCGCGCTGCGTCCAACGCTGCTTGTTGGCTGTGCGCGCGGCGGCGGCCGCACTCTTGCCGGCACGCGCGCCGAACACCAAGGCTTCGGTGATCGCGTTGCCGGAGAGCCGCGTCGCGCCATTGGCGCCGCCGACCGCTTCGCCGGCGGCGAACAGATGAGGCACCCGCGTCTCGAAACGCGTATCCACCTTCACGCCGCCCATGTGGTAATGCGCGATCGGCGACACTTCGATCGGCTGTTTGGTCAGATCGATGCCGTTCCTGGCGAGCGTATCGATCACCGGGCCGAAGTTGCGGCGCAGTTCCGCCTCCGGCACGTGCCGGAAACTCAAATAGGCGCCGCCGGCCGGACTGCCGCGTCCGGCTTCGACTTCCTTCAAGATGGCGTAGGTCGCGAGATCGCGCGTCAAAACATAAGTGCCGTCGTTGCGGCCGTCCGAGACCGCATAGTTCTGCTCGAACTCCTGCATCTGCCCGTTGAGGAGCTTGCCGCCGAGCTTGTAGCGGAACGGATCCCACATGATCGGATCGAGCCCGACGAGGCGCGGCGCCAGGTGCCCGATGGGAAAGAACTGCACGAATTCCATGTCGATCAGCTGCGCGCCGGCGCGCAGCGCCAGCGCATAGCCGTCGCCGCCCATATTGAGGGACGCGCTGTTGCGCCGATAAAGCCGCGTCAGCCCGCCGGTCGCGATGACCACCGCCTTCGCCGCGATGGTCACCGTCTCGCCGGTCTGCATGTGCACGGCGGTAGCGCCGCAGGCGACGCCGTCCTCGAGCGCGATATCGACAATCAGCAGATCGCCGATGCGGCGGATCGCAGGCACGCTCTGCATCTGATGCCGCAAGGTCTTCGATACCGCCGGGCCGGTAGAGAGGAAATCGACATAGACGCAGCGCGGCCGGTCGTGGCCCGGCGCGTGCGCCTGCTTGATATGGCCGTTCTCGCGCGCCCAGCCGACATGCCATGAATCCATTTCGAGGATGCGCTCGGGGCCTTCTTCGCACAGCACCGCCGACAGCTTTTCGTCGCACAGGCCGTAGCCGGCGGCGAGCGTATCGGCGAGATGATTTGCCGGGCTGTCCGGCGTCTGCTGGCCGATCGCGGCGGCGACCGTCATCATCGCCATCACGGTGCCGCCGCCGCGCCCGATCAGGCTCCGGTCGGCAAGAATGACGGACGCGCTGCCTTTGGCCGCTTCCAGCGCCGCATACATGCCGGCGCCGCCGGCGCCAACAATCAGGACGTCGGTTTCAAGCTCGATCACGTGAGCAACTCGCTTTGCAAATTCACCGGCGGCCCTCCTTCGCATGGATCGCCGTGCCGGGAAATAGGCGCAGATGCATGCGTCGAATGCGGCGCAATCACCTCGCCATACATCGTCATGACCGAGGCATGGCCGTTCGAAGAACAGCGTCGCCTTGCTCGCCGTCGCCTTGCTCACCCATGTCCCGCCATCGTCCCGCCATCCGCGGCTTCGCGGCGGCGGACAAGGACCGGGCGCCCGGCGCAAGGCCGGGGCGCGACCGGGCGCCGTCAGTTATCCAGGAAGCTCCGCAGCTTGCGGCTGCGCGAGGGATGCTTGAGCTTGCGCAGCGCCTTGGCCTCGATCTGGCGAATGCGCTCGCGGGTCACCGAGAACTGCTGGCCGACCTCTTCGAGCGTATGGTCGGTGTTCATGCCGATGCCGAAACGCATGCGCAGCACGCGCTCTTCGCGCGGCGTGAGCGAGGCAAGCACGCGGGTCGTGGTTTCGCGCAGGTTCGATTGAATCGCCGCATCGATCGGCAGGATCGCGTTCTTGTCCTCGATGAAATCGCCGAGATGCGAATCCTCCTCGTCACCGATCGGGGTCTCCAGCGACAGCGGCTCCTTGGCGATTTTCAGAACCTTGCGCACCTTCTCGAGCGGCATGCCGAGCTTCTCGGCGAGTTCTTCGGGCGTCGGCTCGCGGCCGATCTCGTTGAGCATCTGCCGCGAGGTGCGCACGATCTTGTTGATGGTCTCGATCATGTGCACCGGGATGCGGATGGTGCGCGCCTGGTCGGCGATGGAACGGGTAATCGCCTGCCGGATCCACCATGTCGCATAGGTCGAGAACTTGTAGCCGCGGCGGTATTCGAACTTATCGACCGCCTTCATCAATCCAATATTGCCTTCCTGGATCAGATCGAGGAATTGCAGGCCGCGATTGGTGTATTTCTTGGCGATGGAGATGACGAGGCGGAGGTTCGCTTCGACCATCTCCTTCTTGGCCTGGCGCGCTTCGCGCTCGCCCTTCTGCACCATGTGCACGATCTTGCGGAACTCGCCGATCTCGAGGCCGGTCTCCGAGGCGAGCTCATGGATATGCGTGCGCAATTCCTTGATGCGTTCCTTGTCGCGGGCGACGAAATTCTTCCAGCCTTTTTCCGAGAGCTTGGAGACGCGATTGAGCCAGCGCGGATCGAGCTCGGAGCCCTGATACTGCTTGAGGAAGCCGTCGCGCACCACGCCGTGGCTTTCGGCAAGCCGCATCAGCCGGCCTTCATGGCCGACCAGCCGCTTGTTGATATCATAGAGCTGCTCGACCAGCGCATCGATGCGCGCCTGGTTCAGGCGGAGCGACTTCACCTCCTGGATGATGTCTTCCTTGAGCTTCTTCGACTTGCGCTCCTGCGCCGGCGACAGCGTCTCGTTCTTGAGCTTGCCCTGGATGTCGAGCTCCTGCAGGCGGCGCAGCCGCTTGAAGGCGTCGGCGATGTTGTCGAACGTCTCGAGCACTTTCGGCTTCAGCTCGGCCTCGATCGCGGCGAGCGACATCGAATTCTCGAGATCGTCCTCGTCCATGTCGTTGTCGGCGATGGCGGCTTCCTCGCCGCTGTCCTCGCCGTCGCCCGAAGGCGCGCCGCCCGCCGCATTCGCCGCATTGTTCACATTGCCGCTCATGGGCTTGAACGGGGTGGCGGCCGGCGGCGCCGAGGGCGGCGCCTGCACCGGCTGTCCGCCGAAACCCGGCGCGCCCGCAGCCGCGCCGTTGCCGGCAGCATTCGGATCGCCGGCAGCGCCGGCCGGCGCCTTGGCGTCGGGGCCGGCATAGGTCGCTTCGAGATCGATAATGTCGCGGAGGAAGACCTTGCCCTCGTTCAACTCGTCGCGCCAGATGATGACGGCCTGGAAGGTCAGCGGGCTTTCGCACAGCCCGGCGATCATTGCCTCACGGCCGGCCTCGATGCGCTTGGCGATGGCGATTTCGCCCTCGCGCGACAGCAATTCGACCGAGCCCATTTCGCGCAGATACATGCGCACCGGATCGTCGGTACGCTCGGACGGCTCCTTGGCTTCGGATTTGGCGAGCGGCTTGGCGGTGACCTCGACCAGTTCGCCGGACTCGGATTCCTCCTCTTCGGCCTCCTCGCCGTCCTCGCCTTCGCTCTCGGCCTCTTCGTTCTCGACGACGTTGATGCCCATCTCGTTCATCATCGCCAGAATGTCTTCGATCTTCTCCGAGGTGACCTCCTCGGACGGCATGACCGCGTTGAGCTGTTCGTAGGTGACGTAGCCGCGCTTCTTGGCCGACTTGATCATCTTCTTGACGGCGGCGTCGGAAAGATCGAGCAACGGCAGCGGAGCATCCGGCGTTTCCGGGGTATCCTTCTCAGGCGTGTCGGAGTCCTTCGGCGGGGCCGCCTTGGCTTTGGTCGGTACGGTTTTGGTGGCCGCGCTCTTGGTTGCCATCTTCATCTTCTCCAACTACCCGTCGATTCGCGCTCACCGAGCGCGGCCCGGGTTTCATGGTCCCCTACCCTATGGCGCGGGAATCGATGCGCCCTGCAGGGATCGGAAACCGGCTCAAACCCGACGCTCGAACTGGGCTGACGGCCCAAATTCCAACCAGGCCCCACTATGGGGCCTGTCGGGCTCTATTGTTGGGCCACTGGCCGACACCGCAAGGTCTTTCCTAGCGGATGGACCGGTGACCGGAAAGGCCATCACAAAGCCGATGGCCAAAAAGGGCCGTGCCGACGAGGGTTGCATCCCAGCCGCCACTGCCCGAATCGAGGCCAAATTTGTCGGAACTCCGTTAAGCTCCGACTAACCCTGAAAACCGGCAAGGGCGACCTCATATTCCCTCGCCTGCCCATCGTAAAGCCTTACAGTCGCCTTTTGCGTGGCCGGCCGCGCCTCCGGTCATGCCCTCGGGATCATCCGATCCCCGGGGCGCTCAACGGCACGAGTTCAACGGTACGAACTCAACGCCAAACGCTCAGCCAGTGTCGGCCCCCGATGCTGGGCCGGATCGACGCGGACGCCATTCCCCTCTTCCGGAAACGCCTCACAGCGATTTTGCCGTCCGGCCCGACGAGGCGCCGAACCCCTCGATCAGGGCCTCGGTTCCCTCAAGGGTCGACAGCCTGGATTTGACATCGCGAAGCCGCGCATAATTCGCTTCTGAATTATCGGCGCCGAGCGCGGCTTCTGCGCCTCTCAGTTCCGTAAGTAGGGAATGCCACTGCGTATGCAAGGCAAGAAGCTGCTTCCAGGTCAGCAAAACATCGGATTCTGCCGCATCCGGCTCCGCGCCCCAGACCGAAGGCGTGGTGATGGTGCGGCCGATCCGACCGAGCAGATCGGCAAAGCCGCGCTTGCCGAGCTCGGCAGCGAGCGCCGCCCGTTCAGCCACGCCGCGATGTTCCGGATCGAGTCCGGGATCGTGCATGAATTCGTCGGCGAAATGATGAGCGAACACGTCGATCAGCGCGCCTTTGAGCTTCTGCGTGTCGGCATGGCGGAATTCGGACGCCGCGAGTTCCTCGAGATGATCATGCAACAGCCAGGGATGGTTGACCGCGGCCAGCAGGATCAGCGCTTCACGGCGCGGGATCGCGGCGCGATGGCCGCGGTGCAGCGGGCTCGCGGCAAGGTGCGGACTGACGGCGACATAGGTCTCGTCCTGGGGAAAGCGCGCGGCGGCAAAACGCCCAGCGCCCGCATCGCGCCGGCCGGATTCGGCAAAGCGCCTGGGTTTAAAGCTCCGCTGGCCGAAGGATGATCTCTGACCAAAATTGCCCCGCCGCGATGAGACTTCGATCGGCGCAAAAAGCTGATGCAGCCGCGCGGAAAAATCCTGCCGGTAGTAGCGGCGCACCGTCTCGTCGGCGATGGTGGCCGTGATTTCGTTGATGCGCGCTTCAAGCGCGGCGCGGCGCTCAGGCGTATCGAAAGGTCCCGCCTCGCTTTCGCGCGTCCACAGCATCTGCGCCAGCGGCCGCGCGCTCGCGAGCACGTCCTCGATCGCCTCGCGGCCGCCGGAGCGCGCCAGATCGTCGGGATCCTGTCCGTCAGGAAGCGAAGCGAATTTGAGGCTCTTGCCGGGCTTGAGGAACGGCAGCGCCAGATCGACCGCGCGATAGGCGGCACGGCGGCCGGCGCTGTCACCGTCGAAACACAGCATCGGCTCGTCCGCCAGGCGCCACATCAGGCCCAATTGATCGGTAGTGAGTGCGGTGCCAAGCGGCGCCACGGTCGCCTCAAAGCCGGCGGTGACCATGGCGATGACGTCGACATAGCCTTCGACCGCGATGACCCGCGCGCCGTCATGGGCGGCTTTGCGTGCGGCGGCGATATTGTAGAGCGTGCCGCCCTTGTGAAAGAGCGGCGTCTCCGGCGAGTTCAGATATTTCGCCGGCACATCCTTCTCGAGCGCGCGGCCACCGAAGGCGATGACACGGCCGCGCCAATCGCTGATCGGAAACATCACGCGGTCACGGAAGCGATCATAGGGAACCGCAATGTCCTCGCCGGCGACCAGAAGCCCGGCCTCCACCATCTCCTCGACCTGGATTTTGGCGGCGCCGAGATGCTCCTTCAGCGCATATTGGTCGGACGGCGCATAGCCGAGCCGAAACTTCAACTGCGTCGCCGCGTGAAGGCCGCGGTCGAGCAGATAGCCGCGGCCGCGGGCGCCGTTTCGCGACGCCAGCGTCGTTTCGAAGAACTTTGCCGCAAGCTCGACGATGTCGTGCAGCGTCTTGCGCCGCTCTTCTTGAACCTGCGCCTCGCGTGTCATCACCGGCAGCGGCACGCCGGCCTGATTTGCCAACCGCTCGACCGCTTCGGGAAAGCTCACTCCTTCGGTGAGCATCAAAAAATCGAAAATGTTGCCGTTCTTGCCCGAGGAGAAGTCGAACCACATCGCCTTCTGATCATTGACGAAGAACGACGGCGTCTTTTCCTGGTTGAACGGCGACAGTCCCCGCCACTCTCGCCCCGCCTTCTTCAGTTTCACGCGCTTGCCCACGACTTCCGAAACCGGAAGCCGCGCGCGCAGTTCGTCGAGAAATTGCGGCGTGAATCGCATGGTGATTCGCAAGGGTAACGGGGCGGTGGCGCGAAGATAGGGCGGACGGCCCGGGCCGCAAGGTGGATTCGGCTTGTCCCGGTTATCCACAGGCGAATTTAGGCCTTCTCGGCACGGCCATTCCGTTTTGGCCGGCGCTCGGAGCGGATCTTGTGGCCTGCCGACGCGTGCGCGGCGGCCGGCGGCGGTCAAAAACTCGCAGCCGACATAAAAGTGCGTTCTGGCCGTCGGACGCATTGGGCGGCGGGTCGCGCCGCGATGGAACGCCCGGTTGGCAGCGCTCAATCGGCGATGATCAATTTTCCGGCGCCATGCCGGCCTGCTTCACCACCTGCTCGGCCACCGCGCGATCGGCTTCGATCTGCTTGGCGAATTCGTCAGGCCCGTCCGTGCCGCCGACTAGGCTGCGATCCTTCAGCTGCTTCTGCGCGAAATCCGGATCGGTGACGATGGCGTCGACTTCCTTGGCGATGCGGTCGACGATCGGCCGCGGCGTGCCGGCCGGCGCGAACAGGCCATACCAGCCGCGCGACGGCGGGCCGTTATAGCCGATCTCCTTCAAGGTCGGCACTTTGGGGAAATTCGGCGAGTGGATGTTGTTGAGCATCACCAGCGAGGTCATGGTGCCGGCCTTGATCTGGCCGATCACATTGCCTTCGCCGAACAGTCCGATCGGCGTCGAGCCGCTCAGGATCGCATTGACCGCCTCGCCGCCGCCCTTGAACGGCACGCGCACCCAGTCGGCGCCGCGCTCCTTTTTCAGCGTTTCCATGAACAGCACCATCGGCGCGCCCGGGGTGGTGTAGGACAGCGTTCCCGGACGCGCCTTCGAGGCCGCCACGAGCTCGTCGACATTCTTCACTTTCAGGTCGGAATTCACCACCAGCACATGTAGCAGATCGAACAGTTTGGTGATCGGCTGCAGGCCGTGCACCGGATCGAACGGCATGTCCTTGATCAGGAACTGATTGTAGATGATCGGATCGGCATTGATGATGCAGATCGTGTAGCCGTCCGGGGCCGAATCCTGGCAGGCCCGCGCGCCGACATTCTGCATGCCGCCGGGCCGGTTCTCGATGACCAGCGGCTTGCCGAGCTTCGGCCCGAGCTTTTCCGCAAGCGCGCGCATGAACACGTCGGAGATGCCGCCGGGACTTGTCGTCGTCAGCACGCGGATCGGCCGGTCCGGCCAGTCGTCCGCGGCCGCGCCGAAGCACGGCATGAGCAGAACAGAACAAGCAGCGAGCAAAAGCCAAAATGAGCGGCGCACGGACGTTCTCCCTTTTACTATTTGGCGGCGACCTTAGCATTGTTCGTTGTCGCCGCGCCTGCGGACGCAAAGGCAAAGCCGCGGTGCTTTGTACCGCGGTTCAATTCACCCGGTCGCCGTCGGCGGTGAAGCCGAACAGGCGCTGGACGCGATAGTAGCGCGCCGAGCGCGGCTGGGTGATGCCCCATTGGTCGGAACGGCCGGGCGCGTATTTCCAGTAGCTCGACGGCCGCCGCTCATAGCTGTCGTCGATCTGCAGCACCTCGGCGGCGTATTCGAGCGGCACTTCGTCGGGCCCGCAGAAATAGGCGAACACGTTATCGCCCGGGCCGTGGCGGCCGGGGCCCCATTCGAGCGGATAACCGTTGTCCTTCATCCGCCCCATGCCGCGCATCACCGAATCGAATTCCGGCATTTCGAACGCGATGTGATTGAGCGTCGGCAGATTGGTCTTGGCCAGCACGATCGAGGAATGATCGCTGTTGGCGCAATGCAGGAACCACAGCGGCGCATTGTCGTCGACCAGGCGCAAACCGAGCACGTCGGTGAAGAATTTCAGCGTGGCGTCGAAATCGCGGGTGTTGAGATTGACATGCACGATCTTGCGCGGCCGGTCGGGCTTGTCGGCGGTATCGGCGTGATCGGCGGCTTCGCAGACGAAGGCGAGATTGCGGCCGTCGGGATCCTTGCAGCCGAAGCCGTACCCGCCGCCGCCGATCGCCACCGGGCCGGGCGCGCCGGGCTTGGCGCCCGCCGCCGCGACCGCCCGATGCAGCGCATCGACCGATGCGCGGTCGGCGACATCGAAGACGATGCGAATGACGGCGGGCTGCGTACCGACATGCAGGCCAAGCAAATGATGATGGCCGGCGGTGCCACGGAAATAGCGCGCGGCATTGCGCGTCTCTACCGGTTCGAGCATCCAGACGGTTTCGTAAAAGCGCGCGGCTTCCTCGATATTGGTGGTGGCAAGCTCGACGCTGCGCACGCCGCGGATCAGGCAGGACGGCATTTCGGTTTCTTCCCCATTCCCAATATTTGTGCCGTCAAACGCGCGAGACGGCGCGCAAAGGCCGCGCAGGATGTCCGCTTTTACCGCCGATAGCAATCGGCCCGGAGCGCCGGTGGCCGGTCGCATGTCCGGTCACACCGACGTCATCCAAAACAACAAGCTGCAGCTTTCCAGGCCCATAACGCGAGGCCGATCGCCCGCATGAATTTCGTCCGGCGCTTCGCCTCCTGTTCGCCGCGCCGACTTTCGGATCCGAAGATCTCGAAGGCCGGCGCGTGCAACAGATCATCGCCGCCGTTGGGCGGGTTGGTTCTCAGGTGATCCGCGCGCCACGTATCGAGAATGCCGGGCTTGACGTGCAGAGCGGGGACGCGCCGGCCGACCTCCTCGACTTCATCGAAGGCTTACGGCGTGTTCTACTGCCGCAGCCCGAACGGCCGCCGCCGCCGGCTGGCGCGGCCGGAATAGATCGGGGTCGGCGCAAGGCGCATCTGCACTTTTTCCGTATGCGCGGCGTAGAGATGCTGCAGGCCCGCCAAAAGCAGCGCGCCGAGCTTGCCGATGGTATTGGCAAAAGTCGCGCCGCCGGGTGTTGAATTGCTGATCATGACTTGTCTCCCGAAGGCAAAAGCAATGCGTGCCGAGAGCGGCTTTTCAGCTCCGGCATTGGTTGGAGCACGATCTTTTCTGGAAAGCCGTCTTCCACCCTCAGATCAAACTGGAGGGCAGACTATTCCCGGACCATGCGATAACCGGCAAATATTCAATCCGCCGCGCGATTTAACCGCACCGTCGGCGAACACACCGTTCAATCACGGGAAATAATCGCGACGCCGAGGCCCGAGCCATCGGCCTAGCCGCCGCCAAGAAGCTTCTTCACCAGCGCGCCGGCTTTGCCGAAATCCATCTGGCCGGAAAAGCGCTGCTTGAGCGCCGCCATGGTGCGGCCCATGTCTTTCAAGGTCGCGGCTTCGAGCTCCTTGATCAGCTCGGAGATCGCGGCAGCGGCTTCCATGTCCGACATCTGCTTGGGCAGATATTTGGTGATGATCTCGATCTCCTCGCGCTCCTGCGCGGCAAGCTCGGCGCGGCCGGCCTTCTCGTAGATCTCGAGCGATTCCTGGCGCTGCTTCACCATCTTCTGCATCACGTCGACGATCTCGGCGTCGCCGAGCGTCAGCCGTTCGGCGCCAGAGGTCTCGCGCGCGAGAATGGCGGCATTGATCAGCCGCAGCGTCGCCACGCGCCGCTCCTCGCGGGCCTTCATCGCTGCCGTCATGTCGGCCTTGATCGTTTCCCGCAGCACGTCAAACCTCGCTTTCAAATGTCATCACCGGCCGCGCTCCGAATCCGCCGCGTCTTTCGGCGACAGCCGCCAGCGCCGCAGCACGACCAAAGCCCAGATGCCCTCGACCAGACCGAACGGCCAGGCGCCTTGCAGAAACCCATAGACCGAGCCGAGCCCGCAGGCACCCGCGAAGGCCAAAACGAATATGGGGTCGCGGTCCTCCAAGGCATAGCACACCAGCATTGCCGTAACGGCGAAAAGCCCGAAAGCCGTGAGCAAATCCAACTTATGCACCCCTCATTCTGCCGCTTTGACGCGGCAATCCCCGGGGGCTATCTAAGCCGCTCATGACACACGAACAAGACGATTCCGGCTGGTCGGAGCCTGCTCCGACGGCGCTGTTGGTCCTCGCCGACGGCACGGTGCTCGAAGGCTTCGGGCTCGGCGCCACCGGCCATGCCGTGGGCGAAGTCTGCTTCAACACCGCCATGACCGGATATGAGGAGATCCTGACCGATCCGTCCTATGCCGGGCAGATCATCACCTTCACCTTTCCCCATATCGGCAATGTCGGCACCAACGAGGAGGACATCGAAACCGTCAACCTCGCGGCCACGCCGGGCGCGCGCGGCGTCGTGCTGCACTCCGCGATCTCCGAACCGTCGAACTATCGCGCCACGCGCGATCTCGACGCCTGGCTGAAAAGCCGCGGCGTCGTCGGGCTCGCCGGCATCGACACGCGCGCGCTGACCGCGCTCATTCGCGAAAAAGGCATGCCCAATGCCGTGATCGCGCACGAGCCGTCAGGGCGTTTCGATCTGGACATGCTCAAGCGCGAGGCAAAGGCCTGGCCGGGCCTGGTCGGCATGGATCTGGTGCCGATGGTGACCACTGGTCAGCGCTTCACTTGGGACGAGACGCCCTGGTTGTGGGGCAAGGGCTACGGCCGGCAGACCGACCCGGAATTCCACATCGTCGCGGTCGACTACGGCATCAAGCGCAACATTCTGCGCCAGCTTGCCGGCCACAAATGCAAGGTGACGGTGGTGCCGGCGACGACTTCGGCCGACGACATTCTGGCGCTCAAGCCCGACGGCATTTTCCTCTCCAACGGCCCGGGCGATCCGGCCGCGACCGGGGAATATGCCGTACCGGTGATCCGCGCGCTGATCGACAAGAAGCCGGTTTTCGGCATCTGTCTCGGCCACCAGATGCTGGCGCTCGCGGTCGGCGCCAAGACCATGAAAATGCACCAGGGCCACCACGGCGCCAATCATCCGGTGAAGGACCTCACCACCGGCAAGGTCGAGATCACCTCGATGAACCACGGCTTCGCGGTCGATCGCGCGACCTTGCCGGCCAGCGCCGTGGAAACCCACGTCTCGCTGTTCGACGGGTCCAATTGCGGCATCGCGCTCAAGGACCGGCCGGTCTTCTCGGTGCAATACCATCCGGAAGCTTCACCAGGTCCGCGCGATAGTCACCTTTTATTTGACCGTTTTTTAGGCTTGATCCGCAAAGCCAAGTAAGGCGAAGGAACGCCGGCGCAAAATACCCGCGCCAAAATGGCCGGACGCGCCCAAAACGCCGCCAAAATCGCCGTCAACCAGGTCAAAATCGCCGCAGCGGCGGCGCGGCGTTAGGAATTCTCAACCCACTGGCCGGTAAAACCGCAGTCACCGCCGGTGTGTTGATGAGATGCCCAGCGCGAATGCTGTCATTATAATAGTGCAATCTGGCAATGAGCCCGTCCGACCTCGTCACCCATCAGTTCGCCGATGACGGCCGGATTCCGAACAATCCGGTCCTGCCATTGGTGATCTATCGCGCCGGCATCCATCTCGCCGGCACGCCCTATCCTGAGGACTTGATCGAGAAAACATTTGCCGCCAACGGCTGGGTCGACATTTGGCGCAATGACAGCGTCTATGCCTATCCGCACTATCACTCGACCATCCACGAGGCGATGGCGGTGGCGCGCGGGCGCACGACGGTCCGCTTCGGCGGCGCTACCGGCTGCGACATCGATATCGGGCCGGGCGACGTCGTCATCCTGCCGGCCGGGACCGGGCACCAGGGCCTGTTCGCCAGTCCGGGCCTCGTGGTGGTCGGCGCATATCCGCCCGACGGCACCTACAATCTCCGCCGCGCCAGCAAGGCCGAACACGCCAAGGCGATGCAGGAAATTCTCAATGTGCCGCCGCCCGCCGTCGATCCGGTGTTCGGCGCCAACGGACCGCTACTGACGCTGTGGCGTTCAATCGAAGCAGATCGAGCCGTCACGGCTTGATCTGCAGGTGGAACGCGTTGACGACATCGGTGTAGCGCTTGAGGTCGTCCTGCATGAACTTGGCATAGGCGGCGGTGCCGTTCTCGGCCATGTGGATGCCGAGCGTCTTCATCCGCTCCGCCATCGCCGGCTCGCGCAGAACTTTGGCCACGGCCGCTTGCAGCTTGGCGACGATGGCCGGTGATACGCCGGCCGAGGATTGCAGGCCGAGCATGGTCGCGACATTGAAGTCCTTGTAGCCGAGCTCCGCACAGGTCGGCACGTCGGGCAGCGACGCGTCGCGCTCCAAGACGGAAAGGCACAGCGCGCGCAATTTGCCGGTCTTGATCAGCGCCAGCACATTGGAGATCCCCGACCAGCCGGCGTCGACTTCGCCGGTGAGCAGCGCGTTCACCAGGCCGGTACCGCCGCGATAGGGCACATGCAGCAATTGGATGCCGGCCTGCTGCTCGAAAATGATCATGGTGAGCTGATGGATCGAGCCGGTGCCGGCCGACCCGAAACTCAGCCCGTTGGGCTTGGACTTGGCGAGCGCGACGAATTCGGCGAGCGTCTTGGCCGGCACCGCCGGCTTCACCACCAGCACGGTCGGCAACGTGGCCAATGCCGTGATCGGCGTGAAATCCTTCAGCGTATATTTGACGTCCGGATTCATCGCGACATTGATGGCGAGCGCGCCGGAATCGTTGAGCGAGAGCGTGTAGCCGTCGGGCGGCGCCTGCACGGTCTCGTTGGCGGCGATGACGCCGCCGACGCCCGGCGTGTCCTCGACGATGAAGGGATTGTTGAAGACTTCGCTCAGCCGCGCCGACAGCAGCCGCGCGATCACGTCGGGATTGCCGCCGGCTGCCGACGCCGCGAGCAGGCGCACCGGACGGTTCGGATAATTGGCGGCATCATCGCCGGCCGACGCAGAAAAGGACACGGCAAGCGAGCTTGCCGCGAGCAACGTCACAACGCTCGCGAACCGGACCAGACTCTTCACACGCATTTTTCTCCCCCCGCGCTTTTGTTTGCAGTCTTTTATGTCTTGTTTCTCACATCTCCTAAGTCTCGCCCCAGATCTCGCGCGCCAGGTCGCAGACCAGTTCGAGCTTGCGCCGCTGCGCCTCCTGCGTGACCGGATTGCCGGTATCGACGCTGGCGAAACCGCATTGCGGGCTCACCGCAATCCGATCGAGCGCGACGAATTTCGTCGCCTCGTCGAGGCGCCGGCGCAGCGCGGCTTTGTCCTCGAGTTCGGGCACCTTGGTCGACACCAGGCCGAGCACCACCATCTTGTGGCGCGGCACGAAGCGCAGCGGCGTGAAATTGCCGGCGCGCGGCGAATCGTATTCGAGAAAGTAGAATGGGATTTCGAGCGCGTTGAACAGCCGCTCGGCAACGTCCTCGTAACTGCCTTCGGAATGCCAATGGCCGCCGCGGTTGCCGCGGCACAGATGCATGCCGATTTGCATCCCGGCCGGCGCCGCGCGCAACACGCGATTGGTGACGGCGATATAGGTGTCGATCAGCCGGCTCCAATCGTCGCCGCGCGCGGCGAGCGCAGCCTGTACATCGGGATCGCCGAATTTGGCGAAAGCCGTCTCGTCGATCTGCACATAGTGGCAGCCGGCCTCCGCCAGCGCGCGCAGTTCGCTGGTGAAGGCGTCGACCGTATCGGACCAGAACCGATCCATGTCCTCATAAGCGCGGGCCAGCACCGCGGCATTGCCGCCGCGGAAATGCAGTGCGCAGGGACCGGGAATGGTGATCTTGGCCAGCCGGTCCGAATTGGCGCGCAGGAACGCCACGTCGCCGCCATTGATCGGATGTGTCCAGCGCACGCGGCTATTGATGAGCGCAGCCGGCTGCGCGCCGCGGCTGCCTTTGCCGCCTTCGGCGCCTTTGGCGTCGGCGCCGCCGATCGTGTCGATCGAGAGATCGCCAAGCTCGCGGTAAAAGAAGCTGTGATAGGAGCGGCGCCGGAATTCGCCGTCGGTGACGAATTTGAAGCCGAGTTCCTCCTGCAAGGCGATGGCGCCGCGGATGGCCTTGTCCTCGGCCGCAGTCAACGCGGCCTGATCGATCTCGCCGCGCGCGAAGCGCGCACGCTCGCTCATCAGTTCCGGCGGGCGCAGCAGGCTGCCGATATGCTCGGCGCGGAACGGCGGCAACGCGGCAACAGATCCGGCGATCGGCTTTGACGCAGCCGCATTGGCTTGGGCATTCACGGCGTGACGCTCCCTATTTTATTTTGCTCTTGTCGGCCAACTCTCGACGGCGCGGCGGCGATGTCAACGGCCGCAGCGACAGGGCAGAAATGCGGGTCTGCGCACGCCTTTAGAGCCGTGTTCATAGGTAGGGCGGCCGCCCTTCCCTCACCGTCGAATCTGGTCTAAGACCCCCTCGCGCCGGGCAAGTTCAGCCCGACGTGCGTTCAGCAAAGTGGGCGCCTGTTTGCGTCCGAACGCACGCCCACTAACTATAAGTGGCGCTTTCGCAGAAAGCGCGGGCGCGCCTTCCGGGCGCTCTTTTTGTATCTGACAACCACAGTGCGATGCCCAAACGGACCGACATTTCCTCGATCCTGATCATTGGCGCGGGGCCGATCGTGATCGGCCAGGCCTGCGAGTTCGATTATTCCGGAACGCAGGCCTGCAAGGCGCTGAAGCAAGAGGGCTATCGCGTCGTCCTGGTCAATTCCAATCCGGCCACGATCATGACCGATCCGGAAGTGGCGGACGCGACCTATATCGAGCCGATCACGCCGGAAATCGTGGCGAAGATCATCGCCAAGGAACGCAATGTCGTGCCCGGCGGCTTTGCGCTGTTGCCCACGATGGGTGGGCAGACCGCGCTGAACACGGCGCTGTCGCTGCGCAAGATGGGCGTGCTGGAAAAGTACGACATCACCATGATCGGCGCCACCGCCGACGCCATCGACAAGGCCGAAGACCGCCAGCTGTTCCGCGAGGCGATGACCAAGATCGGCCTGTCGACGCCGCGCTCGCATCAGGTCAAGACGCTCATCCAGGCGCTGCAGGCGCTCGACGATATCGGCCTGCCGGCGATCATCCGGCCGTCGTTCACGCTTGGCGGCACCGGCGGCGGTATCGCCTACAACAAGTCGGAATTCATCGAGATCGTCGAACGCGGCATCGACGCCTCGCCCACCTCGGAAGTGCTGATCGAGGAATCCGTGCTCGGCTGGAAAGAGTACGAGATGGAGGTGGTGCGCGACAAAAACGATAACTGCATCATCGTCTGCTCGATCGAGAACATCGATCCGATGGGCGTGCATACCGGCGACTCGATCACGGTGGCGCCGGCGCTCACCCTGACCGACAAGGAATATCAGATCATGCGCGACGCCTCGATCGCGGTGCTGCGCGAGATCGGGGTGGAGACCGGCGGCTCCAACGTGCAATTCGCCGTCAATCCGGCTGACGGCCGCCTGGTCATCATCGAAATGAACCCGCGGGTGTCGCGATCGTCGGCGCTGGCGTCGAAGGCGACCGGCTTCCCGATCGCCAAGGTCGCCGCCAAGCTCGCCGTCGGCTACACGCTCGACGAGATCGCCAACGACATTACCGGCGGCGCCACGCCGGCCTCGTTCGAGCCGACCATCGATTACATCGTTACCAAGGTGCCGCGCTTTGCCTTCGAGAAGTTTCCCGGCGCCGAACAGGTGCTGACGACGTCGATGAAATCGGTCGGCGAGGCCATGGCGATCGGGCGCACCTTCCAGGAAAGCCTGCAGAAGGCGCTGCGCTCGCTCGAAACCGGCCTGACCGGCCTCGACGAGATCGTCATTCCGGGCCTCGGCCAGGGTGACGACAAGAACGCGATCCGAGCCGCGCTCGGCACGCCCTCGCCCGACCGGCTGCTCAACGTCGCGCAGGCCATGCGGCTCGGCATGAGCGATGCCGACATCCACAACGCCTGCAAGATCGATCCGTGGTTCCTCGAACAGATCCGCGGCATCATCGACATGGAAGCGGCGATCCGCAACAAGGGGCTGCCGACCACGGCGAGCACGCTGCGGCGGCTCAAGGCCATGGGCTTTTCCGACGCACGCCTCGGCCGGCTCACCGGGCTTGCGACCGAGGACGTGTCGCGGCGGCGGCGCGGCCTGAATGTGCGGCCGATCTTCAAGCGCATCGACACCTGCGCCGCCGAATTCGCTTCGCCGACCGCCTATATGTATTCAACCTACGAACAGCCCTTCGCCGGCCGCGTGGTCGACGAAGCTGCGCCGTCGCAAAAGAAGAAGGTGGTCATTCTCGGCGGCGGGCCGAACCGCATCGGCCAGGGCATCGAGTTCGACTATTGCTGCTGTCATGCCTGTTTCGCGCTGAAAGACGTCGGCTACGAAACCATCATGGTGAATTGCAATCCGGAGACCGTGTCGACGGATTACGACACCTCCGACCGGCTTTATTTCGAGCCGCTCACCGCCGAAGACGTCATCGAGATCATCGACATCGAGCGCAGCAAGGGCACTTTGCACGGCGTCATCGTGCAGTTCGGCGGCCAGACGCCGCTCAAGCTCGCCGAGGCGCTGGAACGCGCCCATGTGCCGATCCTTGGCACCTCGCCCGATGCCATCGACCTCGCCGAGGATCGCGACCGCTTCAAGCAATTGCTCGAACAGCTCAAGCTGCGGCAACCGAAGAGCGGCATCGCCACCAGTCCGGAAAAGGCGCGCGCGATCGCCGACGCGATCGGCTATCCGATCGTGATCCGCCCGTCCTACGTGCTCGGCGGCCGCGCCATGGAGATCGTCCACGACGGCCATCAGCTCGACCGCTATGTCGCGCGGCTCGCCTCGACGCTCGAAGGGCCGTCCGAACTCGCCGTCTCCGATAAGCGGCCGCTGCTCATCGACCGTTATCTGACCGACGCCGTGGAAGTCGATGTCGACTGCCTCGCCGACGGCAAGGACAGCTACATCGCCGGCATCATGGAGCATATCGAGGAAGCCGGCATTCATTCCGGCGATTCCGCCTGCTCGCTGCCGCCGCATTCGCTCGACAAGAACACCACCGCCGAGATCGAACGGCAGACGCGCGAGCTCGCGCTGGCGCTCAAGGTCGGCGGGCTGATGAACGTGCAATACGCCATCAAGGACGGCGACATTTACGTGCTCGAGGTCAATCCGCGCGCCTCGCGCACCGTGCCCTTCGTCGCCAAGGTGATCGGCATTCCCGCGGCCAAGATCGCCGCGCGCATCATGGCCGGCGAATCCTTGGCGAGCTTCAAGCTCGCGCGCCAGGATTTTTCGCCGAGCGCGGCGCGACATGTCGGCGTGAAGGAATCGGTGTTCCCGTTCGCGCGCTTCGGCCCGGCGGTCGACACCGTGCTCGGCCCCGAGATGAAATCGACCGGCGAGGTGATGGGTATCGACCGCGACTACAATGTCGCGTTTGTCAAAAGCCAGCTCGGCGGCGGCTCGCGGCTGCCCAAGACCGGCACCGTCTTCGTCTCGGTCAAGGACGCCGACAAATCGCGGATTCTCGAGGCCACAAGGCTGCTCACGGAGCTCGGCTTCAAGGTGCTGGCGACCTCGGGCACGCAGCGCTACCTCGCCGAGAACGGGGTTGCCGCGATCCGCATCAACAAGGTTGCCGAGGGTCGGCCGCACATCGTCGATTCCATCAAAAACGGCGAAGTTCAGCTGGTTTTCAACACCACCGAGGGCGCCACGGCCCTTAACGACAGCCGTTCGCTACGGCGGGCAGCCCTCTTGCATAAAGTGCCGTACTACACCACTCTCTCCGGGGCCGTCGCCGCAGCGCAGGGCATCAGGGCCTATCTCGGGGGCGACCTCGAGGTTTGTGCGCTGCAGAGCTATTTCGGAGCCGGGTCTAATCCAGCGTCGGAGCGGCCGCAGCGGCGGTCTGTGTAGAGACAGGGTTCGCGATCGCGTGGCCGGACAAGGTTTCGGCCCGCGGTTGGTTTTTTGTCTCTGGTGCGGTGAATTTGCCGTTGCCAAAACCCGGTTGAGCGAGGGCTTTTCGGGCGCGGCAAATTCAATAGCCGCGCTAAAATGTAGAAATGTGTCTGTTTGATTCCGATACCGACTGCGGGCTTGAGTTCCCCGCGATCTGCCGAAATCCGGACACGCGTGGGCATTGGAGGTTAAAGGCCGATGGACAAGATTCCGATGACAGCGGCGGGCTATTCAGCGCTGGAGTCCGAGCTGAAATTCTGCCAGCAAACCGAGCGGCCGCGCATCATTCAGCAGATTGCCGACGCGCGAACCCATGGCGACCTGTCGGAAAATGCCGAATATCACGCCGCCAAAGAATCGCAGTCGCTCAATGAAGGCCGCATCGCCGAGCTCGAGGACAAGCTTGCCCGCGCCGAAGTGATTGATGTATCGAAGCTTTCCGGAGATACGATCACCTTCGGCGCGACCGTCACTTTGATCGACGAGGATACCGAGAAAAAGGCGGTGTGGCAGATCGTCGGTGAGCCGGAAGCCGACGCCAAGAAAGGCAAGATTTCCATCACCTCGCCGCTTGCCCGCGCGCTTGTCGGCAAGAAAAAGGGCGCGCAGGTCGAAGTCGTCACCCCGGGTGGCGCCAAAGCCTATGAGGTGACGAAGGTCGAGTGGAAGTAACGCGCGCAGTCCGATTTGGCGGGTGCGGCGAGACCTGACCTTGCGGCGAAATCCTGACCTGTGAAACCCTGACCGAGTGGCCGGGTGTGTGGGTCATTGGGTTATGGGGGCGGCCACAACCATCCCGAGAAAGTTCCCAGCCCACCTCCTGCGCGAATGGCGGGTTGCGTATCTTGCATAGCTCGCAAGAATCCCTAAATAGACGTGTTGCGCTCGCGGGGCTTTAAGGCGGGCTGAATGCCCGGATCGAGCGCCGGGCGCTGCCGCAAAGATTTGGACACAGGCCGGTGCCGAACATCACCCACGCCAAGATCGTCATCATTGGCTCTGGACCTGCCGGCTATACGGCGGCGATCTATGCCGCCCGTGCCATGCTCGCCCCGATCCTGATCCAAGGGCTTGCTGCCGGCGGCCAGCTCACCACCACGACCGACGTCGAGAACTATCCGGGCTTCGCCGACGTGATCCAGGGTCCCTGGCTCATGGAGCAGATGCAGAAACAGGCCGAACATGTCGGCACCAAGCTCGTCGCCGACCATGTCAACGCGCTCGACCTCAAGCAGCGGCCGTTCCGCATCGAATGCGATTCCGGCGACATCTATCTCGCCGAGACCGTGATCCTCGCCACCGGCGCCCAGGCGCGCTGGCTCGATCTGCCGTGCGAGCAGAAATTCCGCGGCTATGGCGTCTCCGCCTGCGCCACTTGCGACGGCTTCTTCTACCGCAACAAGCAGGTGCTGGTGATCGGCGGCGGCAATACCGCGGTGGAAGAGGCTTTGTTCCTGACCAATTTCGCCTCGAAGGTGACACTGGTGCACCGGCGCGATTCGCTGCGCGCCGAGAAGATCCTGCAGGAGCGGCTGTTCAAGCATCCCAAGATCGACATCGTCTGGGACACGGCGCTGCACGACATCAGCGGCCAGAACGATCCGCTCAAGGTGACCCATGCACATCTGAAGAACGTCAAGACCGGCGCCATCACCGAGCGCGCCGTCGACGGCATTTTCATCGCCATCGGCCACTCGCCGTCGACGGAACTGGTTGCCGGACAGGTCGAGACCAAGCCGTCCGGCTATATCAAGACCGCTCCGCATTCGACCGCGACCTCGGTCCCGGGCCTGTTCGCCGCGGGCGACGTTGCCGACGATGTCTACCGCCAAGCCGTCACCGCCGCCGGGCTCGGATGCATGGCCGCGCTGGAGGCTGAACGATACCTCGCGGCAAAAGCCGCGCACCGCGACGCAGCGGAATGAATTTGGTCCCTCGCGCCATAGTTCAGAGCAGGGGCGGAGGGAGGAAGTCAGACGATGGATTGGGATAAACTGAAAGTCTTCCACGCCGCGGCCGAGGCGGGCAGTTTCACGCATGCCGGCGAGCAGCTCGGGCTGTCGCAATCGGCGGTGTCACGCCAGGTCAGCGCGCTCGAGCAAGAGCTGACGGTGTCGCTGTTTCACCGCCATGCCCGCGGCCTGATCCTCACCGAACAGGGCGAGATGCTCTATCGCACCGCCCACGACGTCTTCATGAAGCTCGAAGCGGCGCGCGCCAAGCTGACCGACAGCCGCGAGCGGCCGAACGGCGATCTGCGGGTGACGACGACACCGGGCATCGGCGTGCACTGGCTGACGCCCCGGCTCGGCGAATTCGTGGAACTGTTTCCCGAAGTCCACATCACGCTGCTCACCACCGACGAGGAACTCGACCTCGCCATGCGCGAGGCCGACGTGGCCATCCGGCTGCGCCAGCCGACCCAGCCCGATCTCATCCAGCGCAAGCTGTTTTCGGTGCATTTCCACGTCTATGCCTCGCCGGAATATCTCAAGCGCTTCGGCACGCCGCGCACCTTCGAGGATCTCGACGCGCATCGCGTCCTGGTGCTCGGCGGCGGCAGCGTGCCGGCCTATCTGCAGCGCTCGCGCTGGCTGGTCGAAGTGGCGCGCGACGGCAAAGGGCCGCGTACGCCGCATCTGGTTATCAACAACATTCTCGGCATCCTGCGCGCCTGCCAGCGCGGACTCGGCATCGCCATGCTGCCGGATTATCTGGTCGAGGAGAACGGCGGCCTGGTGCAGTTGTTCGGCGAGGCCGATGCGATCGCGCTCGATGCCTATTTCGTCTATCCGGAAGAGCTCAAATCGGTCGCGCGCGTGCAGGCGTTCCGCGACTTTCTGGTTGCCAACGCGCAGCGCTGGAATTTCTAGAGCTTCGTTTGTGCACAATCTTTCCCGTTTGTGCACAATCTTTTCGGAAAGCGCTTTCCGCCGTCGGACGAGTTCCGAGGGCAGACTTTTTCGGGATCATGCTCGCAGGACGTCGTTCACAGGCGGCACGGCGCTCTTGGTGGTGCGCGGCAGCTGCACGTGACAAGCGGATGAAAATATCCGCGCCGATGTTGAAATGGCGCGGAAAGGTCGTGTGGTCTCATACGTGTTTGGGACAATCTTCCAATCTGCGGCCGTGAGCGAGTTTCATCATCGCGAACACATCAGCACTTTGCGATGATCGCATGGCTGACATGTGCCCTCTCGCATTGTGTGGCGTAAATGAGAATCGCATACTTCGCGTTGTGCTGTTGTGCGTCGGTCGCCGCCATCCTCCCAGATAGGCGGCCGAAGAAGCAGGCAGTTGTTCCCCTCTGGAAGGTGTCGCCGGCGCCCCCACGCTGGCGTACTGAACCGGGCCCGCAAGGGCCCGGTTTTCTTTTGTCGATGGATGGTTCCCGGTTTGCGCTGGTGCAAGCAGCCGGTCCCGGCGTAGAACCGGCGGGCAAAATTCAATAGGTCACGCCCGTGAAAATCTCGATCCTCGACGACTACCACGACACTGTGCGCACGCTGCCGTGCTTTGCCAAGCTCAAAGGCCATGACGTCACGATCTGGAACGATCACGTGCAGGACGTCGACACACTTGCGCAGCGGCTCGCCGATACCGAAGTTCTGGTGCTGATCCGCGAGCGCACGCAGATCCGCACACCGCTCCTCGAGCGGCTGCCGAGGCTCAAAATGATCAGCCAGCGCAGCGTCTATCCGCATATTGACGTCGATGCCTGCACCCTGCTCGGCATCATTCTGTCGTCGAGCCAGCATCCCGGCACGCCGTCGCGCGCCACGTCCGAATTCACCTGGGCGCTGATCCTGGCGGCCGTGCGCGAGATTCCGCAGCAGGTCGCGGCGCTGAAGACCGGCCTTTGGCAGACCGGCGTCGGCACCACGCTCGACGGCAAGACGCTCGGCATCTATGGCTATGGCCGTATCGGCGCCGTCGTCGCCGCGTACGGCCGCGCCTTCGGCATGAATGTGATCGTCTGGGCACGGCCGGCGACATTGGAAAAGGCGCGGGCCGACGGCTATGCGGTAGCGCCGAGCAAGGAAGCGTTCTTCGCAACCAGCGACGTGCTGACCCTGCATATGCGGCTGGTCGACGCCACGCGCCACATCGTCACCGCCGCGGACCTCGCGCACATGAAGCCGACCGCACTTCTGGTCAATACCAGCCGCGCCCCGCTGATCGCGCCCGGCGCGCTGCTCGAAGCCCTGCGCAAGGGCCGGCCCGGCTTCGCCGCGGTCGACGTCTACGAGCAGGAGCCGGTGCGCGATCCGGATTATCCGCTCCTGAAAATGCCGAACGTGATCTGCACGCCGCATCTCGGCTACGTAACGCGCGAAGAATATGAGACTCAGTTCACCGACATTTTCGATCAGATCACCGCCTATGCCGAAGACGATCCGATCAATGTGATCAACACCGATGTATTGAAAAGCAAAGCGCTGCGGGTGTGACGCATTGCGGAAGAGAGTCGTCACCGTCAACGATAAGATGCAACGCGGCCATCGCTATGAGCTGACCGCGCCGGCCGGGCGCGGCTTCGACTCGGCTTTTCAGCCCGAGCTGACGCCGGCGCAAATGCTGCGGCTCGGCGTGTTCGGCGGCAAATACATGACCGACTGCCGCAAGGAATTTCCGAAAAGCTGGTTTGCCCGCGCCAAGCTTGCCGCCAAACATCGCGATCCCGCGTTGAATTATTTCGGGGTCGACGCCAGCCAGCCATTGTCGGTGTGGCGGAAGAACGGCTGGATCTATCGCGACGACCCGCGCGGCTGGTTTCAATGGTACTGCCGCTACTATATGGGGCGGCGCATTCCCGCCGAAGACGCACGACAGATCAAGCGCTGGAAGGCGATCCGCCGCCATATCCGGCAAATTCAGCGCAATTGCGAGCCCGGCGACGTCATGTGCCGGCCGCGCCAGCGCCAGGCGCTGCTGCATTGGGCCTATGACAGCCGCAAGATTTGACCTCAGGCCGGATCGAGGCCTTTCGCCGTGATCACGTTCCTCGCGTCAGGCGTCCTGAGGAATTGCAGCAAAGCGCGGCCGGCTTCGGCATGGCTGGCGCTGGCCGGAATGGCGCCGGTGAACATCGTCAGGCTTTGCAACTCCGCCGGAAGCGGACCGACAATGTCGATGCCGGACACCGCCATCAGCTCCGACATCTGCTGAATGCCGATCTCGGCCTCGCCCCGCAGCACGGCGAGGCCGGCCAGCGCCGCCGGGCCGCCGGCGCCGTAAAGGGATCTCGCCTGCATCGCCCGGGTGATGCCGAGCCGCTCGAACACTTTGGCCATGTGGGCGCCGCTGGCGCCGCCGCCGACCGGCTTGCTCAGTGCGACGGCTGTGGCGGCAAGCATCGCGCGCTTGAACGCCTCGGCCGAGGCAATATCCGGGCGCGGCGCGCCCTTGGCGACGCAGACGCCGATCGACGAGCGCGCCACATCGACCAGACTGCCGGGGACGATCTTGCCGCTTGCGAGCAGCGCTTCAGCGCCGCCTCGTGTGACAATCGCGGCATCAGCCGCTTCGCCCTCGCCGAGGCGCTTTTCCTGCTGCAACGACGGCCCAAGCTCGACGACAAGCCGGTGACCGGTCTCGCGCTCGAAGCGGGGCGCGATCTCCTCGAACACCATTTTCATGGCGGTGGTGCTCAGCACTCTGATCCCGGCTTGCGGCGCCACGCGGCCCCCCTGTTGATTGCCCCGCGCAAACGAGGCCTTTCCGGAGCCAACCGGCCCCCATCAACTCTGTGTGAGTTTTCGTCGGACGGCAATCAAATAGCGGGCAGGGGCATCAATTGCGCAACGATTTGCGCTAGAACGTCAGGCGAGGATTCGTGATGGCGACCCATAACGGCTTCGGCCCTTCGGTTCTGGAGGATGACTGAAATGTTCACACGGCGACACATGCTCTACGCCGGCGGCGCGGGTTTGGCGCTGGCCTTCGTCCGTCTCAACTGGCCGCATGCCGCGACAGCCGCGCCGCATGCTTATGAAGTCACCCATACCGATGACGAATGGCGCAAGCTGCTGACGCCGGCGCAATTCGACGTGCTGCGCCGCGAAGGCACCGAACGGCCGTTCACCAGTCCGCTGCTCGACGAACATCGCAACGGCATCTTCGCCTGCGCCGGCTGCGACCTGCCGCTGTTCTCGTCGAAGACCAAATTCGAAAGCGGCACCGGCTGGCCGAGCTTCTGGGCTCCGCTCGACAATGCCGTCGACGAGACGGAGGATCATTCCTTCGGCATGACGCGCACCGCGGTGTCGTGCCATCGCTGCGGCGGCCATCTCGGCCACGTCTTCAATGACGGGCCGAAACCGACCGGCCTGCGCTATTGCATGAACGGCGTGGCGCTCAAGTTCGCGCCCGCGCCGGCAAGCTCAAGCTAGACGAAGAATCTAGAACTCCTGCCACTGCGGATCGTTGACCGCCACCGCGGTCGCGAGCGCTGTCTGCATGCGGCCGACCGGACCGCCTCGGGCCGGCGCTGCACCGGTTCCGCCATTGCCGACCGCGGCAGGCTTGGGCGTCGCAGCCTTGATCTCGGCGACCGGCGCCGCCGACTTGGCCGGCTTTGCCACTGACGGCTTCTCTGCGGCCGGCCGCGCGGACGCGCGCCCGCCGTCGCCGTCCGTATCATTGACGCGGAAAATGCTGACTTCGTCGTTCATCGCCTTGGACTGGTGTTCCAGCGTTTTCGCGGTCGCGGCGTTCTCCTCGACCAGCGCCGAGTTCTGCTGGGTGACCTCGTCCATCTGCGTCAGCGCCTTGTTGACCTGCTCGATGCCGGCCGCCTGCTCGGCGCTGGCCGAGGCGATATCGGAGATGACGGCGGCCACTTTCTTGATCGAGTCGACGATTTCGGTCAGCGCCGTGCCGGCTTTGTTGACCAGGTCGACGCCGTCCTTGACCTGGCTGTTGCTGTTGGTGATCAGGTCCTTGATGTCCTTGGCCGCCTGCGACGAGCGCTGCGCCAGGCTGCGCACTTCGGACGCCACCACGGCAAAGCCGCGCCCGGCCTCGCCGGCGCGCGCCGCTTCGACCGCGGCATTGAGCGCCAGCAAATTGGTCTGCCGCGCGATTTCGTCGATCACGCCGATAATGTCGGAAATCTTCCGCGACGATTCCTCGATGCGCGCCATCGCGTCGACGGCCCGAGCGACGACCTGGCCGCCGCGATCGGCCACGTCGCGCGTGGCGGCGGCCGATTGATTGGCCTGCTGCGCATTCTCGGCATTCTTTTTGACGGTGGCGGACATTTCCTCCATCGAGGCCGAGGTCTCTTCCAGGCTCGCCGCCTGCTCCTCGGTGCGCTGCGACAGGTCGGTGGTGCTCACCGAGATTTCCGAAGAGGCATTCGACACCTCGTTGGCCGCGGTTTTGATCTTGCGGATGACCGAGCCCATCGTGTCGAGAAGGCCGTTGACGCCCGCGCACAGCGACTGGACCTCGCCGGTCTTGCCCTCGAGCGGAATGCGACGGGTCAGATCGTTGGATTTTGCGGCTTCGACCGCTTCCTGGGTCTGCGCCACGGCCTGCTGCAAGGCCGTGCTGGCGCGCACCTGCTCGGTGATGTCGGTGGCGTATTTCACCACTTTGAACGGCTTGCCATTCAGATCCATGATCGGGTTGTAGCTCGCCTGGATCCAGACCTCCTTGCCGCCTTTGCCGATCCGCTTGTACTGACCGGAATCATATTCGCCGCGGCCGAGCTTCTCCCAGAACATGCGGTAGTCCGCGCTTTGCCTGTAGGACGGCTCGACGAACATCGAATGGTGCTGGCCCTTGATCTCGTCGAGCGTATAGCCCAGCGTCTTGAGGAAATTGTCGTTGGCGTTGAGGATCCTGCCGTCCATCGAGAATTCGATGACGGCCTGGGCCTTGCCGATGGCGCCGATCTGGGCTTCGTAATCGGCGTTGCGCAATTTTTGCTGGGTGACGTCGGTTGCGAACTTCACCACTTTGACCGGCCTGCCCTTGGCGTCGAGGATCGGATTGTAGCTCGCCTGAATCCAGACCTCTTTGCCGCCCTTGCCGATGCGCTTGTATTCGCCGGCGTCATATTCGCCGCGGCCGAGCTTATCCCAGAACAAGCGATATTCAGCGCTTTGCTTGTAGGCCGGCTCGACGAACATCGCGTGGTGCTGGCCCTTGACCTCATCGAGCGTGTAGCCCAGCGTCTTGAGGAAATTATCGTTGGCGGTGATGACCACGCCGTCCATCGTGAATTCGATGATGGCCTGCACTTTGTTGATGGCTTCCAGCATGCCGTTGGCCAGCCGCTGCGAACCGTTGCCTGCCGAATGTTTGAGTCCGAGCATGTCGATCTCCGTGGGCTCGTTCCGATAAGGCTCGCGCCGCCGCCGCGAGCGGCGAATTTCGTCCGACTAGTTGATGGTTTCCGCCAGCAGGTTTGGAAGATCGATCAGCGCGATCATCCCGTCGTCGTTGGTGACGAGACCCGAGAGAAAACGCAGCTTCTGCGATTGCGCGATCCGCGGCACCGGCTTGATCTCGGCCACGTCGAGCGAAACGATGTCGAGCACGCGGTCGCCGAGGAGACCGACGGTCTTGCCCTCGATCTGCACGACAATCACGATGTGGAGCGGCGTCGCTTCGGTCAGGCCCTGACCGAAGCGGCAGCGCAGATCGACGATGGGAACGATCACCCCGCGCAGATTGAGCACGCCGCGCACATATTCGGGCTGGCCGGGCAGCGGCGTGATGGCCGTCCACCCCTTGATCTCGCGCACCGCCATGATGTCGACGCCGTATTGGTCGTCGCCGATCGCAAAGCTGATGAGCTGATTGGCAGCCGCGCCGGTGTCGCCCGGAGCAGGCATGCTCGCGGCCGCTTGGCCGGCGTCGGCCGCAGACGAAAGTACGAGGTCACTCATTACGCTACCCCTGTCGTACGCTCACGGACTTTCCAAACGCGCCGCGCCGAGGCCTTCGGCCTGATCGTGTGCGTTGAGTACAGGACTTGAGTTTCCGGGCGCGCCCCCGCGCGACAATCCAATCGTTGAGTTTCAAGGCTTGGCGCGATGCAGCCGTGTCCAGGTCGGATTACAAATCGGCAATTTCAGTAGGCCTGCAATGGTCGGCGTCCGTCCGACAAAAGCCCGCCTCGCAAAGGCACCGCAAAGATAGCGATCCGCAATGAACAATTCTTTTGTCGCTCACGCGAAGCGCTATCGCGACAACGACGAGGACCGCTTGCCGTGCGGCGGACGCAGGATTCCGGCTCCGCGTCAACCGGCCGCACGCGATGAGACGGTGCCATCAGCCCGCGGCCATAACCGGCTGCTCTTGGTACGAGGCCCGTTCCCAGCGGCTGCGCCGCAGCGTGCTGCTGGGCAGTTCGCCGAAGACGCTGCGATAGGATTGAGCGAACTGGCTCAGATGATTGAAGCCGCATTGCAGCGCGACGCCGGTGATCGACGTGCCGGGAGGGGCGGCCTTCAGCATGCCGTGCGCTCGTTCCAGGCGAGTGCGCAGAATGTATTGCGTAATCGTGCAATCCAATTCCCGGCGAAACAGAATCTGGAGCGTCCGCAGCGATGCCCCGCAGTGGTGCGCGAGGTCGGCCAATCCAATGGGCCCCCCTGCGTAGGTATTGATGAATTCCACGCTGCGGCGCAGCAGAGGCTTGTCGTAGATGGCTGGATCGCGGTTGTTCGGCGCGGCGGCATTGGCCAGCACTTGCGCGGCGCGAAGTACCAAAAGCTCGTCGTGCGCCGCCTTGAATGCGGGGAGGTCGATGATCCCGTCCGCTTCCTGATCGATGCAATGGATCGTATGCGAGATCAGGTCCTGCAAAACGTCCAATCCCTTGACCGAGGGGTCCAGGAAATGCTTGTCGCGAATCCTGGTCATGTCGGCATCGGGACTAAGCAGGGCGAACACGGCCTCGATCCGCGAAGCGTGCACACGCAGCATCAAATTGTGGCCGTGCGACTCGATCATGTATTCGCTTGCTGGACACAGTCCGATGGCCGGTGCGGGAGCGATTTCCCGGAGACTGCCTCCCGCCCGGATGCGCAGCGGACGCGTTCGTGCAATCAGAACGCGGAAATCTCGCTGCGGACCGCCGCAAACCTGATGACCGGTAGTTCTGTATGATGTCAGTATCGAACCATGGGCCGGCGCCCCGAAACGAAAGACATTCGACGCGCTGAGATACCGCGTGCCGTTGACCGGCGTGACAGATTTTATGTTTTGATCGCAGATATGACGCAGACGATGCAGCACCACGGCCGGATCGCCGCTCTTGAAATCAAGGTAGCAGCGTAAGGGAAGCATTATTTCGCGAGATGCTGGCATTTAAATCCGACATATTCCGTCTGACATGCCTGGCTTTGCTACTGCTCTGCGCGTATCAACAAACCTAACATGCACGTATTCCAGTCAGGACAAAAATCAATTCAGAAAGAAGTCGCATCGTCAGCGCGAAATCTGATCTGATGAGCGAAGATCAACGTTTTGTATTTGCTTATCGTTCCGGCAACTAAAAATTGTCATATCGTTGCCCATTGCCGCGGCGTGAATGGGCGAACGCGGCACGAGGACGCCGAACGCATGTCGCATCAATCGCGGCGGAAACGCATTGCGTTGCGCGAACCTCGGCACATATCTTGGATCGATGCATGGCTCGATACGTGTTTCAGCTTTTGGCGCGTTCGCGGCTGGAGATCGCCCGCGGCTTTTTTTGCTCCGGCGGCAGATGCCGCCGCAACAGATCGAGCAGGAATTCGGCGGCCGGCGTGAGCGGTAATCCGGCACGGCGCACCGTCACGATCGGCGGCGCCGGCAGCGTCTCCTTCACCGTGATCGGCGCCAGCGTGTCGCTCGTTTCTGAAAATTCGATCCACTGGATGGGCACCATCGCCAAGAGATCGCTGCAGGCCAGCGCGATCATCAGCGTAAGCGCGGACTGGCTGCGCAGCGCAAGCCGCGGCGGCGCCAAGCGACGCTGCGCGAACAACTGGCCGAGCTCTTCTTCGGCCCGAAACGTGACCGACGTCGTCGCCCATTCGGCGCCGGCAAGATCGCGCAGCGAGCGCGCGCCGGCGAGCGGATGGCCCTTGCGGCCGAGAATGATCCGCAAATTCTCGAACAGAATGTCTTGAGAGAGTTCAGGCGACGGCTCCTGGTCCGGCCGCGGGCCGACATAGAAATCGACGCTGCCGTCTTTCAATCCTGCTTCGAGCGTCGGATACCAGCCTTCGATCAGATGCAGCTCGACATGCGGATAACGGGCGCGGAACGGCTGCAGCGCCTTGGGCAACAGCGCGATATGGGCCGCGAGCGACAGGCCCGCGACCACTTTGCCGGAGGTGCCGCCGTGGAGTTGCTCGGCCTCGTCGCGCGCGCGCCGCACCTCGGTGAGCACTGCGCTAGCGCGGCGCACGAAGGCCTGGCCGATCGGCGTGAGGAGCATGCCGCGGGCGCGGCGCTCGAACAGCGGCGCGCCGAGCTCGCGTTCGAGCTCCTGCAAGCTGCGGGTCAGCGCCGGCTGTGCGAGTTTGAGATGCCGTGCCGCGGCACGCAGGCTACCCCGCTCGGCGATCGCCACCACGTCGCGGAACTGGTTGAGCTTCATGACGTCTTTCGGGGTTTTCCGGCCTTGTCGGCGCGTTCGGATCGAGCGATATCAAAACCGCATCGGAAGAACGATAATGCCATCTTCTTGCGATCCCGGTCCAGGGCTAGATGTTGTGTGACATTTGTCAGCGCACGGCCGCCGCGGCGAGGATGTCGAAGGGCCGAAGCGTATCAGCGCAGCCGGCAAGACTGCGTCGCCATAGAGGAAACGATGACCCAGATCCGCGGCTTCATCGAAGCCACCCGCCGCCCCGGCGTCTTGGGCGTGCACTCGCTCGATCATTTCAGCCTGACGGTGCCCGATCTCGACAAGGCCAAGACCTTCTACGAGACGTTCGGGCTCGAGGTGCGCAAGGATGGCAACGGCATCGCGCTCTACACCCACGGCCATTCGCATCGCTGGGGCACATTGAGCGAAGGACCGCGCAAGAAGCTGCATTATCTCTCGTTCGGCGCCTTCGAAGACGATCTGCCGCGTTTTCGCGAGCATCTGAGCAAGCTCGGCATCGAGCGGCTCGATCCGCCGGCCGGCTTCGAAAGCAATGGACTCTGGTTCCGCGATCACAACGGCGTGCCGATTGAAATCCGCGTTGCCGAAAAATCCTCGCCGAATGCGAAGTCGGTGTTCAGTGCGGTGTCGGCTCCGCCGGGCGTCGCCGGCGCCGTCAAGCGCAGCAAGGCGCCGGTCACGCGGCCGCGGCGGCTTGCACATATCCTGCTGTTCACCGTCGACGTGCCGCGCGCGATCGAGTTCTACACCAAGGTCTTGGGGCTACGGCTGTCGGATTCCTCCGAAGGCAATATCGCCTTCCTGCACGGCGTCCACGGCAGCGATCATCATCTGATCGCCTTCGCCCGCTCCGACGGCGTCGGCCTGCATCATTGCAGCTGGGATGTCGGCAGCGTCGAGGATATCGGGCTGGGCGCCATGCAGATGGCCAACAAGGGCTTCACCCATGGCTGGGGGCTCGGCCGCCACGTGCTCGGCTCGAATTACTTTCACTATGTGCGGGATCCGTGGGGCAGCTGGTCGGAATATTCCGCCGACATCGACTATGTCCCCGCGACCGTCGATTGGGCCTCCGCCGACCACCCCGGCGAGGATTCGTTCTATCTATGGGGCCCGAACGTGCCGGAGGATTTCGTTCGCAACTGTGAAATCGACAACTAGCGCATGTCGCGGAAAAGGGAACGCCGGTTTTCCGACAGGAACATGGGCAAAATCGCGATCGAGCGAACGGAACGGACGCGAGGGTGACGGGAGCGATCAAGACACAGGTGCTGATCGTCGGCGCGGGCCCGGTTGGACTCGCGCTTGCCATCGAGCTCGGCCTGCGCGGCATCGACGTGACCATCGTCGAGCAGCGCTCGCGGACCGGCGCGCAACCGCGTGCCAAGACCACAAATGTGCGCACCATGCAGCACATGCGGCGCTGGGGACTCGCGCAGCGGCTCCGCGCCTTGGCGCCGCTGCCCTCCGACTACCCGACCGACGTGGTGTTTTCGACGACGCTGTTCGGCCGCACGCTGGCAGTGATCGAGAACGCCTTTGCCGGCAAGAAGTGCCGCGACCCTCGCTTTCCGGAACCCGCGCAATGGGTACCGCAATACACGGTCGAGCAGGTCTTGCACGAGCGCATCGCCGAACTTCCGTCGGTGACGCTGATTTCGGGCACGACGCTTGAAGAGGCGGCGCAATCGGCCGCCGGCGTCACCGCCGCCGTGCGCGAGCTCGAGAGCGGCGACCGCCGGACCATCCATGCGGACTATCTGGTCGGCGCCGACGGCGCGAAGAGCCGCGTGCGCGAGATCATCGGCGCCAAGATGACGGGCGAGCAGGCCTATGCACTCAATTACAATCTGATCCTGCGCATTCCGGAACTTGACCGCACGCCGCCGGCCCGCCGCGCCATCATGTATTGGCTGATCAATCGCGACAGTCCGGGCGTGTTGAGCCCGCTCGATTGCAATGGCGAATGGGCCTTCATCACGCGGCTTGCGCCGGGCGTCACCGCGATCGACGACGACGAAGTGATCCGCCGCGTCCATGCCGCGATCGGCCGGCCGCTCCCGACCGAAATCGTCACGCGCGACTATTGGGCGGCGCATCGCCTGATCGCAGATCGCTATCGCGACCGCCGGATCTTCCTCGCCGGCGATGCCTGCCATCTGCATCCGCCGTTCGGCGGCTACGGCATGAATCTCGGCATCGCCGACGGCGTCGATCTCGGCTGGAAGCTTGCCGCCGTATTGCGCGGCTGGGGCGGCGACGGCCTGCTCGCCGCCTACGAAGACGAGCGCCGGCCAGTGCATTTGCGCACCATCGCAGAGGCGGTCGAGAATTACCGCACCTTGAGCGACCAATTGCTCAAGGACGATCTCGATGCCGACAGCGCCGAGGGCAGTCGCGCCCGTGCCGCCGTGGCCAAAGAGATCGTCGCCACCAAGACGCGCGAATTCGATACGCTCGGCGTCGTGCTCGGCTCGCGCTATGACGATTCACGCATCATCGTGGACGACGGCAGCGCGCCGCCGGCCGAGCACTATGCCGATTTCGAGCCGTCTGCGCATCCCGGCTGCCTGGCGCCGCATGCCTGGCTCGCCGACGGCGCCTCGCTCTACGACCAGTTCGGGCTGGGCTTTACGCTGCTTGTTCTCAACGATAGTGCCGCGCCGCTGGCGCGGGATATCGAAAACGCCGCCGTCATCGCCAGCGTGCCGCTGTCGTCACTTGATTTGCGCGGATCCGGGCTCGAAGACCTTTATGCCGCGCCGCTCGCGCTGGTCCGCCCCGATCAGTTCGTCGCCTGGCGCGGGTCGAATGCCGATCCTGCCGCCTTGCTGCGCACCGTCAGCGGCCGGGCTTCGCACCAGCAGGCGACAACGCGAATTCTTGAAACAAACAGCGAAACATTCGGGAGGGTGGCATCATGACGATGCAGGACGGCAACACGGTCAATGTCACGCGGGTCATCGATGACTCGCCGATCGGCAGCTTTCAGATCATGGTCTTCGTGCTGTGCTCGCTGGCGGCCTTTCTGGATGGCATCGACACGCAAAACATCGGTGTCGCCGCGCCGATCATCGCCGCGAACATGAAGCTGACCCATGCGGCGCTCGGCCCGGTGTTCTCATCCGCTCTGGTCGGCGCGACGTTCGGCGCGCTAACCTTCGGTCCGCTCGGCGACCAATATGGCCGCAAGGTGGTGCTGGCGCTCGCCGTCTTCATGTTCGGCATCTTCACCATCGCGACCGCCTATGCGCAGACCTACGAGCAACTGCTGGCCATCCGCGTTGCCGCCGGCATCGGCATGGGCGGAGCGACGCCGTGCTTCATCGCCTTGGCGTCCGAATTCGCCCCGGCACGTCGCCGCGCCATGGTGGCGAGCGCGATCTGGTCGGCGTTTCCGTTGGGCGGCTTCGCCGGCGGGTTCCTGAACGCTTACGTGTTGTCGATGTTCGGCTGGCAGGCGATCTTCCTGGTCGGCGGCGTGCTGCCGCTCCTGATCACGCTCGCGTTCATGATCTGGCTGCCGGAATCGCTGAAATTCCTGATCGCCAGAGGCGGTGAGAGCGTGCGAATCGCGGCGATCATGCAGCGCTTGCGGCCCGATCTGCCGGCAAATTCGCACTTCGTCTCCAACGAGCAGCGCGTGAAAGGCATTCCGCTCAAGCATCTGTTCAGCGACGGCCGCGCGTTATGGACATTGCTGTTGTGGGTGCCGTTCTTTGCCGCCTTCGGCGTGCTGATCATTGCCGTGCTGTGGACCCCGACCTTGCTGCACGACAACGGCATCCCGCTGACGCAAGCCGCCCGCGCCATCGCCTTCAACGGCCTCGGCGCCTTGATCGGCATGGGCGTCGCCGGACGTTTGATCGAGCGTTTCGGCGCAGGTCCCGTTCTGATTCCGGCATTTCTGCTCGGCGCCGTTGCAACGGCCTTGCTCGGTTATGCCGCGGCGTCCGCGGTCGGCATGGCGGTCGGCGTCTTTTTGATCGGGCTCTTCATCGGCATGGGCGGCTCCGGCGCCATCGCGCTCGCGGCGCTGACCTACCCGACCGCGATCCGCTCGTCCGGCGTCGGCTGGGCGATGGGCGTCGGCCGGTTCGCCCAGGTGCTGTCGCCGCTGTTCGCCGGCGCTGCCGCCGGCGCCGGATGGAGCAGCGTGCAGTTGTTCGTGGTGCTGGCGATCGCGCCGGTCCTCGCCGCGCTGGCCGTCCTGGTGCTGCGCACACTGCCGGCACACAGTTCCGCGGCCGAGACGATCAGCGCACCGGGCGCCGTCGCCTCATGAAGCACTGGCGGCACGCGCCAGCGTCAACAGCGCGAGCGCATGCTGCGCGATCATGAGTTCCTCATTGGTCGGCACGGCATAGAGCCGCGCGCGGCTCCCCGGCTGCGATATCAGCGTCTTCCCTGTCGTATTGGCGGAGGCATCCAGCGCTATGCCGAGCCAGGCAAGTTTCTCCGCGACGCGCGCGCGGATCAGCGGCGAATTTTCGCCGATCCCGGCGGTGAAGACGAAGGCGTCGAGCCCACCCAGCGCCGCCGCCAGCATTCCGGCATTGAGCGCGATGCGATAGACGAAGCAGTCGATCGCCAGTGCCGCGCCCGGCGCAGAGCTTGCTTCCAATTCCCGCATGTCGTTGCTGAGGCCGGACAGGCCTTTGAGCCCGCTCTCGTAATACAGCAGATGCTCGAGCGCGGCCGGCGTCATCTGCTTTTCGCCGATCAGATAGAGCAGGACGCCCGGATCGATCTGCCCCGGCCGCGTCCCCATGGGCACGCCGTCGAGCGCCGTGAAGCCCATGGTGCTCTCGATGCTCTTGCCGCCGGCGAGCGCGCACATCGAGGCGCCGCTGCCGAGATGGGCGACAATGACCCGCCCCGCGGCAATGTCGGGTGCGATCTCGCGCAACCGGCCGGCAATGTATTCGTAGGACAGTCCGTGGAAACCGTAGCGGCGTACGCCTTCCTGAAAATAGCTCTCCGGGATCGCATAGTGCTCGGCGACGGCGCTGTGGGTGCGATGAAATGCGGTATCGAAACAGGCGACCTGCATCAGATCCGGGCGGCGCGCGCTGATGAGCTTGATCGCCGCGAGATTGTTCGGCTGATGCAGCGGCGCCAGCGAATTATATTGTTCCAGGCGCTTGAGCACCGCATCGTCGACCACGACCGGACGATCGTAATGCGGCCCGCCATGGACGACGCGATGGCCGACGGCGCGAAGATTGACCTGCGGCGTCGTGCGCAGCCAGTCTCCGGCCGCCGCCATCGCCGCCGGAACGTCGGCGATGGCATGCGCGTCGTAGGATTTGTCGATCAGCGTCGAGCCGTCGGGTGAGGCGGCGCGCAGCCGCGGCCGCGTGCCGATGCCCTCCATCTGGCCCTTGATCTGCGGTTCGAGGGCGCCGCTGGCCGTGATCGCGAAAATCTCGAACTTGATGCTCGAAGAGCCGGCATTGACGACGAGGATGGTGTCCATGGTCGGGTATCGGTTATCCGTGCCCTCTTCTTCCCTTGGCCGCCAAGACTATCCGAAACAGCCAAGTGTCGCTTGTGGCCCGTGCTAATCATAGGCCGGCCGGGCGACGGCGCTTTGACCCGTATCAAGCCGCGACCGCACTTTCTTGCCGCCGCTTGCGAGGCTAATCTGCCGCAAAAGTTCCGTCTCGCCTCTCCTTCCCAACCGCTCCAAATCTGCACAACGCCATGACATTTCCCCGCCGGCATTTTCTCCAATTGGCCACCGGAGCCGCATCGCTGGCGCTGTCGCCCGCCCTGCCGCCGCATGCGATGGCGCAAGACTATCCGACGCGGCCGGTGCACCTGATCGGCGAGACGCCGGCCGGCGGCTCGCCCGACATCATCGCGCGGGTGATCGGGCAATGGCTCTCGGAGCGGCTCGGCCAGCCCTTTGTCGTCGACGACCGCGCCGGCGCCAGCGGCAACCTCGCCACCGAATATGTCGTGAACTCGGCGCCGGACGGCTACACGCTCCTGGTCGCGATCTCCAGCAATGCCATCAATGCGTCGCTGTTCTCCCATCTCAACTTCAATTTCATCCGCGACATCCAAGCCATCGCCCGTCTCGGCAGCATTCCGCTGGTCGTCGCGGTGACGCCGTCATTCCCGGCGCAGACCTTGCCCGAATTCATCGCCTATCTGAAAGCCAATCCCGGCAAGGTCACCATGGCGTCCGGCGGCACCGGCGCGCCGGCGCATGTCGCCGAAGAGCTGTTCTGCATGATGGCGGGCGTGAACATGATGCATGTGCCCTATCGCGGCGAGGGGCTGGCGCTGCCCGACGTGATGAGCGGGCAGATCAATATGATCTTCGCCGCCATGCCGGCGTCACTCGGCTATCTGAAGGCCGGCAAGCTGCGTCCGCTGGCCGTCACCGCGGCCACGCGCCAAGCCGCTTTGCCGGATGTGCCGGCGGTGAGCGAATTTCTGCCCGGCTACGAGGCGAGCGGCTGGTACGGCATTGTCGCGCCCAAGGCCACGCCCAAAGCCATCGTGGACAAGCTCAATACCGAGATCAATGCGGCGCTGGCCGACCCCACGGTCAAAACCCGTTTCACCCAATTGGGACTGGTTCTGTCGCCCGGCTCGCCGGAGGATTTCACCAAATTTATCGTCGACGAAACCGAGAAATGGGCCAAAGTCGTCAAGTTCGCCGGCATTCAGCCGCAATAAGCCCGTGCGCCGCGGCGGCTGAGCTTGGGTTGAGATCGAGGATGCCGCCCAATCCGAAGCAGAATTCGATATTGTCAGATTCCGTTCGGCGTGCAGCCCATCAGCAATTTGGCGGTGTCGAGAAGGTTTGTTGCCGGGGTTTTGACTCGGTTTTTGTTCGGCAGCACAAAGACGATTTCGTCATCCGACTGCATGATGTAATCGTTGTCGTGCTCGACTTCCGTGATGACGACGGCGCGCTGCAGATCAAAGCCCGCCTGTTGGACCCTGGCGGTCGCTTCTTGCACCGCGCGCGGCGTCGGAAGAAGCGTGTGGGGATCCCGTTCCAGGAGATAACCCGGATTGGCCCACGCGTTGACGACCAGTTGTGCGAGGGAATCCGTGGGCTCGAAGGAAAATGCCGGCAACACCAGATGCTTTGCCTCGCCCGGACGCGTCCTGTCCGGCACTTTCTTGTGAATGGCCACTGTAAAACCCTCCCTGATCAAGCACGTCCTGATGAGATACGTCGGTATTTTACCGTCCCAAGCCACCAATCACTCTAGTTGTGGAACTCGATGAAGGCAAGCAGTCCGGCGGCATCACGCGAGATTGATCATGACACCCGAGCCCGGACCTCGAACCTCGCGACATCGATGCCGATCGATGTGAACTCGGCGGCCATTCGAGCCTACGAAAACATAGCGTGACGCTCCCGCATGCACGCCCCGCACGCGCTGAGATAGGCAAGCCGAAGCTTTGCACGTATTGCCGCGGATGCGGCGAGATAAATAGGAACTTCAACAATTTAGGTGTATTGCTCGGTAATCGAGATCAGCCTGGTCGGGTTTGCGAAAAACCGCGAGCTCTTGTGCTATGGTTTTGCGAAAGTTGAGCGCGATCGAAACCGGGGAACGGTAAGCTCGTGGACCGTCCGTCACTCGTTGAGGCGATTTGGACGTAATTTGGACGTGACTGCAGTGACCGAGTTCGAGCAGAGCCTTCGAAATGTCGCGAACAACTCAAAACTTGGCGGAATGGCTCGGAGAATGCGGACTGAGCCAGTACGCTCAGACATTTGCTGAAAATCATATTGAATACGGCGTACTTCCCTATCTGACCGACGACGACCTCAAACACCTCGGGGTCTCGTTGGGACACCGCAAAAGGCTGCTTAAGGCCATCGAGGCCTTGACGGCAGGCCAACACCAGAGCGCAGCTTCGCGTGGCGGCGCCGAGGTCCTTGCCCCCGTCGAGAACCATGATCCGGAACTCCGGCAAATCACCGTGATCTTCTCCGATCTGGTTGGATCCACCGAGCTCTCGGAAAAACTGGATCCTGAAGATCTTCGGACGCTGATCGATACCTATCGCGAGACCTGCCGTGCCGCGATCGCGCGATACGAAGGCCAGATCGCCAATTTTGCCGGCGATGGCGTGATGGCGTTTTTCGGCTGGCCACGCGCCCATGAAGACGACGCGGTTCGCGCCGTGCATGCGTCGCTGGAAATCCTCGCTGAAGTCATGAAGATTCCCGGGGCGGTTACGTTGGCGGCACGTGCGGCCATCTGCTCCGGCCGCGTCGTGGTCGGTCAAACCGGCGGGCCCGCAGGATGGATGGAGGCCGTCGGCGAGACGCCTAACATCGCCGCGCGGCTGCAAATGCTCGCGGCGCCCAACACGCTGCTGGTGTCGGATTCAACGCAGCGGCTTGCATCGGCCGCCTTTGATTTTCAGGATCTTGGCCTGCAAGAGCTCAAAGGCGTGAGCAAGCCGGTTCGCGTTCACCGCGTTCTTGCCGCCAAGCATTCAGCGACCCGCTTCGAAGCGGCGCATACCAGCTCTCTGACCTCGCTGGTTGGCCGCTCGACTGAACTGAGCTTGTTGCTCGATCGATGGCAGAAGGCCAAGGAAGGCGACGGTCAAGTGGTGCTGCTGTCGGGCATCCCGGGAGTCGGCAAATCGCGCCTTATCCACGAGCTGAAGTCGAGCATCCGGATCGAGCCCTACTCATTATTGAACTATCAGTGCTCTCCATATCACAGCCAAAGCGCATTTTTCCCGGTCATCGAACAAATCGAACTAGCGGCGGAGCTGACCGCCAACGATTCCGACGCCGACAAATTTGCCAAGATCAACACGTACCTTCCGAGGCTTGTCGGCGACCAAGCCGAGGCGGCGTTACTGCTGGCCCATCTCCTGTCAATTCCGATCGACGATCGCGGCGGACTGTCTGCGCTCACGCCGCAGCAAATCAAGAACAAGACATTGGACAGGCTTCTGGAGATGATCTTGTCGTCGTCGGTGGAGCGGCCGACGCTGTGCATCTTCGAAGACGTGCATTGGATCGACCCGTCGACCCTCGAGCTGCTTGATCTTGCGATCAGCCGAATCGAGCGCGCGCCCGTCATGATCGTGGCTTCACATAGGCCCGAATTTCGCCGCGCCTGGCCGACCCCCGCACACGCGACCTTGCACTCGCTCACGCAGTTGTCACGCAGTGAGGTCACGCGGATGATCACGGAGCTGGCGAGTGAAGAAAGCCTGTCCCAGCCGATTCTCGATCAGATCATCGACAAGGCCGACGGCGTGCCCTTGTTCATCGAGGAACTGACAACGAGCATGCTCAGCGCGCCGCGGCAGAACAGGCCGCAAAAGAGCGATTTCGAGGGAGCTACGCCAATCGGCGTGGCGAAGGTTCCCGAGACCCTGCACGACGCATTGATGGAACGGCTTGATCGCGTCGTCCACGGCCGCAGACTGGCGCAAATCGCCGCCGTGATCGGCCGCGAGTTTTCGTACGATCTTTTGACGGTCGCATCGCGAACCGACGAAACCGATCTCCGCTCGACGCTCTCGCGGCTCGAGGCGGCCGATATCATCTACCGGACCGGCGTTTTGCCGTCGGTCCGTTTTGCCTTCAAACACGCGCTCCTGCGCGACGCGGTCTACAACTCCCTGCTTCGCGGCCGGCGGCAGGAGATTCATGCCGACATCGCCGCGATGCTGGAGAATCATTTCCGGGATCTCGCCGAGAACAGACCCGAGATACTGGCCTATCACTATGGCGAGGCGGGAAATAACCAAAGGGCAAGTCGCTGCTGGCGCGACGCGGGGCGTCATGCGCTGGCGAGCTCGGCCAATGTCGAGGCCATCAGTCATTTCCGCAACGCGCTGCAGTGCCTGAGCACATTGCCGGACACACCCGAACGCACCCGAGAGGAAATCGAAATTCAGCTGGCGCTGGGCATTCCCGTCATCGCGGTTCAAGGATACGCGGCCGCCCAAGCCAGAGAGGCATTCGAGCGGGCCCGCGCGCTGTGCCTCGATGCCGATAATTCGCGCGAATATTTTCAGGCGCTTTTCGGGCTGTGGGGACACGCCTGGATGGGCGCCAAGAACGACGAAGCGCTGGCCATGGCGAACGAGTTCCTGTCGCGGGCACGAACGTCATCCGACGGTATTCTGTTGATGGTCGGTCACCGCATGATGGGAAGTACGCTCTTGACCATCGGCGAGTTCCCGGCGTCACAACGACATTTCGAAGAGTCGATCGCGCTCTCCAAGGGCGGGGCCAAGCGGCCGCTCTACGACCGTTACATGGTCGAGCCGCAAGTCGCTTCGTTATTGCTGCTGTCCTGGGACTTGTGGTTTCTCGGTCACGCGGAACAAGCACTGGCCCGCGTTTCGGAAGCTCTCGCGCTCGCCCAGGATTTCGCACATCCCTACAGCATCGCGTTTGCACATTACATGACGTCCGTCGTCCATCTTCTGCGCGGCGATCCTGCCCGGGCCTTGCAAAGCGCCGAGCAAAGTCTCGAAACGTCACGGGAACAGCGGTTCGCCCTGTACGAGCTACTGTCCACGATTTCGCGAGGCCGGGCGCTTGCGGAGCTTGGCCAGCTGCGCGAAGCCATTGCCGAGATACAAAGGGGGCTTGCCGAGGGGCGCCGTGCCGGCGTCGGCTTCATGCTGCCGATGATGCATGGCTGGCTGGCTGACGCCCACGCCCGGACCGGCGATAACGAGACCGCGCTGTCGATCGTGGAGCAAACATTGGATGAGATCGGCGACGCCACAGGCAGATCGTGGGAAGCCGAGTTGCAGCGCCAGCGGGCGGATATTCTCCTGAGCCTCGACCCATCGAAAGCCGCGGAAGCCGAGTCGTATCTTCAAAGCGCCATTGAAATAGCCCGCCGTCAGAGCGCGAAAACCTTGGAATTGCGAGCAGCCACCGGCCTCGCCGAACTGTGGCGGCGACAACGGCGAATTAATGAGGCGCACGACCTGCTGGAGCCGATCTATCGCTGGTTCGAGGAAGGAGCAGATACGGTGGACCTGAAACGCGCGCGTGACGTTCTTCAGATGCTGCACTGATGTCGTCTGTTTGTTGCGCCCGCGCCCTGCCCGATCAAAAACCAGATCTCGAATGCTGCTAAGCGTCGGTTATTTCCGGTCTTTTTGCGAACGCGCGTCATTGTCCCGCGGCTGACGTGCGGTTGCACTACAATGATTTGGAATGATCTATTCTAGCTTGCGAACACGGGACCCTACTACTAAACTATTAGTCTACGCGGGCCGGCGACACCCGCCGGACCCGGATCATGAGGGAGGGCTTGACCGTGGCAGCCGGCATTTTCAGAGACGCGCAGCAGAACGAACGTGTGGCTGACTTCTCGTACGCCCCCAACGATTCGCTCGCACAAATGATCGTCGATGCGTGGGTCGATCCAAATTTTGCTAATCAGCTGTTGAATTCTCCTGGCGTTGCCAAATCGGCACTCGCGCAACGAGGCATTTTTCTGTCGAACCCCATCGTGATCACGGAAACCCAGTACAATCAGGGTTACACTCCCGGTAATTCCAATGTCGACGTTGTGTTCGTACTGCCGAACCAGCCGCGTGTCGACATGACGCCTCCGCCAGGCCAGTCTCTTCTCGAGACTGCGCGTTTTTTGATGGCTGCGACGCCGAACGGTATCTAACGCCTTCTTAGTTGCGGCCGAACGATTGTTTCGAGCCTAAACGCGTTCGGACTGCATATCGAATCCGTCCCTGACATGAAACGCTCGCAAGCGAGCACTCGGAACTGGGAGGCCTTCGCATGACGCGGTTGATAACGGAGTGGGTCAACGTCACGGGCGATATTTCGATCATCGCACGCGAGTCCGGAGAGGTGTGGTTTCATACTGCGAGCGCCGCGAAACAAGACAACGATCCATTCGCGGCGCCGATGACAGGTGCAGGCGCGGAAAGTACTACGGTCAGGCTGCTCGACGGCGCCATAAATCTGGGATTTGCCGCCATCGAACAGAACCTTGCGCGTCCGGTCCCCACGATCCCCGGCTATATCCTCGCCTTGATCGGCGCATATCACACGTCGGTCGACACGCCGCGAAATCTCCGCCGCGCCGCCAAGCGCTTCGAGGACCTGGGCCGGCCCGAGGTCGCGGCCTATCTCGAAGAGCGCGCGCGCGAGGAGACCGGGCACGACCGCCTCGCGCTCAAGGATCTGCGCGCGCTGGGCGTGCCGGCCGAGCGGCTTGTCGCCAACCTCATGCCTGAGGGCATCGCACCGCTGTGCAAGCGGTTCGACGATCTCTGCGTGCGGGACTATCCCATCGGCAGCATCGGCTATTCGTACTGCCTGGAACGGATCGCCGCGCTCAAGCAGGAATCCGACATCGAGAGGGTGCAGGCGATCTGTCCGGAAGGCGTCGATACGACCCGCTTTCTCAGAAGCCACAGTGCGCTCGGCAGCGAGGTTTCGCACGTCGAAGAAACGATCAAGTTCGTCGCCTCGCTTCCGGCGGATGACCGGATCAGCGTTGTTCGCGAGACCTATGAATCCGCCCTGATCATGGCGCAAGGATATAATCACGAGTTGCTCAAGTCCGACGCCGAGATCATCCGCGAGCTTGAGCAGGCGATCGGAGAACCGCTGCCGCATCTGTACAATCCGCTGCGCAATGAAAAGCCCGGGGATCAGCCCGCGGCAGCCTAGCGGCGTCGTCTGACGGCTGGGTTCGACGCCGGGGATATCGAAGCTGTTGGCCGACGGCCGGCAGTGAACCGCTCTTGCGCAAATCGCGAACTTGTCGCAAGCCGCCGCTATGAGGGGCCTGCCGGCCTCTCGTCGTTGCGCGTCCGACCCCGGATTCCACGCCGCATAGCCGCAGAAGTTCACAGGTTGCCTATGGCGTTCCTTCATTCCTTCACGCTGCCGGATTTTCTCGATTCGCTGGTCAGCCTGTTCGCGGCCTTCGTGCTCGGCACGCTGATCGGCGCCGAGCGGCAATACCGCCAGCGCGGCGGCGGATTGCGCACTCATGTCCTGGTCGCCGTGGGCGCCGCGACCTTTGTCGATATCGGCCAGCATCTCAACGGCAACGCCGGCGCGACGCAGATCATTGCTTATGTGGTGTCGGGCGTCGGTTTCCTCGGCGCCGGCGTGATCATGAAGCAGGGCAACAACGTGTGGGGGCTCAACACCGCGGCGACTTTGTGGTGCTCGGCCGCAGTCGGCGCCTGCGCCGGCGCCGACCTCGCCTTCGAGGCCATCGCGCTGACGGTCTTTGTCCTCGCCGGCAACACTTTGCTGCGGCCGCTGGTCAATGCCATCAACCGCGCGCCGCTCGACCAGAGCGCAACGGAAGCGATCTACGAGGTGCATGTCACGACGGCGAGCGAGCATCTCGACGCCGTCCGCGAGCTCATGCGCGACGACCTCGATGCTGCCAATTATCCGCCGCAGGACATCGAGGTGATCGAGCGCGAACAGGGTGATGCGGAACTGGTGGCCGTCCTCCTGAGCACCACCGCAGATCCGAGAGAGCTCGACGCCTTGGTCACGCGGCTTGAGAAAAACCGCCATGTCGAGAACGCCAGCTGGAACCTGCGCACGACGGATTAGCCTAGGCCAAGGCGCCGAAATTCGGCGGCGGGATGCGGCGCTTCGAAGCGGCCTCATAGGCCGAGGCGATTTTCAGGATCACGTCTTCCCGCCCGGGCTCGGCGCGGAACACCAGCGAGAACGGCAGGCCGGGTTCGGGAATCGTGGTCGGAATGTGTGACGGCGCCGAAACGTAGCGCGTCCGGTCGTCGTCGAGCTTGTAGACCGGGTCGTAAGTGGTCGTGACATAGCCCGCCGGGATCAGCACTTCGGTGAGGCCGGCATTGGGGCCATAAAGCGATTCCGGACTGAGATTGCTCTCGATGTCGTATTGATAGGCGTGGCCGATGATGCCCGGCGGCCACGGCGTGTGCAGCCGCACCAGCGCGTCGAGCTTGTTCTCGTAGATCACCATCATGTCGACGCGGCGCAACAGCTCGCGCAGCATGATGCGCTCGTCGACGCCCTGGCGGCCGCCAAGCGGATTTCGCGGGTCGGCGATCTCTTCCCAATTCTTAAAGGCGGCGCGCTGGTCGTCGCCCCAATATTTTGAACGCGCGTTGAGCGCGGCGAAATCCGTCAGCGTCTCGGTGAAGCCGCGTTCCTTCCAATCCGCCGCGCGGCGCGTCAGATATTGCGGGATGTGGAAACGAAACGCGTTCGCCAATTGCTGCTGCTGAACGGTGGCGATATCGAGATTGGCCGGCGGCGCGATCGTGCCTTCCGCGAGCGCCACCAGATAATCGATCGGCTTCATCGTGCCGCTGCCGAAGATCTTGCCGGGCACGAACTCCGTCGGCTCGATCGCGGCAGCAAATTCCTTGAACAGCGGCTTGCCGTCACGGCCGAGCCGGAACAACAGATCGGGCATGAAGACCGGCACCAGCCGTGCCAATGCACGGCGGAAATCGGTCTGCATCAGCTCGACCTCGGGATCGCGAGGCCACAGCGGATCGGTAGATTCCACCAGCGTCGCGCCGAGCTTGCCGCCGAGCACGGCTTTGATTTCGCGCGCAGCAGCGGTGACGATCGGCGCTTCGGTCTTGGAGTTCGGCCGGATCAGCATCGATTCGCGGATGACGCCAAGGCGCAGGCCTTCGAGCGCGCCGTTTGCACTATCTTGCACGCCGCGCCGCGTTATGTGCGCGGCATAAGGCCCGTCGAGCACCGAACTGCGCGGCACGGCAGTGAACGGATCGCGCGGATCGTAATAGCCGTGCTCGGGATCTTTCAGCGCATCGAGCACCTTGGCGCAGTCTTCGATCGTGCGGCAAAGAATGCCGGTGCGGTCGCAATAAATATCGGCGCCGATGGCGCCGCCATCGAAGCCGAGCATCGCCTTGTGCGGCAGGATCAAGGCCACCGCGTTGTGATTGGCCGGCCCGCGGCAGGAGGCGCGCGTCTCTTCGCCGAGGCTCGCCATCACCAGATTGGCCGAAACCGAAACGCCGGACCCCGAACTCGAGCCGAGCGAGGCCGAGCGCGTCGTGTCGTAGGAATTGACCGGATTGCCGGCCCAGGTGCTGCGCTGATAGCCGAGCGTCGACGGCAGCACCTTGTCGGGATGATTGCGGCCGCCGGGATTGCCGGCGCGGCCGTTATATTCGGTATTGAGCGCCTTGGCGTAGATGATCGCGCCCTTGTTGCGCAGCTGCTCGACGAGCACATGATCGCGCGCCGGAAAGTCGATGTCATAGGCGGCGTCGCCCGCGCCGGTCGAGCGCATGTCCTTGGTGTCGAAGGGATCCTTGAACGAGAACACGACGCCGTACATCGGCATCTTGTCGAGATCCGGATTGCGGCCGAAAGCCTTGTCGAGAGCTTCCGCGGTTTCGAGCGCGTCCGGCAACTGCCGGAAATATTCGCAGACCGGCGGCGCGCCCGGCGGCAGCGGGCCGAGCGAGGGATGACGGTCGAACTCGCCCTTGCAGGTCACGGAACGCTCGCCGCGGATATTCAGCGTGGCCAGCGCGTTGAGCTGCCCGGCATTTGGGATGCCGGCGATCATGCCGAATTGCTGATAAGCCGACGGATCTGATGCGGTCGGCGCCATCCGTCCATATTCCAGCGGGGGCCCTTGATACTTGTCGAGATCGGGCAGGAATGACGAGGCCTTGACCGTCGCGGTCGGAAATTGCAACGCCGCGCCGGCGCGCACCGTGCCGCGCCGTTCCGGCGCCGGCGCACCGTCATGCGTAACGAGCTGCGTCGCCACGCCATTGAAAGCGCGCGCCCGGGCGATGTATCGGCGGACGAGGCCGGCGCAGGTCGTGCGTCCGGCTTTGATGGCCTCATGCAAGTCGGCGATCGTCGCTTCTTCGAGGCGAAACGGCTTGGACAGGGACGACGGATCCATTGCAATGAGCCTTCCGGACAAGAAGGCGCTGATGCCAGCGCCAAGTCTTCATTGTTGCATGCCCACTATTCTGCCCGAGAGGAAACCGAACTCAAGGACGACCGCGCCGCGGCGGCCGCAGGCGGTGCGCCTTCGGCGCATCCTTGGCTTCGGATTCCTCGCAGGCCCTGTTTGGGCGTGGAATCAATGAATTCATCCGCCTTGGCGGCAGTCCGACACAGCAGAGTGAGCGCGCCTACCGCATCTTGAGAATAACCACCTGATCGCTGGTCGGATCGGTCGACTTGCGCAGTTCGGCCACCCGCGCCGCCGTGACCGGTGCCGCCTGGTTGCCCCAGCCCTTGCGGATGAAGGTGACGACGTCAGCGATCTCCTGATCGGAGAGCTGCAGGCGGAACTGCGGCATGCGGTAGGAATCCGGCGTGCCCTTGACCACCAACGGGATGGAGCCGTTGAGCACCAGATTGATCAGCGACGACGGATCGTCGCCGAGCACCGTGGGATTGCCCGCGATCGGCGGCAGGTAGGGCGCGAAGCCCTTGGCGTCGAGCCCGTGGCACGAGGCGCAATTGCCGGCATAGATCGCGGCGCCGGGGTCGGAATCGTGACCGCTGTGCAGCGCCGTTGTGGTCGCGTCATCGTAAAGATAGCCCTTCTGCTCACCGCTGGCCGGCAGCGATTTCAGATAGACCGCAATCGCATTGATGTCGCTATCGGAGAGATAAGGCGTCGAGTTGTTGACCACGTCGATCATCGAGCCAAACGCCGTGCCGTAGCGGTTGTGGCCGCTTTTCAAAAACGCGACGAGATCGGCCTGCGACCATTGGCCGAGGCCGGTGCGCGGATCGCCGCGCAGATTTGCCGCGAGCCAGGCGTCGAGCAGAGCGCCGCTGAGATAAGCCGGATTGCTCTCGTCGAGCGCCTTTTCCTGGAAGGCGAAGCCGCGCGGCGTGTGGCAGGCGCCGCAATGGCCGAGCCCCTGCACCAGATAGGCGCCGCGATTCCACACCGCGTCATGTTCGGGCTTGTTCACATAGCTGCCGCTCGAGGTGAAGACGAGATTCCAGAGCGCGAGCGGCCAGCGGAAGCTCAGCCACTGCGGAATTTCGCTCGGTTTGTTGGCTTGATGCACCGGCGGCACGTCTTTCATGAAGAAGTCGTAGAGCGCCTTGACGTCCGCATCGGTGAGCTTGGCATAAGACGGATACGGCATGGCCGGATAAAGCCGGTGGCCGTCCTTGGCGATGCCCTGGCGCAGCGCGCGGTCGAAATCTTCCAAAGTGTAATTGCCGATGCCGGTCTCGGGATCTGGCGTGATATTGGTCGAGTAGATGTTGCCTAGCGGGCTGCCCATTTTCAGGCCGCCGGCAAAGGCCTTGCCGCCGGGCACCGAATGGCAGGCCACGCAATCGCCGGCGCGTGCCAGATATTCGCCGGGATTTTCGGGCGCCTTCGCATCGTCGGCACGGGCGGCGACCGATCCAAGAGCGAGCGTCAGAGCGCAAAAACCGATTATGAAAATCTTGCTCACGGTTTCCCGTCTCCCGGAACAGGCCTGTTGATGTCTGGCAGAGCGAAGGCGTGCTGAAAATTTCCGGCCGGTGGCACGCGCGTCAGCATACGCGCGGCACCGGCCGAATCCGACATGTCGCGATCATGCGTTTAAGCCGACCCCGACAGATCGTGGTCGATCAGCGGCAACGAGCGGATGCGCTTGCCGGTCAGGGCGAAGATCGCGTTGCATACCGCGGCCGCGGTCGGCGCGCCGCCGGGCTCGCCGGCGCCGCCCCATTTCTTGCCGCCGCTCAAGGCGAGATGCACGTCGATCTTCGGCGCCTGAGCCAATCGCACCATGGGATAAGTGTCGAAATTGCCCTGCTCCGGGATGCCGTTCTTCACCGTGACCTTGCCGTAAAGGGCCGCGGTCAGGGCGAAGATGGCGCCGCCTTCCATCTGCTCGGCAAAGCTCAGCGGATTGACCACATGGCCGGAATCGGCCGCCAACGTGATCTTGTCGACCTTGAGCTTGCCCTGCGGGCTGATGGTGATTTCGGCAACCTCGCCGACGATCGTGCCGTAGCATTCGAAGATGGCGATGCCGCGGGCGCGGCCGGATTCGATCGGTTTGCCCCAATCGCCCTTCTCCGCGACCATGTCGAGCACGCCAAGCCAATCCGGCTTGCCGGCCAGCATCGTGCGGCGGAACCGATACGGATCCTGGCCGCCGGCATGAGCCAGTTCGTCGATGAAGCTTTCGATGGCGAAGGCGTTCTGCGACGCGCCGACCGAGCGCCAGAACGAGACCGGAATGTGCGTATTCTTCAGCGCGCATTCGACCTTCGAATTGGCGATCTTGTAGGGATGGTTGGCGAGACCTTCGACAGCCATCGGCTCGATACCGCTGTCGACCTTGTTCATGCCCATCGAGCGCAGGATCGAGCCCACCGCGGTGCGCAGATAAAGCGCCGTCGGCATGCCGTCGGCGCCGACCGCGCCCTTGAAGCTGATCGCCGCCTGCGGCCGATAGCGGTCGTGACGGATATCGTCCTCACGCGTCCAGATCAGCTTCACCGGGCGATTGATGGCCTTGGCGATATGGATCGCCTGCACCATTTCGTCGTTGCGCGACTTGCGGCCGAAGCCGCCGCCAATGAACGTATTGTGGATATAGACCTGCTCCGGCTTGAGGCCGGCGACCCCGGCCGCAGCCGTCAAGGTGCGGTCGGCCGATTGCGTGCCGACCCACACGTCAAGCCGATCCGGCTGCAGATGCACCGTCGCGTTCATCGGCTCCATCGGCGCATGCGCCAGATACGGCACTTCGTAGACCGCCGACAGCGCCTTGTCGCCGGCAGCCGCGAGAGCCTGGTCCACATTCCCATCGTTACGCGCGACCGGCGCCGTGCCGTTCAGCGCCGCATCGCGATACTCCTTGGCGAATTGCGCGCTGTCGGTTGAGCCTGCGGCGCCGACATTCCATTCCGGATGCAGCTTCGCCAGCCCCTGCTTGGCGCGCCAGAACGTGTCGGTCGCGACCACCGCCACCGCGTCCTGCAATCGCACCACCTGGACGATGCCGGGCGCGTTTTTCAGCGGCGTGTCGTCGACGCTCGCCAGCATGCCGCCCGGCACCGGGCATTGCAGGATCGCGGCATAGACCATGTCGGGCAGGCGCGTATCGATCGAATATTGCGCCGACCCGTTGACCTTCAGCGGCACGTCCACGCGCGGCTGCGGTTTGCCGATGAACGTATATTGCTCCGGCGTCTTGATCGCGGGCTCGGTGTCGAGCTTGATCTGCGCCGCGGCGCTGGCCACCGCGCCGTAGCCGACGCTGCGATTGGAGGCGGGGTGGAGCACGACGCTGTTCGCGGCCTTGCATTCGGATGCCGGGACGCCCCATTGCGCCGCCGCCGCCGCGATCAGGCGCTCGCGGGCGCTGGCGCCGACCTGCTGCAGCTTGGTGTGGGAATCGCGCACCGAATGGCTGCCGACCGAGGACATGTCGCCATAGATATTATGCTCGCGATAGCTGCGGTTCGCCGAGCCGTATTCGACACGCACTTTCGACCAGTCGCACTGCAATTCCTCGGCGACGATCATCGGCAGCGCCGTCATGCTGCCCTGGCCCATTTCCGAGCGCGTATAACGGATCAGAATGCTGTCATCGGGCTCGATCGCGATCCACGCGTCGATGTCGTGGGGCGAATACCCTTCCTGATCCATGGGCTGCGCCCACGGCTGTGCCGGAACGGTGAAAGCCTCGGCGGCGTTCGGCAACAGACCGATACCGACGGCGAGCCCGCCAGCCGCGGTCGCGCCGGCGACAATGAAGTGACGACGCGTCAGCCGGGCCGGCCTGGAATCGGACTTTGCCGCGGCAACGTTAAAATGCTCGGTCATGCGCGCCTCCCTCAAGCCTTCATGGCGTCGGCTGCGCGGTGAATGGCCCGGCGCAGGCGCTCATAGGTGCCGCAACGGCAGATATTGGTGATATTGGCGTCGATGTCCGCATCCGTCGGGCTGGGGAAATTCTTCAGGAAGGCTGCGACCGCCATGATCTGCCCGGACTGGCAGTAGCCGCATTGCGGCACGTCTTCGGCGATCCAGGCCTTTTGCACCGCGTGCGTCGAATCCGGCGACAGGCCCTCGATTGTGGTCACCTTGGCGCCGTCCAGCAGACCGATCGGCACCGAGCATGAGCGCATCGGCTTGCCGTCGATATGGACGGTGCAGGCGCCGCATTCGGCGATGCCGCAGCCGAATTTGGTTCCGGTGAGACCGATGACATCGCGCAACACCCAAAGCAGCGGCGTGTCGGCTTCAATGTCGACTTGATGGGGAGTTCCGTTGACTTCGATCGTGACCACCGCCGCTCTCCTCAGAGTTTGGTGATGCAGGACATAACAGCGCACACGTTGCGCCAAAGTTGAAAATAGCGTCGGTCTCGTCTTTGGTCAAAGACACGATCTATTGAGTTCGCATTGCACGCACTTCTGCAATGCGCAAAAACGATGGACCGCACCACAATCGATGCGGGGGCACAAACGGCGGCGCCGTTTGCCGAAGGGGAGGAATCAATGAATCGGTGCGGTATCTATGCCGTTCTTGCGGCTCAACTGTCGTTTATGCTGCGTTTACGGCGCACGTGGTTCAGCCATTTCGCAGTTGCAGCATTTGTTTCGCTTGCGACTGTTTGCGTCGTTGACCCGGCATTCGCGCAGCTCAATCCAGCCCAGACGATCCGAATCATCGTTCCGTTTGCTCCCGCCGGATCGTCAGACGTGCTTGCCCGCCTGCTGCAACAGCCGCTGCAGCAGGAGATCAAGCAGAATGTCATTGTCGAGAACCGCGCCGGCGCCGGCGCCAATATCGGCACCGCCGAGGTCGCCCGCGCCGCGCCCGACGGCTATACGCTCTTGCTCGTGTCGAGCGCGCTGGTGGTCAATCCGGCGCTGTACAAGAGCATTCCCTACGATCCTCTGAAGGATTTTGCGCCGATTGCGGCCCTGCCGGTGGCGCCCAATGTGTTCGCGGTCAAGGCCAAGGGCGGCATCAGTTCGCTCAACGACGTGGTCGCGCGCGCCAAGGCTGCGCCGGGCAAGCTCAATTATGCCAGCCCCGGCAACGGTACGACTCCGCAGCTGACCATGGAACTGTTCAAGCTCAAGAGCGGACTTCAGATCACCAATATTCCGTTCAACGGCGGCGGTCCGGCGACCCAGGCGCTGCTGACGGGAACGGTGGACATTCTTTCCACCGCGCTCCCCGGCGCACAGTCGCAGATAAAGTCGGGCGCCATGAAGGGCATCGCGCTGACGACGAATACACGCTGGCCCGATCTTCCCGATGTGCCAACTTTCGTCGAGTCGGGCTTTCCCGACATCACGCTGAAGACCGAACATTTCCTGCTCGCGCCGGCGGGCACGCCGCAGCCGATCATCAATCAGTTGACCAAGGCCGTTCTCGCGGTCCTGTCCCAGGATAATGTCAAGCAGCGCGTCAAAGACCTTGGCTACGAGATGGTCGCCGGCGGCCCCGATGTGGCCAAGGCCGCGATTGCCAAGGAGCTGCCGTTCTACAAGGACTTGATCAAGAACGCCCAGATCCCGCAGATCGAATAGCG
>Ga0335073_10000172_pt1 | contig 78166 bp, 74 predicted proteins | sample Lox_Sample_22_FD_207093 | JGI IMG/M metagenome (GOLD analysis project Ga0335073, IMG submission 207093) | Soil microbial communities from Loxahatchee National Wildlife Refuge, Florida, United States - Lox_Sample_2.2 | ecosystem: Environmental > Terrestrial > Soil > Wetlands | place: USA... | reverse complement strand
GATGAACGCCGTCTTGCTGACCACTTCTCCATGCGAAAGCGTCCCGCTAAAGTCTTCGCTATAGACGCGCCGGAAAAACGTAGCATCTCCGAGGCGAATGGCGTGCGCCGCTTCCTGTTCGAGATTCACGATTTCTTGTCGCTGCACGTCGGGATCCGCTTGCTGCTCGGTCATGCAACGCTCGATGCATTGCTGCTGCAGCTTGGTCTGGGCGCTCCACGCTGGAGAAAGCACGAGACCGATGGCCAGCATAATCACAACCTTGCGCATCGCACGAGCCTCCTGTTGAAAAGCGAAAACGCGCCGCGCTCTTGGCGAACGTTTGCGGCTCTAGGTTATCCCCGGGTGCTTATCCCGTGGGGTACGAGATTGGCAGGTTGTGATGTAATCGTGACGGCGCTCCAAGACCAGACGGCGGAGTTAGCCGTAGCGCCGGCTCCGCCGCCGGAATTCTCCAGGAGCCAACTTTTAGAACTTTACGAGGATCGCCAAGTCGATCCGGTTCTCGATTTTCTTTAAGTCCGGCATCCATAGCCCGAGCGAACCGCACGAACCGCCAATCGCTATCGAACCATCAAGGCAAGTAAACGTGGCGGGGCTGCCATTATTCCCGCCCGGTGGCGTAATACCGCCGGGGCCGGTCCAGTACGGAACGTTGGCGGCGCGATGATCGAACTCCCAGCGGAACGTAATGTACTGGCTGGGCATATAGTCAAACGTGCCGGAAGCATCCCAGGCTTTAAAGGGCTGGCCAGGGTTTTCCGTAAAATAGGGCGTTCCGGTGATGGCGGTCGCGCCATCGATGGGAGGCAACAGGACCAGGTAGCGGCCCGGATTGTTAATGCGGCCGCCGCCGAGCGTCAGGCCGAATTTGTCATTGTGAAACCAGGTGCGGTCATAGAACATGAAGCCGAGGAAGTCCTGCTTCGGGCCTTTTTTCGAATCCGTGTCGCAGCTCACGCCGCCGCCGTGCTCGCAGCCGATGTCGCCAGTCAACGAGAAGGCCATCTTGTCGGCCAATTTCTCTGGGTGATCATAGTATTTGACTTCGATGCTGTCGTCCGAGTGATACCGCACGCGCCCGGGCACTCCTAACGTTTCCTCGCCAAACGCATATTCATTGCCGAGCACGGAAAACCATCCATTCGGACGGTATAGAATTTGCACCCCCAACCCCGGCCGATTATTAAATCGCCCGTACGATTGCCAACCGTTCGTAAACCACGGCTCGATCTTCAGATGCTCGGTCGGAAAAATCTGCACGCGCACTCCGTTAAAGAACCACGGCGTGTTGGAGGAAACGAACGAGGGCTGGTACGCCCAGTTGTCGAAATTGTAGTAGCTGAACAGGCCGATGTAGGACATGAAGATGCCGGCATCAACGTTGATGCCGTGCAGAACATTGAAGTGATAGCCGCCGTAAGCCTCGGAGATGTAGCGGTATGCGGTGTCCAGGTCCCACTGGCCGCGCGCCGGGCTGGCGTCGTTGCGGGGAGTCGTCTCGGAATACATACCGAACTGCGTCATCACGCGCGCCCGCACGTTGTCAAAGTGAAAGTCGCCGCCCACGCCCAGTTGCGTCAACTGCACTTCCTGCGCGCGAAAGACTTCGCTGGAGCCTCCGATGCTGTCGTCTTTGGGATGGTTGAAGTCGTAGATGTAGCTCACGTCGGAGCGAATCTCGGGAGTGAAGAACTTCGTATCCAGGGGCACTTCCTTGGTGCGCGCGTTGCCGTTGAGCCAAGTGAAGTCGGCGAAGGCGAATGGCTCGCTGGCTGGAGTTTTGGTCGGTTTGGTAGAAGCTTCGGTGCCCTGCGAAGCTAGCGAAGCAACGACCTGGTCCGCCGAGACCACGTTGCTGTTGGCAGCGCTTGTGCTGGTCGCGCCTGCAGCGGATGGCGCCTCAGGAACAACGGGCGTACTCACCGTGGCTGCCAGCGTAGCTGCCGAGACGACGCGAGCCTTCGGCTCTGGCGCTGACGGCGGAGCCGCAGGTTCAGCGGTCACAGGCGCTGTTCCCGACGCGGTCGCCGAGCCACTCGCCGCAACTGTTGACCCGCCCTTGGCTTCCAGCTCTGCTACGCGCTTCTCCAATTCTTCCACGCGCTCCAGCAGCATGCGTTCGCGTTCCGTCAATCCCGCTGCTGCCGGATCAGATTTTGCTGCCGGCTTCCCCGCTGCCGCGGTTTTGTCTTTGTCGTCCTTGCCGTCATCCGCGAGCAATCGCGGCGAAAAACCACTGGCGCATAGGAAAGTCGCCGCCATTATCCACACCACAGTTCGTACTCGCGAAAAGGCGCGCATGTTCTCTCCAATCTTAAAAAACCGGGCAACGGAGTTTTGTGCTTGGAAATTTCGAGCGGTGTTGGGCCAACACACGATGTCGTTGCCAAAGAAAGTTAAGCTAGCCGCTGTTAAAAAGTCATAAGTGCGGCGCGAGCTTTTCGTAAGCGGGGGAGTCGCGGTGCTTGGCGAGCGTTATCGTTAACGGCGCAGCGGCGCCGAAGGATCCCGCTGAGAAATTTCCAGGGCCACCGTACGCATTTCTTCGTGGATCAGCCCGTTAGTGGCGAGAATCATCGGGCCGCCCAGTGGATACGGCTGGCCGGCGAAATCGCTCACTTTTCCGCCAGCCTCTTCCACCAGTAGCACGCCGGCAGCGGTGTCCCAGGGCTTCAAGCCAAATTCCCAGAAGCCATCGAACCGGCCCGCGGCGACGCTGGCTAGATCAAGCGCGGCCGAACCGTCGCGTCGTACTCCGTGCGAGCGCAACGTGAAGTCCCAATAGTAGTGAATGTTGGGATTCGCGAGCCGTTTGTGCACGGGAAAGCCGGTACACAAGAGACTCGTGGAAAGCGAAGCGTTTTTCGAGACGGAAATTGGTTTGCCGTTCAGCGTGGCACCGGATCCTCGTGCGGCAGCGAAAAGCTCGTCGTAAAACGGGTTGTACACGACGCCGGCCAGCAGAACCCCGCGTTGCGCCAACGCCATCGAAACCGAAAAACACGGATAGCCATGCGCGAAATTCGTAGTGCCATCCAGCGGGTCCACGTGCCAGCGAAACTCCGAGTTGTGCTCTTGCCCGGTGCCTTCTTCCGCAGCCACCGAGTGATCCGGAAAATATTCCTGCAAGCGCGCTACGATGGCCTTTTCCGAGCGCTTGTCTGCCTGCGTCACCAGATCTACGTCGCCCTTGTAGCTGATCTGCACGGGGCGAGCGAACTCCTCGCGCAGGATTTTTCCCGCTTCGCGGGCGATTTCAATAGCGGCTTGCAGATATTCTTTGCTCATAAGAAGGTGCGTTATCCCGTTTACTGGTGTGCTTTCCACTGTACCATCAGCGCGCGAGGCTTCTCGCGCTGCGCGCCGTATATTCTCAGCCAAGCGTAAAGCCTTATTTCTGGGCCGGAGATCGCTGATTCCAGCACTTCCAGCAACCGAAATGCTCCCATCCACGCTAGAATGAAAGGCCCTGCCCGGAGCTGGAGACATTATGAAAAAAATGCTCGGTGTCCAACTCGTTGTGCTGGCCGCGCTGCTTTCGCTGGCTATTCCCATTCGCGTTTGGGCACAGAATCAGGTCATGGGTGAAGTACGCTTCGATGGCGACACCCAGCTGGATCGCGACTCCGGTGTGTGGATTGACGGGACCTACGTCGGCTATGTTAAGGAGCTTAAGGGCAACAAGAAGGTCCTGCTACTTCCGGGCCAACACCACGTCGTCGTGAAGCAGGCGGGCTATCAGGATTTCGTGCGCGACATCGTGGTCGAGCCGCAGGGCATCCAGTCCATCCAAGTCTCTATGCAGCTCATTCCGGGCGCGAAAGAGCCGGACGTTACGTCTGAACTGAAGCTCAATGTGCAGCCGAAACGCGCCGCCGTTTTTCTCGACGGCAACTACGTTGGCCACGTCAAAGAATTGGGCGGCAAGTTCCATTCTTTGCTTGTCAGTCCCGGCAAGCACACCATCAAGATCGAGCTGCCCGGTTACCGCACCTTCGAGACCGAGATCAACGTACTCGCGGGTCAAAAATCCGAGGTCAAAACCGAACTGGTTAAAGGCAGCATCGAACAAGCCGGCTCCGACATCAAGCAACCGCACTAATTGCGGCACTCAACTGTAGTGGCGGGTCTTTAGACCCGTTCTTCTGGGACCCGACGATTTACCAAAGCAGACTCATCCCCGCAGGACTACTGCGGGCCGGACAGATAGGTCTTGCGATACCGCGCATGGTAATCGCCATTCAGTACTTTCACTTCAATTTTGCGGTACGTGTTCGCCGGTCCGCGCGGATTCGGATAGTAGCCCAGCCGGTATTGGGTGCGCAGCTCGCGGTCAATCGTGTCGAAAATCGTGCTCAGTTCGCGCGCGGTGTCCGGAAAAAAAATCGTCCCGCCGGTCGTATCGCTGATCGTTTCGAGCGCGTGTTCGCCAGCCGTGTTGCGTCCGCTTTCGTTTTTCACTGCGCGAATGCAAATCGTATACAACAACGCATCGGAACGCACCGCTTCTCTGCGCGCCGCCTCAAAGTCCGTCCGGCTGGTCGTTTCACCCGCGTCGGTCACCAGGATGATCACGCGCCGGCGGTCTTCGCCGCGATGTTCCAACGACCGCGCTCCCAGCAGCACCGCATCATAGATCGACGTGCCCGCGCCATCCGGAATCTTCTTCAGCGCCGCCTGCAATGCCGTGACGTTGTCGGAAAACGCTTTCAACTGCGTGACATTCTCGTCGAAATAAAACAGCGATAGCTTGTCGCCCGGCCGCAGGATTTGCTGAATGAAATGTGCCGCGGCATCCTGTTCAAAACTCATTTCCAGGTGCGCGCTCAAGCTGGCGTCGATCATCAGCGCCAAATCCAGCGGCAGCTGCGTTTCGGACTCGAACACTTCGATCTTCTGCAGCACGCCTTCTTCGTAAAGCTGGAACGCCTCGATCGGCAAATCCGGCGCCGGACGGTTATGCTCGTCCATGACGCTGGAAAGCACATTCACCAGGTCCACCTTCACCTTGATTTTGCCGTGCTGCGCGTTGGGGTCATCCGGCGCCTCAATGGGTTGCGTCGGCGTCGGCACGATTTTCCCTGGTGGCCCGTTAGTCGCCACCGTGCTCGGCGAAGCCGTCGCCGGTGGTTGCGGTTGCGTCTGCGATTTCGACTTTTGCGCCCAGGGCGGACGATTCGGGTCGTCCTGCGACTGCGAAACCGCCATACCGGCCACAAAGAGCGCCATCAGGCACGCAAAGACCAATGTCCAGACGCGAAGGGGTGTGCGGTTCATTGCTCTCTAAGATGCTGGTTTTGCAGCCCGTGTTTCCACCGGAGCCGGCGGCACTTCGCCATCCGCCCACACCGCGCCGTCCTCGAAATACTCCTTCTTCCAGATCGGGACGGTGCGCTTCAGCGTGTCGATCGCATAACGGCAGGCCTCGAAAGCAGCCGGACGGTGCGCCGAACTCACCGCGATGAACACGCTGGTCTCGCCAATTTCCAGACGCCCCAAGCGATGCGCGATAGCCACGCGGTGTATCGGAAACTTTTCGTGAATTTGCTTCGCGATCTGGCGCATTTTCCCGAGCGCCATGGAGTCATACGCTTCGTAGTCCAGATACAGCGTGCGCCGGCCCTGCGAGTGGTTGCGCACGCAGCCATCAAACGTCACCACCGCGCCGTCCTCCGGCTGCCGTACGTGTTCCACCAGCGCAGCGTGCGCGAGAGGCTCGCGCACCAGCAGGATCAAATCGTTTTGGCTCAGCTCACTCAAGCGCAAAAACTCCTCATCCGCCGCTCACCGGCGGCAGAAATGCTACTTCATCGCCCGCGTGCAGTGGTGTGCTCCACGCCGCGAATTCCTGGTTCCGCGAAGCCACTAACGACGCACGGAAGCGCGCCAGTTCCGGATGCCGCGCGCCATAACGCGAGAAAAGCGCTTCGATGGGTGAGCCATCCGGCAATTCCATCGCGTCTTCGGCTGCCCCCACGATCTCCTTCAGTCGCCCAAAGAACAACACCTTCACGAGCACGGTTTCGGTCGCAGCTGTTGTTCGCGAATCGTTTGGAGCTGCCATAGCTGGATTGTATCCCGAGGAACAGTGGCGAGCCACTGCGCCGCCGTTCGGTGTGTTGTGAGCGCGAGGCTTGCCCCGCACTCGCGAATAAGAACCCTGATTCGTCGCTGACGTTGCGCCTCCCGGGGGACCGAAGTGCCCGACGGGCTAACCGGGGCGTCGAGAGCTACGAGAAAAAGTGCATGCCCGCAGTGAGGCTAAGTCCTTTATCAGCAATACTTACGAGACCTCCTGCACCTGTTGATTCCACGCGACTTACAAGAATACTAGATCCTTGAGATGCAGTACTTACAAACATAGGGCCCCCAAAAGTACCCTTCGTCTCGTCTCGCCCGTTCCCACCGCTTGACCAGCAGCGCGGCAATTGCGTAGCGTCTTGAGGTAGCAGAGGCGAAGCGTCAACGGCTGCTTTAGCCACTACCATTAGCCCAAGGCAACAACGCGAGAGTCCACCAAGCGAGCGAAAGAGCGCATGAAAATTTTGGTGACGGGGTCGACGGGGCTGGTGGGAACAGCACTCGTGCCATTGCTGATGAAAGCGGGACATACCGTTTGCCGCTTAGTCCGGCCGGGGACCGTCGTGAAAGATAGCGAGGGATTCCAGGTGGCGTGGAATCCGGCCACCGGCGAACTAGGCGGAGCCGGTGTCGGCGCGGACGCGGTCGTGAATCTGGCCGGTGCTTCGATTGCCGGTAAGCGCTGGACGGCGGAGGGCAAAGTCGAATTGCGCACTAGCCGCGTAGACACGACGCGCGCGCTGGTAACCGCGCTGGCGAAAATGAATGCGCGGCCGCGCGTGCTCGTTTCCGTTTCGGGCACGGGATTTTACGGCAACCGCGGCGACGAAACGCTCACCGAAGACAGCAGCGCGGGGCACGATTTTTTGGCGGAGATGGCTAAGGACTGGGAAGGCGAAGCCCTGAAAGCGGAAGCGCTGGGCATCCGCGTGGTGCTGGCGCGTTTTGGCGTGGTGCTGGCGAAGCACGGCGGCGCACTGCCGCAGATGATGCTGCCATTTCGGTTTTTCGTGGGTGGAAAACTCGGCTCGGGAAAGCAGTGGCTTTCCTGGATCACGCTCGAAGATGCGGTAGAGGCGATAAAGTTTGCTCTGGAAAACGGCAACGCGCGCGGCCCGCTGAATGTCATTTCACCGCAGCCCGTTCAAAACTCCGAGTTCACTACAGCCTTGGCTCACGCCTTGCATCGCCCCGCGCTCTTCCCTGCCCCGGCGTTCGCTCTCCGGCTCGCCCTCGGCGAAATGGCCGACGCGCTGCTCTTATCAAGTCAGCGCGTGCGGCCCCGAAAATTGGAGCAGCTAGGTTTTCAGTTTCGCCAGGCAGATTTGCATAGCGCGCTCTCCAGCGTCCTGCGCGAATCCTGAGCGCGCCCTCACTTAATCACGTTCAACGTGACTTCCAACTTTAAGACGTGGCCCGTAACCGGATCGGACGCCACGGTCGCTTGCATCGTTTGCCCATCGCGCAGGAGCAGATTCACCTGGCTGCGAAAAGACTGAATGATGAAATGTCCGGGGATGATCATTGGATTTCCTGCGATGGTACCGGGCTTGTCGGTAGGCGCCGGAGTATAGAGAGAGGACTTCTCGACGTTCAGCTTCAGATTGAACCGGCCGTCTTCGGTGCTGTCCGCGCGTCCGTCGAGGTTTGTCCCGATATCCTGGTATTGGTATTGCCTATTCACACCTTCGGTGCTGGCGCCGGTTTCCACGGGCACTCGCAACCCCATGCGCACTGCCGCTTGTGGCCCTTTGTCATTGGCGTTTACGAGGACCGTGTACGGCAAGCTGCTGATCTTTTTGTCTCCGTCGTATTCCGCGAAAACGACTTGAATGCGCAAAGGCGTGACCTGCAGCGCTGCGCCTTCGGACTTGGTCTTGTCTTGAGCTCGGATGCCGATTGCCCCAAACGCAAGAACTGCGAGTAGTGCCGTCAAGACTGTCTTCTTCATGAGACGCTCCTGTGTTTTATGTGGTCCACTCGTTAAAAACTCGTGTTTTCTATCGTGTCGGTGCGGTGTCGTCACTGACAGCGGCCAGCGGCTTTATCTGAATCTCGGGAATACCGAGAGGTGCTAACTCACGGTCGGCCGAATGTGCGATGGCCTTTTCCACCAGCAAATCGTCTGCTTTCACCCCTCCGTTGTTGAGCGCAACGAGTAGCTTATCCACTTCCGCTCTTTGCCCGGCTGGAACCAAAACCGCAACCTCCGCAGCTCGTTGCGGGCCCCCACCGACACGCGGACGGCTCCGTTTCGTAAGGAGCGGTCCCACATCTGACCTTTCTGACTGCCTACCGGGAGCGACCACAACTGGTGATTCCTTCGGAACCGGGTTTGCCGCGACTGTACTCACCGAGGGTCCGCGGTCTGGCGTGGTGGAACGGATCCTGTACAGGAAAATCACGCTCACCAGGACAAGCGCAGCGCCAGCCAATACCGCGCCAACTCGGATCCACGAAAGGTTGGGAATTCTCTGGTCGTCCAGATCCGTACGGACTCGCGGGAATAAGGAGGTCGGCACCTCAGTGTTCGCGGCGGCGTGAACGCCGGAATCGATGGCCGCGAAGAGCTGTTGTTCTTCGGCAAAGAACGCACGGCAGGTGGCGCAAGCACCTACGTGCGCGGCAACTTCGCACGACAGAGCTTCCTTCGTAGCTGCCGCGTCCGTCAGCGCTGGTTTGTAAGATTCACATGGCATCGCAGCTTCTCCGCTAACTGCTTTCGAGCAAAAAACAATCTTGACTTCACCGTGCCCAGGGGCACCCCGAGCATCGCGGCCACTTCTTCCAGCGTGTGACCTTCCATCGCCGCGAGCAGCAAGACGAGGCGCTGCTTGTCCGGCAGTTCGTCCATCGCGCGCGCGAGATGCGCCTGAAACTCACTAGTCGCCGCAGCGTCTTCCGTCGAAGCGGTCGGCGCTTGCCGCGACCACAGCGTTTCCCGAACTTCCCGCCGCTTGGCGGAGCGCACGCGGTCGATCGCCAGGCGAAACGCGATCCGCACCAGCCAGCCGCGAAACCGTACGCGGTCCCGTAGCCGTTCGAACTGGCGATACGCGCGCAATAAAGCTTCCTGCGCCACATCTTCCGCGTCGGCATCATTGCGCAACACGCCGCGCGCCACGCGGTACGCCAGCGGTCCGCATTCCGCCAGCCGCTGCTCAAATTCACGGCGCAGCGCGTCCCGTTCGGCTTCCCGCGCAACTCCGTCTTCGGTGATGCGGCCCGGCTGGGTCAGAACCAGCTCCTGCATAGGGTCCTGTTCGCGAGCCGTACGGCGCTCGCCCTCCCCGTACACCTGCCAGACGCCGCGGATGGAGGAATGGTTCATGGAATGGAATGCGACAGCGTGGCATGAAGGTTGGCGGGCGGAAAGTCCAAAGTTGCGGTCCGAAGATCGCCAGCAGGGGAGAGGATCAGTTGGTTACTCAGAACGGCCGCAGCGGAAAAGCGGTGACGCAAGCGAGTTCCGTTTTGGAACACGACTCGAGGACCTCGGTTCCGAATGGGGATGCACTCGGTGTCTGTTTGGGATGTTTGTACGAGTACCGGGATGCAAGAGGCGCAGCCCGGCCGCAAGCGAAGGCGTGCGTATGTCATTACCACTTAACGAGTTGCAGCCGAGAGATCACCCGACACCGGACCAAGCTGACGTCCTGATCGGAGCGACATTTTTGCTGGCCCCTAGCCTGCAATTCGCCCGGCCATGCGGCCTCTCGCGCCAGTTAGCACCATTTTCCGGCGGCAGGCCCGCAAGCAGAACCGGATGATCTCGCCGGGATTCTTCCTCGTTTGGCTTGCCGCCGCTGCTCTTCCGGGTTGCGGCGGAGGCGGACCGTCGGCAACTCTCCCGCCGCCCCCGCCACCACCAGCCATCAGCGTAAGCATTTCGCCGCAGGCCAGCTCGGTGCTGCTGGGCAATTCGCAAAGCTTCGCGGCCACCGTGAGCAACACCACCAACACCGCAGTCACTTGGACTGTGAACGGCGTGGCCGGCGGAAGCACGGCGACCGGGACGATCACCGCAGCGGGAGTGTACACCGCCCCGGCGGATCTGCCTTCACTTGTAATCGTGCAGGTGACCGCGACCAGCGCAGCCGACTCGACAAAATCCGCGACAGCTCAGGTCACGCTTGCGAGCGATATAGCAATCGCGATCGCTCCGCCGAGCGCGAGCGTGGAGCTGGGCGCCCTGCAAGCTTTTCACGCCACGATCAACAGCAGTGGACATCCCGACACCACGGTGCGCTGGAGCCTGTCCGGGCCCGCATGCCCAACTGCGTGCGGCAGCGTGGACCTCGCTGGGAACTACACGGCGCCCGCGATTCTGCCGTCGGCAGTGAACGCCACGCTGAGTGCGCAGAGCGTCGCCGATCCCTCGAAACAAGCCTCCGCTGCTATCACGATCACCAGCAGCTTCACGCTACAAATCACCGCGCCGCAAAGCGTCCCGGCTGGCGCTACAGCGACAGTTGTGGCCACCATGACGCCCGTACCGGGATCGAATCCCAGCACGAATTTAAGTTGGGCGCTCTCCGGTCCTGGATGTAGCGCGACAGCGTGCGGAACGCTGACCGTCGTCACCACGCAAGGCGCCGGCGGTTCCGTCATTCAAGACACCGCAACCTACACCGCGCCGACCACCGCGCCCAATCCGGACACCGTGACGGTCACCGTTACTCCGCAAGCCGACCCCACAAAAAAGGCCCAAGCTACCCTCGCCGTGCAAGCGGGAGTCAGCGTAAGCCTCGCGCCGCAAACCGACACGCTGGCGATCAATCATCGCGTAACTCTAACCGCGCAACTCTTCGGCACCACGAACACGGCACTGAACTGGAGCGTTGGCGGAGTTGCGGGCGGCAATAACTCGCTCGGGCAAACCTGCGTGGTCGGTTCGAATCCGTGCCAGCCGATGACTAGCGGAAGCGTGCCGCAGGTGGACTACGTTGCGCCGGGAGCAATTCCCCAACCGAATCCGGTGAGCGTGATGGCCACTAGCGCCGCGGATGCGACGAAGACTGCCTCCGCACAAATCACCGTGATCAATCACGTGTTGGTTTCCGTCCAGCCGGCGAGCATCACCCTGGCGCCGCTGGCGGTGCAGGGTTTTAGCGCAACGGTGCTCGGAACGAGCAATCAAAGCGTGGTCTGGCAAGTGCAAGGCAGCGCGTGCGCGACCGCGGGGGTCTGTGGGGTGGTCGACGCGAATGGCAATTACACCGCGCCAGCCGCGGCGCCTTCTCCGGATGCGCTGCAAGTGGTGGCGACCAGTTCCGACGACACCACGCAGTCAGGCGCCGCCAACGTAACGATTTCCAGCGGCGCAAGCATTCTTGCGCTGCACCCGGCCAGTGTTTACGCCGGCGCCGCGGACGGCTTCACCCTGCTGGTACAAGGCAGTGGCTTCACTGCGTCCAGCCCCGCCCCGGGATCCACGCTGCTCATCGGCAGAACCGCGCGCACGACCACTTGCATTACAGCGACGGCGTGCACAGCACCCATTAACGCCGCTGATGTTTCCGTGGCAGGAAACCTGAGCGTGCAAATCCAGAATCCCGACGGAACCGAATCGAACGCCGTCTCGCTGGTGGTCGCGCCAGCAAATGCCAGCAACGACGTGATCGCCTTAACGGCAGCCGCCCCTGCCGCAACCGCAAAAAACATCGTCGTGGTGGACCCGACAACAGCTGGAGTCAGCGCCGAAGGCACCGACGTGGACTTGAACGTCTCGGCATTGGGACTTTTCTCCGTAGCGAACAATTCCTGCAATTTGTCGGGAAATCCGGTCCCGCTCCCCAGGTCCGCCAGCGGCAACGCCAGTTTCGATGTGTGCGTGTTTTCCGAAAGCGGCCTGGATACCAGCATGACTTACTCCGTTTCTGGCCCCGGCGACGTGACCGTGATCGCGAAGCAGCCGGCCGGCCTCGGAATCATTCACCTGACGCTGCAAGTCCCCGCGACTGCCGCGCCTGGCGCGCGAACACTTTTCATTCAAAACACGAATCTGGACGAAGCCGCTTCAAGCGGTGCGCTGGTGATCCAGTGAGAAAGAGAGACAAGCCATGAGCTACGTCGAGCGGCGACGGTTTTTGTGGGTGCTCTTTCTTATTGGCGTTGTGCTAATTGCGCTCACGGCGAGCGCTACGACACTGGCGCCGTTGAAGCTGGCCGATCTCGCGCAAGAATCAACGGCCATAGCGCGATTGCGTTGTCTCAGCGCACACAGCTTCTGGGACCAGGGAGAAATCTGGACGGAAACGCGCTTCGAACTGGTGCAGCGGGAAAAGGGCGAGTTGCCGGGCATCGTAACGGTGCGTTTGCTGGGCGGAGCCATGGGCCACTTGCGCTCGCACGTCGACGAAGTACCCACGTTTCGAACTGGTGAAGAAGTGTATTTGTTTTTGTGGAGCCGGGAAGGTGAGCCCTATCGCGTGCTCGGCTGGTCGCAAGGAACCTTTCGCGTAGCCCGCGATGCGCAGAGCGGGCTGGAGACGGTGACGCAGGATTCTTCCCGCGGCGCGATTTTTGATCCGCAAACACGCGCTTTCCGGCGCGTGGCAATACGCCGCTTGCCGGTCGCTATTTTCCGCGAAAGATTGCACCAAGCGCTGCGCCAGGAAAATCGCTGACATTGGAGGCGTTGTCATGAAGAATGGAACCAAGAATGTGTTGCGCGAACTGACCGCCGTGGCATTTGCAGCGCTATTCGGGATCCTGGGAGTTCCCGGCGCCGCCGGATACGCGTTCAACGAAATTGTGCCCGACGTGCGTCAGCCGGCTAATCTTTCCGGCGGTTCCGCATGTCCCGTGGCCGCGCACGAGCTGATTGCTCCGGGCTCGATTACGGAGCAGTGGAGCACCGTGTTAGGCACGAATCCCCTGACGATTCTCACGCAAAACCCGCCAGGTGCGGCGCAATTGAACGAGATCGAAGCCGTGATCACGCAGGCGCTGGCCGTCTGGACCGACGTGAGCGGCACGACTCTGGCGCCGGGTACATTTGCCCCGCTCATCAGCACCGCAACACAGAATGCTTGCGGCTCCGACGGCATCAACTCCATTTGCTTTGACCAGGCGGATGCCGCCTTCACGCCGGGAATCCTGGCGTTCACGCGAGTCATCACCGCGGACGTGATCGGCGTGCAGCTAGGCAGCAGCGCGCCGGCAACTCAGGTCGGACAAATCCTCGACGCCGATATTTACTTCGATCCCAGCAGTTCCCTGGTCACGTTCGCGACGCCGGCAGCGCTCGGCAGCAATCCGACGGCTTACGACCTGGAATCGCTGCTCATTCACGAACTCGGACACACGCTGGGATTCAGCCATTCGGCAGTGCTGGCGGCGATGATGTATCCATTCGCGCCGGCCCCCGGAACGTTTTCCGGTTCGCGGCCGAGCGCGCAACAGCCCGATGCTCCGCTAGGTGACGATGACCGGACCGGTTTGCGCGTCTTGTATCCGAATCCGAATGACACACTGAATGTAGGGTCCATCGCTGGGCAGATCCTTCCGGCAAATCCACTCTCGCTGCCCTTATCGCCTCCCAATGTCACGGGGATTTTCGGTGCCCACGTCGTGGCGGTGGACAATGCCAGCGGCGCGGTAATCGGCGCAACGATTGGCGGCTGGAGTTGCAGCGGAACCGGGCCAGCACAGTTCGACGGCAGCTATGAGATTGCGCGTCTGCCCGTCGGGCACAGCTACCAGATCTATGCTGAACCGCTCGACAACACCGTATTCCCTGCGCTGATCAGTCCGGCAATTACGTCGTTGTGCCGGAATCCGACCACCGACGCGGGCTGGCCGCCCCTGCAAGCTTGCGTGGTGCCTAGCCCCGATACGAGTTTCACGACCAGGGTGCGTCCGGGCAGTTGAAACGCCGGCAACAACCAAAGCGAGCCCGCGAGACTGGCGAGATTCCCTCGCGAGTCCCCCGAAAGCAACACGCAAAAAAACAACCGGCCCCGGAGGAGTCGGGGCCGGTCGTGGTGCAGCGGTTGGGCTGCGTTTTACTGAGTGGGCAGGAGCAGTTGCGTAAAGCCCGTCGTGTTCACGTCGCGGAAAAGCGGCGTGCGCGGCGGCAACAAGGACGGAGTCAGAAACTCCGTATCGAAGTTGTATCCGCGGGACGGAGGTTGATAGACCGTGTTAGAAAGGCCATCTTTGTAAGTGCCAACGGCCTGGGCGTCGTAATACATGCTAATGATCGAGCCGCGATAGTTGAGGGTTTGGCCAGCCCAATCTTCGAGAAAGCGCAAGAAGTTATGCACTCCGCCGTCGGTACCATAGTCCGCATAGCAGGCCACGGTTCCGCAAGTGGTGGGCTGCGGGAAAGAGACTCCCTTGCCGGCCATCACGGCAGTCCGGTAGTAGCTAGTAGTGGCATTGCGTTGCGTGCTCGAGGTTACGTAGGGGAACGCGAAGCTGTTTACATCGTTATAGTTGTTGGACAGAAAGGTGACCGCATCCGCGTTGATAGAGACGGCGATATTCGCATCGTTGAAGCCGCCGCCGGCGGAGTTGGCGTTGAAGTCGCCCTGGATGTACGCGGGATTTTCCGTCGCGATCGCCAAGCCGCAAGGCACGCTGCCGGGGCAGGTGCCGATGCCGGTCAAGAGGTTGCCGTCGACAATCTTGATCGCCCGGCGAAAGAAGGGGTTCGGGTTCTCGCGCGCTTCATTGGCATGGATCACTTCGGCCCATGGCCAAATCTTGGATGGCACGGTAACGGTGCAATTGGGATTGGCCGCTAGAGCGTCGGTAGTGGCCGAGGCACCGTAAAGATTGCCAGGAGCGGCCAGACTGAACATCCCGTATTGACCGTAGCTTAGCGTGGAATTTACGGTGGTTTGGGGCCAGGTTGCGGTTATCGCACCAGCGTCCATGACGTAGGTCGGGTTTGCCCCATAGGTGTAGAACCCGGTGCTGCCAAGTTGGTCCAAATCTTCACCGGTGTCCTGGGTTCCATTCGGGCAGCCGTAAGCGCTGGCGGGATTTACGAAGTCATTCCAACCGAATTCGCCAGTTTCGTTGCCGCTGGGAGAGAGCGGCGGCCAGGCATTCGTCAGCGCGCCGGACGTGTAGTTGCCGCGGCGGTCGGAAACATAAACCGTGTAGTCGTTCGGGGCGTTGACCGAGTCGTAGGACAAATGTCCCGAGGCAGCGGCGTAAACCCCGGTGCCCGCAAGATACGCGGCCAGGTTCTTGGCGTCGATTTCGATATATTGCATGACGCCGCCCAGCGTGACCATGTTCGAGTAGTTGATGCCGCCCAAGCTTCCGGCGGGGATGATGTCGCGTGCGTTTCCTTCGCGTGTGTCGAAGAGCGCGTTCGGCCAGTAATCCGCTGGATTGGCGGGATACTTTTGGCTGGCAGGTGTGGCGCTGTTGAACACGCCGCAGCGGGTGAACGAGGTGGTAGTGGCATAGTTCGATGGGTTGTCGCGAACGCGCTCCAGGCGGATAATCGCGTTGGGATGCACGTCCTCGCAAGGCGTCGCGGTAGCGCCAGTGCCAGTGGGCGCGGCCACCTCAGTCGCAGTCAAGGTAAGCAGCGGCTCGGAGGTGCCATATTGAGCCGCAGTTAGGTTGGCGCCTGTGGGGTTAGGATTGATGTTGCGGCCGGCGTAGCCGTAGCTCAAGACCTCCAGTGTCACATCTTTCCAGCTGCCACAAGGATTGCCGTAGGCAGTCTGGACTTCAATCTTAATGTAGCCCTTAATGATGGGCAGGCCAGACGCGGTGGCATAGCCAGCGCCGCTCGGCGACGTCAACCAGTAGCCGTTTGCCGTGCTGTACGCGGTTGCGCCCAGAGCGGCGCCAGATGCGGCCAGTGGCACCGGCGGCGTGTTGTATCCCGCCGTGTTGTTGGTGTTCATCTTCGTGTAGAGCGCCGCCGGATTGCCGCCCAGCGCGGTCCAGTTGGCCACCGGCGTAGCGAGTTGGGCCAAATTGAGTGGCTGCGTGCTGGAGTCAATGCAAGGCAAAGACATGATATCCGTCGGGTTGTCAGAGAGCAGGACCTTGACGCTGGCCTCCGCAAAATAGCGGAGATTCGTAACCGACGTGCTTTCGCTGGTGTTCACCGGACGGCGAATCAGGTCGATGGGCTGCGTAGTGCCGTTGCCCAGCAACACGATGCCGAGATTCAAAGTGGTGGCGCCAGTGGCACCATTGCGGAGGTTGCCGGCGTAGTTGGTGGCACCGAGAGAGATGTTGGTCCAATTAGGATTGACCGAGGAACCGATGGTGCCGGTGAGGCTCCCTTCGTTCAGCCCCAAAGCGCGATACGAGGCGGTGCCCGGCGAGGTGGTAATGTTCACGGTCCCAGCATAAGAGCTGGAGGTGGCAACGCCGTTCGAGAGATTAGTGCGAATGACGTTTTTCACGGCGGTGACGGGATCGGAAAGCGTTAGCGGACCACTCGACGTGGCCAGAAATAAGTTGCCATTGGTCGCCGTGCGGCCGCCAAAACTGAACGGCGGGCCCGGAAAGAAGCTAAGGTCGGTGCTCGAGAAAATACCAAACTGGAACATTGGGATGCCGACGGTCTGCGTAGTGCGCTCCAACTTCACTTCGTTGCCGGAGGTCGTGCGCGCGGTAACCAGCAAGGTGTACTGGGTGGCCAGCGCCGTCATGCCCTGATAGGAACCAGATTGCACGGTAGTGACCGTCGCCAGCGGATTGCCGTTCGAGTCGGTGGCGTAGTTGACCTGGTAGCCCGAATTGCCGTTGTACTGCAGGTACTGGATGCCCGAAATCGTCGGCGGCGCCGCCGCGATAGTATTGATTTGGGCAGCCGAAGGTGCGTAGTTGGTGTCGAACAGCGTGCCGATATCCGCGGTGATCTTCTCCATGCCCGCTTCCGCGCCGTAGAAGGCGCGGCTTTGGTCGCTGTTGGTGCCGCTGAGCTTCTGCCCTGAGGTGATCAGGAGCACGAAGCCGACCAGCAAGCTGGACATCAGCAGCATGAGCAGCATAGTGGTGAGCAGGGCGATGCCCGAATCGCGTCGCATCAGCTTTTTGATGGCATTCATTAGTCCACTCCTGAATTAATCGTAGCGATTGACGTAGGCCATGCTGCGGAGGCTGACCTGCGTCATCAAGTTGTTGCGCAGATACGTATGGTTCTTGCTCCAAACGCTGGTGGAGCGCGCGCCGAGAATCACGTCAACGGCACGAATCTGGCTCTCCGACAAACCGGTGGGTATGGTTTGCTGGCCCGACGGATTGGTCACGCCGTCGATGAAGTTGTATTTGAACTGCAAATTCTCGATGGTCTCGCCCACGGGCTGGCCCGCGTTGTAGTTGGTGCGGCGAATGAGGCGGACGTGCAGCGGGTCGGTCACATTGTCCAGGTAATAGGTGATCATCCAAATGCGCGTGGCGGTGGTCGGCGGGAACGTGCCGTTCGGATTGCCGCTCGCATTGGTGTTTTCCAGCTGCGTCATCGTCCCCTGCGGATCAGTGCGGCCGTTGAGGTTCAGGCCATCACCCGCAGAGAACGTTAGGGTCTGGCCGCCGACGGCGGTCACTTCCTGAATCGCGTTGCCTTTGGCATTGCTGAACATGATCAGGTCGCCGACATTGAGCTGCACACCGGTCGGTGAGAAAAGAATGCAAGTCGAGTCGAAGGTGACGGTCTGCCCGTTATTGGTGATACTGCCGTTCGGGCAGCCGGGATTGGCGCCCACCGCCGGCTCATTGATCATGCGAGCGTTCAATGCCAGCGTGTTGTCCGCGTACAAAATCGTGATCATGTCGGTGTTCACACCGGCCGTGGAGTCCGGGCTGGTGATTGGCGGGCCCAGTTCCCAACCGGGCTCGACGGCGTTGAGCACTACGTTGCACACCGGGAAGGTCAGGCCCCCGGTGAGATTCGGCCGATTGATCGGCGCGCCACCGCTGCCCAGGCAACTCGCCGGACCGGGAGTGTAAGGAATCGGAATGCCGCCCGTCGGAATGCCCTCGGCCGCCAAGATGAGGTCCTGCTCAATCAAGTTCATTCCCGCCCGCAGGTTGTCTGAAATATCGGACTTGAGCGTGACGTTCTGGTTGGTGGTGGTGGCGTCTTTGAACGCCAGCATGGTCGCACCCAGAGCGATCAGGCTGATCGCCATCGCGACCATAAACTCGATCATTGTGAAGCCAGCTTGTTTCTTCTTCATGATGGTTTTCTCCGCCATCCTCAGGCGAACGATGAGATGTAGCTGATTAAGGTGTACGTCCGCTGGACCCGGCCAACGGTGTAGGTCATGGTTACCGTGATTTGCCGCAAGTTGGTTTCGCCGCTGACCGCGCTGATAGCAATCGTGCGCTTCATCCACGGGTTCAAATTCACGACCTGGTCATCCGCGGTGCCCAGCACCTTATCGGGACCGGGACCGATGATGATCTCGTCGGGAAGATTCACGTTGTCATCTGCCGTGCCCACCAGGCCGTCCGGACCTGGATCGAGCAACGGCTGCGGGCCGCCCAAGAAAACGCCGCCTTGCGCGGTGTTCTGGATTTGCGCCCAGGTAAGTAATTTTGTGTCGCGTGCGGTAAAGAGCGTCTCTACCGCCTCTTCGGCTTTCTTTTGCGCGATATAGTCGTATTGGGTCAGGCTGGCGTACATGATGCCCTGGGCATAGACGGCCGCCAGCGAGAGCACGCCGAACGACAACACCACGATGGAAATCATCGCTTCCAGCAGCGTGAACCCGGATGCTTTGCGAGACTCTAGGCGGAGTACTTTCATCGCGGTCTCCCTATTCCTGCCACGACGTACCGGTCCAGTAATAAGACCGGACGCGCCCGGTGGCGCCGAAAATCGTTACGGCGCGCGCCGTGTTGGTTTTGCCCGTAATGCCCATGAACAAGGAGGCATTCACTGGGTTGTTGTTCGCCGTGAGGTAGAGGTTCGCCGCGGTCTGCGTGCTGCCAACAAAAGAGCCGGAAGTGGTGAACATCACGGCCCAGGTTCCCCCCCCGGAAGGTTGCTGCAAATTAATCGGTTGGGAATTCCCGAAGTTCATCGGGGTATCGGGCAGCGTCCCAAACACCATGAAGCTCAGGCCACCCGCCGCGTTGTCGTTGAGATACACCGCCGGGATGGCCGTCCCAGCCACTTCGCCCGGCAGAGTCAGCACCGTTAGCTGGATCTTGTTCGGCGCAGTGAAAGTGACCTCAACGTTGCGGCGCTTGGCGATGGCCATTTCACGCCCTTGGCGAAGCACGGAAATCAAGCCATCCATCGCCGAATTGGCTTTGGCGTTAAACCCGCTCGTCATGGTATTCACCACCGCGAAACCCATGACCACAAAAGCCAGAGCCAGAACCACCACGACCTCGACCATCGAGAAGCCCTGCTGTGCCCTCTTCGTCGTCCGCTTGCTCATGCCGAAACTCCTCACTCCCGCATCCAACCGCATCTTGGCGAGCACCTAAGTAGCACGTGCCGGACCAGCGCTTCGGCAAAAACAAGTTCATTATTTTCAGTGGATTATGAGGGATTTCGCGATCCGGGACACGGCCGGCCCCGGCGAGATGTAACGAAACGTTACAGGTCTACTACTGTCCGCCAGCCCCTTTTCAGAACAGCCAACCGCCCCCAAACAAAAGGCCCGGCCCAAGCGAAGCCAGAAAGATTGGGTCCTTAACCATTCCTCCCGCCGTTGCGGATGACCTGAGAATGTGATCAAGGGCCACGCCACTGGTGGAGGAGCCCAGGTTGCCGAATTTTCGCGCGACTGGCGGAAACTTCTCTTCCGGCAAGCCGCACTGCCTGGCAAGCAACGTGACCAGCCGCGGGTTGGGCTGATGCGTGGCCAATCCAGCCAGCGAAGAACGCGGAATGTTGCTGCACAGCTCGACGTCCTCGATCACTTTTTCCAGACGAGTGATGGCCGCCCGCGAAAGCGCTTCGCCATCGAAGTGCACGTCGAGCTTGCTTCCGCCGCAATCCGCAATGCGAATCGCACTGGCGTACTGTCCCACACAACCGAAACGGAATTGTCCCAGGCGATAGCCGGCGTTGCCGGCCTTTGAGCCAGAGCGCAACACGAAAGCACTGGCTCCATCGCCGAAGAGCCCGCCGAATTCTCCCGGCACCGCTTGCGGAGTCAGGATCCGGCTATGCACGTCGGAAGTCACGACGAGAATCGTGCTGGCTTGTCCGCAACCGATCAGCGCCTGCCCCACGGCAAGTCCGTGCAGCAAGCCGAGACATGCTCCGCCTACATCCAGAGCCGCGCAACTTTCGCGGGCCAACAGCCGCGAGTGGAGTTGCGCCGCCAAAGAAGGGTGTTCCCGGAACGTCTCGCCGGTAGCAATCAGCCAGTCGAGTTCCGCCGCACCGCAGGAGCTCCGTTGCAACGCCTGCTGTGCCGCACCTAAGCCTAGCGTGACTTCGTCCTCGCCTTCGGCCACATAAGCTACGGACTCGATTCCTGCACGTTGCCGCAACTTGCCCGAGGGCATGCCGAAAGCCCGATCCACTTCCTCCGACAGAACAATTTGCGCGCCGACAAGGGAGCTGGACGCTACAATGCAGGCCTGCAGGTTCATAGCGATCCTATTATTTTGCGAGAAGCAGACCGCAGCGGCAAGCCAAAGCCGTGGTCGCGACTTTACGAAGCGGTCATACTCCATCGAGAACGCAGGTGGCGCCGCGGACGCGGTGTGTCATCCTCAGACTGCCCCTGGATGACCAGCGGCTCGACGCAGAAATGCCAGTTGCCGATCCGGGACCGTCCTTAATGACGAGACTCTTGCTCGCTTTTTTATTTAGCACGCTTCCGCTCTTTGCGCAGAGCAACACCGGAGAATTACACCTCCAGGTCACCGATCCTTCGGGCCTCGCGGTGAAAACGACCGTCCAGATCACGAGCGAAGCCAATCAATACCGCAGCACATTCGTCACCGACGACGACGGCAAGCTCGACGTACAACGCTTGCCCTACGGAGTCTACCAACTCGTCGTGAGCCGGCCCGGCTTCGCTACGCTATCGGAATCGCTTCAAATCCGTTCCTCGATTCCCCTCGACCATACCGTCCAACTGCAGCTCCCTTCCGTCGACCAGTCGGTGACGGTGACCTCCGCCGCTACCCTCATCAATCCCGATCAAGCCGGTTCGGTCAATCAAATTGGCTCGGACACCGTTCAGAATCGGCCCAGTGCGCTGCCCGGACGGACCCTGCAAGACCTCGTCAATTCGCAACCGGGCTGGCTCTACGAAGGCAACGCCGTCCTGCATCCCCGCGGCTCGGAATATCAAACCCAGTTCGTTGTGGATGGCATTCCCCTGACCGACAACCGCTCGCCCAGCTTCGGTCCAGAAATCGATGCCGATGATGTGCAGTCCATAACCATTTACACCGCGGGAATTCCCGCCGAGTACGGGCGCAAGATGGGCGGTGTGATCGAGCTGAATACGCTTGAGGACTCGCAACCCGGCTTTCATGGCCAGGCGGTGCTTTCCGGCGGTAGCTTTGACACTGCAGGTGCCTTCGCCCAGGGACAGTACACCTGGGGCAAGAACACTTTCGACGCCAGCGCTTCCGGCAATATGACCGATCACTACTTGAACCCGGTAGTCATCCAGAACTTCACCAACACGGGCACCGTGGGCGACTTCTCCGCACACTACCAGCGCAATCTGACGCCCCGCGACCGCCTCAGTCTGAGCGTGCGCCATGAGCTTTCGCGCTACCAACTTCCTGATGAACAAGTGCAGCAAGCTGCCGGTCAACTACAAAACGCCGACAACTTCGAAACCCTGGGCATTGTTTCGTATCAGCACACGTTTTCGCCGAATCTGTTGGCCGACTTTCGCGGTATGGTCCGCGACAACGCCAACGACTTCTATTCGAATGCCCAGTCCACTCCCATCCAGCTCTTCCAGCACAATCATTTTCGCGAAGGCTACTTCAAAGCCGGCACAACGTTTAGCCACGGCCGGCATGAACTTAAGGCTGGCCTGGAATCGGACAACATCTCTCTGCACGAAAATTTCAGCTACAACATCACCGATCCCACACAATTCGACCCCAGCACGCCGCTCACTTTTAGCTTTATTGGCCAGCACCCGGACCTCGAACAAGCGGTGTATGTGCAGGACTTACTCCATCTGGGCAACTGGACGATCAATGCCGGTCTCCGCTGGGACCACTATCAATTGTTGGTGAACCATCAACAGGTCAGCCCGCGCGCAGCCATCTCCCGCTATTTCCCCTCTGCCGGCGTCATCGTGCACTTCTCCTACGATCGCATCTTCCAGACGCCATCGTTTGAAAACATCCTGCTCTCGAGCTCCACAGCTGCCGTCGGCCTCGACACTATCTCCGTCCAATTGCCAGTCGAGCCATCGGTCGGCGATTACTACGAAGTCGGCCTAACTAAGGCTCTCTTCAATAAGCTGAAACTCGATACCAACTATTTTCGCCGCCTCGTCAGCAACTACGCCGATGACGATCAAATTGCCAACACCACCATCAGCTATCCCATCGCCTTCCGCAAAGCCATCATCTACGGCGCGGAAGCCAAGCTCGAGCTTCCCCCAACCTACGGCTTCTCTGGCTTCCTCAGCTACTCCTGGGAAGTGGGCAACGCCTGGTTTCCCGTCACCGGCGGTCTGTTTCTTGGCGACGACACCATGATTCCTACGTCGGGCCACTTTCCCGATTCACAGGATCAACGCAATACCATTCGCGGCCGTCTTCGCTACGAGATCACGCCGCGACTGTGGGTCGCCGGCGGCATTCAATATGACACCGGCCTGCCCTTTGATTTTCAGTGCGATCCTTCGCTCACTCTCGCCCAGTGCATCCAGGCCGAAGCCCAAATCTACGGCCAACAAGTCATCGATCGCATCAACTTCAACCGCGGTCGCATCCTTCCTTCGTTCCAGGTCAATGCTTCGGCAGGCGCGGACCTCTACAAATCGGAGCGCCTGAAGATGAGCTTGCAAATCGATGGAGAAAACCTGACTAACGTGGTGGATGTAATTGACTTCGGCGGCCTCTTCTCGGGCAACGCCATTGGACCTTCGCGCAGCGTTCATGTTCGCTTGCAGCTGAAGTTTTAGAATTGCCGGAAGTGGCCTGAGCAGCGTGAACTCGCTACTAGGCCGTCGTGTGCTGGCGCTGTACGGTCAGCGGCGCCGTGCCTTCGCCAGCAGGCGCAGAATTTCCAGATATAGCCAGACCAGCGTGACCATTAGGCCGAACGCGCCGTACCATTCCATGTACTTCGGCGCTCCATTGGCCACGCCGGTCTCGATCATGTCGAAATCCAGCACCAGATTGAGCGCGGCAATGATCACCACGAACAGACTGAAGATAATGCCCCACGGTCCGCTGCCATTAATGGCCGGAACTTGAATGTGGAAGACCCAGTTCAAGACCATTTCCACAAGATAAAAAACCGCAATGCCGCCCGTCGCCGCAATCACGCCGATCTTGAAGCCCTGCGTGGCCTTGATCATTCCGGTTTTGTAAGCGAGCAACATCACGAATAGCGTCCCAAACGTCAGCCCCACCGCCTGAATCGCTACACCGGGATACATCTGGTTGAACCAAGCTGAAATCGCGCCGAGAGCCAATCCTTCGAGCAGCGCATACAACGGCGCCGTAAAAGGCGCCCAGTTTTTCTTGAAAATCGTCACCAGCGCCACCGCGAATCCGCCGAGCACGCCGCCCATCATCCAGGGCAGCGCCGCTTCCGGCTGATTCGAGTGCGTCAGACCCCACGTCCACGCGGCGGCAACCACGACGCAAAGCAAGAGCAGGCCGGTCTTGTTAACCGTGCCTTGCAACGTCATCGCTTCCCCGAAAGCCACCTGGCCTTTGAAGGCCCGCTCATTCAAAGCGGGGTTCGACGTACGAAAAATGTTGGGCATAGGTAGAGTCTCCTCGACTGGTGAAAGACCAGTTTACGCTGGAGCGACCGGCAAGTCCAAAGCGGGGCCCGCCGGCGTCAAAATGAGCCGTCTATGCCTGCTTTGGCGGCGCGGCCAACTCGCTCTGCACTTGTTCGCGGAACTCCAGCGGGTGGGCGATTTTTTCAAACACTTCCGGCGTGCCTCCGGTGCCGCGGATGATCACCGTCCCGTAGCCCAGCATGCGCCCCATCGTGGGTTCTTCCACCACAATGCTTTCAATACGCGCCAGCACCAGTTCCAGCGTGCGCCGTGTCGTCAGTCCGGTTTTCACGATGACGCGTTTGTTCGTCAGCGCCATCTCCGTGGCGTTCCGCCGGATCGCGCCAATCGCAAAGACGATCGCCGAAATTACGAACGCTCCGATCGCCACCCACAACAAAATCTCGCCGTGCGCCTCCGGACTGCTGCGCACGCGCGAATAGAAAATCAGCAGCGCCACCGCGGCGGCGTCCAGCAGCAGCGCCACGAGCAAATGCCCGAGCATCACGACCCAATGCAACCGCGTCTGGTACTGCACGCTTTCGCCTGAGATTAGATGCCGCTCTACAAAGCTCAAGGGAGACTCCTCACGCGCAAAATTCGCCAGCGTTGATGCCTGGCAGGAAAAACTTTGCGAATCCGCTGCGGATTATAACAGGGCCGTTGGCGGCCGGACGGCGAAGGCAGAATTACGGTTTAGTTGGTAGCGCTAACGGGAATCGAACCCGTATTTCGGCCTTGAAAGGGCCGCGTGCTAACCGTTGCACCATAGCGCCACTTTTTGCGGGGTGTCGAACCCATCTAGAATAAGAGAAATCCCGCGAAGGAACAAGCGCGCAGAGAACCTCGCCAGTCGCGCTGGAGTTCGTGGTCGGGGTCTACTGCGGGGAAGAACCGTCCGGAGCGGCCATCTCCGGCGCGTTGCGCAAGTCGAAAATCTTGTTTCCTGCGGGCGGCCGGAACAAGCTGGCGTCGGGCTCGCCAAGACGCACGTTCGTCACTTCGAAGTTCTGCTGCGAGCTGAATCGCGGATCCTCGCGCTTCGTGATCAGGTTGATGCCCAGTTGCGGCGAATACCAGAACTCTTTGCGCTCCAGAATCGGCGCCTCATTGCCGTAACTCGCTGCCGCAAGCAGATGCGTTTCCCGCGTGCCGATCGTTTCCAGGCCGGAAATGTACTGCACTCCCAGGCTTTCCACGCTGACGCCGGGCGTGCCTGCCTTGGCCGGAGCCGCGGCGGCTGCGAACTCCGGTCCGCCGCTGAGCGAAAAATCACGCACGTGACAGACTTGCTCCCCGGTGCGGCAAATATACACCTGGTTGATGATGGGATCGGCGATCTCTATCTGCGTCACCCGCGATTCGTGTTTGCCGTCATTCGGAACAAAGTACGCGCGTTCCTGATACACCCGTCCCTTACCATCGCGCGCGATCGTCCGGTGATTCACCAGAGTAATCAGGCTGCCATCCGGAAGATGGCGAATCCACTCCGTGTTCACCGTGGCGATGAATGGCGCGTCGGCTTTGGGCGAAATAAAAATGCTGGCGAAGCGTTCGACGGTGCCGCCATCCGGCGCGTGCGTGGCCAGCGTAGGCTGCGCTGATTTTTCCTGGGCCGAGCAAATCGCGATGGGAATCAACAGCAATGTGGAGAACAGAAGACGAGAGCTGGTGCGCACGGGAGACCTCCCCGAGAATGTAGAACTGTGATTATGACAGATTCGTGCCGGCTTCGGGAAGCGCCGAATTGTAAAGAAATCGTTAATTAACAGGACTCGAACACCGACACGTGTTTAGCCAGTGTGGCTTTCGAGCTTGCCTCTACAGGCAGCGGCTTCTTTAGGAGGTCGGGGCTTCAGCCCCCACGCAACGGCGCTCGGAATCAAAGGGCTTCAGCCCCTGAAGAAAGCTTTGAGATTTGCCTACAAAACCCACAGAGTTGTGTCTCCGGGGATTCCCAAAAAAAAATGCCGCACTAAACGAGCTGCGGCCGCCGCGCCCCCACATTCGTTGCCTGCTCAAACGCGTACGCCAATTGCAGCACGCCCCAATCGTCGTGGTGCTTTCCAACGATCTGCAAACCGATCGGTAGGCCGCTCTTCGAAAACGCACAGGGCACCGCTGCCGCGGGATTGCCGGCTGTCGAAATGTAGTAGGCGGATTTCATCCACGCCATGTAACTCTCCATCTTCACTCCGGCGATCTCGGTCGGGTAGTGCTGATTCACATCGAAGGGAAGCACCTGATTCACCGGCGCGACAAAAAAATCGTATTCGTTTTTGAATCCGCACATTCGCTGAAACAGCGCCGTCCGTTTCGCCTCGATCCGCGCGAGGTACGGCCCGGTGAGTTTGCGCCCTTCTTCCACGTGCCAATGTACGAATTCGTTCAACTGGTCGCCGTGCGTCGCGAGCAAATCGCCGAAGGAAAGTTCAATAGACCAGTGCCGCCAAGCCAGAAACGCTTCATTGGCATCGCTGAAATCCGGCTCCGCATCCAGCACCACACAACCCAGCGACTCGAACACTTTGCGCTGCGCCTGCACCGCCGCTTTCACTTCCGGATCCCACGGCAAGCCCATGTCCTTGAACATGGCTACGCGCACGCCTTTGAAATTGCGGCCGCCCAGCGTTTGCGCGAACTGCTCGCCCGATTGGTCAATCGCAATCGGCGAGTGATGATCGAATCCTGCGAGCACGCTTAGAAAAAACGCGCAGTCCGTCACGTTGCGCGCAACCGGCCCTTGCACCGAAAGAGTCTGCCAACCAAGTTGTGCCGGGACGCTGGGAACGCGTCCCGGCGAAGGACGCAAGCCGACCACATTGCAAAAGTTTGGCGGATTGCGCAGCGAGCCGCCCATGTCGCTGCCGTCGGCCAGCGGGGCCATGCCGCTAGCAAGCGAAACGGCGCCGCCTCCGGTACTGCCGCCGCAAGTCTTCGTCAGGTCGTAAGGATTCCGCGTGGCGCCAAACACCGGATTGAACGACTGCGAACCCAATCCCCATTCCGGCACGTTAGTTTTGCCGAGCACAATCGCGCCCGCCGCTTTTTCGCGCTGCACCACCCGGCAATCGAAATCCGGAATGTAATCCTTGTGCAGCGGCGAACCGAACGTCGTGCGAATCCCGCTCGTCTCGTGCAGATCTTTCACCGCGACGGGTAGCCCATGCAGCGGCCCGAGCCATTGGCCGTGCGCCAACGCTTCATCCGCAGCGGCGGCTTGCGCCATCAATTGATCTTCGGGAACGAGCGTAACGATCGCGTTGACCTTCTCATTCACGCGGCCGATCTGCTTCAAGTGCGCCTGCATCACTTCGCGCGAGGAAATTTTCTTGGCCCGCATCGCACTCAGAATATCCACCGCCCGCATAAAACAAATTTCGTCAGCGCTTGCCGGCGCAGCAGGCGTCTCGAAATCTGCCCGAACCGGAGCGTGAGATTCGCTGTTAGCGGACGACTCAGCGTTCGCAGCAGGCAGCAACGGAGCAGCCGCAGCCGAAAGCGCAGCGCCCGTTCCCACCTTCAGCGCATCACGCCGCGTTATTTTTTCCATCGCAGGTAATCTCCGTCGACGCAGAAAGGACCGCGGGCGGTCGTCCGAATCACTTCTAGCATGAAATCTCTAAGGCAGCGGCCTCGCGGGTCCGCTCAAGCGCGCCGCATGCGCGCGAAGATGTCCTGCAGAACCAGGCGTATTGGAGTATTCGGAACCGCAAACTCTCTGGCATCTAGCCAGCCGTTGGAGCGGCAGTCGTACCCGCGCTGCGTGGCCGGATCAAGAATCCATACATTCTTGACGCCGAATTGCAAATAGTCCGAGATGCGCTCCTGCATCCGGCGAAGCGTGTCTTCCGGAGAGAGGATTTCTATGCAAGCCAACGGCGGTTTACTAAGAATTTGCTCCACTGCCACATCGAGCGATACCAGGCACACGTCTGGAATCCGGAATCGCGTCGCCGAGATCTGAATCCTCTGTTCCGGCAGAACCTCAATATTCCATTCCTTCTGATGTTGTCCGAACCAGAGAATCAGTGCGGCTTGCAACGCGGCATGGTCATGCTCGCCCACGTTACGCTCCTCAATCCTTCCGTCCACGAAATCGCAGTCCGGCCTATAGCTGGTCTTCAAGTACTCGCTTAGGGAGATTAGGGTCGTACTCGCCATGGTCCAAATCCTTGGCCTTAGAATACTCGACTTCAGCTCTGCCGGTCCTGATATTCCTCGTGCCAGGCCATCTGGATCGCTTCGAGTTTCGATTCGTTGCTCTTCATCGGGTCGCCGGAAAAGCCGGGCAGCTCGACGATCCATTTGTGCAGGTCGGTGAAGCGCACCGTCAACGGATCGGTGTCGGGATGTTTGTCCGCGAGTCCGATCGCAATGTCTTCGATGTTGTCCCAGTCAAACGATGGCGGCATGTTTTAGCTCCCGCCCTAGTGTAGGTGAACCCAAGATTCTGGCAAAGCAACCAACTAGGAGCTGGCTGTGTGTTGTTGCGTGCGGCCTGTCTGATGGAGTCCGAAATAAGAGTCGCGGTGCACACGATTCGTTTTCGAATAATATGAGTGACGACTAGAAGCGATTCCGCTGTTCAACGAAGGAGTAATTGCCATGATCTTTGGCGCGCACGTGATCCTGTACAGCAAAGACGCCGAGGCGGACCGCGCATTCCTGCGAGACACGTTGGGATTTGCGTCGGTCGATGCCGGTCACGGCTGGCTCATCTTCGCGCTGCCTCCGGCCGAAGCGGCCATTCATCCAGATGAAAAAGGCAGCAGGCACGAGTTGTACCTGATGTGTGATGACTTGCAATCCGAAATCGCGGCGCTCAAAAAGAAAAACGTGACGTGCTCCGAAATCCACCACGAGCGCTGGGGTTCCATCACCACAATCCGTCTACCCGGAGGCAGCGAGTTAGGGCTCTACGAACCGAAGCACGCCTCTCCGCTGAAACCGCCAAAACGCTAGCGCGTTTCGGAGACTACGCCGGTCGAATCCAGATTGTCGCGAATAAAACTTCCTCGCGGATCACGGGACCCAGATCACGGAACACGTCTTCGTCAGTGATCGAGTTCTTTGGCGTAATTCTTGTTCCACTCGGGGATTTCGACGACGATGTCGGTGGTGCCGTCGGGGACCGTTTGGCAGCCAAGGCGCGATTTGGGAGTAATGCCCGGAGCCATATCCAGTTCGTCGAGTTCGGCGTCGGTGGCTTCGTTGCAGGATTCCAAGCCCTGCTTGAAGATGACGTGGCACGTGGAGCAGGCGCAGACGCCGCCGCAGGCGTGATCGAGGCCGGCTTTGATGCCCTCGGAAATGTCGAGGATCGAGCCGGGCAGGCCGTTGTGGCCGTAAGGAATTTTCGCCGGATCGACTTCGATGGTTTTGCCGCTGGGAAGAAACGTGACTTTATATTTCTTCGTAGCGGGAGTGTATTTGACTTCGTCAATGTAAGGGTTGCTGCCGCCCATCTTTTGCTCTCTCCAAATTCTAACGCTGTAGCCGATGTCTTTTGTAGTGGCGCAACATGCGGCGCCACTACAAAGCGAAAAGCCACCGGTCTAAAGACCGGCCACTACACTTCGGCGACTTTGCGGCCGGCCAATGCGCTGTTGACGGCGCTGTTCATCAGCAGCTCGGCCAGATGCTCGGTCGCGTGATTCAGTTCGTCAATGCGCTTGCGAATTAGTTTGTAGTCCGTTCCGGCGGCGGCTTCTTTCACTGCGGCGACGGCCGCATCAATCGCGCTGCGCTCGGCGTGCGCGAGGGCCGCTGCTTGCGGATTAGCCAGCGCTTTGACCGTGGCGCCCAGAATCGCTTCCGACTCGGTGCGCGCTTCGATCGCCTGGCGTTCCGCAAAATCTTGTTCCGCGTATTCGATGGACTCTTCGAGCATGCGCTCGATTTCGCTGTCGCTGATGCCGTAGCTCGGCTGCACTTCGATGGTGCGCTGTTCGCCGCTGCGCATATCTTTGGCGGCCACTTGCAGAATGCCGTTGGCGTCGATGAGAAATTTCACTTCGATACGCGGCAAGCCGGCGGGAGCGGGAGGAACTTTGAGCGTAAAGCGCGCGAGCGAGCGGCAATCTTTGGCAAGTTCGCGTTCGCCTTGCAGGACGTGAATGTCGATGCCGGTCTGGTTGTCCACGCCGGTGGTGTACAGCTCTTGCGCGCTGGCGGGAATCGTGGAATTCCGCGGAATCACTTTTGCGACTGCGCCGCCGTACGTTTCGATGCCGAGCGAGAGCGGCGCGACATCGAGCAGCAACATGTTGGTAACGCCGCGGCTAAGAATATTGGCTTGCACCGCCGCGCCCAGAGCTACCACTTCGTCGGGATTCAGTTCGGTGTGCGGCTTACGGTCGAAATATTCCTGCACCATGCGGCGCACCAGCGGCGTGCGCGTGGCGCCGCCGACAAGGACCACTTCATCCATTTCCGTGGGCCGGAGTTGCGCGTCAGCAAGCGCCTTTTTCACCGGCCCCATGGTGCGATCAATGACCGGCTGAATGAGCGTCTCGAACGCAGCGCGAGTAAATTCGTGGACGTAAACCGCGCCATTGAGAAGCGGGAAACGCAACGTGGCGGAATCATTTTCGGAAAGCTGATGCTTCAGCGCGATGAGCGATTTGCGCAGCGACTGCGCGAGTTCGCCATGCGGAGCAAAGTCGACGCTGTGCTGCTGCAGGATTTGTTCGTGGGCGAAGGCCTGCAGGAGATTGTCGATGTCGTCGCCGCCGAGGTGCGTGTCGCCGTTGGTGGAGAGGACTTGATAGATGTCGCCCTCACCGGTGGAGATGAGTTTCAGAATAGAGATGTCGAAGGTGCCGCCGCCGAGATCGTAGACGGCGACTTTGCCGCGCTGCTTTTCATGCAAGCCGTAAGCTAGCGCTGCGGCGGTAGGTTCATTGACGAGGCGAAGCACTTCGAGGCCGGCGAGTTTGCCGGCGTCTTTGGTGGCTTGGCGCTGTGCATCGTTGAAGTACGCGGGAACAGTGATGACGGCGCGATCCACGGTTTCGTTGAGAAAAGATTCGGCCCAGTTTTTGAGTTCGCGCAAGATAAAGGCAGAAATTTCCGGCGGCGTGAAAACTTTGTCGCCGAGCATCACGCGAATCACATTTTTGCTCGCGGGATCGATGCGAAACGGGAAGAGTTTCAATTCGTTCTGCACATCCGCAGGGCCACGACCCATCAGCCGCTTCACGGAATAAATCGTGCGGTCGGGTTGCGTAAGCAGACGCTTACGGGCCGCTTCACCGACAATCACGCTGCCGTCCGCGTCAATGCTCACGACCGACGGGCACAGCGTTGAGCCATAAGGACCGGGAATACACTTGGGCTGGCCAAGTTCGTCGATGTAAGCGACGAGGCTGTTCGTTGTCCCAAGATCAATTCCGACGATGCGTCCCATTATTTCCTGCCAAGCACTTTTGAAAAAAGCCTCAGGCCCAAAGGCCTGAGCTACAGCAATTCGTTTTCGCGGAGCCGCGGTGTAAAACCGCGGCTACAGTTCCCCCAATTCCTTCGCTACGTTCGTCACCAGATTGCGGATGTAGGAGCGGCGATTGAGCAACTCGTTCATCCGGGCCATTATTTTTTTGCGCGCGCTATCGCCAGCGTTCGCGTCTATCGCAGCGTCCCAATCTTTAGCCGCGGATTGCAGCTCGCCGTCTACCTCTTTGAGCTTTTCGCCGAAAGTTTTTTCGGCGGATTGCAGGCGCGTTTTCAATGCTGCCAAGTCGCTGCCGGCGGATTTAGCTTCGCGCAGTTCGTCGAGGGATTCGTTCAGCTCGAAGACTTCTTCGAGAAGTTCGGGCGGAGCTTGCTGTTTCTTTTCGCCTTCTTTGCGTTCGCCTTCGATGGCTAACAAATATTCAACGCGGGCGACGGGATCGCGCAGCACGCGATAGGCGTCATTCAATTCGGAGCTGCGCTGCAGCGAAAGTTCGCGTTCGGCTTCGCTGGCGTTGACGAAATTATCGGGATGCAGCTTCCAACTAAGTTGCAGGAATTTTTGTTCGAGCGCGACCATTTCGATCCACAGCTTGCGCTGTAGACCGAACAGCGCAAAGTAGTCTTCAGTGGTGGGCAACTGCTGCAGTTTGCCGCAGCTCTGGCAGAAGTGCGTGCCTTGCGTGCGCTCGTGGCAACTCCAACAAACGAGCGGTGGATTCGTGCTTGGGGCGGCGCTGCTCATTTCGTCTTTATTGTCCCATATACGACAAATTTAGTCCTATACAGCGAAGGCGACAAAAAAAGTGGCTGGCGACTTTGGCTGCCAACCACTTTGCAAAACCCGCCAGAAAAACCTACCAACCGAGCCGTGGTTGCTGCTCTCGGATCAGGCTCGGTACTGCTTACGCCGGGCACAGGCTGAAGCCTATGCCACAAAAACCCACAGGCCAAAGCCTGTGCTAGGAAAGGCCGAAGCGCAGAGCCGGCTGGAAGCCGGCGGTACGAAAGCGCTACGCTACGCGGTGAAGGAACTGCCGCAGCCGCAACTGCGGGCGGCGTTGGGGTTCTGGAAAACGAAGCCCTGGCGCATCAGCGTGTTTTCATATTCCAAAGTAGTACCGTTCAGATACAGGAAACTTTTGGGATCGACGAAAATGCGCGCGCCAAATTCCTCGAATACCTTGTCGCGGTCGCGAGCCTGGGTGTCCAAGCGCATGGCGTAGGAGAGGCCGGAGCAGCCGCCGCCCTGAACGCCGACGCGGAGGCCGCCTTGGTCGAGCGAAACGCCTTCTTTTTCAAGAAGTTGGCGGATTTTTTGGGCTGCGGCTTCGGTCAGGTGAATCGCGGGAGCCGCTGGGGCTTGGGTACCCCCCTCCCCCCCGGTTTTTGTTAAGAGTGTCATTCTAAAAGGCTTAAACCCCACCCCTCTCGGAAGAATATCATTCTAAAGAGCTTAAGTGTCTTTTTCTGGCCGAGACCAAGATTTGCGTCGCCTCCGAAAACGGGCAAGATATATCGTGCCCCTACAGCTCCTTCGGAGCAAACCTGGCAGCTAGAAGCGCAGCAAGCTGCGCCACTACAAAGATCCTCTCGCCGACCACCTTGTTTGGCGGATCAGGCCCCGCCACGGCTCACGCAGGCACAGGCTGAAGCCTATGCCACTAGTGGGCGGCTTTTTCGGTGACTGGAACTTCGGCGCCGTGCTTTTTCTTCCAGTCGCCAATGGCGGCCTTGATGGCATCTTCCGCGAGCACGGAACAATGAATCTTGACGGGCGGGAGCGCGAGCTCGCGCACGATGTCCGTGTTCTTGATCGAAAGCGCCTCATCGACCGTCTTGCCCTTGACCCACTCGGTGGCGAGCGAAGAGCTGGCGATCGCCGAGCCGCAGCCGAAGGTCTTGAATTTGGCTTCTTCGATGACCTGCGTCTCAGGATTGATTTTCATCTGCAGCTTCATCACGTCGCCGCATTCGGGAGCGCCCACGAGGCCCGTACCCACGTTGGGGTCCTCTTTGGACAAGCTGCCGACGTTGCGGGGGTTGTTGTAGTGATCTACGACTTTATCGCTATAAGCCATCAGCCATTGCTCCTTGCCAAATTTGCCGTACTGACGAAACTCGCGCTCTTGAGGGCCTTGTCCGAGAGCGAAACGCTGGGCACAGAAGCCGAGCGGCCCGCGGTAAGTTGCCAGAGAGCGTCCTTCACAGCTTCCGAGCCAATACCGATCATCTTGAGAAATGCACGGACCTGCTGGAGTTCGTGAAAGGAGCGCTCGCCTCCGGTTTCGTCCTCTTCTTCGTAGGGAACGAAGGTTACCCGAAAAGCGGCGCCCGTGCCGCCGATAGAGCGGTGAATCCGAATTGTGCCGTCGCTAGCCATGTGCTGTTCCTTCTTCCTGGGTGCTGCTCATCCTGCCAGATTTGCGTGCCTAAGTCGTTAGATGCCGCGACTAGGCGGTCTGCCACTTGACCTTGGAGATGTCGATGCCTTCCTTGGCCATTTCGTACAAAGGGGACAACTCCCGGAGCTTGGTGACGACCTGAACCATCTTGTCGACGACGTAGTCGACCTCTTCCTGGGTATTAAAGCGGCCCAAACCGAAGCGGATGGAGGTATGGGCCAGGTCTTCCCCCACCCCCAGGGCCTTCAGGACATAGCTGGGTTCGAGGGTGGCCGAGGTACAGGCTGAACCGCTAGAGACCGCAATGTCGTTGATGCCCATGAGGAGCGACTCGCCTTCGACATAGGCAAAGCTCATGTTGAGGTTGTTCGGGAGGCGATGCTCCATAGAGCCATTGATGAAGACTTCATCAAGCTTGGCTTCGAGCCCCTTTTGAAGGCGAGTGCGGAGAGCAAGCATCTTCTTGGATTCTTCAGGCATTTCCTGCTGGCAGAGTTCGCAGGCTTTGCCGAGGCCGACGATGCCGGGAACATTCAAGGTGCCGGAGCGCATACCGCGTTCGTGGCCACCGCCGTCAATGATGGCGGAAAGCTGGACGCGGGGATTGCGGCGGCGGACGTAGAGAGCGCCGACGCCCTTGGGGCCGTAGATCTTGTGGCCGCTGATGGCCAGGAGGTCGATATTGTCCTTCTGGACGTCCACGGGAATCTTGCCAACAGCCTGGACGCCATCGACCGCGAAGAAAATGCCGTGTTCCTTGGCGAGTTTGCCGATTTCAGGGATGGGATTGATGACGCCAATCTCGTTGTTGGCGTACATAATGGTGATGAGAATGGTGGTGGGGCGAATGGCGGCTTTCAGGTCGTCTAGACTGACGCGGCCATCGCGCTGCACGGGCAGATAGGTGACCTCGAAGCCTTCTTTTTCAAGGCGCTTACAGGTATCGAGAACAGCTTTGTGCTCGATAGCCTGGGTGATGATGTGATTGCCCTTTTCGCGGAACATTTCCGCGATGCCCTTGATCATGAGGTTGTCGGATTCGGTAGCGCCGCTGGTGAAGATGATTTCTTTGGGCGTAGCGCCAATCAGCGAAGCGATTTGCTGGCGGGCGGTTTCGACGGCTTCTTCGCCGGCCCAGCCAAAGCTATGATTGCGGCTGGCGGCGTTTCCGAACTTGTCGGTGAAATAGGGCAACATCGCCTCGAGGACGCGGGGGTCCACGGGCGTGGTGGCGTGATTGTCCATGTAAATCGGCAGCTTAACGGCCATTCCTGTGCTCCTCACCTACTCGAACTAACTTGAGTGCCAACGCTCATAGGCTTGGAGAGTCCCACCAAAACGGGTTCACTGCTCTCTTCACTCAACTGAGCGATCGTGACGGCGCCCAAAACTCCTAAAATGCTTTCGTTGACTTTGCGAAGGGGTTCGCGCACCGAGCAGCGTTCCGTAGCTTCGCAGTTGCCATGGTTCGTGACGCAGGAGGTGATCAAAACCGGACCATCAATCGCGGAGATGACGTCCAGCGCGGAAATGTGCACCGGATCTTTGGCGAGTTGATAGCCGCCGGTCGAACCATGCCTGGCAACGACCAGGCCTTCTTTGGCCAGGCGTTGCAGAACTTTCGCCATCAGCGTGGTGGAGATGCCGTACTCGTCGGCAACTTCATTGGCGCTGCAGGCGTGGTCGCCTTTGCGGTGCGTCGCCAAATGCTTGACGGCGATCAAACCGTAGTCGGCTTTTTTAGATAGCTTAAACATTTCTTCCCTGTCCCGCGGGGCGGGATATACGACTGGATTAGTCGCATAGACAGAGAATACTCTGTTTTAATGAGCAAGTCAAACCTTTTCCGGAGAGGTGTTGCGGCAAATAACTGATTTTCCGAGACTTATAGTAAGACTGAAACAGTCTGAATTTCCATTGGTTTCCAGCGAACGGCTATCAGGAGCAGTGAACGGCAGGTTTCAGGAGTTGAACTGCAGCGGGCCGGAAAACGCGCTCGTGATAGCCTTGTGTTTCGAATCGCGACACGGAACGGAAGGTTTAAATGGGTGGAAGGTTGCGAAGCGGAGTGCAAGAACTAGGCGTGGCGGGCGGAATTCTGCTTTTGTCGGTGGCGATCGGAATGGGCGGCGGATGCGCGGGCTCATCGCCGTCGGCTTCTTCCAAGCAGGCGGTTCAGATGGCCGCGGCTGCTGCGCAGGTTCCGGCGGGCGAGACGCATGTGCTGGTGGGGGCAGGCGACATTGCAGGCTGCAAGGAGATTGCGGGCGCCCGGGCCACGGCGAAGTTGATTGAGCAAATCCCCGGTACCGTTTTTACGCTAGGGGATCTGGCGTACGAAAAGGGTACGACCGCCGACTTTGAAAACTGTTATGACCCAACCTGGGGTGCATTCAAAGGGCGCACGCGACCATCGCCGGGGAATCACGAGTACGCCATTAATGCGCAAGCGCCGGGCTATTTTCAGTATTGGGGAACACAAGCCGGGCCGGATACGCGGGGGTATTACAGCTACGATTTGGGTTCGTGGCACATCGTTTCGCTGAACACGAACTGCACGGCAGCGAATCTGGGCGGATGCGCGAAGGGCTCGCCGCAAGAGGAGTGGCTGCGGCAGGATTTGGCGGCGCATCCCAATGCGTGCGTGATTGCTTACGGGCATCATCCGCTGTTCAGCAGCGGGATTTTGCCAAGTCATGCCATGCGGCCGGAGTTGCGGGACATGTGGCGGGATTTATACGCGGCACATGCGGCGCTGTTTTTGGCGGGGCATGAGCATTCGTATGAGCGGTTTGCGCCGCAAGATCCGGATGGGCATGCCGATCCGGTGAACGGAATTCGGGAGTTTGTGGTAGGGACGGGCGGGCGGAGCCATGATCCGCTGGGATTTGCAATTGCGAATAGCGAAGTGCGGAATACGAGTACGTATGGGGTGCTGAAGTTGACGCTGATTCCGGGGAGTTATTCGTGGCAATTTGTTCCGGAGGAAGGCAAGACGTTTACGGATGCGGGGACGGGATTTTGCCCGCCGAGGGAGAAGTGAGCCGAGGGCGGGACGGAAAAGACGAAGAGAGCTGAACGCAGAGGCGCAGAGTGCGCAGAGAAGAAAAACGGGTGGAGTGGCTTAGTTCGAGCTAACGCAGGCTCCGCCGGAGGAGGAGGCTTGGACTAGTTTGCGGACGGCGGCGGTGGGCATTAAGAGGAGTTGGGCTTTGGGTTTGGCGATTTGGTCTAAGGTGGCCAATTGTTGGGTTTTCCAGTCGTCGGGAGCAGGCTGGCCTTTGGAGAGATAGTCGAGGGCGGTTAGGCCGATGGAGCCGAGGGACGAGAGATTTTGGGAGTTGGCGGCGACTTCCTTTACCAGAGCGGAGCGGTCGGCGAGCGGTTGAAGGTCGGCGTCGTTTTCTTTCCAAACGGTGAGTTGCTTGCGGAGGCGGGCCGCGAGCGCTTGGTCGCGGCAGGAGCTGGCGAGGAACTTTTCGATTTGTTCGGTGAAATGGCGGGAGGTGGTGCTTTCGAGAGGCACGGCGTCCACAAGGCGATTGAGCGGGGTGGCGCTGGTGGGTTCGGTGACGGCGGTTTCTTCGCGGGTGTAGTCCTTCACGGGCTCGACTACGCTGGCTAGAGTGTTCAGCGCGGAAAATTCCTCAGGAGTGGCGCTGCCGCCGGCGATGCGCTGGAGCATCTGGCGGTAATAGGTTTTGTGAGTGAGGCCGAGCCATTCCATGCGATTGCTGATGGCGGCCAGCCGCCGGTGCATGGAATCGGGATCGGTGACTTGCTGCGGCGACCACAGGCGCTCGGCGATGGCGGCGTTGCGCGGCCAGATGCGGGAGTCAATATTTTCGGGATCGACGTATTCGGCCCACATGCAGGATTCGCCGCCGAGAATGCGGGATTTTTCTTCGCCGGAGAGATTGGCGGCGGGACCGCTGAGCGGATCGACAGCATAGTGGCGGGCAGAAGACCAGCCGAGGTCGAGATAGTAGCCATTCGAAAGCAGCACGCGGAAGCCGGCCTTGGCGGCAGCGGCTACGCCGTCGGGTCCACGCCAGGATTGAATGACGATGTCTTTCGGTAGCGTGGGATCGAGGACCTCATCCCAGCCGACCATGCTCTTGCCGTGTTTGGCAACGATCGGCTCGAGGCGTTTGTTGAAATAAGATTGCAGCTCTTCGTTGGTCTGGAAGCCGTGCTCTTTCTTGAATTCCTGGATTTTCGAATTGGCGTCCCACTCTTTGCCGTTCACTTCGTCGCCGCCGACATGGAAGAAATGATCGGGGAAAAGCTTGGCCATTTCGCCGAAGAAGGTGTCGAGGAATTTGTAGGTTTTTTCGCTGATGGGATCGAAAGCGGGATCGAAAACCCCCCAGCGGCGTTCGATGGAATAGGGCCCAGCGCCGCTGGCTAGTTCGGGATAGCCGACGAACCAAGCGGTGCTATGGCCGGGCACGTCAAATTCGGGCACGACGCGAATGCCGCGATCGCGAGCGTATTCGATGAGGTCGTGGATTTCTTCCTGCGTGTAATAGAGGCCGTCGGAACCCAGTTCATGGAGCTTGGGAAACTTTTTGCTTTCGACGCGGAAGCCCTGATTTTCGGAGAGATGCCAATGGAAGACGTTCATTTTGACGGCTTCGAGGCCATCGATGTTGCGGCGGAGAACGTCGAGGGGGATGAAGTGACGCGCGGAGTCGATCATCAGGCCGCGCCAAGGGAAGCGGGGCTGGTCGTGAATGGTGACGGCTGGGGCAACGAAACCGTCCGCAGAAATGTGGATGAGTTGCAGAAAGGTTTGCAAGCCGTGGAGCGTGCCGAGCGGCGTGGCCGCGGTGAGCTTGGCGCCGGAGGGGGTTACTTCGAGCGAATAGCTTTCGTCTTCGGCGAGCTCCTGAATTTCTTTGCTGGCGTGGTCGGTGTGCACGACGAGGGTGGCGTTGGCAGCTTCGCCGGGCTTGGCGACAACGAGCAGGGCGGTTTGCCGGTGCAGGGTGCGCAGAAAACGTTCGGCGGTGCGCTCGAGGCGCGGTTCGGAGTAACCGGTGAGAGCGACGCGGAAGGAGGAATCAATCTTCAGGTTGCCGGAGCCAGCCTGCACGCTGGAAGGATACGGCATCAGGTTTAGCGGAGTTTCTTGCTGCGCCTGTGCCGCGCCGGCCGAGCTGACCATGGCAAATATTGTGAGCAAAATAATTCGTCCCAGTGGCCGGCGATGCATAGACAAAATCCTCCGCGACTGCGCGCTGGCGCAGTTTCAAAGCTATGTAGCAGTTGGACGGGAGGAGTGTGGCACAGTTCCGGGACAGGGCGAAGAGGAATTCGCGACTGGCGTGGGAACGATGTGCAGAACGCTCCGTGGGGCGGCGACGAGGAACACGGAATCAGTTATCGCCGTAGAAGCGGGTTTTGGGCGGAGGCGGGGGGCCCGGCTGCATGTACGCAGGCGCTTTGTCGGGAGTGAGCCAGCGCGTCCAGAACGTATCGCTGAGTTGGTCGAGATATTTCTTGCCAGCCGGGTCCTGGCTCAGGATGCGAATTAATACTTGCAGCGAATCGCTGCTGCGCCGCAGCGCGTCGAGACTCAGCGTGTAGCCCTCGATGAACGTTGTCGCGCGATAGCGGACGCCGAGGTCGCCGTCTTTCAAAACGCCGGGAGCGGTGGCCGCCCGTTCGCCTGCTGCCAGTTCTGGAAGCCGAGTTGGAAATCGTAAGGCGGTTGCAGGTAATACGGCTGGTAAGCGCCCGCGATGAATTTTTCCATCGCCCGTTTCGCCGCCGCTTCGATGCGCCGCGCCGGTTCGCCTTCCGGCAGGGTTTCCGCCAGCGCGCGACTCTTCGCTGTTTTCACTACGGCGTACTCCAGCTCCGGAAAATCCGGCTTCAACTCTTCGCCAAGCACCTGGTCGCCGGACACCATGATGACTGGAATACCCCAACGCGCAGCCGAAAGAGCAACGATATGCGTCTCGGTAAAATCGACGCCGTTGATTTTGTAGCTGATGCGATCCGTCACGGTGTGCGCCATGAATCCATTCGTGTTGGCGTGCGCGTGCATCGCGATGCACACGATCGCGTCAAGCGAGCCATCGAGGCCGGTGTTGTACGGGTCGAAATCGTAATTGCGAAAATCGAATTTCGCGCGCGGATCCATTTTGTCGACAAGCAAATCGGGCTCTTTGCTGTTGCCGGAGCCGTGGCCGTCCTGAATCCAGACGGAGCCGGCGCCGCCAGCGAAGAGTCCGCGAATCGCCGCGTTCACATCGGAGGTGAGCGACTCGCGCCCTTTGGCATACTCCTCAGGCCGCTCAACCCAGAGCATCTCGTAATGGGTTACGCCGGAAACGCCTTCCATGTCGTAAATGATCAGCACCTTCGGATGATTCGCCGCCGCGGAAGTTTTCAACGCACAACACGAAAACGAAAGGAGCAACGCAGCGAGTACAAAAATTAAACGTTGAACGCACGAATGGAAAACACGCATTTGAAGCGCCTCCAGCAAAGCTACGCGAACGTACCGATTCGGGCGCGGCGCGTCAAGAGTGGCTTCGATTCGAAACTCGATAGCGCAGACACTCTTGCCTGTGCGGTGAAGTCTGATCGCGAATCTAGTCGTCGTCGGAGGAGGAGGCTACTTTCAGGACGGCCAGGAAAGCTTCCTGGGGGATATCGACCTGGCCGACGCGCTTCATGCGGCGTTTGCCTTCTTTTTGTTTTTCGAGGAGTTTGCGTTTGCGGGTGATGTCTCCGCCGTAGCACTTGGCCAGCACGTTTTTGCGCATGGCGGCTACGGTTTCGCGGGCGATGACGCGGCTGCCGATGGCGGCTTGAATCGGTACTTCGAACATTTGGCGCGGAATCAACTTGCGCAGGCGGGACACGAGTTCGCGACCGCGTTCGTAGGAAAAATCGCGATGGACGATCAAAGCGAGCGCATCTACCGGCTCGCCGCCGACCAGCACGTCCAGTTTTACCAGGTCCGATTCGTGATAGCCCGCAAGGTGGTAGTCGAGCGATGCGTAGCCGCGGGAAACGCTTTTGAGGCGGTCGTAGAAATCGAGCACGATTTCGTTGAGCGGCAACTCGTAGGTGAGCATGACACGCGTGGGCGAAAGATATTCGAAATTTTTCTGCGTGCCGCGTTTTTCCTGGCAGAGCGCCAGAATGCCACCGACGGATTCGTCGTTGGTGATGACCATGGCGGTGATCATTGGCTCTTCGATTTTGGCGATGTCGCTGGGAGCGGGGAATTTTGCCGGGCTATCCACTTCGATCGTTTCGCCGGTCACTTTGGTGATGCGATAGCGCACGCTGGGCGCGGTGGTGATGAGGTTGAGGCTGAATTCGCGTTCAAGGCGCTCCTGGACGATCTCCATGTGCAGCAGGCCGAGAAAACCGCAGCGGAAACCGAAACCGAGCGCGAGCGAATTTTCCGGCTCGTAGAAAAGCGCGGCGTCGTTGAGCTGCAATTTGCCGAGCGCGTCGCGGAGCGGCTCGTAATCGTCGGCGAGAACCGGAAACAATCCGGCGAAAACCATGGGCTTGATGGCTTCAAAGCCGGGCAGTGGCGCGGCGGGAGTGTCGGCTTGCGTGACGGTGTCGCCCATGCGGGCGTCGGCGACGCGCTTGATGTTGGCGACGATGAAGCCGACGTCGCCGGCGCTGAGCTCATCGAGGGCAACCGGCTTGGGCGTAAGCGTGCCGAGCTGTTCGACTTCGTAGGTTTCGTTGCTGTAGCACAGCTTGATTTTCATGTGATTCGTGACGCGACCTTCCATGACGCGCACGAGAATCACGGCGCCGCGGTAAATGTCGAACCAAGAGTCGAAGATCAAGGCTTGCAGCGGATTTTCCGCGCGGCCTTTGGGCGGCGGAATGCGGTGGACGATGGCTTCGAGAACATCTTCGACGCCGAGGCCGCTTTTGGCGCTGATGGGCACCGCGTCATTGGCGGGAATGGCCAGAACATTTTCGATTTGTTCTTTGACGTATTCGGGCTGTGCGGCGGGCAGGTCAATTTTGTTGATGACCGGAATGATCGAGAGATTGTGTCCGGCGGCGAGGAACGTGTTGGCGACGGTTTGCGCTTCGACGCCCTGGCTGGCGTCCACGACGAGCAAAGCGCCTTCGCAGGCGGAAAGCGCGCGGGAGACTTCGTAAGAAAAATCCACGTGGCCGGGCGTATCAATCAGATTGAGCTGATACTCGTTGCCGTCTTTGGCTTGGTAGTGGAGGCGAATGGATTTGGCCTTGATGGTGATGCCGCGCTCGCGCTCGAGGTCCATCGAGTCGAGCACTTGCGCGTGCATTTCGCGTTCGGAAAGCGCGCCGGTCATTTCGAGCAAACGATCGGCAAGGGTGGATTTGCCGTGGTCAATATGCGCGATGATGCAAAAATTGCGTATGAACTTGGGGTCCATGAAACTCGGTTACGTTTTCCGTTTCGCGACTGCTGATTTTCTTACCGGCAGGAGCTGCAAGCTGCGAGGAGCCGAACACCCGGCTGCGCCAAGCCGTGCCGTAGGACACTTCAGTTTGCCATAGGAAGTGAGTGGTGAGTAGTGGGTAGTGAAGAAGCAAAGGCAAGAAGAGGAATAACGCACAGAGCGCGGAGGCAGGAGCACTGAGGACACGGAGAGATTGCGCTAATGGAGCGAGCATACGCGAGATGCAAGGTGGCTGGCCGGACGAAAAGCGGAAGCAAGCTTCCGCACTCCCAAATGGGCGCGGAAACGGGCCGTGTGGTCGTGCGTCTAAGGTTGGACAGGAGGGGTGTCGAAAATGATTAAACGAGTGATGGGGATGACGATCGCCACGGCGGTGATAGCGGCGTTGGCGGTTCTTACCGTGGTGGCGAGGGCGCAGAACAGTGGTGGGAAGCCGCCGGCGACGCTGCGGAGCGTGTTGCTGCAACAGTTGAAGGATACGCATACGAACAGCAACTGGTTTGTGTGCGCGGATGTGGCGGTGGCGGGAGTGACGCCGGAGCAGGCGAACTGGAAGGACGGGAAAGGGAATCACTCGGTGGGACAGTTGGCGTATCACATCTGGTTCTGGAATCAGCGTAACCTGGAACGGATGAAGGGCGAGCCGCTGGGGAAGTTCAGCGGAAACAACGACGAGACGTTCGACAATTTCGATGCGAAGAGCTGGAAAGAAACCGTGGAGAAGATGGATGCAGTGATGACAGAGCTGGAGAATTACGTGCAGAACGCGGACGATGCGAAGCTGCAGTCGGTGGCGACGACGATTGCGAATATCAATGCGCACAATGCGTATCACATCGGCGAGATTGTGATGGTGCGGAAGGAACAAGGAAGTTGGGACGCGAGCAAAGGCGTGAAGTAAGGGCTTCGCTCGGAACGCGAGATCTAGCCCGAACCGGCCGCGGATGGTAACCTAGGCGGCAGTAGCATTTCGATCGCAATGCTCCACGTCGCCGCTCTTTGCCGATTAGCCGCTCTAGGGACGCTCGCGATTTGGTGTTTTCTGCTGCCGTCGGCCGCGCGGGCGCAGCAGGACTCCCTTCCGTACTGTAAGCCAGCTGCGCTCGATATATGGCCGGAGTACTTCAACGCGCCGCACGACTATTTCATGATCGCGCTCCATCTTCGCAATATCTCGGGAGAGGCGTGCATCCCGGACCTCCCTCTGTACTTTCCTCAGTTCACTTCCACCGAAAACCCGCCGGGCAAGTCGTTCGGAATTTGTGACGCTTGCGAAGACCGTTTGCCAAATGGGCGGGTTCGCTGGCAGCCGCCTCTGCTATTGAGCCCTCGTGAAGGCGGATACCAAACCTATCGTTGGAAAACCGATCCGCCTCATGCAGGGGTCAAATGCCAGCAACTGTCGGCACTGGGCGGTCCCGCATTTCTGATTGTCGCTCCAACACTGTTGAAGCCCGTATGTTCTGACATCGAGGTCAGCCGCTACTATCCAGATACATGGCCGGGGTTGCCCAGGAGCAAGGATCAGGATTCCAGCGAAACGAGGGATCCTGAAGCATTGGTTTTGTCCACCAGTAAACGAACCTACTACGATGGCGAGGGTTTTTCGATACATGTGTCGCTGGCGTTTCCTGGTGCCGGTTCGCCAACTCGCGAAGAGTGCCCAACGCTGTTTCTTCGAGAGAGAGCTGCCGATGGCAGCACACGCATCGATGAAAGGCACCCGGAGGGATTCAAAGGATGCAAATGGTTCGACTTAGGCGCGAATCTGGACGCGGACTGGCAAACTGGTTTTGAATTGCGTCTCGGCGCGGGCGGGATAGGAACGCAGTCGTTTGAACTGTCGGAGGTCGTGGATTCTACAAAAGGTGGGCGAATCCAGTTTGCGCAATCCAACGAACTCAAAGTGCAAATTGAAACTCCGTCCGCTATTTCACGGAAGTGGGGACTCAAGGCAAAAGGCGTCGCGGTAGACGTGACTCTGGACAAAGCTACCTACGACGTTGGTGAAGATGTGCCACTGCATATCGCGGTTGAGAATTTCGATGCGGCGGCGCCGGTTTACGCGATCGACCCGGCCTGGGACCCGGCTGAGGCCATCGCTATCGAGGTTCGCGATACGCAGGGACGATTGCTGCCGGAGAGCGAAAGGTCCTCTCCGAGACTTTGGATGGGGCACGGCCGAGGACCCGTCCTCTACCCGCCTGGCAAGCTCGTGCCGATTGAGCGATCTTTAAAAGGGCAAGGTTGGCTTCCCAAGCGTCCTGGAACTTACGTAATCGTGGTTACTTGGGCTACGCGTACGGCCCCCGGTTCCGGCGAGGAATCGGGACTTCGGTTGCGAAGCGATCTCCAGCCTTATGCGACGGTCCAGGCCGTCGCGCCGCTGAACATTGTTGCTGTCCCTCCTGCATTTTAATCAAGGCAGCCGCGCTGCTTTACCAGTTAGCTCAGCTCCCTCATTCTTCGCGGAGGGTGCGAGTGGGTTCGACTTGGGTGGCGCGGTAGGCGGGGAGCACGGTGGCTAGTAGGCCCACCACTAACAGCAGGGCGGCGACGCTGACGAACGTAAGCGGGTCGGTGGGGCGGACGCCGTAGACGAGCGAGGCGACGACACGGCCGAGGGCAAGAGCGGCGGCGAGGCCGATCGCCACGCCGAGCAGAATGGGTTTCATGCCGTCGCCGACGACGAGCTTGAGGACGTCGGAATTCGAAGCACCGAGCGCCATGCGAATACCGATTTCGCGGACGCGGCGGCGGACAGTGTAGGCGAGCACGCTGTAAATTCCCACAGCGGTGAGAAGCAGAGCGAGACCAGCGAAGGCGGCGAGCAGCAGCATGTTCGAACGCTGCGGCGTGAGGGAATTGGAAATGAGCTGATCCATGCTGAAGACGTCGCCGACGGGAGTTTCCGGATCGACTTGATGGACGGCGGCGGTGACGGCGGAGACGAGATTCATGGGATCGCCGGTGGTGCGAATGGCGAGACTCATGCCGAAAGAGCGCCAGGCTTCCGTGGGCGGAGCGGTGATTTGCGCGATGGGCCAGTAGACCATGGCGACGGGACGAGTCTCGTCGAGCGAATCCAGTTTTATATCGCCCACCACACCGACCACTTCGCGTGCGACACCAGGATAAAAAGTTAGCGTGACGTGTTTGCCGAGCGGATTCTGGCCCGGCCAGAAACGTTCGGCGAAGGCTTGGCTGACCATGACGGTAGGCGCGCGGCCGGCGACGTCAGAGGTGTTTAGGTCGCGACCGCGCAGGAGTGGGATGTGCATCGCGCTGAAATAGCCGGGGCTGATGTTGCGCACGTCGACTTCGGGTTGATCGGACATGGGGACGACGGGCTGGCCTTCGACTTGAACGGGTTGATGCGAGCCGCTGTCGCTGATGGGCAGATCGTCAATCAGACCGGCGGATTCGATGCCCGGCGTGGTGCGGACTTGCTGTAGGACGCGTTCGAAGAAAGCGATTTGGCCGGCTGCAGTGGGGAATTTGTTCGAAGCGACGGAGAGCGACATGGTGAGGACGCCGTTGGGATCGAAGCCGGGATGGATGGCGCTGAGTTCCCAAAGTGTGCGAACCATAAGACCAGCGCCGATCAGAAGAACGAGAGAGAGAGCAACTTCGGCAACGACGAGGACGCCGCGAGTTTTGGCGCCGCCGGAGTCGGAGGTTCCGCGACTGGTGCCTTGCTTGAGGGCTTCGTTGACGTCGGCTTTGGTGAAACGCAAAGCGGGCAGCAAGCCGGCAAGAATTCCCGCAGCGAGCGAGATGACCACGGTGAAAGCGAGAACGGAAGCGTCGAGGTTGATTTGCGCGAAGCGCGGCAGGCGGTCGGCGAGGAATTTCGAAATGAGTGTGATGCCAACATTGGCAAGAAGCAGACCTAGCGCGCCGCCGGCGACCGAGAGCAGAAGTGTTTCGGCAAGGACGTGACGGAGAATAGTCAGGCGGCTGGCGCCGAGTGCGGAGCGAATGGCAATTTCTTTCTTGCGGGCGAGAATTTTGCCGAGGACGAGATTGGCGACATTGGCGCAGGCGATCAGGAGAACGAAAGCCACGGCGCCGAGAAGAACAAGGAGAGCAGGACGAACATCGCCAACGAGCTGCTGGCGCAAGGGGATGATTGTGGCGCCCCAGCCTTTGTCGTCTTCGGGATAGAGCTGTTCGAGACGGGTGGAAATGGCGCTGAGCTCGGATTGGGCGGCGCGAATGTCTACCCCAGGCTTGAGGCGGCCGATCACGGAATAGTTGTGATTGCCACGGACGGCGCGCTTTTCGTCGGTCCAGGCCATAGGAACCCACAGCTGCGCCCAACTGGGAACTTTGAACCCGGGCGGCATGACGCCGACGACGTGGTACGGCTCGCCATTGAGGAGGATGTCCTGGCCAAGAATGGCGGGATTGGCGCCGAAGTGGTTGCGCCAGACTTGGTCGCTGAGAATGGCGACATGGCCCTGGCCGGGGCGGTCTTCGTCAGGGGAAAAGGCGCGACCAATTGCCGGTTGGACGCGCAAGATGGAAAAGAAGGCCTGGGTGACTGTCGCGCCAAACAGGGATTCGGGGCGGTCCTTGCCGCCGAGATTGAGGATGTCTCCGCCGTACGCGGCGATGTCTTCAAACGAGGTGTTCTGCCGCTGCCAATCGAGGAAGTTGGCGGGGGAGACAGAGAAGGTGGTCATGCCGGGGAAGCTTTTGGCGGGAGGGACGTGCCAGATTTGCATGAGGCGGTCGGGATCCTGATAAGGAAGCGGGCGGAGGAGCACGGCGTTAACGACGGAGAAGATGGCGGTATTGGCGCCGATGCCGAGGGCTAGGAGCAGAATGGCCGTGGCGGCAAAGCCGGGGTTGCGGCGGAGCAGGCGCAGTCCGAGGCGAAGATCGGAAAGAAAATTGCGCATGGAGCCTCCTGTGCCGCGTTGAGGGCCGGCGGTATAAGACAGGACGCTGGGAAAGCGCAAATGTTCCATAAAAGCGAGGGTGGCGGATACCGCAAGGATTGCCGAGGAGGGTTTTGCGGGGTTTTGATGCGCGGTATATAGTGGCCACAGGGCGCGCGTGATGCCGACGCGCCGCTTGGGATTCCCTGGAAGCAGGCCGGCTGCGCAGGCAAGAGAGCCGGTAACACCACAAAGGCAAACCAGACGGATGGCCGCAGACGTCAGCAAGCATCTGGATCGCGCGAAGCGATTCCTGGAGAAAAATCGTGTCGAGGACGCGATAGAAGCGTACCTCGCCGTGTTGAACGAGGCGCCGCAGCATCAGGAGGCGACGCAGGCGCTGGGGGATTTGTACGCGCGGATTGACCAGCCGGACCGCGCAGCGGTGTTCTACGGGATGTTGTTCGATCTGCTGGTCGAGCCCAAGGACGAATCGAAAGCACTGGCGATTTATAACCGGTTTTTGAAGAGCGGGTCGATGGCGCAGCCGCCGGAGCGGATTGCGCGGTACGCGTTTTTGCAGCAAAAGCAGAATCATCCGGAAGAGGCGATTGAGCAGTATGCGAAGGCCGGGGAGTTGTTTACCAATGCGGGGCGGCACGAGGATGCGCTGTTTTGCTGGGAGCGCATTGCACAGCTCGACCCGGAAAACCTGACGCGGCAGTTGAAGCTGGCTGAAGCGGCGGAAGCGCTGGGCAAGAATGCTTTGGCGGCGCGGGTATTTCTGCGGGCGGGGCAGTTGGCTTCGGCAGGCGGGGCTTCGGGAGACGCGCTGAAATTGTTAGGGCGCGCGCACAAGTTGGCGCCGCAGGAGCGCAGCGTGGCGCTGCTGTATGCCCAAGCGAAACTACGGAGCGACGAAGCGGCGGGCGCAGCGACGCTGCTGGAGCCCTTTGCGGCGACGGAGAGCGACGTGGTTTTTCTGGAGACGTTCGCGGACGCGCTGATTCGCGCGGGAAATCTGGATCGCGCGCGGGAAGTTTTGGAGAAGCTGCTGCGCGAGAAAAATGCGGGCGCGGAGCGGCTGTTCGAACTGGCGGATGCGTACACGGCCTCAGCGCAGACGACCAAGGGCGTGGATGTGCTGCTGACCGTGAAGCGGCGGATGTTCGCGGACAAAAAACAGAACGAGTTTGCGCTGCAATTGGACGCGGTGGCGGCGAAGCACCCCCATTCGCAAGGGATGATGGAGTTCTGGGCGCAAACCTACAACGAGCTGAACCGCGAAACGCAATATTTCGAAATTTTGGTGAAGCTGTTTGACGTGTACTTCAACGCCGGAGATTTTCGCAAAGCGGGGGACACGCTGGAGAAGCTCGTTGATATTGATGCGTACGACTACCGCAACCAGGCGCGAGCGGAGAAGCTGCGCGGGCATGTGGATGAAGCGTTTTTGAAGCGCGTGGGAAGCCGGCTGAGCAAGTCCGGAACGGGGACCGGGACGGCACAAGCACCGGCGGTGGCGGCCACGGGCGGAAGTGGCGGCGCGGGTGCGCCAGCAACCCCGCCAAATTCAGAAGAGGCGCGGCATGCGCAGGCGCTGGAAGATTTGATCGTGCAGACCGAGATTTTTCTGCAGTATTCGCTACAGGCGAAGGCGCTGGAGCGGCTGCAGAAAATCGCGGCAATGTTCCCCGGAGAAGAGAACCGCAACGCGCGGCTGCAGAATTTGTACCAGATGGCGAACTGGTGGCCGCCGGGAGCGGCGAAGACGAAGCCCGAGCCGGTGCAAGCCGTGCCCGTCGCCGCGGTGCCGGTGGCGCCTCCGCCGGTTGCCGCTGCGCCGCCGCTGGCCGACGTGGGGCCGATGGCGCAGACGACGAAGTCAGGCGTGTACAGCGCGGAGACGTTGCGGGATTTGTCGAAGATCTCGGAGATCAATCAGAAAATTTTCCGGCAACAGACGCCGCGCGCGATGTTGAATACCGCGGTGAACGAAGTGGGTTCGCACTTGCGGACGGCGCGGGCAATTGCCGTAGTGGGTGCGCCGGGGCGGCCGCCGGAAATGTCGGCGGAGTTTTGCAGCCAGACACTGAAAGCGGCCCCGGGAGCGCAAGTAGTATTGCTGCTGGCGCAGATGGAAAAGGCCGAGCCGGATGAATTGGGCGGGCTGGTCGTCGAAGCGACGGAAGGCTCGATCCTCGGCGAAATGGGATTGGCCACCGCGCTGGGCGTCATGATCACAGACAAGGAGACGCAGGCGCCAGCGGGCATGTTAATCGTGGGGCACTCCGCGCCCCACAAGTGGAAACCGAACGAGGCGTACTTTTTACAGGCGATTGGCGACCAGATGCTGATGAGCGTGAGCCATACGCGACTGCGGTCGCTGGTGCGGCGCATGGGCGTTTCGGATGAACGGACCGGATTGCTCAGCCGGAGCTCGTATCAAAGCTGTTTGTTAACGGAAGCGGATCGCGCGCGGACGCAGGGTACGCCGCTGTCGCTGGCGATTTTGCAGATTGACCGCGGGTCGGAGATTTTGCGGTCCCAAGGAGAATCTCCGCTGGAGAGATTTCTGGAGCAGTTGGCGAAGTCGTTGCAGCCGATCGTGCGACAGAACGACGTGGCCGTGAAGTATACGTCGTGGTCGCTCGCGTTTATCCTGCCGGATACGACATTGGCGGGTGCCCAGAATTTGGCGGATAAGCTGCGGCGAGCGGCGAGCGGGCTGCGTCCACCCTGGGACACCACATCGATCACGCTGAGCGCGGGAATTGTGGAAGCGGTGGCGAAGCAAGAGTACGAAAGCGAAGATATCGTGACGGACTTGATTAACCGGGCGGAATTCAGCGTGGATGAGGCGAGAAAAAAGGGCGGAGACACGGTAGTGACGCTGGAGACGCCGAAGCTGTAGCGAGTCCGAAAGGAAACCCCCCGTAACGCCGGACCTGCCTAACAATCGGACCAAATTCATTCACTGAGAGACACTTTAGTTTGGCGGCGTGAATAGGCGTGCTCCAAGTCTTCGTCTTAAGACAGTTACTGAAAGACGCGGTGGAGGCGTGAAAACAAGCGTTGAAGTGCATTCGGATGGTTGGCAGGTTTCAACGGCGTACCAGTTGTAGTTGGTTCGGATAGAGACACCGAGGACAACGTCGAGGAAGGCTCCGCCGCCCCTAGCGGCTCAGGCCCAATCACCACAACTTCGCCCATAACTGCAATCTGAAGAGTGGCGACAACCGCAGGCACACGAGTCGGCACGGTAAGTCCCTTGAGCATGTACGAGGCGAAGCCGGGATGGGTAATCGTGAGATCGTACTCGCCAGCGGGAAGCTTGGCCGCTGAGAACTCGCCAATTGTGCCCGTTTGAGCCGTGACGCGCTCGCCGGTTGTCGCGTTGACGAGAGCAATCGCAGCTCCGGAAACGGCCGCGCCAGAAATATCCTGAACTTGAATTAAGAGCGCTTCATTTGGCGATTTGCTCTGCGACGGAAATTCGTAAAAAGACGGCTGACGCGCGAGAGTCGTCGCTGGAGCGATACTCACGAGAGCGCTTAACGCGATAGCTGGAAGCGATGTGCGGAAAGAGACCGTGGGCACTGTTGGGGAGCAGTTCCGGGTGAGCATTGTGCCGTCGGCGCGTTGATAGAAACGAGCGCAGAGACGCCCCGTGCGTCCTTTCACGAGTTGCGCGATCTCCACCTCCGTCATCCCAGAAAAATTATAGACGTCGAGGTCGCATTGCGTGCAATGGCGAACGCGGTCGTCGCCGGGCATGCTGTCCCAACTGGCCGGGCAGGGAGAAGCGATGCGATAGGCGGGCATGGGAGGAGTATACCGCCAAAAATAGAGGTACAGAGCCCGGGGGGCGCCTCTACGGGTTTCGGCGGAGGTGGTAAACTGAAGGTCAACAATTTTGAAAGCGAGGAAGCATGTTTCCAACGGATGTGGTGATTGTGGCGGGGGCGCGAACCCCGATGGCGCGGTATACGGGGTCGTTTTCGGAGGTGAGCGCGATCGAGTTGGCGGCAGTGGCGTCAAAGGAAGCGGTGAAGCGCTCGGGGGCGGACCCGGCGGAATTTGACCACGCGATTTTTGGCAACGTGATGCAGACCAGCGCGGATGCCCTGTACGGCGCGCGACACGTGGCCTTGCGAGCGGGATTGAAGCAGGAGACGCCGGCGGTGACCGTGAACCGGCTGTGCGGCTCGGGAATCGAGGCGATTGCGCAGGCGGCGCAGCGGTTGCTGTTGGGCGAAGCCACGATGGTGCTGGCCGGCGGCATGGAAAATATGACCCAGGCGCCGTTTGTGATTCGCGGCGCGCGCAACGGATTGAAACTCGGCGGTGGCGCGCTGGAAGACTCGCTCTTCGTGGGCTTGACGGACAGCTACTGTGGCCTGCCAATGGCCATGACAGCGGAAAAGTTGGCGGAGCAGTACGGCATTACCCGCAAGCACGCCGATGAATATGCGTTGCGGAGCCAACAAGCCGCGGATGCGGCGTACAAAGCCTGCCGGATGCGCGAAGAGTTGACACCGGTCGAAGTTAAGCAAGGAAAGAAAACGATCGTGGTGAGCGAAGACGATCACCGGCGGCCGGAGACGACGATGGAGACGCTCGAGAAGTTGCCGCCCTCGTTTAAGAAAGATGGGATCGTGACAGCGGGGAATGCCAGCGGGATTGTAGATGGCGCGGCGGCGGTGGTGGTGACGCGCGAGAAGACGGCGAAAGAGCGCGGGCTGAAGCCGGTGGGCAGGATTGCGTCTTGGGCGGCCGTGGGCGTAGACCCGAGCATTATGGGAATCGGTCCGGTGCCGTCGTCGCAGAAGGCCTTGCAGTTGGCCGGGTTGACGCTGGAGCAGATGGATCGCGTCGAAGTGAACGAGGCGTTCGCGGCGCAGTATTTGGCGGTGGAGAAGGCCCTCGGTTTGAATCGCGACAAGACCAACGTGAACGGCGGAGCGATAGCGTTGGGCCATCCGCTGGGCGCGAGTGGGACGCGACTCATCATTACCATTCTGAATGAGCTGCGACGGAACGGCTTGCGGTATGGGCTGGCGACGGCGTGCATCGGCGGCGGCCAGGGCATCGCCATGATTGTAGAAACTCTGAAGAATTGAAACAGCTTACGCCGAGCGCCGATGACCGCAGCCCGAACCGTCTTGCTCTTTTCCTATGGCTCTCTGCAAAACAAAGGCGTGCAGTTGGACAATTTCGGCCGTGAACTAAGAGGCCGCGCAGACGCATTGCCGGGCTACGCGCGATCGCTGGTGCCGATCGATGATCCCGCCGTGATAGCGGCAACTGGGGAATCGCATTACGCTAATCTGCGGGCGAGTTCCCAACCACGGGACGAGGTGGTGGGAACGGTCTTCGAAATCTCCGAACAGGAATTGGCGGCCGCGGACCAGTACGAAGAAGTGGCTAAATACCAGCGAATTTCTGTTACGCTCAAGTCGGGCGATCGGGCGTGGGTTTACCTCCGGGCTTGACGCTGGACGGCTTCTGCCGCTGGAATTGGTCGGCGGAAATTCCAAGAGGAAACGATGGCGATTCAAAAAGTGGGAGTGGTTGGGTGTGGGTTGATGGGGTCGGGAATCGCGCAGGTATGCGCGGCGGCGGGCTTTACGACGATCGTGCGCGAGGTTTCACCGGAATTGGTGGACAGGGGGCTGAAAGGGATCGAGAAGAATTTGGCGCGGCTGGTGGAAAAGGGAACGATTACCCCGGCGGCGCAGAGCGAGACGCGTGGGCGACTGAAAGGCACGACGGCGGTTGAGGACTTAAGGGACTGCGACTTAATTGTTGAGGCTATCATCGAGCAGTTGCCTGCGAAACGCGAGTTATTTGGGAAGCTCGATGCGCTGTGTCCTGCTTCGACGATTTTTGCGAGCAACACATCCTCACTCACGATTACCGAGATTGCGGCGGCGACGAAACGGCCGCAGCGCTTTGTGGGCCTGCACTTCTTCAATCCGGTGCCGGTGATGAAGCTGGTGGAAGTGGTGCGAACCATCGCGACAGACGACGCCGTTTACGAAGATATGGTGGCTTTTGGCGCCAAGCTGGGGAAGACCGCCGTGCGCGCGCATGACTCGACGGGATTCATCGTGAACCGGTTGCTGGTGCCCTATCTGCTGGACGCGATTCGCGCGCTGGAAGAAGGCGTCGGCTCGATTGAAGATATTGATAATTCGATGAAGCTGGGCTGCGGGCATCCCATGGGGCCGCTGACGCTGTTGGACTTTGTCGGTTTGGATACGACGTACTACATTTCGCAAATTATGTTCGAGGAGTTTCACGAACGGCGGTTCGCTTCGCCGCCACTGTTGAAGCGCATGGTGTTGGCGGGCTGGAATGGCCGAAAGAGCGGACGAGGATTTTATGATTACGCGGATCCGGCGAAGCCCAAGGCGATGAAATTCTAGATCGTGCCGCTTGGCGGGCCGGCATGCGCGTTACAAGCGAGGTCGCAGCGCTGGCGAAGATTTTCTAACACCGAGGACACAGGAAAGATGGGATACGAGAATCTGTTATACGAAAAGCGCGATGGGATTGCGTTTGTAACGTTCAACCGGCCGAAAGTGTTGAACGCCTTGAACCGGCGAACGATGGAAGAATTGCGCGAGATTCTGCTTGACGCCAAGAACGATGACTCAGTGCGTGTGCTGATTTTAACGGGCGCGGGTGAAAAGTCGTTCGTGGCGGGCGCGGATATCGGAGAGTTGGCGGAACAAACGCCGGTGCGGGGCAAGGAATTTTCGTTGTTCGGCCAAGGCGTCGTGCATCTGCTGGAGGCGATGGGCAAGCCCTCGATCTGCGCTATCAACGGATTTGCCTTGGGCGGTGGATGCGAAGTGGCGATGGCGTGTTCGATTCGTTTGGCAAGCAAGACAGCGAAACTCGGCCAGCCAGAAGTGAAGCTGGGTATCATTCCGGGCTATGGCGGGACGCAGCGGTTGGCGCGGTTGTGCGGCAAAGGTGTGGCGCACGAACTGTGCCTTACCGGCGAAATGATTACTGCCGATGAAGCCATGCGCATCGGCCTGGTAAATCATGTGTACGAGCCGACAGAGCTTTTGCCGGCGGCGGAAGCGATGGCCAAGAAAATTATCGCGAATGCACCCGTCGCGGTGAAGTACGCGATGGAAGCGGTGGAACGCGGCATCGAGATGCCGCAAGAAGAGGGATTGTTCCTGGAAGCCACGCTGTTTGGGCTGTCCTGCGCGACGGAAGATATGCGCGAAGGCACGAAGGCGTTTCTGGAGAAGAGAAAAGCCGAGTTTGCGGGCAAGTAGCGGCGAACGGCGGGACTCTGCTTTGGGCGGAGCGTTTTTTTTAAACGCAGAGAACACCGAGGGCACAGAGAAGAGGCGAGTAGAGATGCAGGTGGGCAAGGTCGATGGCGGGTTGAGCGCAGCGGGGCTGCGCTTTGCGATTGCGGTGAGCCGGTTCAATAGCTTCATTACGGAGCGGCTGCTGACCGCTGCGCTGGATGCTCTGGAGCGGGCGGGCGCGGAAGGCGGCCACGTAGATGTGGCGCGCGTGCCGGGATCATTTGAGTTGCCGCTTACGTCGAAGAGACTGGCCGAGAGCGGGAAGTACGACGCGTTGATCGCGATTGGCTGCGTGATTCGTGGCGAAACTTCGCATTACGACTATGTGTGTTCCGAGACGGCGCGCGGGCTGCAATTGGCGCAGATGGACACCGGAGTGCCCATAATTTTTTGTGTGCTCACCTGCGACACGCTGGAGCAAGCGATCGATCGCGCGGGGTTGAAAGGCGGAAACAAGGGATTCGAAGCGGGACTCGCGGCGATTGAGATGGGGCATCTTTCGCGGAAGCTGCGTGGCACCGCGGGCACCAATACAGCTGCCAGCACCGGAACGAGCGGCAAAGTAAAGCCAGAGCAACGAGCTGCAGCCGGCGGAAAGACGCGGCGCTCCTAACGTGTCGCTGCGCAGCAAGGGCCGCGAGTACGCGATGCAGATGTTATTTCAGTGGGATATGAGCCAGCAGGAGCCGGCCAAGCTCGAAGCAAAATTCTGGAAGAGCGCAAAAGCCGCGGACAACACCCGACAATTTGCGAATGAATTGTTCGAAGGTGCGGCGCGAAACGCAGCCGCTCTGGACGAAATAATCGGAAAACACGCCGCAAACTGGAAGCTGGAACGGCTCGCCGTGATTGACCGCGCCATTTTGCGCCTGGCTGTTCACGAACTGCAGTCGACGAATACTCCGGCAAAAGTGGTGATCAACGAAGCGGTCGAGCTGGCCAAGAAATTTTCCGGCGACGAATCGGCGCCGTTTGTGAACGGCATCCTCGACGCGGTCCACAAAGCCACGGACCAGAAGTCCGGCCTGACTTCTTAGTTTCAGACACTGATCGTCCCTTCGAAGACCCGCACCGCGGCACCGCTGACGCGCGGCACCAGTTTTTTCCCGGACTGCGAAACTTCCACTTCAATATGGCTGGGCCGGCCCATTTCTTCGCCCTGCAGAATGCTGAGGGTGTGTCCGGGGGCGAGTCTGCCATGCTTCACCAAATAGCCTCCCAGCGAGCCGGCGGCTGAGCCCGTCGCGGGGTCTTCGTAGATTCCCCACGGCAGCATTCCCCGGGAACAAACTTTGCCATTGCCACTGAGCGCAAAGCAGTACGCCATCGTGGCATTCTTGCCCAGCAGTTTCCGCAGTTCGGCGATGTTCATCTCGATCTTGCCGAGTCCGGTGCGACTCTTGAACGGCACCATCAGGTTGAAGATACCCGTGTTTACGAATTCCGGCTCCAGCTGCGGATCGAGATCCTTTACGGAGATGCCCAAGGCCGCGGCGAGCGCAGGCTTTTTGATTTTGCAGGCACGAAACGCCGCGTCGGTTTGCGTCATGGTGACACGCTGCGGGCGCCCGTCTTTAAAACGAATTTCCACGGGCAGGACCCCGGCGCCGGTCTCCTGCATGACGTGCACACCGCCTTCTTGCGCGGGAACTACCCCCAGCTCCGCCAGCAGGAACCACGTGCCCACCACCGGATGGCCCGCGAGCTTCAGTTCTTCTTGCGTGGTGAAAATGCGCAGGCGCGCGAGAGCCCGTTCGTCCGCAGGCTTCTGGACGAAAACCGTTTCCGCGAGGTTCATTTCCCGCGCGATAGCTTGCATCTGGTCGTTGGAAAGCGCATCGCCATCGGTGAACACCGCGAGCGGATTGCCCTGAAAGCGCGTGCTGGTGAAGACATCAAGCGTATAGAAACGATGATCCATGAGTTGGCCTGTGTGCGCGGCGCGAGCCTTTGGCCGTACGGTGCAACTAGAGGCGCTCGGGCTGGGCAACTGTCCTTTCGTTGATGAGATTCCCGGTATTGACTGTGGATTTGGGTTCGATCAGCACGAGATGAACTTCCTCGTCGGCGATGGGCAAGTGTTCGACGCCGCGCGGCACAATCACGAATTCGCCCTCGCGGACAATCGCTTCGCGGTCGCGAAATTTCATCCGCAGCGTCCCTTTGGTCACCAGAAACATTTCATCCTCGTGGTCGTGATGATGCCAGACGAACTCGCCCTGCAGCTTCACGGCTTTGATGGCGCAGTCGTTCACTTCGCCAAGGATACGCGGGTTCCACTGGTCGTGGATGAGGCTGAATTTTTGCTGGAGATTGATGGTTTGCATGAAGCACCTAGAAACTGTGAACCGTTTCGGCGACGGCGCGCAGCACACGCCGCGTAGTTTCGGGATTGGACGTTTCCGAGTATAGCCGCAAAACGTTCTCCGTCCCGGAGGCCCGCACCATCAGCCAGCCAACTTCGCCAAGATACACCTTGATGCCGTCCATATTTTCCCGGCGGACGATCGGCCAGTCCAGGATCTTGTGGGCGCTGCCGTTCGAAAAATGCGCGACGGCTTTTTGTTTTTGCGATGGCGTGACGTGCAGATCAAGGCGCCCGTAGTGATACTCGCCGAATTCGCTGTGCAGCGCGGCGAGAAGTTCGCCCAGCGACTTGCCGTGCCAGGCCATGAGTTCCGTTAGAAAAAGTGCGGAAACCGTCGCGTCGCGTTCCGGCAGATAGAGACTCGTGCCGATGCCGCCGCTTTCTTCTCCGCCGATCAGGATATTTTGCTCCAGCATCAACTCGCAAATGTATTTGAAACCGATGGGGACTTCGTGGAGCTTGCGGTTGAGCTTGGCCGCGAGCTTGTCGATGAGCTTGGTCACGCTGAACGTTTTCGCGATTTCGCCTGGAAGGTTGCGTGTACCCGCCAGATGCCAGACGAGCAGCGCGAAGATTTGATGCGGATTGATGAACGCACCCGTACGGTCAGTCGCGCCGATGCGGTCGCCGTCGCCGTCGGCTGCAAAGCCCGCGTCGTATTTTCCGGCAAGGACAGCCTGGCGGAGCGCTTCGATATGCGGCTCGATGGGTTCGGGATGCACGCCGCCGAACAGTGGGTCGCGTGTGCCGCGAATTTCGTCGCAGTTCACGCCATTGCGCCGAAAAAGTTCTACCAGTAGACCCGCTGCGGAGCCGTGCATCGGATCAGCCATGAAGCGCAAATTCGCTTTGCGCAAACGGTCCCAATCCACGAGCTTTTCGAGAGCATCAAGATAAGGCGCACGCGGCTCGAGGGAATGAACGAGCTCTCTGCGCGGCGGTAGCGCCGGTATTCGGTTGGCCAGCACTCCGGCAAGTTCTTCTTCGATTTGCGCCACGATCGACGGCAGCGCGCTGCTGCCGTAGCTCGCTTTGTATTTCATTCCGTTCCAGCGATGCGGATTGTGGCTGGCGGTTACGACGATCCCTCCCGCAGCGCCGCGTTGCCGCACCAGCAAGCTGATCGCTGGAGTGGGGCATGGCTTGTCGGCAAGCCAGACCGGTGTGCCTGTCGAGCTCAACACGCTCGCAACTTCGACAGCCACGCGATCGGATGCGTAACGATGGTCGTAGCCGATCAGCACGCCCTTCCGCGCATCTTCCCCGCGGACTACGTAGCGTGCAATTGCCTGCGCCACGATCCGCGCGTTCGCAAACGTGAAATCCTCGGCGATCACCCCGCGCCAGCCGTCGGTGCCAAATTTAATCGCGCTCATAGGGACACGCCAAAGTATACGCGAAGCGATATTTCCACTAAACAGCCGGATTGGACGGCTCGGTGACCCGAGTCACGGGCGCAGGGCAGATCGCCGGCTAGAGCAGATCTTTGCGCTTGTTCTCTTCCAGCCATTTCACGACTTTGGCCACATCCTGCGCGCGGTCGCGCGGCACAATGAGCAGCGCGTCGGGAGTTTCCACAACGACAAGGCCACGCACGCCCACCAGCGCCGCAAATTTCCCCGGAACGTCAATCAAGTTACCCGATGCGTCCATCGCCATTCCGGGACTCAGGAAAATGTCTCCATTTTCGGTTGACGAGCCCGATGCAACCGACAATCCAGAGACTTTGCCAGACGCAGCGAGCAATTCGTAAACCGCCGCCCACGAACCGATATCGCTCCAGCCCACTTCGGCGGGAATGACAAAGACGCGCGGCAGCCCGTCCTGACGAGAGGCGGGTTCAAGAATCGCGTAGTCCACCGAAATATTCTCGAGCTTGGCGAAAATGCGCCGCAGATGCGTTGGAACCGTCCAAGTGCTGCGCGACGCCGCAACACTGGCCAGCGCCTCGTGCGTTTTGGGCAAAAATCTCTTCAAATTGTCCAGAAACGTCGAAACGCGCCAGAAAAACATTCCGGCGTTCCAGTGATAGTTTCCGGAAGCGACATATTGCTGCGCGATTTCGAGCGCGGGCTTTTCCGTGAATCGCTTGACGGGAAAAACGGGAAACCCCTTCGACTCGAGGGTATCGTCGCCGCGCTCGACGTAGCCAAAGCCCGTTTCCGGTCGCGTTGGCGGGATTCCGAGCACCACCATCCGGCCGGGCTCGCGCGCAACCTGCAACGCTGCGCTGACAATCTTGCGATATTTTTCGGGCTGCGCGATGTAGTGATCGGCCGGAAGTACAGCCATCAGCGCGTCGCCTCTTGTCGTTTGCTGGATTTGAAACGCGGCCAGCGCAATCGCCGCAGCCGTATTGCGTCCAATCGGCTCGATCAGCATCCGTTTCCGCGCCGCCGCCGGCAACTGCTTCTTCACCGCAGCCGCTTGCTCCACATTCGTGACCGTCCAGATGCGGTCCGCCGGAATCACTGGCACCAGCCGCGCCACCGTCTGCTCCAACATCGTCCCTTTGCCCACAATGTTCAGCAGTTGCTTCGGCGTACGCGTTCTGCTCCGCGGCCAGAACCGCGTCCCCCGCCCCCCGGCCAAAATCACCGCATGTGTTTGTAGTTTCTCAGCGGTCATAAAAGAGAAACGAATTTATCACAAGGTAGCGCGCTAGCTGCTGCGCATGGAATTAGCGACACCTGATTACGGCCTCGACGTCGTCAGAATTGAGACTTTTCCCTTCGAGTAGTAGCCGCAGCTCCTTGTAAAAGTATCCGCAGGCACGAACCAGCACTCCCCTGGCTTGAACGGAAATTCTCCAGTCACGCCCCGCCGCGGAAGCCCGGTCAATATGCCTTCTCCGGACAAAATCACCAGGAGATGGAAAATCCCTAGGCCGGGTTTCGCAGGAGCCATCTTGAAGTGCACGTGTCGGTCAAAATCCATTCGATCAGCGTAGAAATAAGGGCACTTCGCGAGTATGCACCAACCGTCTCGGCCGCGAATAATCTGCTTCGGTGCAACTTTGCCGCCTTCAGAAGAGGCGAAATCCAGGACTTCGAGTGCTTTTTCGATGTGCAGTTCCCGCGGCTTGCCCTGTGCATCCACGCGGCCGTAGTCGTATACCCGGTACGTTAGGTCCGAGTATTGCTGCACTTCGCAGAGCACCATGCCCGGACCGATGGTGTGCGGCGTGCCAGCGGGAAGGAAAAACGTGTCGCCCGCTTGCACCGCATGCGCGACAAAGAGGTCTTCGAGCGTGTGCGCTTCGAGCGCCGCGAGAAATTTCTGCCTGTCCACCCCTGGTTTCAACCCGATAAGCACTTGCGCATCCGGCTCCGCCGAAACCGCATGCCACATTTCCGTTTTGCCGCGTCCGCCAGCCGCTTGTTCATTTTTCGCGGCGTACGCATCGTCGGGATGCACTTGAATCGAAAGTTTGTCCTGCGGAAAAATAAATTTCACCAGCAGCGGAAACTCGCCCGGCTCTTTAAATTTTTCTCCCCGCCACTCCGCCGGCATTTCCCGCCACGCTTCGCCCAGCGTTTTCCCGGCAAACGGCCCCGTCGCCACGCGGCAATCCACTCCGGTAAGCCACGCCTCTCCGATCGGCTCAGCCAGATTCGTCTTGTCAGGAAATAACGGCGCCAGCGAGTGCGAGCCCCAAATCCGGGGCATGAAGATCGGCTCGATCCGAAACGGTTCCGGCGGCGTGCGCTCGGACAACCAGAGTCGCTTTAGCGCCTCTGGATCAGGGTCCGGAATCGTGCGCTTCAACAACGCAATAACCGCAGTTACGCCGCGGCCTCTACGCGCGTAAAGAACCGTTCCAGCCGCCGCAGCCCTTCCTCGATCCGTTCGATCGAAGTCGCATACGACAGCCGCAGATAACCTGGCGCCCCGAAGCCATCTCCGCCGACCAGCGCAACATGAGCATGATCCAAAAGCATCTTCGCCAGTTCCGAACTGTCTTTAGCGATCGCGTGGCCCGCAGAACCGTTGGCCAAATACGCCGACACATTCGGAAACGCATAAAACGCGCCCCCTGGATCGACGCAGGTCACTCCCGGAATCGCCCGCAAACCATCCAGGATGCGTTTACGCCGCTTCGTATACTCCGCCAGCATTTGCGGCACCGACTCCATCGATCCCGTCATCGCCTCCAACGCCGCGTATTGCGCAATCGAAGTCGGGTTCGACGTCGATTGGCTCTGCAACTTGATCAGCGCCTGAATCAGCGCGGCCGGCCCGAGCACATACCCAATTCTCCAGCCGGTCATCGCAAACGTCTTCGACACCGATCCGAGAATAATCACGTGCTCCTTAGAATCCCCCGCGCTGGCAATCGAAAACGGCTTGTTCGGCTCATACGTAAAGTGCGAATAGCACTCGTCGCCCATCAGCCAAACATTGTGCTTCCGGCAAACCTCCAAAATCTTTTTGTACTCATCCGGCGGCACCACCGCGCCTGAAGGATTGCTGGGTGAATTCAGAATCAGCAGTTTCGTTTTCGGCGTAATCGCCGTTTCAACCGCCGCCGCTTTCACGCTGAACCCATCTTCCGGCCGCGTTTGCACATATACCGGCGTCGCACCCGTGTACTTCACGATGTCCGGAAAGCTCACCCAATACGGCGCGGGAATAATCACTTCGTCGCCGGCTTGCACCAGCACGCTCATCACGTTGAAAATTCCATGCTTGCCGCCAACGCTCACCACACATTCCTTCGCCGCGTAGTTCGAACCCAATTCGCGCTTGTGCCACGCGCAAATCGCTTCGCGCAGCGGCATGATGCCGCCGGTCGGCGTATACTTGCTCTTGTTTTCGCGAATCGCGCGAATCGCCGCTTCCTTGATGTGCTCCGGCGTTGGAAAGTCCGGCTCGCCGGGGCCGAAATCGGCGATGTCCACCCCTTGCGACTTCAGCCGGTCGGCTTCCGCGATCACCGCCGCCGTCGGCGAAATTTGTATCCGATTGATCCGATTCGTCAGTTGCACTTCATTTCTCCTGTACGACCGCAGGCTTAGCCCGCCCAACTTCCCGCGAGCTCCTAAAAAACCTCGATCCTGCTACGGCCCGCTTTTTCCGTTCCTTTACTTCCTTTACCTCTCATTTTTACGACAGCAACTTCGTCCGCAAACGCTGCTCCACCGCCGGCGGCACCAAGTCCTTCAGCGGCCCGCCCAGCTGCGCAATCTCCCGCACCAGCTTCGAGCTCAAATAGCTGTACGTCTCGCCCGGCAGCATAAACACCGTTTCCAGCCGCGGTTCCAGTTTGCGATTCATCAGCGCCATCTGCAACTCATATTCGTAGTCCGAAATTGCGCGAATCCCGCGTAGGATCACGCCCGCCCCGCGCTTCCGCGCGTAGTCGATCAGCAAACCGTTGAACACATCGACTTCCACGCCCGCTAAGCGCTGTGTTACCTCCCGCAGCATCTCCACCCGTTCCGGCACCGAAAACAGCGGCTGTTTTTCCGCGTTGTTCAGCACCGCCACAATCAACTTGTCGAACATCTTTTCGCCACGCTCGATCAGGTCGAGGTGGCCGTTGGTCACCGGATCAAACGACCCGGGATAAATGGCGATGGATGTCTTCATGAGGATCGATGTCTCGGCATTTTACTTCATTCGCCAAAAGGTTCGAGATTTTTTGCAAAACGGCCGAGAGCCAAATTAGCTCCTGAGGGATCAGGCGGCTGCCGCCCCTCGGTCTCCGCTGAGCGCAAATCTCGACGAATCCAGTTTCACTGCTGGTCATCGTTCGGCTCGCCTTTCCTTTTTACTTCGGTGGTGAGGCGGCCGCGGTGGAGTTGGATTTGGACTTGGTCGCCGATAGCCACGTTTTCGGTGGAGCGGAGCAAAGCGCCGTGGGCATCGGTGGCGATGGCGTAGCCGCGTTCTAAGACTTTGAGGGGGCTGCGTTCGTGGAGTTGGACGGCCAGGCGATCGAGTGCTTCGTGCTTGCGGCGGAGAAGGCGTTCGGCGCGAACGCCGAGATCGGTGGTGCGCTTTTCGAGGCGCAGGCGGAAGGCGGAGATTCGGGCGAGCAGATCGAACGAGGCGATGCGGAGTTGCAGCGCGTTAAAGCGCTTGCGAGAACCGACGAGGCGGGCGCGTAGGTCGAGAGCCAGACGGGATTCCAAATCCATGGTGCGTTTGTGCAGGGCGGCGACGCGAGAGCGCAGATCGAAGCGGGCGACCCGCATTTGTGAGGCGTTGAGGCGCTGGTGCGCTTGGCGGAGCTGCGCGCGCAGGCCGGTGGCGAGGCGGGCGGTCTGTTCGTCGGCGCGCTGGCGTTGTTGACGAAGCAGATCGAGCGGCCTGCGGAAACCGCGGCGCGCGGAGAGTTCGTGAACGCGGCGAACGAGGACGAGAATGCGATAGCGCATCTGCTCGGCGAGCGCGGCGCGGAGATCGGCGATGTGCTTGTCAAATTCGCGGCGAGTTTGCACGACGAGTTCGGCGGCGGCGGACGGGGTGGAAGCACGCACGTCGGCGACGAAGTCCGCGATGGTGAAGTCAGTTTCGTGGCCGACGCCGGAGATGACCGCAATGTCCGAAGCGAAGATGGCACGAGCGACGATTTCTTCGTTGAAAGCCCAGAGATCTTCGAGCGAACCGCCACCTCGGGCGAGAATTAAAACGTCGACGAGCTTGCGTTGATTGAAAAACTTAAGCGCTTTGACAATTTCGAGCGCGGAGCCTTCGCCTTGCACGCGGACGGGGTAGAGCGTGAGATGCACGTTGGGAAAGCGGCGGCGCAGAATGCGGACAACATCGCGAACAGCGGCGCCAGCGGGTGAAGTGATCAGGCCGATGCGGCTCGGCAGAACGGGAAGAGGCTTTTTGCGCTCGGTGGCAAAGAGGCCTTCTGCTTCGAGACGCTTTTTGAGCTGCTCGAACGCGAGCTGGAGCGCGCCGAGGCCAACCGGCTCCATGCTTTCCACGTAAATCTGATATTCGCCGCGCTGCTCGTAAACGCTGACGGAGCCGCGCACGGTGACTTTAAGGCCGTCCTCGGGACGGAATTTCATGCCGCGCATTTGTTGTTTGAAGTAGACGCAGCGGATTTGCGCGCGCTCGTCTTTGAGGGTGCAGTAGATGTGGCCGGATTGGGCTTCGCGGCAATTGGAGATCTCGCCCTCGACCCAGATGTCGGTGAAGTTGCGGCCGAGGAGATCGCGGATGCGCGCAGTCAGCTCGCTGACGGAGAGGGCGCGGCGGGTCGGCTGGAGATTAAACTGGAGCTGCGTCGTCATGGATGCGTGATCCGTGTTCCGTGACCCGTGTTCCGTGGAAGAAGTGGCGAGTGGCGAGTGACGAGTGGCGAGCAACCCCCCGCCCCCCCATGTTTTGCGCAAAGAGTGTGGATTTTATTGAAAGGAAAGGACATGCGATTTTGCGGAGTGCAAAAAAGTGCAAAAGAGTGCAGAAGAGTATCAGAGCAAACGGCTTAGCTTGAATTGGCGGCGGCGTTCGCCTCGGGTCACAGAGACCAAAATGACTAGAGCCTGCAGTGGCCTCCCACCCCCCTGGTGTTTCTTGGAAAGATGTGCAGGGAAAGAAGTTAGGCGAGGGCGTCTGCGAAAGGTATGTGGATAAAGGACTTACGGGCGAAGAACAGACAGCGAGCCGGGCATGATGTGCGCGATGGGCTGCTGGACAGAAGGTGGTGAAAGGAAACAAAGGAGTTACACGATGGCAGGTTGGGGGCGTCGGTGCAAGTTGTAGAGGGGAGATTTCGTGGAGACCGAGCGCCGGAAGGAAGGCGGACGCTCGGCCAAGCATACAAATATTATAGCAGATTGGTATTGATTGTCAAGTGATAATTACTAAGTCGCGCGTTTGCTGCGAGATGCAGGATGCGTTTTGGTCGGACGCGCGAGGCGGAGGTTGCGGAGTTGGGGACTGAGGCGGAGGCCGGAGACGCATTGGTGGAGGCCGGTGCAGGTGCAGCAGGACTGGAGGCGCTGGAGAAAGCGGAGGAGGCGGCGGGTGAAGAGCAGGCGCTCCTGGAGCTGAGTGATCTTTTGCGTCGTGAGTTTGCGCCAGCGGGCGGAGACCGGCGTGCCGGGGCGGAAGCCGTGGAGGAAGAGTTTGATTTCGGAGAGCGAGAAATCCATTTCGGAGGCGAAGCGGATGAGGAGGAGACGGTCGAGAGCGTCGGAGGAGTAGCGGCGTTGGCCTGAGCGGCGTTCGGGTAGTGGAAGCAGGCCGATTTTTTCGTAGTAGCGGATGGCGGAAGGGGCGAGGGCGGATTGGGCGGCGAGTTGGCCGATTTTCATTGGGGCTCCTTGTTTGGACTGAAGGTGGCTGTCGTTCAACGATGCGGCGCGAGCATGTGCCGCACCTACGGTGCTCCCGAAGCAGATTGCATTCCGTCCCCAGCCCTTACGGGCTGGGCTAAATTGTGTCGCGCCTCCGGCGCTGGGGAACCTATGCACAGAGGCGTTGTTGCTCGGCGATCGGAGAAATCCTGCCGGGAGTACACCGTGGGCACGATAAATCGTGCCCCTACAGTTGACAACAAGCCGATGCGCAGCGCGGCTCTTGAAGTTGACGCGGGGACAGGCCGAAGTCGGCGCCACCCGGCGCTTGACTTAAAGCTAGCTTTAACTTTTAGCATTTGGAGTGGGACGTGGCAAATCCAAATTGGAGGATGCGATGAACCACGAATGGATGCGGAAGATGGGGATTGCGGTACGAAAATTGGGCGCGGCAGGAGTCTTGTCGGTTGCGATGCTGGCTGGCGGGCAAGCGGCGCAGCAGAATGCAGCGGAGCAGAAAGGAGGGATGGATACGGCGACGACCAACGTGCACGGAAAGTTTTATTGCAATATCAAAGCGCTGACGGCGGAGGAACGGGAGCGGCATCATGTGTTGACGGAAAAACTTATGGCGAATCGCAACGCGACGGTGGAAACCGCGAAGGGTTATGAGCTGCAGTTCAGCCCGGAGAAAATTTCCGTGGCGGAACTGGCGCACTGGGTGGAGAGGGAGAGCAAGTGCTGCCCGTTTTTTGATTTTCATATTGATTTGGAGGAAGAGGGGAAGCTGGTTTGTTTGCGATTGACGGGGAGCGAGGGAGTGAAGGCGTTTATTCGGTCGGAGTTTAAGATTTAGCGATGGCTCGGACTCCTGCGTGACGGCGGAGATTCTTGGCGTTTAGGAAGCGCGGTAGTTTAGGCCGGAAGAATAGAAGCCTTCTTCAGGGGCTAAAGCCCTGACTGGTAGCACGGCGTTACGTGGGGGCTGGAAGCCCCCACCTCCTAAAGAGAAGCAAGCGTTAAAGAATGAGGTGGCGGCGAAATGCGCCCCTGAGCCGCGCCCGTATCCCATCGAACAGATGTGGGTCCTTGGGTAATCGCGATCTCATAGCCTGCTTTTAGAACGACGCTTGGGCAAGGTCAGGGTTTTGTGGGAGCGGGGGCGGGATTGGTGAAGTTGACTTTGGGGGCTTGGCGGGCGCCTTCGTCGGTTTTGAAGTAGGCATCATTGCGGGTGAAGCCGGACATGCCGGCGACGACGCTATTGGGGAAGAGAGCGATGTAGGTGTTGTAGTCCTGGACGGCTTCGTTGTAGCGGCGACGCTCGACGGCGATGCGATTTTCCGTGCCGGTGAGTTCATCCTGCAGGCGGAGGAAGTTTTCGTTGGATTTGAGCTGCGGATAATTCTCGGTAAGCACGAGAACTTTGGCGAGAGAGGCATCAAGCTGCGCGTTGGCGGCGATTTTGTCCGCAGGAGTCGTGGCGTTCAGATAGCCGGCGCGGGCTTTGGCAATTTCGTCGAAGACTTCGGTTTCGTGCTGGGCAAAACCTTTGACGGTTTCGACGAGATTAGGGATGAGATCGGCGCGACGCTGCAGGACGACATCCACTTGGGACCAGGCGGCGTTGACGGTTTCGCGCTTGATGGCCATTTGGTTGCGATGAGAGACAAACCAGCCGCCGCAGATCAGACCGAGCACGATCAGAATCACGACGAGAATCAGCAGTGCTTTCACGAGAGCCTCCAGGCGATTTAGTCAGCGCGACCGGCGCGCCGCCATTCACGTTTAGGGATACGTTGGTCTAAAGCGGAAATTACCACAGAGAGAGCGTTTATGTATTGGCTGTAAGCGCGAGGCAGGTCTTCGGCGTGGGCGCGGCGGTCGCGCAGATGATGAATTGCGGCGAAGGCAGCGGCATCAGCACCGGTGAGCGCGGCAATGCGCGCGAAAATTTCGTCGGGCTTAGCAGGCGGCTGTTCATCGAAGTCGATGAGCGTGTGACGGAGCAAAACGAGGACGCTGGAGCAGGAGTCGGCGGCAGCAGCGCGGAGAGCGGCTTCGTTTTCGTGAGCGAGGAGAAAGTGCTGGCGGAGCTTGAGGAGGATGGTGCGAAGGTCGTGTTCGACTTGAATGCGATGGAGATTCATGGGGATGGAGATGGCGGCAATGACGTCAGTGCCGAAGAGAACGCGGTGGTTTTGCTGCATGTCGAGGAGTTCAATGGAGAAAACATCGGCGGAGGCGGAGAGCTCCGCGGCGGTGAAGAAAAGCGGAGGCGGTTCGTGCTGGTCTTTGCACCACCATTGGACGGCGGGGGCAACGCGGGAAAGTTCGCGCGTGGAGAGGGAGCGCAGAACGCAGGCGACGTTGAGATCGGAGTGGGATTCGTGGAAGTCGCCGCGAGCGGCGGAGCCATAGAGAATTACGGACTCGAGATTGTCGGCGGCGAATTCTTTGAGGCGGCGAACCAGGTCGGCTAGTTTTTCATCGTTGGACGACATTGTTGCTCCTTGTGAGCCTCGTGGACCGGTGGGCGAGTTACCAACTTCCGCCAGCGCCGCCGCCACCGCTCGAGCCTCCACCAAAACCACCGAAACCCCCGCCTCCACCACCCCAACCACCTGAGCCACTGCTCCAGCCTCCCGAACTGCCGCTCCAACCGCCGCCGCCCATACCACCGAGGAAGGGGCCGATCCACCAGCCACCGCCACGACGGCCAGGGTGGCCAGAAAGACTGCGGCCAACCGCAAAGATGATGCGCAGTCCAATAAAAATCACAAAGAGGATGACCCATAACGGAATGTGCGGGACAGGTTCTTCGAGCGGCGGGGCCGGTTGTGCTGGAGGCGAAGCGGAAAGGGTGACGCCGCGATCGGCGGCGATATAGTTGGCGAGTTGCCAAGCGGCGGCTTCGATGCCAGCGCTGAAATTATTTTGGCGGAAGAAGGGGACCATGGCGCGGCCTGCATCGCCGGCGCGGGCGTCGGTGACGATCGGTTCGAGGCCGTAGCCGACTTCCGTCCAGTATTGGTGTTCGCTGGGAGCGACGAGGAGGAGGATGCCGCGGTCATCTTTTTTGCTGCCGATGCCGAGCTGTTTGAAGAGTTCGTTGCCGTATTGCGCGGCAGTTTCGCCTTCGAGCGAATGGACGGTGATGATGGCCATTTGCGCGCCGGCTTTTTGTTCGAGCTCGGTGCAGAGAGTCTCCAGGCGAGTTTTAGAGTCAGGAGTGAGAACGTCCGCGAGATCGGTGACGTAGCTGGTGGGATGGATCGACTTGATATTTTCGGTTGCGGCGGGCGAGGCGCAGAGAAGAACCGCGAAGAGCAGCGCGACCGAGGGCGCAAGGAGAAAGGAGGGCGTTGCGTGAGAAAAACGCATGTACGTATGACTATAGGCAGCGCGAAAGGTGGTGTAAAGGCGACATGGTGCCCAGCGGACAGAGCTTGCATACGTTCCGACCGTGGGACGGGCTGGCCCGTCCCCTACATTCGGAGAGCATCGGGCACGGAAAAAGCACGGGTCTGAAGACCCGCCTTAACAAGTGCAGCTAGAGGTTCGGCGCTTTGGTGAAGTCTTTGGGGAGGGGGTTGTCGGGGCGTTCGGAGTCCCAGAGGATGGAGACGATCCAGAAGCGGTGGCCGTCGTTGAGGATTTGGATGGAGTTGATGCCGCGGGAGAAGGGAGCTTCACCGGGATTGTGGCGGGATTCGTAGCTGCTGAAGACTTGCGTGACTTGGCCGTAGGTATTGATGCGATTGACGATGGCATTCTCGAAGAAACCGTTTTTCAGAAATCCTGCGCCCGCGAGATTGGCGTAGTCGTCGACGCCGAGAGCGCGGACGCGGATCGAACCATCGGGATTTTTGCCGGTGGCGGTGAGGCGGCCGCTGGGCAGGAACAAGGAGCGGAAACGGTTCCAGTCGCGCGGGCCGGCGGGGCCGGAGATGACGTCGTAAAGAGCAGCGAGGATGTGATCGAGGGAATCGACGTCGGCGGGTTTGGCAGCGGGAGCGCCCGCGAAAGGATCGGGCGCGGGTTGCTGATACGGAGGGGCGACGGGTTTGGCGGCAGCGGAGGATTGGGCGGAGGCGAGCGGGGAGAAGAAAAGTGTTGCAGCAAGAGTGACGGCCGCGGTCCTCATGTGATTTTGGTCCTCCATTAGGGTGAGCACGTAAGAAAAGCGGGAGCAAGGTCCGGCAGTCCCAGAGTGAGCGACGTTGCTGAGACGCGGGAACTATACAGGAGGTGTGCCGAACACGCTATGGCGAGAGCTAGCGGCTGGGCGAGGTTAGCGGCGAAAGCGGGAGAAAAACCAGAAGAGAAACGAGAGCGCGGCACTGAGGATGAGACAGGTCACGATGGGAAAGTAGATGGTGGTGCGTTCGCCGCGATGCACGAGGTCGCCGGGAAGGCGGCCGAGGCGGAAGGGGAGCTTGCCGTTAAAATAAAGCAACACGCCAAACAGAACGAGCAGCCCACCGAGGAAAAGTAGCGTGCGGCCGAATTCGCGGAGGGGATCCATGGCACCATTATAGAAGATGAAAACTGACCTTTGCGTTGCCCGTGGGCATGGAGGATCAATGGCCCGGCTGGCGTCGGCTTTTGCCGCCGCGGGTATTCTTTTTGTCGCGCTCGCCGGCGGGTATGGCTTGGCGGCACCGCGAGGAAGCGCGGCGCAAAGCGTTCCGACGCTCGTAGCGAAAGTGGTGCATACCTATCCGCACGATACGCACGCGTTTACGCAGGGGCTGGAGTATTACGAGGGATTTCTTTATGAGAGCACTGGCGAGACGGGACAGTCGTCGGTGCGGAAGGTAGCGCTGGAAAGCGGAAGAGCAGTGCAGAAGACGGATTTGGGTTCGCAATATTTCGGCGAAGGGTTGACGATTTTTCGCGGGAAGATTTACCAACTGACTTGGCTGTCGCAGGTCGGGTTCATATACGACCTGCGGAGCCTCAAGAAGGCGAGCGAGTTTCATTTTTATGGCGAAGGCTGGGGACTGGCGCACGATGGCAGCCATTTGATTTTGAGCGATGGGACGAACAAGTTGCGGTATCTGGATCCGGAGAGCTTCGCGGTGGTGCGCACGGTGGACGTTTACGCCGAAGGCAAAGCGGTGACGAAGCTGAATGAACTGGAGTTCATTAACGGTGAGATTTACGCGAACATCTGGCACGAGCGGCGGATTGCGCGAATTGATCCGGCATCGGGCGCGGTGAAGGCGTGGATTGATTGTTCGGCGATTGCGGCGCAGGAAGAAAGAGAGCCGGAAGGCGTGCTGAACGGGATCGCGTTTGACGGGGCACGGAAGCGGCTGTTCATCACCGGGAAGCATTGGGCGCATTTGTTTGAGATTCGGGTGGAGGGCTTGAGTTTCTAGTTCGCCGTTCCGAATTCCCGCCCGAAGATGCCTGGAAGTTCCGGCCTTATATACGATAATTCCATCCTTGCATTTATTTACTTATAGTGTAAGATAGCCAGCGTTTGCCCTCCTGGAATCGGGAGATCGTCCCGCTCCCGATTGTCCTCAGCTGATGGTTTGGAGGTCCGCATGGCAGGCACCCAGCGCCTACTGGCGATCGCAATGGCATTTTTTTCGGTAAACGTTCCCGGCGGCAAGCTTGGGGTGGTTGGTGTAGTGGTGGCGGCGAGTCATGCCACACTCGGGGCACAAGCCGCCACCGAAGGGACCACCATTTACGAGGGCGATCGATTAGCGACGGACGCAGAGGGCACGCTGCGAGTGCGGGTCGGAGACGCCGTGGTGGAGTTGCGGAACCGTGGCAGCGCGGTGCTGCGGGACAGTGGACATGGAGCGGCGAGCGAGTTCGCCGTTGAACTGGCGGCTGGTGTTGCGACGCTTTCGGTGTCGACGGCGAGGGCGGGCGAGATTGTGGCTTGGGGTGCGCATGTGCGGGCGGTATCGCAGGTGCGCGGTGTCGTGCGCGTGGAGATTCTCGGGGAGCGCGAACTGCTGGTTTATGCGCAGCGTGGGCCAGCGCAGGTTTCGTACCGGGACGAGACGGAGACGATCGCGGAAGGCAAAGCGTATCGCGTGGTGCTGAATCCTGCAGAGGAAGGCGCGGCCCAGGATTTGAGTCCCAGGCCTCCTGGTAAGCGCAAGAAGGCGTTGCTGCTCATTGCGGTGGGGGCAGCGACAGCGGTGGGTGTGGCTTTAGCAGTCACGAGCCGCCACGCCAATGCGGAAAGCCCGGACCACCCGTAGACTTTCTGGGAAGCGGCCCGCAGGGCTGAAGCCTTTAGCTCCGTTCGTTGTCGGCACGGCTGAAGCCGTGCCCTCCCTAAATCAGTTCGAGGCCGGAGAAGAAGTAGGAGATTTCGAAGGCGGCGGTGTCGGGGGCATCGGAGCCGTGGGTGCAGTTATTGCCGATGTTGGTGCCGAGGTCGTGGCGGATGGTGCCGGGAGCGGCTTTTTTGGGGTCGGTGGCGCCCATGGTGTCGCGCCATTTGGCGATGGCGCCATCGGCTTCGAGGACCATCGCAAAGATTTTGCCGGAGGACATGAAGTCGGTGAGTTCGCCGAAAAAGGGACGGGCTTTGTGGACGGCGTAGAAGCCGCCGGCTTCTTCTTTGGTGAGACGCATCGATTTGATGGCGACAATGGAGAAGCCCGCTTTGTGAATGCGCGCGAGAATCTCGCCTTGCTGACCACGACTAACGGCGTCGGGTTTGATAATTGCGAAAGTGCGTTCGAGAGCCAACTATTTTCTCCTCTTTGTCGGTTTCTTAGAATTGCGCTGAGCGATCTCTACGTAGCGGCGGCCAACGTAAATGAAATGAATGGTGCCGTTCCGTTCTCGAAATTCAAGTTCCAATCGGCCGTGATCATATCCGCGAAGTCGAACGATTGCGCCGATCCTCGCGGAAATGACTTTTTGGTCGTGCGCAAGCAATCCATCGAGGAACTTTGGAGGAAGCCCCTTTAGAACAACCTTGGTTCCAACCGCGAGCGATCGTCCCTTCGAAGCGTGAGGCGTTTTCCGCGCGACCAAGCCAGCCTCGCTACTTCAGAGCGGCGGCTAGGGTGCTCCCCAGGTCCGCGGGAGTTTCTACGGTGCGGATGCCGGCGGCGGCCATCGCCGCGTATTTGTCTTTGGCGGTGCCTTGCCCGCCGGAGATGATGGCGCCGGCGTGGCCCATGCGGCGGCCGGGAGGCGCGGTTTGCCCGGCGATGAAACCGACGACGGGCTTTTTCATATTGGCTTTGACCCAGGCCGCGGCGGTTTCTTCGGCGTTGCCACCAATTTCGCCGATCATGATGACGGCATGGGTATCGGGATCGTCGTTGAAAAGTTTCATCGCGTCGAGGAACGAAGTGCCGATGATGGGATCGCCACCGATGCCGATGCAGGTGGACTGACCGATGCCGAGGTGGGTGAGCTGATCGACGGCTTCGTAGGTGAGCGTGCCGCTGCGGCTGACGACGCCGACGTGGCCCGGTTTGTGAATGCGGCCGGGCATGATGCCGATTTTGCATTTGCCGGGAGAAATGACGCCGGGGCAGTTGGGACCGATGAGGCGGGTCTTTTTGAAGTCGACGCTGGCGGCGGCGCGGACCATGTCAATAACGGGAATGCCTTCGGTGATGCAGACGATGAGGGGTAGCTCGGCATCGGCGGCTTCGAGGATGGCGTCGGCAGCGTAGGGCGGAGGAACAAAAATTACGGAGGCGTTTGCGCCAGTGGCTTTTACGGCTTCCTGGACGGTGTCGAAAACCGGACACTCCAAGTGTTTAGTTCCGCCTTTACCTGGAGTGACGCCGCCGACGACTTGAGTGCCGTATTCGATCATTTGTTGGGCGTGGAACGTTCCCTCACGTCCCGTAAACCCTTGCACGATCAAGCGGGTTTTCTCGTTGACGAGGACGCTCATCGGGCACCTCCAGCAAGCTTGACGACCTTTTGGGCGCCGTCCTTCATGCCGTCGGCGATGGTGAAATTGAGGCCGGACTCGCGAAGGATTTTTTGACCGAGCTCGACGTTGGTGCCTTCCATGCGGATGACGACCGGAACTTTGAGTTGCAAGTCTTTTGCGGCGGCGACGACGCCGGTGGCGAGAACATCGCAACGCAGAATGCCGCCGAAAATGTTAATGAAGACGGCTTTGACGCCGGGGTCGCCGATAAGAATGCGGAAAGCGTTTTTGACTTGATCGGCGGAAGCGCCGCCGCCAACGTCGAGAAAGTTGGCGGGGGAACCGCCGGCGTATTTGATGATGTCCATAGTGGCCATCGCCAAGCCGGCGCCGTTGACCATGCAGGCGACATTGCCGTCAAGCTTGATGTAGTTGAGGCCGTACTTGGAGGCTTCGACTTCGAGCGGATCTTCTTCGTCGAGGTCGCGGAGCTCGCGGAGCTCTTTGTGGCGGAAGAGGCCGTTGTCGTCGAAGGTCATTTTGGCGTCGAGGGCGACCATGCGGCCGTCGCCGGTGATGACGGCGGGATTGATTTCCAGGAGCGAAGCGTCCGTGTCCACGAATGCGCGGTGGAGCGCTTGCAAGAAGGGCGCGGCTTTGGTGGCAACGTCGCCGGAAAGGCCGAGGCCGAAAACGAGTTTGCGGGCCTGATAGGCTTGCAAGCCGACGGCAGGATGCACCGTTTCGCGCATGATGGCTTCGGGATTGGTCTTGGCGACTTCCTCGATGTCCATGCCGCCGGACGCGCTGGCCATGAACACCACTTTGCCCTCGCTGCGGTCCACCAAGATGCTCAAGTAGAGTTCGCGCTTGATATCCAGACCTTCTTCGACCAGCAGGCGCTTGACAATGCGGCCGCTGGGGCCAGTCTGGATGGTGACAAGGTTCATGCCCAGCATATGCGAGGCGATTTCCGCGGCTTCATCGGGCGAATGGGCCAGCTTGACGCCGCCGGCTTTGCCGCGGCCGCCGGCGTGGATCTGCGCTTTGACGACGACGACGGGCGTGCGGAGACGAGCCGCGCCTTCGCGCGCTTCCTCCTTCGAAAAGGCCACTTCGCCGCGAGGAGTGGTAACGCCGTAGCGGGCGAGAATCGCTTTGGCTTGGTACTCGTGAATCTTCATCGAGGGTCCGTAGTGTTAGAATTTTGAGGTCGTCGCAAACATAAGAGTGTACTCGGAAAGCCCGAAAACGGGCAAATGCGGCGTCGTGCGGCAAACGAGCATGATTCTTGCACTTATCGACGGCGCCGAAGCGGGGCGAATTTTCTCGCGCGAAGAGGCGGAAATCGTGATGGAAGCGCTGTTGACCGGCAGCGTCGAAACGGGCGATATTGTGCGGCTGCTGCTGGCGCTGAATACACGCCCGCTGCGCGTGGACGAGTTGGCTGGATTCGCCGCGGTAATGCGCCGTCATGGGGCGCGCGTTTTTCCCGAGGGGGAGGCCGCGCCCGAAAATCTCGTCGATACGGCCGGAACCGGCGGCAAGACCTTCAAAACTTTCAACATTTCCACGGCTGCGGCCATTGTCGCGGCAGCAGCGGGCGCGCGCGTGGCGAAGCATGGGAACCGCGCGTCACACACCGGCAGTGGTTCCGCGGATGTGATCGAAGCGCTCGGTGTGCGGATTGATTTGCCCATCGAGCACCATGGCCGAGCGATCCGCGAAGTGGGCATCGGTTTTTTCTTTGCGCGTGCGGCGCATGCGGCGGCAAGGCACGCCGCTCCGGCACGGCAACAGGTCGGAGTACGCACCGTTTTCAATTTGCTTGGACCGCTGACTAACCCGGCTGGCGCACGCGCGCAGGTGATGGGAGTGCCCGATCCGGAGTTGATCGACTTGATCGCGGCGACGCTGGCAGAACTTGGCGCGCGGCACGCGCTTGTGGTGCACGGTGCGGGCGGGCTGGACGAAATCTCGCTAGCGGGAGAGTCGCTAGTCGGAGAAATACGCGATGGACGTGTTCGGCGTTATCGGGTGACGCCGGAGGACTTTGGCCTCCCTCATGCGCCAGTCGAGGCTGTGCGTGGTGGCACGGCGGAAGAAAATGCAGCTACGATTCGCGCGATTTTTGCCGGCCGGAACGGTCCCGCGCGCAATGTGGTGGTCGCGAATGCGGCGGCAGCGCTGGTCGTCGCGGGAATCGCCGGCGACTTTCAGGAAGGCGCTCGGCTGGCTGAGCAAACGCTCGCCTCCGGCGCCGCGCACGAGAAATTAGTCGCGCTCGTGCAATTTACAAGCAGGGTTAATAAGAACGCGTGAGGCAAAGAGCCGTATTCGAAAGTTAGGGGCGGTCGGGACTCTCGAGTCCCTTGTGAATGCCCCAAACACCCAGGCCGATGCCGATGGCGGTGGGCACGACCCAGAAGCGGCCGGTGGCCGGAGCCAACGGGTTTTGGTTGACGTAGGCGCCACAGGCGCCGACCCGCGCGACGCGAACGGTTTTTCCTTCATCGAGCACTTTGTTTTCCTTTGGAGTGCTGACGTCGAGTTGCTGAGTGCGCGCCGTGACGCGGATGTAGCACTGCTCGATAGTCACTTCGCCGACGGTCAAAACGGCGGCGTGCGGACGCACGCGCACATCATCGGCGCGGACTTCGATGCCTTCGCCGGTTTCGGCGCGAAAAATCACGGTGCCGCGATCGAGTTTGGGAGTGAGGACGCCATTTTCGTGGTTCATCCAGAGTAGGCTGTCTTCGACAAGTGTAAGCAGGATCTGGTTGGCGCTGGAGCGCACGCTGAGCGCGCCTTTGGATTGGGTTTCGAGGCGGTCGCCGTCGTAAAGCGTCGTTCCGATTTCGGCATCGATCGTATTCAGCTTGGCGGCTTGCGATTGCAACACCACGCCGGCAGGGGGATTTTGTGCGGGCCAAGCAGCGCCCGACAGCGAAGCACACAACAGAACGGCTAGAACACGACGGCTCATACGCGTGCGAATCCTCCGAGGGAAAGCGAATATCTAGTTTTGGGGAGCGCAACGCCGGGCGCGATGGTACTTTGTGCAAATTGCTGTTGGCGGCTTCCACACAAAAAAGAAGGCGGCCTGTCCCGAAGGACGGCTGTCCGTTCGGACAGGGAAAATGAGAGAATCGGACGCCGCGTTTGAGAGCGCGGAGAATTTTTTCGACCGTGGTTGCGGTGGGGTTGAAATGGCCGGCGTTCCTTCGTTTGCAGGGGAGAAACTCTTGAGATGGGCAAGCGTTGTGGGGTGGGTTACGGCGTTTTTCGTCGGCTCGGCGGCGGCGCAGAAGCCTCCGGCGGCCAAGCCCGCGGAAGTGGTGCAGGAGATTCGCGCTTACCGGATCGACAATGAAGACCGCATCGTACGGGAACTGGCGGAATTTCTGGCGATTCCCAATGTCGCCAGCGACACCGCGAACATCCAGAAAAACGCCGAGCATCTGCGGGAAATGCTGGAAGCGCGGGGCATCGAAACGCATTTGCTGCCTATTACCGGGCGTGGACCGGTGGTGTATGGCAAGTTGAACGCGCCGGAAGCGAAGCACACCGTGATCTTTTACGCGCACTATGACGGTCAGCCGGTCGATCCCGCAGCGTGGACGGATGGAACGCCGTTCGAACCAGTTCTGCGCAGCGACGCCATCGAGAACGGCGGCAAGCGTATTCCTTTTCCGGGCGAGGGCGCGAAAGGAATCGCGACCTACCAGGACAACTGGCGGATTTACGCACGTTCCGCTTCGGATGATAAGTCGCCGATCCTCGCGCTGCTGACGGCGTTGGATGCGTTGCGCGCGAAGCAAATTCCGTTGCACGCGAATTTGAAAGTGATTTTTGAGGGCGAAGAAGAAGCCGGCTCAACGAATCTCGAGCACACGCTGGAACTACACAAAAACTTGCTGGGAGCCGATTTGCTGATCACCGCGGATGGGCCAGTGCACCAGTCAGGACGGCAATTGGTGTTTTTTGGGAATCGCGGAGACATCGGGCTGGACATTACGGTCTATGGCGCCGCGCGGGCTTTGCACAGCGGTCACTATGGAAACTGGGCGCCGAATCCGGCGATGGAGCTATCGCGTTTGCTGGCCTCCATGAAAGACGCGGGTGGGCGCGTGCTAATCGATGGCTATTACGATGATGTGGTGCCGTTGAGTGACGTAGAGAAAAAAGCGTTGGAAGCGATGCCGGTGAATGATGGTGAGTTGGAGCAGGAGTTGGGGATTGCGAAGCCGGAAGGCGGCGGGAGGAAATTGGTCGAGCTGTTGCAGGAGCCGTCGCTGAATGTTCGCGGGCTGCAGAGCGCGTATGTCGGCGACCACGCGCAGAACGTGGTGCCGGATAAAGCCGAGGCTTCGATCGATGCGCGGCTAGTGAAGGGCGAGGACCCGAAGAAAAAGTTCGAGCAGATCGTGGCGTACATCAAGAAGCAAGGCTATTACGTGATCGACCATGAGCCAACCATGGAGGAGCGCCGAACGCACGCCCTGATCGCGAAAGTGGTGGACGAGGGCGGGTATCGTGCGTCGCGGACGGCCATGGATTTGCCGGTGTCTAAGGCGCTGGTACAAGTAGTGCAGGATGCCACGGGAAATGACGCGGTAATTGCGCCGACGCTGGGCGGCAGCGTACCGATGTATATCTTCGAAGACTTGGGTCTGCCGTGGATTGGTGTGCCGATCGTGAACTACGACAATCACCAGCATAGCTCGGATGAGAATCTGCGGCTGGGGCATTTGTGGCGAGGGATTGAGGTGTACGGGGCGATTTTGGCGGATTTGGATTGGTAGAAACGGATTTGGCGGAGATTTCTGCTGGGCTCGGGCGCAGTTAGCTGCGCCACTACAAGAAGAGAGAGGTCGAAATACCTCAGAGGGCCAAAAAATTTTGGAGGAGCTGTTTGCCGCTGGTGGTGAGGACAGATTCGGGATGGAACTGGACGCCTTCGATGGGGTAGCGGCGATGGCGGAAGCCCATGATGATGCCGTCGTCGGTTTCAGCTGTGATGGTTAATTCTCGCGGCAGGGATTTACGGTCGACGATCAGCGAGTGATAGCGCGTTGCGGTGAAGGGGTCCGGCAGTTTGCGGAAAATATTTTTGCCGTCGTGATGGATTTGGCTAGTCTTGC